>Ga0070735_10001185_pt1 | contig 25816 bp, 19 predicted proteins | sample Coa_R1_FD_66443 | JGI IMG/M metagenome (GOLD analysis project Ga0070735, IMG submission 66443) | Surface soil microbial communities from Centralia Pennsylvania, which are recovering from an underground coalmine fire - Coalmine... | ecosystem: Environmental > Terrestrial > Soil > Unclassified ...
AAAGATCTTGGATGGCGCAGGATTCGCCTTTAGAGGAGATCACAGGATAGCCTCGCTATATATGCAGGCGAATGAGCAGTATACCACGGAGGAGTCCATGGATCGGTATTGACTGTCTTTCCCCCTCCCCCTAACATGCCAGAGCTAAGATTTTCGGTACTCTTATGGTCGGGCAGTTGGTGGGCCACTACCGGGTCCTCGAGAAGATCGGTGCGGGAGGGATGGGAGAAGTCTTCCGTGCGCGCGACGAAAGGCTCGCAAGAGACGTCGCTCTCAAACTGATCCGACCTGCGTCGAGCAACAATCCCGATCATCTTCGCCGGTTCGAGCAGGAAGCCCGCGCCGCCGCAGCCCTGAACCACCCCAACATTCTTGCGATCTATGACGTAGGCCTTGACGGCAAATCTCCCTACATTGTTTCGGAGTTGCTTGAGGGCAAAACTCTGCGGAACCGCCTGAGTGAAGGCAGAATTCCTCCGCAGCAAGCCGCAGGTTACGCACTTCAAATTGTGCAAGGCCTCACAGCAGCGCACAGTCGTCATATCGTCCACCGCGACCTGAAGCCTGAGAACCTGTTCATCACCAACGATGATCGGATAAAGATTCTCGATTTCGGTGTCGCCAAGCTTCAACTCGATCCAGAAGAAAATCGTTCGATCGAAAGCCTCACGACCGTCACAAAGCATGGTGCGGTGATCGGCACAGTGGCCTATATGTCTCCCGAGCAACTTCGGGGGAAGCCGGTGGATCATCGCGCCGATATCTTCAGCTTTGGTGCGATTTTTTACGAAATGATGGCGGGTTGTCGGGCCTTCCGCGGTGAAACCGAAGTCGACACCATGACGGCAGTTCTGCGGGAAGAACCTGCTAATGCCAATTTAGAGCAGGCCGACATCCCTGCGGCCTACCAGGAAATCGTCCGACACTGCCTCGAAAAAGAACCCGAGAATCGGTTTCAGTCCGCGAAGGATTTGGCTTTCGCGCTGCAAACAGTTTCCGGGTCGTCACCTGTGAGAGTTGCGCGCGGCGACCCAAAGCGCCTCAGGAATCCGCGCCTCGCTTGGGCGGTTGTGGCAGTGCTGGCGGTGGCGACTGCCGTTCTAGCAATCGGTCAATTCATCCACGCTCCGGTCGCTCCCCCATCTTATCGGCGACTCAGTTTCGAAGCCGGCACGGTGTACTCCGCGCGCTTCTCGCCAGATGGCAATGTCGTATACGCCGCGGCTTGGAACAACAAGCCGGTACAGTTGTTCTCCACGATGGGCAATTCCCTTCTGTCGCAGTCACTGCAGTTTACTGACGCGAATCTGCTGAGTATCTCGCATACAAACGAACTGGCCCTGGTGGTGCATGGCACTCACTCCGGACAGTTAGAGACCGTGAATGGGATGCTGGCAAGCGCTCCATTAGCGGGTGGTTCTCCGCGTGAATTGCTGCCCGACGTGCGATGGGCGGATTGGGATGCGAACGCCAAGCTCGCGGTGGTGCATTACGTGGAAGGTCATAGCCGCCTCGAGTATCCGGTGGGCAACGTTCTCTATCAGAGCAGCGGCTGGATCAGCGACATTCGTTTCTCACCCACACACGACGCCATTGCATTCATGGATCATCCCGTGTTGTGGGACAGCCGTGGTGTGGTTCGTAAGGTGGACCTCTCCGGCCACCTTCAGACGCTCACTAAGGAATGGGAATCCGAAAGCGGGCTTGCCTGGCGGCCTGATGGTAAGGAAATCTGGTTTGCCGGGGTGGACAAGGGAAACAATCTGAATTTGATGGCCGTCGACGCGGCGGGCAAGTTGCGAATGTTGCTGGATTTGCCGGTCGCACTGAAACTGGAAGATATTGCATCCGACGGCCGTGTTCTGGTTTCTTTGAATTCAGTAAGGCTTGCGATGGAATATACGACGTTGGGGAGTCGGGATGGAGTGGATCTTGCCTGGCATGATTGGAATTCCCCGCGTGACATTTCCCCTGATGGGCAATTCGTACTATTTGAGGACGCGAGCGAAGCCGCTGGCCCAAATTATGCGGTGGTCACTCGAAAGGTAGACGGTGCGTTACCGGTGCGGTTGGGTGATGGAAGTTCCGGAGGGCTGTCCCCCGATGGCAAATGGGCAATCTCGATCTCGCCATTTCTGGCACAGCGGATTACGTTGCTGCCAATCGGTGCGGGACAACCGCGCATCATTGACGTGAGCGGAATCGATCACGTCCACACGGGATGGGCGCGCTTTCTGCCAGATGGACAACGACTCGCGGTTAATGGTGATGTGAGAGGCCACGGAGTTCGGTGCTATACCGTGGACGTGTCGAATGGCACAGCAAAGCCTGTAACTCCCGAAGGAATACTATGCGGACCTTCGTCCCCGGATAGTCGCTCCATAATTGGAACGTCCGCAGATCGGTCTAACGCAATCTATTCGCTTGAGGGCGGTCCTACCCGGACGATTCCCCATTTCGACAATACTTTTGTGGCCGTGCAGTGGGCCGAAGACGGTGCCGCTCTCTACTGCTATCACTCCGGAGAATTTCCGAGCAAGGTTTACCGAGTTGACCTTGCGACGGGCAGATCAAAAATCATTCAGCAGTTAAAGCCGGGCGTTTCGGCGGGCGTAGTGCTCCTCGCCCCCATCGTTGTCAGCCGTGATGGAAAGCGGTTTGCCTACGCCTACAGTCAGATGTTATCCGCCCTATATCTGATTTCTGGGCTGCGCTGATCGCCAACTTAGTTCAACGGTCCAGTAAACTTTTCCGAAACGTAGTGAAAGAAAATAGAAGTCGATGTCTGTCCTTGGCTCAGTTTCTCGCGGTGATGCGGCAATCTCGTGCCTCGATAGGCCAATCCATCTCCGAGCGCCTGAAAGACGGTGACTTTGCCGGTTGAGGTCTCGAGGTGGATCGGCCACGGCGTCGCCAGTTCGGGTTCCGGCGAGAAATCGAGAGCAAGTGTAATGCTGAATTCGCACTGCTCGCGGTCGATGTGCTTCTTAAGTTCTGCCCCGCTCTGGTACGAAGCAAGGTATACGTAGGAGGGTTTAACCAGTTCACCCGCAACACCACTGAGCGTGCGAGCGATTTGCCGGTGAAAGAATTGGGCGACCGGTTCGTTGTGAATCACATAGCGAAGCGAACTCTGCTCATCTCCCAGTTTCATCCATCCCTTCCGAATCAGGCAGCGATAATACCGGCGCAGCGCAGCAACATGAAATGGATGAATCAGTCCCGGCAACGTCACATAGCCTTTTTCCCGAAAAGCTGAGCTCGCCTCTGCGATGAAATGGTCACGCTGGGCTGTACACTGCGACTTGAGGCTCTGAGGAATCAGAATCCCCGCGCCAGCAAGGACTGACCGAATATTCTGGGGCACAGACTCTCGAACCGGCCCGTCAGCACTGAGGCCTCGCACAACCTCTTCAAACTCAGGGCCCAGCCAGAACGGAAGTCGTGAATCAGTCTCGGGATCTCGGACCCATGCGATACTCCCTTGCAAGGCGAGAGCAGACCTTACCTCTGCCTGCGCGTCCAGTTCTTCAGGAAGATCACCAGCCGAACATAAATGACACTCAGGATTCAGGTACAGCTCATCCTTGCACCGTTCCTGCAGCGGCTCGACGCAAAACCTGTGCCGCGGAACTAAATGCAATGGCAATTCGTCGAGCAGACAAAAGTAACGGTCTGGGGGGAATGTCGCCGCAAGAGTATGCCGCGACATTCCCCCAAGCAGATTCGTCAGCCATTCCATCCACGCCGGATTGTTTACTGTCGTAGCCATCCGTTTAAGGTGAAGCGGCTATCAGCAAATTGAGCACTCGTGCACCGCACCGCAGTCACTTCATGCATCAGTTCGCACGGAAAGAAGACGATCTGGTTCTGCTGCGGAATGACCGCCTGGTAGCTGCCTGAACTGACGTATTCGTCTCCGTCCAGGGCTGCGTCGTGGATACGCAGTTCCCCTCCCTCGAACTGTTTCGGTTCCCGATGGAAGAAATATACGAACGTCAGGTGCCGTGAGGAGACGTGATCGGCGCCATTATCGCTGTGGAAGTGAAAGAAATCGCCATCGTTGCTGGCGGTGATCTGCGCTTCGACTGCGGTGATGCTGAATTCCTTCATGCCCAGCTTTTCGAGTACGCTCGGCAACACCGCTTTAATTCTCTCCACGATCACGTCCTGATGATGCCCCAGCTCCGTCAGCACGCGCGAACGGCGATGATCGTAATTGACCACTCCCTTCTCTGCCGAGGGAGAGAGCACTTCGCTGGCCAGAAATTCGCTTTCATGTTCCAACGTGAAGCGAGTCAACTCGGACAATTCCTGAGGCGCAAGAAACTCGTCCAGCACCACGCAACGGGCAGGGAGACTACGAGGTTTTTCCGCGACCGCGGCCGCCGCCTGCGAAACGATGGTTCGAGTGACACCATGCCCCGGGGTCTGCGGTCCCGGCGATGGTGGAATGGGAGTCTCGCGCAACGGCGTTCCCGGCGTCTGAGGCCCAGGTGCCGGGTGCATAGGAGCATCGCGCCGTATCGGAGTTCCTGGTGTCTGAGGCCCAGGTGCCGGATGCATAGGGGCATCCCGCCGTATCGGGGTTCCCGGCGTCTGCGGTCCGGGCGCAGGATGCATGGGAGCATCGCGTCGTATCGGAGTTCCCGGTGTCTGAGGCCCTTTGGGGAGCTCCAGAACTTCAGTCGCTCGGCTTGCTGCTTCCTCCAGGAACGAACCGTTCTCGATGATCCGCTCTACAACGCTGCTTCCTAATACCGCGAAGGCACGCTGCGCGACTACTTCCCCGACGGCGGACGCGATAACCTTCCGTACCGCTTCTTGCGTCTCGGGGTTGCCTCCCGCTGCAGCTTTGGCGTGCTGCAACACAGTCGTGATCAGCGCTCGTTCCGGCGCGCTGAGAATATGTTCGTCTTTCATCAATGTCTCGGAAAACGAATCGAGAATCTGCTTCGCTGTCATGAGAGACACGCCTCCCTGCGTGTGCTTTTAAAACAAAGATAGATTGGGGTACCCGCACTACAGGGGAAGAAGGATGACGATATAACGAAACCCCGCCAAGCGCCAAGATTTTTTTGAATGAGAGGAGAAAATGCTAGCGGGAGACCAATGCGCCGACCATCGATTGGAAAATCTTGACACCGTCCGTACAGCCCAGTTCCGATTCGGCAGAGCGCTCCGGATGCGGCATCATGCCCACGACATTCCTGCCAGCGCTGCAGATTCCGGCAATATTCTCCAGCGACCCGTTGGGATTAGCTTCGCTGGTAATCTCGCCCGATGGCGAACAATAGCGGAATACGATCCGATTATCCCGGTTCAACTCTGCCAGTGTTGCCTCGTCACAGAAATAGTTTCCTTCCATGTGACCGATCGGGATGGTCAAAACTTCTCCCGTCGAACACGCGTTCGTGAAAGGAGTGCTCGCATTCTCCACCCGCACTTCGACCGGCTTGCAAACATATTTCAGGCCAATATTCCGCATCAACGCACCCGGCAGCAAACCGGACTCACACAGGATTTGAAAACCGTTGCAGATCCCCAGCACCAGTCCGCCGCCCGCGGCAAATTTGCGCACCGAGTCCATTACGGGTGAGAACTTTGCGATCGCCCCGGTCCGCAGATAATCGCCATAGGCGAATCCGCCCGGCACAATGATGGCATCACAGTTCCCCAGATCGTGCGATTCGTGCCATAAAAACGTCACAGGTTGCTTGGCAACATGCTGGATCGTCCAGAAAGCATCGTGATCGCAGTTCGAACCAGGAAAAATGATGACGCCGAATTTCATGAAGACCTCATGATTGCGGGGTTACTTCAAGTTTAACATGCGGTCGAAGCCGCAATAACAACGGCACGATAGTACCTAGTCGTGTTCTTGACAGCCACAGATTCCGGTTGTATCGTCACGCCGATTGAGTAGAGTACTCCGCAGCCGCGTGCTATCCGGCGCCGCAGCAGGCTCACTAGCCTGTTCCTCCCTCCGTGCTTGGCTCGTCAAGACACTCCCCTTCGGTGAAACACCTCATGTTGATCTTTCGTAGGGCTTGGTTCTTCTCTAAGTGCTCTTTCGGAACTTTTCTGCTTGCCAATCTTCTCTCCGCGCCTGCCTGGTCGGTGAGTTTCCAACCCATTTCTGCCGATGAGCTGAAGATGACCAGCGAGCCAAAAGCAGCCGGCGCTCCAGCTATCATTCTTTTCCGCGAGGTCGACCGTGACGACCGCGGACTCACCGCCCACGAGGACGTCTATCTCCGGATCAAGATCCTCACCGAGGACGGTCGGAAATACGGTGACGTTGAAATTCCGTTCATCGAGCAACGGGGCCACATCGTAAACATCCATGCACGAACCATCCATCCGGATGGAACCATCGTTAACTTCGAGGGCAAACCTTTCGACAAGTTGATCGTGAAGGCGCGCGGCATGAAGTACATGGCGAAAACCTTTACCTTCCCTGACGTCCAGGTTGGAAGCATTCTCGAATATTTCTATACGACCGATCTTGCCGAGCGCGTTCTGTTCGATTCCCATTGGATCCTAAGCGAGGAGTTGTTCACCAGAACTGCCAGGTTCTCGCTCAAACCTTACGAGAACGCGTACCATCCGTTCCGCCTTCGCTGGAGCTGGAACAAGCTGCCTGCATCGGCTCAACCCCCGGTGGAATCGCCCAACCACGTCGTTACGTTTGAAGCCAGCAACATCGCCGCCTTCCAGGCTGAGGACTATATGCCTCCGGAGAACGAGATGAAGTTCCGCGTGGACTTCATCTACAGCGACGACCTCTTTGAACTCGAGCCCGCAAGGTATTGGAAGAAGTGGGATCAGAAACGGAACGAACAACTTGAGGCCTTCATAGGCAGACGCAAGTCGATGGAAGAGGCGGTCGCCACCATCATCTCTCCGACCGATTCGCCAGAGGGGAAGCTTCGAAAGATCTACGCCCGTGTGCAGCAGATACGAAATACATCGTACGAAGAAGCGAAGACAGAACAAGAACAGCAGCGAGCGAAGGAAAAAGATCCGGCTAACGTCGAGACCATCTGGAAAAAGCAATACGGAAACGGTCAGGAACTTACTTGGCTCTTTCTCGCGTTGGTCCGTGCTGCCGGATTCGACGCCTATGGCATGTGGGTTCCCGACCGCCTGAACTACTTCTTCGTACCCGAGATGATGGACGGCAACCGCCTCGACGCGAACGTGGTAATGGTAAAGCTTAATGGAAAAGAACTTTTCTTCGATCCGGGGGCTGCCTTTACTCCATTCGGCATGTTGCCTTGGAATGAAACGGCCGTAAAAGGTTTGAAACTCGACAAAGATGGCGGATCGTGGGTGGTCACTCCTCTTCCGGAAAGTTCTGAATCCAGCATCCGTCGCAGAGGTGAATTAAAGCTCACAGACACCGGTGACCTCGAAGGCAATTTGCTGGTGACCTACACCGGCATGGAAGCCACAGAACGGCGTGTGGAGCAGCGTCTCGCGGATGACACCGGTCGCAAGAAGTTTCTGGAAGAGGAGGTTCGAGAAGCCATTCCCGCAGCTTGCGAAGTAGAGCTCCTTAATCAGCCGGACTGGAAGAGCACCGATCCTCTGACGGCAGAATTCACGTTGAGAGTGCCAGGCTGGGCTTCTGCGGCAGGACGCCACGCTCTCTTTCCCTTGGGTCTGTTCAGTGCTCCCGAAAAGCATCTCTTCGATCACGCCGAACGCGTCCAACCCATTTATTTTCAGTTTCCATTTCAGAGGTCGGATGAAATCAGCGTTGAACTGCCGCTCGGATGGCAAGTGACCACGGTACCGCAGCCGAAAAAGCTCGACGCCAAGGCAATTGTGTACCTCATGGAAGCGAAGAAGGAGAACAACCTGCTTCACTTAAGTCGATCGCTCAATGTGGACATCATGCTCTTGCCCGTAGCCAACTACGCGACCTTACGCCGCGTCTTTCAAAACGTCAGGAGTGGGGATGAACAACAGGTCATGCTGCAGCCCGGCACCACTGCTGCTGCGAACTAGCATGAGACAAATCAGAAAATTGTTTCTCGCTGGCGCTCTGGCCTTGAGTCCACATCTTGCCGTTGCAGGGGATGCACCGTCATGGATGCACGCCGTTGCCTCTGCCCCTCTTCCTGACCACGATGAAAAGACGGATGCCGTGGTCCTCTACTCCGAGAAGAGCGTGAGTGTACAGTCGCTGGACAAAATCAAGACGCACGTGCGGGTCGTCTACAAGATCCTTCGGCCCAGCGGGCGCGACTATGGCATTGCAGCCGTACCCTTTAACGCTCACCGCAAGGTCATCGCACTTCGTGGATGGTGCATCCCTGCTCAGGGTAGAGATTATGAGGTGAAAGACAAGGAAGCAATCGAGGTGTCCCTGCCAAAAATAGCCGGTAGTGAGCTTATCTCTGACGTGAAAGACAAGCTCCTGCAGATTCCCGCTTCCGATCCTGGGAATGTCGTCGGATACGAATATGACGAAGAAGAACAACCGTTGGTTCTCCAAGACGTCTGGCGATTTCAACGCGAGATACCAGCCCGTGAACTTCACTATTCGCTCCAGCTTCCGGCTGGCTGGGAATACAAAGCTTCATGGATCAACTATTCCGAGGTGCAACCCGAGCAAACCGGAGACAATCAATCCTCATGGACTCTCCATGACGTAACCGCAATTCGTAAAGAAGCTGACATGCCTCCTATCGAAGGTGTTGCCGGCCAGCTCGTCATCTCATTCTTTCCACCGGGTGGCGCTTCTACCAACGGGTTCAGCAGTTGGTTTCAGATGGGCAAATGGTATCTGAACCTGACCAATGGGCGACGCGATGTTTCTTCGCAAATGGGCCAGCAAGTCACCGCGCTGACAGCGCCCTTGGGCACTCCGTTGGAAAAGATCAAGGCCTTGGCCGAGTTCGTTCAGAATGATATTCGCTATGTTGCTATCGAACTTGGAGTGGGAGGCTGGCAGCCCCACGCAGCATCTGCAGTGTTCAGCCATCGATATGGCGATTGCAAGGATAAGGCGACGCTTCTGAGCTCAATGCTCAGCCTGATCGGCGTGGAATCGTTCTACGTCGTCATCAATTCGCAACGCGGATCAGTAACACCGGAAACTCCCGCCAGCGTTGGCAGCTTCAACCACGTCGTGTTGGCGATTAAGCTGCCTGCCGCTGTTTCCGACCCATCGCTGGTCGCCAGGGTAGAGCATCCGCGACTCGGATCGTTGTTATATTTCGATCCGACCAACGAACTAACGCCTTTCGGAGAAATCGGCGGATACTTACAGGCCAATTATGGGTTGCTCGTTACGCCCGAAGGCGGAGAACTTGTCGAATTGCCGATGCTACCGCCGACGATGAATAGCATTCATCGGGCCGGAAAGCTGACGCTCGACCAGTCTGGAACGCTGAAAGGCGATGTCATCGAAATCCGTCGCGGAGACCGTGCGTGGGCCGAACGTGGGCGCCTCCGTTCGGTCACCAAGAATTCCGAGAAGATCAAGCCGATGGAAGATTTGCTCGCCGGCTCTTTATCGCGTTTCGCGATCACTAAGGCCAGCATTACAAATCTGAACGACACAAATCTGCTTTTCCAATTGAACTATAGCTTCGAAGCTCCGGAGTATGCCAAGAATGCGGGCGGACTGCTGCTGGTTCGCTCCCGAGTGCTCGGAATCAAGGCAAGCGGCCTGATGGAAACCAAAGAGTGTCGTAAGTTTCCGGTGGAGTTTGAAGGGCCAGCAAGCGATGTGGATACATTCGACATCACAATCCCTCCCGGCTATGTCGTCGACGACGTGCCTCCTCCCGTGGACGTTGATTTCGGCTTTGCCACTTACCACGCCAAGACGGAGGTGCAGGGCGGTCTGATCCATTACAACCGCACTTTTGAGATTAAAGAACTCAGTGTCCCTGTTTCACGCACCGAGGATCTCAAGAAGTTTTATCGCATCATCGCCAGCGACGAACGCAATACCGTAGTCCTGAAGGCCGTGGCACAATAACCTTGCCGTGCGATAGCAGACAATTAAATCTATCTGACACTTCAGGGTTAAAGCGATGCGATTTTTGTTGGTTCTCTTTTCTGCAAACGTTCTCGCTGCCGCATTGGCATCTGCGCAGACACCTCAGCAACTCGCCTTGGATCGCGATGCCTGGTCACTTCTCGAACAAGATTTCATCGCTTTCAATCCTCACTACAAAGAGGAACGGGAGGCGCGCGTGGCGCGCACCAAGGAACTGGCGAGGCAGATGTTCGCCGAAGAAGCCAAAGGAGCAAAGACTACCTGCGGTCATCAGATTCTCTTCGAACTCGGATCACTTCTGCTCAGCTCGGCAGATTTCAAATTGATCGATTCACGCCTGCACGATCTCGAAGCCAGCATCGGGCATCCCTCGTCTGACAAAGCGGACAACGATGGCATGTGGGGTTTCTGCTATGAGGCGTGGTATTTGAAACTCTACGCTACCTACGATCACCTCGAAGCCAATGCTCCCGACGAACCGTCCCCGCATCCCTTACCTCCTTTCTTAGCCCGAGTCTTCACGCCCGTGAAACTGACCTCATATCTCGATTCCTTATCCGTTTCTGATGTGCGCCACACCGGAGTCGATCACGAACGCGAGTTTAACGAAACCGTAGCTACGCTGCTGCAGATGATCGTGCGGCATAAGCCGGAAAACTACATCGTCGATCCTTCCCTGCGCGACGCCCTGCTCGACCGTGTTCTGCACCATTACCGCAATCCTGACACCGGGTACTTCGGAGAGCGCTATCGCCGCGACGGGCGTGAGGACTTCCCCGACGATCTCAGCATGACGTTTCATGTGATCTCTTATCTCAAGGGAAGAGTCCCGGACATGCCTCGAGTGCTCGACACTACCCTCGCCATCAAAGATTTCAGCTACCCCGCCGGTTGGCTGTGGAAAGGTGAATTCTGGAACCACAACAACATGGACGTGGTCGCTTTGTTCCACCTCGGATGGAGTGAAGCCACTCCCGCTCAAAAGAGGGCGATGTCCGCCGAGATCGATCGCATGCTGACCTGGTGTCTTCATGACTCTTTGCAGCCGGATGGATCGTTTAAGGTAAACATCGCTGATGGTTCCTTGGAAGATGCCGAGTATTACGGCACGTCATTTCTGGCGCGAATCGGATTCTTCGACCGATCGCAGCGGTTCTGGACCGATCGGGACTTCCCGGAAACAGCAGACGTGAAGAAGCGCATCCTGGCGTTCGTCCAACATCACCGGGGCTCGGGTCCAACCGGAGATGACTACAAAAGCACCTTGGAAGCACTCGGAGTACAGTGAGGCTGGAGTTTACGGGTGCTGCGGAGTTACTGCCAGCGGATTCTCAAGATCGGTCAGGCTAACCGGTACGGGGATTGTCTCTTGCTTTGTCTCCGCGGCCCGAGGTTGCGGCGCAGCATAGCTCTCCGGCGGATATCCTTTGGCTTGCACAATCGCCCAATGCCATTCCTCGCCCGGTGCCAGTTCCAGATTCAGAGGCGTGCTGAACACGGCTCTTTCCCATGGTGGCGCAGCAGTCCTCATTTTGTAGACGATCGTCAGATCGGATTTTTTCTCAGACCTCACCTGCTCCAGCGGATCGTTCTCCGCAGATGCGCTTGGATCGATTTCCACACCCGCGCCTGGAGCCGAATAGATCGCGCCCGGGAAACCGGTCGGGTTCTTGCGAACCACCGTCAGCGCTACTGCCAGCTCACTGACGTGCCAGTTCGTGCCGTTGAAGACGGGGATCGTCAGCGAATCACCTTCAATCGTTGCCTTCCCTTGAAGTTTTGCGACCTGTTCCGCAGGAAGGTCCATCTGCGCATACTGTCCCGATAGCAAAGACTTCACATTGGCTGTGAAAGCCAGGCTGCAAGTGACATCCGGAGCGGCAATCTCAAAGCCTTTGCTCTCTCCGGCCATCAGATAGCGGAGGCCGGGTCCGAATCCCTGCCTGTTTTCAGAGCGTTCCATCACCTGCGGGAGGTTGTCGTCATCAATGACCGGCTTGGAAATAACCGGGTTAGCGGGCGCACTTTTCTTGCGTAGATTCCGCGCCACGTCTCCCAAAGGCATGTCATTAGGATCATCCTGCGCCAGCGCGGATGGCGGGGTCACCATTAGCATCGCGGACACGATCAGCAATCCGATTCCTGTAAGGCGCAGCATAAGCTCAGGTGAACAACAGGAACACGCAATCGCATCTTCCGCGAGAGAGTCTCCTGAGCCAATTGTATTGAGAGAAGGAAGAAACAGGGACGATACAGGCAAACCTTAGTAACGGTACTTAGGGCGAAAGGAAAGGGCGCGCGCGTTGACGAAATGGAGGCGCAACGGGTCGCGCGCGCCCAAGCCCACACGAATTCTTACAACAGTCCTTGCGAGCGAAAACGTGAAACCGGGTCTACTACTGGAAGTGCCTGCCGCCTGAATATCCAGCGGGCCACCGCAAAGCCGATCACCGCATAGCAAACGTGCATCACTCGCATATACCCCCCACACGACTCGATCACCTTCAGGGGAGGAACTATTGAAGCTCTATCGGCACAATAGCAACAGGCCATAAGCCGGACAAGGCACATCGGTGCTATAGCTCTGGCACAGAAGTAATAGAAGTAACACGAGAAGCAAACCCGCGGCCAGCAAGGCTTCCCGGCGTTCTTCAAGAACGTAGGTCTGGTGGGGTTGGTTGGAGGAAGTGATAAGTGATCAGTGAAATCAAAGGCCAGCAACGCGGCGGTTCAAACTCACCGCTAGTCACTGGCCACTGAAGTTATTCGAGACGACACCTGTTCCTAATGTGCTGCGACCGGCTCTTCCGCCATGCGCCCTGCTGGTGGTACGACCACGGTCGACAGGCTGCCCTCAGCAGTAAGCTTCTGGAAAGCCGCTAGATCACGCCGCTGCAAATCTTCCCAGCGGGAGATCAGTTCTCCGCTCTGCCGCTTCAGTTTTTCAAGCTGCCGTTGTTCGGCTTCTGTAGGCGCAGAATCGGCCGATCCCGCATCCATGGCCAGAAATGCCAGCTTTGCGTCCAGTTGCGGCGGATACGCCAGCGAGTCTTCGTTCGCGCTGATGTCCAGATTCACGATGTCATCGCGCACAGCAACCAACTTTTTCTCCAGACCATCGGCAGCGGTAACGATCGCTTTCGAGCTGGCATTCTCCGGCAATCGACGTTTCAGTCCCGAAAGCTGGGCCCGCACATCCTGTATCTGATTCACTGTGTCGACAACTTTGTTCAGTTGGTCCCGGGTCTGGATCAGTAGATTAAACTGCGCCTCCAAATCTGCCTGGCTCACTTTCACCCGTGGATCCAGCTTCAAATCCAGATCTGCCGTCTGGCTTTGTCCGCCTACAGTAAGCCGTACCTGATAATGTCCGGGCACGGCAACTGGACCACGCGCACCGCTGTTGTATTCCCAGAGATAGTAGCCCGGGATATGCCGTGCCTCTTCATAGCGCAAATCCCATACAAACTTGTTCAGCCCTGCCTCGGCCTTGAGCTCTTTCTCTGGCTTCTTGTCGTCTGGATCGGGTGGCTCCTCGAGAGTGTTGTACTCAGCGCTGGAGTACTTGCGAATCACTTTCCCTGCCCCGTCGAGAATCTCGATCTTCGCCTCGGTGTCCGCTTTGGGAGCGTCCTTCAAGTAGTAATAAATCACTGCGCCAGCCGGCGGATTCTCCCCCGTGCGCTTCGAGGGATGTCGATCTCCCGCTGCTCCAGCCTGAATCCGATAGGCAGTTGCGGGGGTGTATAGGTGCAGATCTTTCTGCGCGATATCGTCCGAGTACTGCCGCAGCGGCGTCACGTCGTCGAGAATCCAGAAGGCCCGACCGTGCGTCGCCACCACCAGATCATCGCCTTTGATCAGCAGATCGTGAACCGGCACGGTCGGCAAATTCAGCTTTAGCGGACGCCAGCTCGCGCCGTCGTTGAACGAAACATACACTCCTTCTTCGGTCCCGGCGTACAGCAGTCCACGCTTCTTCGGATCTTCCCGGACTACGCGCACAAATGTACGATCCGGAATACCCGTCCCAAGCTTGCTCCAGGTCTTACCATAATCCGTCGTCTTGTAAATGTACGGTCTCATTTCGTCGAATTGATGACGATCGACCGCGACATAAGCCGTTCCCGCATCGAATGGCGAAGCATCGATCTGGCTGATGCGGCTCCATTCCGGCATATCTTTGGGCGTGATGTTCGTCCACGTCTTGCCCTCGTCCTTTGTGAGCTGAATCAGCCCATCATCTGTGCCCACCCACAGCAGGCCCTTGGTGATGGGCGACTCCGACAGGGCAAAAATCGTGTCGTAGTATTCGGTTCCGGAATCATCGAGTGTAATGTCCCCGCCCGAAACCTTCTGCTTGCTCTTATCATTTCGCGTCAGATCCGGACTGATCGCCTGCCAGCGCACCCCACCGTCCGTCGTTTTAAACAGTTGTTCGCCGCCGTGATACAGCGTGTTTGGATCGTGTGGAGAGATCATGACTGGAGCCGTCCACTGGAAGCGGTGTTCCAGATTCGCTGCTCCGTGTGCATCCGAGAGTTCGGGCTGTTCGGTAATCGACTTCACCTGCCCGATATGCCGGTCATAGCGCGTAATGTTTCCCTGATAGTCGGCGGCATAAACAATATTCGGATCAGGCGGATACGGCGCGATGTAACCGGCCTCGCCGCCGCCCACGTCGTACCAATCGTTTCGGCTGATCGAACCTTCGTCGCTGCGGCTAACGATGGCAACTGTGCCGCTATCCTGCTGCGCTCCATATACCCGATATGGCGTCTCTGTATCGGTAATAACGTGGTAGAACTGCGCCGTCGGCTGATTGTCCTGCAACGACCAACTCTTCCCGCCATCGAGCGTCACCGTCACGCCGCCGTCGTTCGAAGCGATCATGCGCTTGGTGTCCATCGGATCAATCCACAATCCGTGATTGTCGCCGTGGGGTACATGGACCTTGTTAAACAGATGGCCCCCATCGGTCGACTTGTAGGCGTCGACATCCATGATGTAGAGCACGTTCTCATCGCGCGGATCAGCGATGACATGCATGTAGTACCACGGACGCTGCCAAAGAATGTGGCTCGGATTTACCAGCTGCCACGATTCGCCGCCGTCGTCAGAGCGATACAGCCCACCATCCGGATTGTGCGCCTCAATCAGTGCATAAACACGGTCTGAATTTGCGGCCACTGCTACGCCGATCTTTCCGTACGGCCCTTTCGGAAGTCCATGCTCCTGCAGATGCTTCCACGTTGTACCGCCATCGCTGGAGCGATACAATCCGCTGCCCGGACCGCCGCTCGTCATGCTCCAGGAAGTCCGGCGCGCCTGCCACAATGCCGCAAACAGAATGTTGGGATTATGTGGGTCAAAGGCAACATCGATTCCGCCCGTGTTCTCGTCTTTATAGAGAACCTTGTCCCACGTTTTTCCACCGTCCATCGTGCGGAAAATACCGCGCTCCGCATTCGGTCCAAAAGGATGCCCGAGCGCAGCGACAAACGCGATATCCGGATTCGTCGGATTGACAATCACTTTGCCGATCGCTCGCGAATCGCGCAGCCCCGTGTTCTTCCACGTCTTGCCGCCATCTAGAGTCTTATAAACACCGTCCCCGTGCGAGATGTTTCCGCGGATGCAAGCCTCGCCCGTTCCTACATACAGCACATTCGGGTTCGAGGCAGACACCGCAATGCTGCCAATCGCCGCTGTGCCTTCTTTGTCGAAAACCGGCGACCACGTCATCGCTGCATCAGTCGACTTCCACACACCACCGCCTGTAGCTCCGAAGTAATACGTCGTCGGATCGCCCGGAATGCCAGCCGCGGTGAGAGAACGTCCTCCACGGAAAGGCCCGATCAGCCGGTATTTCATACCCTTAAAGACCTTTTCTTCGGGCTTGGAGGATTCCTCTGACTCATCCGCTATTTTCCCTTCCGTGGTCGCGGACGCCTTGGCACCTTGACTTGACTGGTGACTCTCCGCGGCCTTAACGGCCTTTGATTGCCGCTCCGGTTTGGCTTGCCCTATAGCAGCAATAGAAAAGAGTATGAAGAGTGTCAGGAAGATGGCGGTTGAAATCGAGCGTGCGGCGTTGATCGCACCTCTGCGAAGGAAATCTTGGCCCATTTGTAGGTTATCTCCGTGGTTCCGTGGACGGCGTAAACAATGTCCCTATGGTACCCCGGACGGCTCTTGCTGCAAAGAGCCGGCATGGCCCTGAAAGTCTGCGCGCGAATCCGGCTTACTTCTTCAGTAACTCCTTCTTCGCCGTCTCGAGTTGTTTTCGTTTCGCGTCCGGTACCGTTGGATAGCTCAGATCAAGGGATTCGAGGGTATCCATGATCACCGTTGAAACGACCAGGCGTGTGAACCATTTGTTATCTGCCGGCACGACATACCATGGTGCGTGCTCGGTCGCTGTGTTGCGGATCATGTCTTCATAGGCTTCCTGATAGTCATCCCAGCATTCCCGCTCTCGGATGTCGCTCGCGGAAAACTTCCAGTTTTTCTCGGGCTCATCCAGGCGCTCCAGAAAACGCTTCTTCTGCTCTTTCTTCGAGACGTTCAGAAAGAATTTCCTGATCACCGTTCCGTTGCGCGCCATGTGCCGCTCAAAGCAGCGAATGTCTTCAAAACGCTCCTCCCAGATTTTCTTTCCCACCAGCGACGGCGGCGTCTTCTCATTCTTCAGAATCTCGGGATGCACCCGGACCACCAGCACTTCTTCGTAATACGACCGGTTAAAAATTCCGATGTGTCCGCGCTCCGGCAAGTCGCGAGTCGTGCGCCATAGAAAATCATGCTGCAGTTCCAGATCTGAGGGCGTCTTGAACGAATACACCTGGCATCCTTGCGGATTCACGCCTGACATCACGTGCTTGATGGCGCCGTCTTTTCCCGCCGCGTCCATTGCCTGAAAGATCAGCAGCAAGGCCCATCGATCCTGCGCATACAGCTTGTCTTGCAGTTCGGCGGTGCGGGCAATTCCTTCCATCAAAGCCTGCTCTGCGTGCTCCTTCGACTTCCAGTGACCAGTGTCTGCCGGATCAAAATCTTTCAGTCGAAAGTGCTTGCCACTCTCCACTCGAAAGGTGTGCGCGATCTTGCCTGTCTTCATGATCATTTCCTTCCTGAAACACTCGCTAGGAATGCATTAGCTTTCTGCAGTTTATACCTCTCCTTAAGCCACATCCGCCAACGGACAGAGCTTGCCGGGCTGCAATGTGGGAAGATGGTCACGACTTACATGGAAGCCAGTCTTCCGGTAGAAAGCTTCTCGAGGGGACCGCTTGTTCGAAACCGATTTTTTAGGCCATAGCAACCCGAGCAAAGCCGCTTATCAAAAACTGATCTCCGAAGCGACGCAGCTTGTTTGCCAGTCGCTACCCCGATCTGCTTCTCCCGGCAGAACCGCGGCGACGCTGGCCAAGCTGATTCCCTCAGACTTTCTGCCGCAGACCGAAGGATCCACGGGCGAAATCTGTGAAATTTTGAGAACGGTTGTGACGAACTCAGTCAACGTTTCTCATCCCAGCACTGCTGCTCATCTCCACTGCCCACCACTTCTTGCCGCGCTTGCCGCCGAGGTTGTAATCAGTACTCTGAACCAGTCGATGGATTCTTTCGACCAGGCTCCAATCGCGACCATCATTGAACAGAAGATGATCCGCTGGTTGTGCGTCGACGCCGGTTTCCCCGCCACAGCCTATGGAACTTTCACCACCGGAGGTTCGCAGTCCAATTACATGGGTCTTCTGCTCGCGCGCAATGCTTTCTTGAAGAAACGTTGGAACTGGTCAGCCCACAAGTCCGGCCTTCCGCCCGAAGCCAACCGCCTGCGCATTTTGTGCTCGGAGGTTGCCCATTTCACCGTGGAGAAATCGGCATCGCAGTTAGGACTCGGAACAGATTCGGTCATTCACGTGGACGTTGACGAACACTTCCGCATGAAACCGGCAGCCTTGCGAAACGCTCTGCAGGCCCTCGACGCGGAAGGCCTGCTTCCCATGGCGGTAGTCGCCACGGCAGGTACAACCGACTTCGGCTCAATCGATCCATTGTCCGAGATAACGGCCATCGCTCGCCAAACGAATACTTGGCTGCACGTCGATGCAGCGTACGGCGGAGCGTTGCTCTTCTCTCACACGCATCGACACAAGCTGGCAGGCATCGAATCTGCCGATTCCATCACCATCGATTTTCACAAGTTGTTCTGGCAGCCGATTCCATGCAGCGCGTTCTTGTTGCAGGACGCTGGCCATTTCGACTCGATGAAGTTTTACGCCGACTACCTCAATCCCGAACTGCACGAAGAAGAAGGAATCCCGGACCTTGTGACCACTTCCCTCCTCACCAGCCGCCGCTTCGATGCGCTCAAGCTTTGGATTTCATTGCAATCCCTCGGCCGTGAAAAGCTGGGCAATATGATCGACCAGACCATCGCCTTGGCGGCACATGCGGCGCAGCTAATCCGGAACACCCCGCAACTCGACCTGATGGCCGAACCTCAGCTCAGCACCGTTGTCTTCCGTTATGTTCCCACAGCGCCGACCCTCGATGCCGACGTGCTCAATAACCGCATCCGTAGAGAGCTCTTTGACCGAGGAGAAGCCGTCATCGGACACACACGCATCCGCAAACGCCAGTGCCTGAAATTCACCTGCATGAATCCGGCCGTAAACGATGTAGAGATGGAAAATCTGCTAAACACGATCCTGGAGCGCGGGCAACAGTTCGAGGTCGAAATAGACAGGGCCTAAGTCATTGTAGATGCTAGACTTATGGCCATCTCTATTGTATGTACATTCCTGTACGACAAATGTTCCTGCAGGAACACTTTTTCCACAGGGCCAACTTAGGGTTTGACGGTGACGGGCATCACAACCGGGAGGTTCGCCGCCTGCCACGCATCAAACCCGCCCACCACGTTGAAGACGTTTCGGAAGCCTGCGCGCTCCAGCAGGCTGCTCGCAATCATGCTACGGTATCCACCCTTACAATGCACCGCCAGCGGCGCCTCGCGATCGATCTCGGGCGGCGCGACTTTAAAATTATCGAGCGGCCACCACATCGCCTGCTCGATGTGGCCTGCATCCCACTCCGGTTCACGGCGCACGTCCAACACCTGAATATCGCCACTCTTCAATTTCCCACGCAACTCTTCAGGTGAAATCTGCGCGGTACTTGCAATTGGTAATCCAGCAGCCCGCCAAGCCGCGACGCCTCCATGCAGATATCCATCGAGGGCTTCAATGCCCACCCGTGCCAATCGCAACCGCGCCTCTTCAATCTGCTCGTCGTTGGCAGCAATGAGCACGGGATGCGATGCTAGTCCGAGCATCGTTCCAGCCCACGATGCGAATTGCCCCGACAGCGCGATGTTCACCGAACCAGGCACGTGCCCGGCGGCAAATTCATCGCCCGAACGTACATCGAGCGCAATTTCGCCAGCCTTCAACATTCGGTCCAACTCTTGCGGATCAATCGCCCGCAACGGTCCCAACTCTGACAGTGCTGCAGCACCTGTTCGGTTGATCTCGGCGTCCTTCAGAAAGTACTCCGGCCGCGCAGGGAGATTGCTGGTCAACTGTGCAATAAACTCTTCCCTGCTCTTGATCTGCAGCGCATAATTCGTCAGCCGCTCTGTGCCGATCGTCGACGAACGCTCGGCTCGCATGTTCTTTCCGCAGAGAGAACCTGCACCGTGCGCGGGATAAACCAGTGTTTCATTGGGAAGCGTCAGCAACTTCTGATGCAGGCTGTCGTAGAGCAGGCCGGCGAGTTGAGCAGGTGTGTGCTTCGGCGAGAGATCTGGACGTCCTACGTCGCCGATAAAAAGCGTATCGCCCGTCAGCACCGCCCAGGGCTCCGCAGGCTTTTCTCTGTCGGCCACAACCAGGCAGATGCTCTCCGCCGTATGCCCGGGAGTCTCCAGCACGCGAAGCGAGACCTTGCCCACGCGCAATTCGAAGCCGTCGCGGACTGCGACATGCGAAAACTTCGCCTCCGCCTGCGTGCCGATGTAGATCTTCGCGCCGGTACGCGCCGCCAGTTCTTTGTGGCCCGAGACAAAATCTGCGTGCAAATGCGTTTCGAAAATGTGGCGGATAGCGACACCCTGCTCGGCAGCGGCTTTCAAATACAATTCCACGTCTCGCTGCGGATCGACGACAACCGCTTCGCCTTCCGAAGCCAGCAGGTAGGAAGCATGCGCTAGGCAGCCCAGATAGAACTGTTCGAAGTACATAGAGAGATCACCCCAGCGGCTGGTGCTCAGATGCTAGAACAATTCCGGCCCAAAATCTATGCAGACAGGAGTACGGGACTAGGAAGGCAGCGGAGTGATGAACTCAAGACCGAAACAAAAACCGTTGCGCGAGCGAACGATCGCCGGCATGCGCGAAGGAGTTGGCGTATCGAACTCAATCTCCAGAAGATCGCCCGGGTTTAACAGGATTCCAGCATATAAAGTCATGCCGCCCTGGCTCATTTCTGTGCCGCGTCCTTCGACCACAGTCGTGGCGAAGCCTTTGGATGTCACCACTCGAACCGGCAAGTCCACGGGCATTCGATCCCAACGTCGGGTTTTCTCTGGGTTTGATGCCATTTTTGCCCATCATCTTCGAACCGCACCGTCGTTGCAAATTACCAAGGTGACCCACATACCCGGTCTACAGTGAGAAAAACGCGAGGCGACGGCAACTGGATTGCATCCGATCACAGTTCCTCGCATGGCATGTCTTGTACAATCTGCCTGTGAATGCGCGCGCAAGAATATGCTTGGCGATATGGCTGTTGCTGCCGGGCATCGTAGCCAGGGCTGAGTCTGTATCGCAGTTACAACCTACCGGATACGTCAATGACTTCGCCCATGTGCTTGATCCTCAAACCAAAGCGCAAATCGAGGACATCTGCACGCAAGTTGATCAAAAGGCTCACGCGCAGATCGCTCTGGTGACGATCAACACTCTCGATGGCTCCGATATCGAGAGCTACGCCGTCGATCTCTTCCACAAATGGGGTATTGGCGCTAAGCCTACCGACCACGGCGTTCTGATCCTTTACGCGATCCAGGATCATCGCCGCCGCATCGAGGTCGGCTACGGTCTCGAGCCAATCCTGCCTGACGGAAAAGTGGGTGGCTTTCAGCGGGAAGCAGACCCGCTGATGCGGAGTGAGGATTACAGCCAGGCGCTGCTGCTGGTGACTAGCCGCGTCGCGGACGTCATTGCCTCCGATGCGGGGGTTCAACTCACGAATGCACAGCCCCGCGCCCCCACGCGGGGTGTGCGGCAGCCTGGCTCAGGCCTTTCGTTTGGCGGGATCATTCTCCTGATCGTCATCTTCCTGATCATTCTCGCCACGCCTCTGCGTAGCATCTTGTTCTGGATCCTTTTTTCGAACATATTCGGTGGGCGGGGCGGAGGCGGAAGCTTTGGGGGTGGGGGCGGTGGATTCGGTGGCGGAGGCGGTTTCGGCGGCTTTGGCGGGGGGAGCTCGGGCGGGGGTGGTGCAAGCGGCAGTTGGTAGCTTCGATTTACGGCTTGTGAGGATGCAATGATTCCTACAGATACCATCGACGAATTTGTGAAACGCGCCCGTGAGGCCGCAGGAGCGAACATCGAGAGCATTATCCTCTTCGGGTCTGCGGTGGCCGGCGACTATCATCCTGGATTGTCGAATCTAAACCTGCTTTGTGTCTTGCGTGACAGTTCCTTCAGTTCTTTACAGGCGCTGTCGCCCGCGGCCAAGTGGTGGGACGGAAAGAAACAGCCTCCGCCTCTCTGCATGACGAAGCAGGAACTTCTGCGCTCCACAGACGTATTTACTATTGAGCTGCTCGATATGCAGCAGCATCATCGCGTTCTCTTTGGCGACGATGTTCTAAACGACTTGCACATTCCCATGGATCTGCATCGCGTGCAGGTGGAATATGAACTACGAGAGAAGTTAATCCTGTTGCGCCAGCATGTATTGCTGGCCTCGAACAACGAATCGCGGTTATGGGATATTTTGCTGCGGTCTGCGCCATCTCTCAGTACTCTGTTTCGGCACGCTCGGGTTGCGATGGGAGACGGTAAGCAGGTCACTCGGCGCGAGGCGGTGACTTCTTTGGGCGGACGAGTGGGATTCGATGCGTCAGCAATATTGCAGGTTTTGGATGTGCGGGAGCGAAAGACTGATCGTAAAAAGATCAACGTTGTTGATCTCGCCGGTCGTTATCTGGCGGCAGTGGAGAAGGTAAATGCGGCGGTTGATATGGCTGCGGACCAAACGTAAAACGTTTTCAAGTTAGAGGAGGATTTTCATGGGCAAGGCTCTGATTGCAGTGATCGTAGTAGTTGTCATCATCGGCCTGATCGTCGTGTCCGTTTTCGGTTCGTATGTGAACACACGGAATACGCTGGTACAAAAAAATGAGGCGGTAAAATCCGCATGGTCGCAGGTCGATATCGTGCTGCAACGACGTGCCGACCTGATCCCGAATCTTGTTGAGACGGTAAAGGGATACGCGCAGCAGGAGCAGACTGTCTTTGGAGACATCGCCAAGGCGCGTTCCGCCCTGCTTTCCGCGGGAACCCCGCAGCAGAAGATTGCGGCCAACGGGCAATTGGACGGAGCGCTGGGGCGCCTGCTTTTGATCGTGGAGAACTATCCGCAATTGAAGTCGAATGAAAACTTCCTGCGCCTGCAGGATGAACTCGCCGGCACCGAAAACCGCATTGCAGTCGAGCGCAAGCGCTACAACGACACCTTGCAGGACTACAACACTTACGTCCAGCAGTTCCCCAATAACATCTTTGCCGGATGGGCGGGATTCAAGCCGAATGACGCCTACTTCCAGGCCTCCGAAGGATCGCGCGTGGCGCCAAAGGTGAATTTCTCCAGTCCAGGGACGGCGGCACCACAATCGAACCCACAACCTGCACCTGCACGCTAGCTGGAAAGAAACTCTGGGAACTTATCAAGCCGCCTGAAGCTAGGCGGCTTTCTTATCCGTCGCGGGCTGATCTTGCTTGTCCCCGGCTTTGTGCTTCGGCCGATACCATTTGAAATAAAGCAAAGCACCGATGCCTCCCAGCACTCCAAGCGCGATGAATGTATAGAGGAGCGGCTTGTAGTAATGGCTGAACCATCCAAGGATGGCAGTCCCATACAGCTTTCCGAGGAAGGCCACGGCGAAAAAGCGGATGCCGCGACCGAGAGCAAGCGCTGACAGGAACTTCTTGGCCGGGTACTGCATTACTCCTGCTGCCATCAATACGGGAACGAGAGGAAACGGCGGGGGCAAGACGGATCCCAAAACGATGGTCGAGAATCCGCCCTTCTCGAATCTCCGGTATACCTTCTCCGCCCGTTTTTTGCCGATTTTCTTCTCAAGACCTTCTTTGCCGCCTTTTTTCGCGAGGCGAAAAGTAAGATACCCACCGATGACGGCGCCCGCCGTCGCAAACGCACCATAATAGGGCCACCATCCGCGATTATGGGCAGTGAGAAGAATGACGAAGAGGTCCATGCCACCCGGGAGTGGAATGACGGAATTGTCGATCAGGCCTACAACGATGAGACCGGGACCGCCGAGGCCGAGCACCCATCGCCAGAGGCCACCTCCAGCTAAAATGAACGCGATCGTATGCAATTGCTCTCCCCCGCACCTTAGAGGCAAGTTTGTGTGATTGCGCTGCTGAGAAACTGGCGCGAGCGAGATGATTTGCATTTATTTAAGCTGGGAATTCCCAATATCGCGGTGTGTGAGCGACTCCGAGGCGAAACAGCTTTGAAAATGAGCATGGCAGCGACAAATGGAAGAGCGCAGCGACCTCTCCCCTGCCTCACTGGGAGCTTCCGGGCGGGTGCTCAGCCTTGATTCCGGCCGCCTTCCTCCCCATCGTCATCTGTCTCATTGTTTCGATCAGCATCGCCTTAATGCTGATTCGCCCCCGAAATGTCCCTGAGGTGTATTGGATCAGTGCGGGCGTGTTGCTGCTGCTCGGCTTGCGACTCATCACGCTGAAACTGACAGAACGCGCTCTGGTAAAAGCGCTAGACGTTTGCCTGTTTCTGATTGGGATGATGTTACTTTCCGAGTTGGCTCGCGAACATGGGGTATTCGACTGGTTGTCTTCCATCGCGATTCGCAAGGCAAAGGGTTCCTGCCTGAGACTTTTCGCCTTGGTGTACGGCATTGGAACCATTGTCACTATCCTAATGTCGAATGATGCGACGGCCGTGGTGCTAACGCCTGCGATCCTGACGGCGGTCCGCAAGGCGCGCGTTCAACCGCTGCCGTATCTCTTTGTTTGCGCGTTCATCGCCAATGCAGCTTCCTTTGTACTGCCGATCTCCAATCCCGCCAACCTGGTCGTCTTCCAGGGTGCAATGCCGCCGCTCACCAGGTGGCTCCTCGCCTTCGGTGTGCCCAGTGTGTTGTCGATCGTGACCACGTTCTACGTTCTGAGATGGCTCTTCCGAACCGAACTGCAGCCGCGAATTGACCATGAAGCGGAAGATCACCGCCTCAACAGCAACGGCAAACTTGTGGTGGGCAGCGTCGCACTAATGGTCGCCGTATTACTCGCTGCATCCTTCTTCGGGAAGGATCTTGGTCTGCCAACATGCCTGGCCGCTCTCTTCATTACAGCCGTGGTTTGCATCAAGGAGAAAAGTAATCCACTGACTTTGGCTCGCGAGATCAGCTGGGAAACCTTGGCCCTGGTCGGTGGACTTTTCGTGATGGTCGATGCCATGGAGTCCATTGGCGCCATGGAACATACAAAGCACTGGTTGGCACAAGCCGAAACTCTGGGAATTGCAGCAGGTCAATTAGCAACAGGCTTCGTGGTGGGCGTAGCCAACAATCTCATGAACAATCTTCCGCTCGGTCTTATTGCCGGCAGCACCGTGCATGCCGCACACGTAAGCGGGGCGCTGGCCGACGCGGTGCTGATCGGAGTGGATCTGGGTCCGAATCTTTCCGTGACGGGATCCCTGGCCACCATTCTGTGGCTGATTGCTTTACGCAGAGAAAAACTGCATGTGAACTTCTGGGATTTCTTCCGAATTGGCGTGGTCGCGATGCCAGTTGCATTGATGGCTGCGCTGGCTGGCTCCATTCTCATCCACTTCTGGTTTCACCTTTCGTGATCCTTGCGATGCTTGACGCGTGAACCGCAGGAGCTATTTAGCGATAGGGACGGGAACGAACTTCGGCGAGTCCAGTCCGAGCAGTTTGTACGCTTCATCCATCGTGCGCACGACGTGCACGTTTTTGCGCGTGCGTTCGGAAAGCACCTGAAACATTCGGGTCGTTCCATACACGACGTCTCGCGGGGCCACAAAGACCCGCTTGGTGAAATAAACCGCATCCGTTTTCGCTAGCAGGTTGATGGTACGCGTAGAGACGTCAAATCGCGTGATGCCTGATAAGTCCACAATACTGCTCGATGCCGGAAACGAAGCCGCGACAGGCACCCCCTTCGACGACAATTCCATGACGGAATCGTCGGTCATCTCGCCGCTAAGCGTCACACGTAGCACGTTATCCGCTTCGTCAAACTCAAAAGAGATCAAGATGACCCCAAGTCGTTCATTGCATAACAATCACCGCAAATGGCGGGCGCTGGGATAATATTGCGGCTGCACTCTGCATGCGGCTTCGTCGCCATTTATAGTCGCACCAGTAAGCTGCAGGTTCAATCGCGAACTTAATTGCCGGACAGATAAAGAGGTGGTACCATCCCCGAGCTTTTTGGCGTCGAGTGAGTAGTAGTCGGACCCAGGAGATCTTGTGAA
>Ga0070735_10001188_pt1 | contig 25756 bp, 25 predicted proteins | sample Coa_R1_FD_66443 | JGI IMG/M metagenome (GOLD analysis project Ga0070735, IMG submission 66443) | Surface soil microbial communities from Centralia Pennsylvania, which are recovering from an underground coalmine fire - Coalmine... | ecosystem: Environmental > Terrestrial > Soil > Unclassified ...
CTCCACCACGATGATCTCGTCCAGGCCGGCCGCGAACTCCTCGATCTGGTCCGGGATCAGCGGGTGGATCATGCGCAGGTGCAGCAGCCGCATCCCGCGCGCGCTCAGTTCGGCCTCGTCCAGGCCGATGATCCGCAGCGCCTGGCGCAGCTCCAGGTAGGTCTTGCCACCCGCCACGATGCCAACGCGAGGCGCCGCGCCGAAGTCCTCGACGCGGTTGACGCCGTTGGCGCGCGCGTAGGCGATGGCCGCCTCGCGGCGGATCCCTTCCCGCGACCGCTCCATCTCCGACAGGCCCGGCTGAAGCATGCGCGCGTTCGGCTGGTGCGCGTACGGTCGGCCGTGGTCCGCGGCCGGGCTCACCCGTCCGGGGCCCGCCTCGACCAGACCGACGCCGTCGGCGACGGTGGCGACGATCTTGAGCGCGACCCACAGCCCGCTGGCCCGCGACATCGCGACGGCGCGCCGGCCCAGATCCACGATGTCCTGCGGGTCGGCGGGGTACAGGACCGGCATGCCGAGGTCGGCGAGCAGGTATTCCGAGGCGCCGGGGACGGTCGAGGACTTGGCGGCCGGGTCGTCCCCGACGAACGCCACCGCGCCGCCGCGCGGGTGGGTGCCGATCAGGTTCGCGTGCCGCAACGCGTCCGAGGCGCGGTCCACTCCGGGCGACTTGCCGTACCAGAAGCCGGTGATGCCCGCCACCCGCGCGTCCTCGTGCCCGGCCACCAGCTGGGTCCCCTGGACCGCGGTCGCGGCGAGTTCCTCGTTCACCGCCGGGCGGAACACGATGTCGTGCTCGGCCAGCAGCTGTTCGCGGCGTTGCAGTTCCAGGTCCAGGCCGGCCAGCGGCGAGCCCTCATAACCCGAGACGAACGCCGCGGTGTCCAGCCCCTGGGCCAGGTCGGCGCGGCGCACGTCGAGGATCAGGCGGACCAGCGCCTGCACCCCCGACATCGGGAACCGCCCGGTGTCCGCGGCAAAGCGGTCGCCGATCGTCGCCGAAGCGGTCAGGGTGGTCATGCGCACTCCTCGGGTCCTCGGGATCGGTACACCATAGGTCTATGGTCGTTGAGTATCCTCAGCTCTGCACGGTGTCCCCCGGGGAGTATTAGGCGGAGCGGCCAGTCCACGCGATGTCATTGAAGGCTCACCATGTCGTGGTGCATGAGACCAAGGATCCAGAACTCGTCATCGCCGAGTACGACTACGACGGGCTGGTCACCACGACCGGCGGCCGCTCAGCGGCCTACCTGACTCGATAGTCCTAAGCCACAATGGTCCATGCGCGGGCCTCGTCAGGCCACCACGGAGCGGCCGCAGAGCTGCGCCACCTGGGTAAAGAACTGGCGGTAGAGCGGCTCATCCTCGACCGGGATGAACGCCTCTACCTCGCCTCGCTTGTAGCGGGGCTTCGCATACAACTCGTACAGCGGCCAGTCGCCTGGCGCCGACGTGACCTCACCGTCCACTCGCACGAGTGTGCCGCCGTGCCTGAATTCCAGCTGCATATGTTCCCTCCTCGCAGATGACCGCTAAACCTGCGATCCTGCCATGGCGCCTTGATTCGGCCAGGAGCAGGGAGGACCGTCATGCCACGCCAGATCATCACGACCACGAACGCGCCGAGTTCGCCGCTGTATAGCCAGGGGGTCAAGGCCGGGCCGCACGTGCTCGTCTCGGGCATCGTCGGCATCGATCCGAGCACCGGCAGCTTGGCCGGAGACACGATCCAAGAGCAAACACGGCAGGCACTGACCAATTGCCAAGCCATTCTCCAAGCCGGCGGCGCTGGCCTAGACGACGTCATCGAAGTGGGGATACTGCTCACCAACCCCGCGGACTTCGCCGGCCTGAACGAGGAATACGCGCGGTGGTTCCCGTCCGAGCCACCGACCCGCTATGTCGCTAAGCTCGGCGTCGACCTGCCCGGACTGCTCGTCTCGATCCGGATGACCGCGTTCATCAACTGATCCAAGGCACCGGAACGCCCTCTTGCCGGGCCCGGAGGCAGTGAAACCGCGGATTCACTACCTCCTGATGTGCTGAACGTGCGGTTTCAGCACATAGCGTTAGGCCCTCTATCCGCTCGAACGGACGCGCAGGGCGCGGCGCAGGTCATCGATGTGGTCGGACAGCGGGCGGCGTAGCGAGGCGGGGAGTCCGGCACCGGCCAGGCAGTCCTCACTGGCGCGCAGCGTCTCGGGCGTCACCACGGGCAGCGGGAACCCATGCTGGACCAGCACCCGGGCGGTGGCACCGTCGCCGCGCGCTACCAGGTCCCGCAGGGCGGTGACGTAACGAGGCACGTACCCGGCCAGCATCTCGGCCTGGTCGGCCTGCCAGAACCCGTCGGCCATCCCGACCAGCAGGTAACGGGACGGATCCGGTCCGAGCATCTCGGCCCAGGCGGCGTCTTTGGCGACCACCCCGGGAAGCGCGGCACGGCAGCGCGCGGCGCTCTGCTGCCCGGGGGCGGTGGTGTCCCGTCCGGCCTCGGCGTCGATCTCGGGCCGCCCGGCGGCCCCGAGGACCGCCAGCCGGAGCATGATCTGCCAGCGCAGGCGCGAGTCCAGGTCCGGGCCGCCGGGCAGGCCTCCGGCCTGGAGCCAGGACCGCAGCTCCGCCACCTGGTCCGGCGTGGTTGCGCTGTCGATCAGCCCGCGCGCGGCCACCAGCCGCATCCCGCCGGCATCAGGCCCGGCGGCCTGGCGGAGCATAGCCCGGCACACGCTGGACAGGTCGGCCAGCGCGGCTTGCCGACGCAGCGAAGAGGGCAGGTACCTATCGGCAATCGTCCAGCGGGCGAAGTCAAGCACCGGTCCGGCGATCGCGGTCTCGGTCTCCGCGGCCAGGTGCCTGCTCGCGAGCTCGAGATAGGTCCCGGCGGGCAGTTCCGCGTCGCGGACCAGGTCGCGGGCGGTGTTCCAGGCCACGGCCCGGCTGAGCGCGTCGGGCAGGCGGCCGAGCCCGGACGCCAGCGTGGCCCAGGAGCGCGGGTCGAGCCGCACCTTGACGTAGCCGAAGTCACCGTCGTTCGGCAGTAGCAAGGCGGGCGGCCCGGCAACAGACGGCGGGGGAGCGGACGGCGGGGGAGCGGCGGACGGAGAAGCAACGGGCCTAAGGCCTGCGGGCGCCGGCAACGTCACCTGAGCCGCGTCAGCCTCTATCCGCACCGGGACCCGGGCCCGCAGGACCAGCTCGCCCGCGCCGCCCGGCGCCTGGTCGTACACGCCGACCCACACCTGGTGCGCCCTGCCCCCGGCGTGCGTGAGGGCTCCGGCCGCGGACAAGGAGGCGGACAAGGAGAGGGCGAGAGTGTCCACGCCCGGGGTGCGCAGCCAGCGCGCGGCCCACTCGCGCAGGTCGGCGCCGGACGAACGGGCCAGGCAGTCGAGCAGGTCGTCCAGGGTCGCGCTGGCGAACCGGTACCGGGCCAGATAGTCGTTGATCCCGGCGATGAAGGCCGGCCAGCCGGTCCACGCCACCAGCTGGCGCAGCACTGACGCGCCCTTGGCGTAGGAGATGTCGTCGTAGGCCGACCGGGCGGCGTCGGTGTCGGGCACCTCCCGCGGGCCCGGCGCTACCGGGTGGGTGGAGGGCCGCTGGTCGGCGTCGTAGCCGCGCGGCTTGCGGGACAGCGCGAAGTCGGTCCAGGCACCGGTGAAGTCGGTCGCCTCGGAGAGCACCTGGAAGCCCATGTAGGTGGCGAACGACTCGCTCAGCCAGACGTCGTCCCACCAGGCCATGGTGACCAGGTCACCGAACCACATGTGGGCCATCTCGTGCGCGATGACCATCCCGCGGGTCCGCCGTTCGGCCTGGGTGACCGCGGACGGGAACAAGAACTCGTCCCGGAAGGTGATGCAGCCCGGATTCTCGACCGCTCCGGCCTCAAGCTCGGGGACGAACGCCTGGTCGTAGGAGTCGAAGGGGTAGGGCTCGGCGAAGATCTCCAGGTACCGGTCGAAACAGGCCCGGGTGATGGCGAGGATCTCCGCCGCGTCCCGGTCCAGCGCCGCCGCCAGCGACTGCCGGCAGTGCAGGCCGAACGGGATGCCGTGGTGCTCGGTGCGGACGCTGTAGTACGGGCCCGCCACCAGCGTGAACAGGTAGCTGGAGATCGGCGGGGTGGCGGCGAGGTCCCAGCGCCGGCCGCCCGCGGGCCCGGCCGGGCCCGCGGGCCTGGCCACGCCGTTGCCGAGGACGGTCCACGAGCCCGGCGCGACCACGGCGGCCGCCATCGGAGCCTTCAGGTCCGGCTGGTCGAAGGCGGCGAACACCCGCTGCGCGTTGTCCAGCCCGGCGTGCAGGGCCAGGTAGGTCTGCCCGTCGGCGGCATCGGTGAAGCGGTGCAGGCCCGTGCCGTCGCGCGAGTATGCCATCTCCGCCTCGACCCGCAGCTCGTTGACGTCCCGCAGGCCGGGCAGCGGCAGCCGGTTGCCGTCCAGCGTCCGCGGATCAAGCTCCCGGCCGTTGAGCACCGCCCGGCGCAGCCGGGCCGGCCTGAGCTCGATGAAGCTGGTCGAGCCGGGCTCCCGGCAGCCGAACCTGACGTCGGTAACCGAGCCGAACGTGTCCTGAACACCGCTAAGGTCAAGGTCCAGGTGATACCCGCGGACGTCGATCAGGCGGGTGCGCTCCCGCGCCTCGGCGCGGGTCAGCGCACTCGCGGATGCTCCCGGTGTCGGCACGATTGATCCAGCCTAGTGCCGCCCGATCCGGGTTGCGGTTCAGCTACGAATCGGCACCAACTACGGTATTGGGCTTGCCCGCCGCCCGGGAATCATCCTTGAATGAGGATTCATGCCGGAACATCTCATTCATATTAACTAGGACAAAGACCAATGAATCCTGGTTCAGTCCTTGAGGTGCGGAGCGTGACCGTGCGCTTCGGCGGGCTGACCGCGCTGGACGCCGTGTCGCTCGCGGTCCCGCCTCGGCACGTCATGGGCGTCATCGGACCGAACGGCGCGGGCAAGACCACGCTGCTGAACGTCTTGTGCGGTTTCATCCGGCCGGACGACGGCGAGGTGCTCATCGGCGGCCGGCGGCACCAGGTCCGGCCGCACCAGCTCGCCTCGCTCGGCGTGGCCCGGACCCTGCAGGGCGTCGGTCTGTACAACGGGCTGACCGCGCTGGAGAACGTCATGGTCGGCGCGACTCACCGGGCCAAGGCGGGATTCTGGTCCGCGCTGCTCTCACTGCCGCGAGCCGGCCGCGACGAGCGGATGCTGCGCGACCTGGCCCGCCAGGCCCTCGACCGGGTGGGGGCCGCCGACGTGGCGGACGCACGGCCGACGGAGCTGTCCTACGGCATGCGGAAGAAGATCGCCCTGGCCCGGGCGCTGGTGGCCAAGCCGGGGCTGATCCTGCTCGACGAGCCGGCCAGCGGCCTGAGCGAGACCGAGCTCGCCGAACTGGGCGCGCTCATCCGCGACCTGGCCGCGGAGGGATCGCTGATGGTCATCGAGCACCACATGGACCTGATGATGTCGGTCTGCGACTCGATCGTGGTCCTGGACTTCGGCAAGGTCATCGCCACCGGGTCGCCGCGCGAGGTGCAGGACAACCCGGCGGTGACCACGGCCTACCTCGGTGCCGAGGCCGGCGACGGGCCGGCCCAGTGAGCGCCGGGGCGGCCGAATCCCGGGCGGCGGACCGCGGCTCGGCCTCGCTGACGGTGGATGCGTTGGTCGCGGGGTACGGCGAGGTCACCGCCCTGGACGGGGTCACGGTGACGGCGGAGGCGGGCGGCATCACCGCGGTGCTCGGCGCGAACGGCGCAGGCAAGACGACCCTGCTGCGCGCGGTGAGCGGCATGATCAGGCCGCGCCGGGGCCGGGTCCTGCTGGCCGACCAGAACGTGGCGGGTCGCAGCCCGGAGCAGATCGTCCGGGCCGGCATCGCCCACGTGCCCGAGGGACAGGGCGTGATCCCGGAGCTCACCGTGGAGGAGAACCTGCGGATCGGCATGATGTCATGGCGCGGACCGCGGTCGGCCCGCACGGCCGCGATGGAGGAGGAGTACACCCGCTTCAAGCCGCTGGCCGACCGGCGGCGCAAGCTAGCCTCCACGCTATCCGGCGGCGAGCGGCAGATGCTGGTGATCGCGCGCGCCCTGCTCGCCCGGCCCCGGGTGCTGCTGCTCGACGAGCCGTCACTCGGCCTGGCGCCACGGGTCATGGCACAGGTCATGGACCTTGTGGTCAGGCTCAGCCGGGAGCAAGGCCTCACCATCGTGCTGGTCGAGCAGAACGCACGAGGCGCGCTGGCCATCGCCGACCACGGGGTGGTGCTCAACCTCGGCCGGGTGGTCGCCTCGGCCGACGCCGCCAGCCTCGCCGCCGACGTCGCGCTACGCCACCACTACCTCGGGTTCTAGGCACACGCAGGGAGCATGCCAGTGGTCGAGTTCCTCCAGTTCACCCTCAGCGGGATCGTCTTCGGGATGATCTACGCCGCGATCGCGCTGTCCCTGGTCCTGATCTGGCGGGGCACCCGCCTGCTGAACTTCGCGCAGGGCGGCATGGCCATGCTCACCACATACGTCGCGATCGAGGTCATCTACAAGACCAACTCGTACTGGGCCGGGTTCCTGATCGCGCTCGCGGCCGGCCTGGTCCTCGGCGCGGTCAGCGAGGTGGCCGTCGTGCGGCCCACCGTGGGCAAGCCGGAGCTCAACTCGGTGATCGTGACCATCGGGCTGCTGATCTTGATCGAAGGGCTGGCCGGGATCTTCTTCGGCGGGCAGTACCGGTCGTTCCCCGCGGGGTTCTCCATCAAGGGAATACGGGTCAGCGGCACGCCGATCGGCGTGTCCCGCTTCGACGTGTTCACCGCCCTCGCGGTCCTGGCCGTCACCTTGATCCTGGCCGTGACGTTCCGGTACACCTCGGCCGGGCTGCGGATGCGCGCCGCGGCGTTCAACGCGACGGTCGCGCGGCTGTCGGGCATCCGCGTCGCGCGGGTGCTGACCGTGGGCTGGGCGCTGGCCGGCCTGCTCGGCGCGCTGGCCGGGGTGCTCGTTTCGCCATCGACGTTCCTGTACCCGAACAGCATGGACGCGATCTTCGTGCTCGGCTTCACCGCGGCGGTGATCGGCGGCCTGGACAGCCCGGTCGGCGCGGTGGTCGGCGGACTGCTGCTCGGCGTCGCGCTCAGCTACGTCGGCGGCTACCTGAACTCCGACCTGACCTCGCTGGTTGCGCTGGGCATCCTGGTCGCGGTGCTGATGATCCGGCCCAATGGCCTGTTCGCCACGGCGCGGATGCGGCGGGTGTGACGATGGCGACGACCCTACCCCGCAGGCTCGGCGTGGCCATCGTCGTGGCCGTGATCGTCGCGTTCTTGTCCATCAGGCTGAACGCGTTCCGCGACTTCCAGATCGCCGAGATCGCAGTGGAGGTCACGGCGGTCGCCGGGCTCACCGTGCTGACCGGGCTCAGCGGCCAGATCTCGCTGGGCAACGGGGCGTTCATGGCCATCGGCGCCTATGCCACCGCGCTGCTGCTGCTCCACCTCAACTGGCCGTTCTACGTCGTGCTGGTGATCGCGGCCGCGATTACGGCTGCGGCCGGCGCCATAGTGGGCATCGCCGCGGCCCGGCTGCACGGCCCCTACCTGGCGGGCGCGACCCTGCTGCTCGGCGTCGCGCTCCCGTCGCTGGCCCTGGCCTACCCGGGAATCTTCGGCAGCGACCAGGGCCTGAACGTCGTCTTCTCAGCCCCCTCATTTCTCGGCGTGAACTTCCCGCTGACCAGATGGCAGGCGTGGGTCAGCTCCGCGGCGGCGCTGATCGTCCTGGTCTTGCTGGCCAACCTGGATCGGAGCAGGATCGGCCGCAACTGGCGCGCGGTCCGCGACAACGAGGTGGCCGCCGCGCTGGACGGTATCAACGTCGCCGCGGCGCGGGTGCGCGCCTTCGTGGTGAGCGCCGCCTGCGCCGGGCTGGCCGGCGCCCTGCTGGCCCTGGTCACCGGGCTGGTCGCGCCCGGCGGCTTCACGCTCACGCTGTCCATCGCGCTGCTGACCGCGGCGGTGATCGGCGGCCTGGGCAGCCTGCCCGGCGCGCTGTGGGGCAGCCTGGTGATCGTCCTGGTGCCGACCTACGTCACCGACGTGGCCACCAGCCACGGCCTGTCCAGCACCGTCGCCGCCAACATCCCCATCGCCGCCTACGGCGTCGTCCTGATCCTCGTCATGCTCCTGTTCCCGAACGGGATCCAGGGAGGTCTGCTCCGGCTGATCTCCGCGTTCCTGGGTCCGGACCAGAAATCCCGCAACCGGCGCAACGCGCCCACGCCCCACGTCACTCCTTCGGCCGATCAGGCACCGGCCAGCCAACATGAGAAGGAAGGCACTTCATGAAGAAATCTCAACGGCTTCGCTGGCAGGCGGCGGCCATTATGACCTCGGCCCTGCTCGGGGTGGCCGCGTGCTCGTCGGGTTCGAGCTCGTCGAGTTCAAGCGCGAGCGGAGGCAGCAGCTCAAGCGCGGCCCTGACCGCGTCCGCGCCCGGCGTCACCACGACCACGATCACCATCGGCAGCCACCAGCCGCTCACCGGCCCGGCCGCCCCCGGCTACAGCGAGATCGCCCCCGCGGCGAACGCCTACTTCCAGTACGTGAACGCGAACGGCGGTGTCTACGGGCGCAAGATCGTCTACAAGTACCTCGACGATGGCTACGACCCGACCAAGACCGCGTCGATCGTCCGTCAGCTGGTGCTGCAGGACAACGTCTACGCGATCTTCAACGGCCTGGGTACGCCGACGCACCTGGCCGCGGTGAGCTTCCTGAACTCCGAGAAGGTCCCCGACGTGTTCGTGGCGTCCGGCTGCGACTGCTGGAACGCGCCGAGCACCTACCCCGAGACGTTCGGCTGGCAGCTCGACTACATCAGCGAGGGCAAGATCCTCGGGCAGTACATCAAGCAGAAATTCGCGGGCAAGAAGATCGGCTTCTTCTACCAGAACGACGAGTTCGGCCAGGACGGGGTCAAGGGCCTCCTCGATGAGCTCCCGGCCTCGATGGTGGTCGCCAAGCAGAGCTACGTGCCCACCAACGTGAACGTCGGCCCGGCGGTCGCGGCGCTGCGCGCAGCCGGCGCGCAGGTCGTCGTCTCGTTCTCCATTCCCGCCTTCACCGCGCTGCTCAAGCTGACCAGCCTCAAGCTCGGCTTCAGCCCGACGCTAGTGGTCAGCAACGTCGGCTCGGACCCGATCACGCTGTCCGGGCTGCTCGAGGCGTTCGCCAAGCAGGGCGGCGCCACGGTCAACGGCAACCAGCTCACCACCGGGATCATCACCGACGCGTACCTGCCGGCGCTGAGCGCCAGCGACAGCTGGTACGTCCTGTTCAAGAAGGTCCACGACCAGTACGAGCCCAAGGCACCGCTGGACGGCAACTTCTTCTACGGCATGTCGGTCGCCTACAGCTTCGTCCAGGCGATGTTCAAGGCGGGCCGGAACCCGACCCGGGCGGACCTGGTCAACGCCATCCAGGGCGGGCTGCCCCAGGGTCCGATGGTCGCCCCGTTCGCCTTCTCCTCCAGCAACCACCTGGGTGTCACCGGCGCTTACATCGGCATCATCCAGAACGGTGTGGTGACTCAGCAGGGATCGGTGCTGACCACGGACTCGACCGCGACCGGGCCGATCAGTACCTACACGGGATCCGAGGAGCAGGCACCAGCGAGTGGGGTTCCCGCCGCCTCGTCCTGAGGTCAAGATGACAGCGGAAACCAGCCGGATGGCGGGCGGGCGTGCCCGCCCGCCATCCGGTCCGGCAGAAAAGCCGCCTGCCCAGCGGCTGCTGACCGCGGCCGAGGAGCTGTTCGGTCAGCGCAGCTATCACCGCACCACGGTCGCGGACATCTGCGCCCGGGCCGGGATGGCCACCGGCAGCTTCTACTCGTACTACGAGTCCAAGGCGGAGATCTTCGCCGCCGTGGTCCGGGCCATCAACACCGATCTGCGGCACGCGATGAAGCAGGCGCTCGAGCGCACCGACGGCGGGCAGCGCAACCGCGAGCGCGCGTCCTTCCGGGCCTACTTCGACATGATCTCCACCCGGCCGTGGATCGACCGCATCGTCCGTGAGTCGGAGTTCGTCGACCCCGGGCTGTTCCGGGAGTACTACGAGCACCTGGCCCGCGGGTACGCGCGCGGCGTGCGCGCGGCCCAGATGGACCGCGACATCGACGCCCGCTACGACCCTGAGGTCATCGCGTACGCCTACACCGGGATCGGCAACTTCGTCGGCATGCGCTGGGCGGAGTGGACCGCGGGCGGCCACGTCCCCGAAGACGTGCTCGACGACGTGCTCGAATTGCTCGGCCGCGGGCTGGCCCCGAAGGCCGAGCCGGGCCCGGGTACCGAGCCGGACGCGCCCGGCGGCGCATAGGGTTTCCCTGCTGTGGATAACCGTGTGGATATCGTGGGGACGATACTGCCTGTTACTGGGGAACTGTCGACCGTGGCCTGTGGATAACTCGGGCCGGACGGCGGCCGGCGGCAGGTCCGCCGTGTCGGCGGGCGTCCAGGTCAGCGGTTTGGGACCGAGCGTGCTGAGCTCGTCGAGCTGCATGGCGCACCACGGCGAGATGGACTGCTGCCCGGCCCGGACCGCGACGCAGAACTCGTCCCAGTCCACCCACCGGGTCTCGGCGACCTCGGCCGGGTCCGGCGCGGGCGCCGCGTCGGAGTAGGCCACGTAGACCGGGCAGACCTCGTTCTCCAGCACGCCGTTGTCCATCCGCGCCTGATAGCGGAACCTGGGCAGGACCAGGACGAGTTCAGCCGTGTCGATGCCGAGTTCGTCTCGCAGCCTGCGGCGCACGCTGTCGGCGACCGGCTCGCCGGGCAGCGGATGCCCGCAGCAGGTATTGGTCCAGACGCCCGGCCAGGTGAGCTTGGAGTCGGCCCGCCTGGTCAGCAGGAACTGGCCCGCCTCGTTGAACAGGTAGGCCGAGAACGCCAGGTGCAGCGGTGTCTGGGCGTGATGGACAACGGCCTTGGCGGCGGTGCCGCAGGCCGACCCGGTCTCGTCCAGCAGGACAACGTTCTCCACGTACTCCCCGTTTGGTGGCCGAAATGGATACAGCAGGACATCGGAAAAGGGCAGAGGTGAACACTACCTGCTTTAGTGCGACTCGCGGGGAACTTCGTGGCCGCTGGCGCCGACCAGGAAGTCCAGGTCGGCGCCGGAATCGGCCTGCAGCACGTGCTCGCAGTACAGCCGCGTCCAGCCCCGGCTCGCGTGCGGCTCCGGCATGGTCCAGGCAGCCTGGCGTTCGGCCAGTTCCTCGGCGCTCACCTCGAGGGTCAGCGTGCGGTCCGGAACGTCCAGGGTGATCCAGTCACCGGTCCGGACCAGGGCCAGAGGACCGCCGGCCGCGGCTTCCGGCGCGACGTGCAGGACGACCGTCCCGTAGGCGGTGCCGGACATCCGGCCGTCGCAGATCCGCACCATGTCGCGGACGCCGCGCAGCAGCAGCTTGCGCGGCAGCGCCACGTTCGACACCTCGGGCATGCCGGGGTAACCGCGCGGGCCGCAGTACCGGATGACCAGCACGGTGTCCTCATCGACGTCGAGCTCGGGATCGTTCGACACCGCGTAGTAGTCTGCGGGGGAGTCGAAGACGAGGGCGCGGCCCCGGTGCTTGAGCAGGTGCGGTGAGGAGGCGGACTGCTTGAGTACCGCACCGGCCGGGGCCAGATTGCCGTGCAGTACCGCGGTCCCGGTCCCCGCGGGCTGGAACGGCTCGGCCATCGTCGTGATCACCTCGCGGTTCCAGCACGGCGCGTCCGCGACGTTCGCGCCGATCCCGGCAGCGGTGACGGTGATCGCCTCGGCGTTCAGCAGGCCCGCCCCGGCCAGTTCCCGCATCACCGCGGGCAGGCCGCCGGCGTAGCAGAAGTCCTCCATCAGGTACTGGCCGTTCGGCTGCAGGTTGAGCAGGGTGGGGACGTCGCGGGCCAGCACGTCAAAGTCGTCCAGGGACAACGGCACGCCCAGCCGCCCGGCGATGGCCAGCAGGTGGATCACCGCGTTCGTCGACCCGCCGATGGCCGCGTTGACCCGGATCGCGTTCTCGAACGCCGCCCTGGTCATGATGGCCGAAGGCCGCAGGTCCCGCCGGACCAGGCCGACGGCTACCTGCCCGGCGCGCTGCGCGGTCTCATAACGCCGGGAATCGACGGCGGGCCAGGTCGCCGAGTACGGCAGCTGCATGCCGAGCGCCTCGGCCATGGACGCCATCGTGGACGCGGTGCCCATGGTCATGCAGTGCCCGTTGGAACGGGCCATGCAGCCCTCGGCGAAGACGCACTCCTCCTGCGTCATCCGCCCGGCGACCAGATCCTCCTCGAACCGCCAGACCGCGGTGCCCGAGCCCACGTCGGTGCCCTGGTACTTGCCGTTGAGCATCGGCCCGCCGGTGACCATAACCGCGGGCAGGTCCACGCTGGCCGCGGCCATCAGCAGCCCCGGCGTGGTCTTGTCGCACCCGGACAGCAGCACCACGCCGTCCAGCGGGTTGGCCCGCATCAGCTCCTCGGCCTCCATGGCCAGCAGGTTCCGGTACAGCATGGCGGTGGGCCGCAGCAGCGTCTCGCCCAGTGCCATGGCGGGGAACTCCAGCGGGAAGCCGCCCTCCTGCCACACCCCGCGCTTGACCGACTCGGCGACCCGCTGCAGGTGGACGTTGCAGGGCGCCAGCTCCGACCAGGTGGTGGCGATCCCGATCACCGGGCGGCCGTCGAAGACCTCGGGCGTGAAGCCCTGGCTGCGCATCCACGACCGGTGGGCCATGCCGGTCCGCCCGGTCGCGCCGAACCACTGGCTGCTGCGCAGTTCACCGTTTGCCGTCATGCCTTAATACCTAACATCAGCGGCACGCTAAGAGCAGGGCCGGGGACACGCACGATGGCCCGTTCGGCATAAATGTTAGGGTCACGAGGGTGAGCAGGGTTCACGACATGGGCGGTCAGACCGGGTTCGGGCCGGTGCCGGCCGACGACGACGGCGGCGGCGGCCCGGCGTTCGCGGCCGACTGGGAGGCGCGGGTCTACGCGCTGGCGACGGTGCTGCGGCGGCGAGGGGTGTTCAACAGCGACGAGCTGCGCGACGCGATCGAGCGGCTGCCACCGGAGGTCTACCTGGGCGCGTCGTACTACGAGCGGTGGCTGGGCGCGGTCGAGATGCTGGTCGCAGAGAAGGGCGTGGCGTGACATCCGGGTACCCCGCGGGCAGCAGGGTCCGGGTCCGGGCCGGGGACCCCGATCATCACACCCGGGTGCCCAGGTATGTGCGGGGGCACACCGGGGAGGTCATCGCGGCCCTGGGCCGCTGGCCGGTGCCCGACGACAGCGCCCGCGGCCTGCCGCCGCGGGTCGAGACCTGCTACGCGGTCCGCTTCACCGCCGCCGACCTGTGGGGGAGCGGCGAGCACACCGTCACCGTGGACCTGTGGGAGTCATACCTTGACCGAGCATGACGACCTCCCGGCCGCGGCGCGGACGCGGCGGCTCGAGGAGCGGCTGATCGCCGCCGGGCTGACCAGCGACGAGGAGATCGACGAGTTCCTGACCAGGCTGTATTCCAGCGCGTCCCCGGGCAACGGGGCGCGGATAGTGGCCCGGGCCTGGACCGACCCGCAGTACCGTGACCTGCTGCTCTCGGACGGGAACGCCGCCGCGGCTCAGGCCGGCTTCGACGGCCTGAGCTACCAGCTGAGGGTGGTGGCCAACACCGGCCAGACCCACAACGTCATCGTCTGCACGCTGTGCTCGTGCTACCCGGTGTCGCTGCTCGGCCCGTCGCCGGGCTGGTACAAGAGCTTCCCCTACCGGTCGCGGACGGTCCGTGAGCCGCGGGCGGTGCTGGCCGAGTTCGGCGTGACGCTGCCCGGCAGCGTCCAGATCTCGGTCTGGGACTCGACGTCGGAGGCCAGGTACATGGTGCTGCCGGTGCGCCCGGCCGGGACCGAGGCGCTGGATGCCGGGCAGCTGGCCGCGCTGGTGACCAGGAACGGCCTCATCGGTACGGCGCTGGTATAGCGGCCAGCGCGCGGACGGCGGACCTGAGCACGTCCGGCGGCTGGGTGAAGGCCAGGCGGACGAACGAACTGGCCTCGGAGCTCGCGCTCAGCAGGCGGCCGGGCACCACCGCGACGCCGTGCCTGAGCGCGGCCTGGCTGAACGCGCCGCTATCGCCATCGCCGGGCAGCCGCGCCCACAGGCACAGCCCGCCCTCCGGCTCGGGCCAGGTCCAGCCGGGCAGGCTGGCCCGTAGCGCCCCGGCCAGCGCGTCGTACCGGGCCCGCAGCCATTCGCCGCGCCATTTGACGATGTCCTCGTGCTGGCCGCGCAACAGCGCCGCCACGATCGCCTGCGGGAATGCGGTGCTGCCCTGGTCGGCGGCGGCCTTGGCCGCGGCCAGCCGGGCGATCAGGCCGCCGGTACCCCTGATCCAGCCGGTGCGCAGTCCGCCCCAGTAGAGCTTGGACAGCGACCCGACGCTGACCAGGTTGGGTGTTGGGGTCTGGCCGGGGCCGAAGGCGGCCAGCGGCGGGACGGGTGACCCGTCCCGCAGCGGCAACTCGGCCAGCGTCATGTCGTCGACGAACAGGGTGTCCGGGTGCGCGGCCGCGATCGCGGCCACGCGGTGCCGGGCCCCGGCCGGCATGAGCAGGCCGGTGGGGTTCTGGTAGGTCGGGATCAGGTAGACCAGGGCGGGACGGTGGGTGCGGACCACATGCTCCAGTCGGTCCAGGTCCAGGCCGTGGCCGGACCCGGAGACCGGCATCCCGATCACGGTGGCGCCCGCCCGGTGCAGCGCGTCGAGCGTGCCCGGGTAGGTGGGGTCCTCCACCACGACCGGCTGGCCGGGCAGCACTTCGGACCGGATCAGCAGGTCCACAGCCTGCTGGGCGCCGGTCGTGACGATGACCTGGTCCGGGGTGGCGGGCAGGGCGAGACGTTCAGTCAGATGGCTGGCGATGGCCGCGCGCAGCTCCGGCCACCCGTGCGGGAAGTAGCCGGAGGTCCGGGTCAGGGCGTCGAGCTGGGACCGGTCAAGCACGGTCTCCGGGTCGGTCAGGGCGGCCGCCACCCGCGGCGCGCAGTCCACCGCGGCCAGGGTGAGGTCCGCCTCGACGGCGGATTCGGAGAGCAGGCCCGCGAAGAAGCCGTTGGCCCGGTGCACCGCGGCCGGGGTGGTGCGGTGCGGGACGATGCGGGTGCCTGCGCCCTGGCGGCTCTCGGCCATCCCCTCGTCCCGCAGGACCTGGTAGGCGGCGGCCACCGTGTTCCGGCTCACCGACAGGGCGCCGGCCAGGTCGCGTTCGGCGGGCAGCCGGAGCCCGGCGGGCAGTTCCCCGGTGTCGGCGAGCCGGGCGATCCGGGTCGCGAGCAGCCGGTACAGCGGGCCGTCCGCGGCCGGCCAGCGGCCCAGCAGGTCGGTCAGGGCCACGGCGCCGATGCTCGCCGCGGGCCAGCCGGGCTGGGTCATGACGGCCCGAGCCCGAGCGCGCCGGCCAGGGCGCGCAGCGCGGGCCGCGGGTCGGGGTCGAGGAAATTGACCGCGACGTGATCCGCGCCCGCGTCCAGGTGCGCGGTCACGCCCCGGGCCAGCGCCGCCGCGTCGCCGTGCACGACCAGCGCGTCGATCAGCGCGTCGCTGCCGCCGTCGGCCAGGTCGGCGTCGGTCCAGCCGAGCCGGCGCAGGTTGGTCACGTAGTTGGTCAGGCCGAGGTAGGGCCGCTGCACGCGGGGCCGCCCGATCGCGCGGGCACGCTCGGGGTCGGTCTCCAGGACCACCTTCTGGTCGGGGGCGAGCAGCGGCCCCGGGCCCAGGATCTGCCGGGCCTGGCGGGTGTGCTCGGGCGTGACCAGGTAGGGGTGCGCGCCCGCGGACCGGTCGGCGGCGAGCCTGAGCACCCGCGGGCCCAGGGCGGCCAGCGCCCGTCCCTCGGCCGGGACCTTGAGCTCGTCGAGTTCGTCCAGGTAGCTGACCAGCGTGGCGTAGGGGTGCCGGTACTCCTGCGTGGCCTCGGGGTGCCCGATGCCCAGGCCGAGCAGGAAGCGGTCCGGGTACCGGGCCGTGATCCGGTGGTAGGAGGCGCCCACGGTGGCGGCGTCGTCCTTCCACACGTTGACGATGCCGGTGGCCACCGCGATGCGGTCGGTGGTGGCCAGCAGGTTCTCCATGCCAGTCAGGTCACCGTCGGGGGAGCCGCCCACCCAGATCGCCCCGTAGCCGAGCGCCTCCGCCTCGGCCACCAGGTCCGGAGTGAGCCCCGAGAGGTGCCGCCAGACGCCGACCTTGCCCAGTTCGATGCTCATATCCCGAACAGCCGGGCCGGGCCGCGTTTCATTCCGCCCTCGCGTCAGCCTTCTATTCGGACGGCAGCGGCCTCGGCCTGCAGGCAGAGCCCGGCGGCCCGGAAGGCGTGGTCCTGGCTCATGGCCCGCTCGGTGCCCTCGAGGCAGTCCAGGATCAGCTGGCCGAAGAACGGGTACCCGACGCGTCCGGACACCGGTATGTGCTGCTCACCGCGCCCGTCGACCAGGTACACGTGATCGCCGCCGGATTCGCGGGCCACGTCCGTGTACTTGCGCAGTTCGAGGTAGCCCTCGGTGCCGAGGACGAACGTCCGGCCGTCACCCCAGGTCCCCAGGCCCGCCGGGGTGAGCCAGTCGACCCGGCAGTACCCGGTGACGCCGTTGCCGAGGACCACTGCCACGTCGCCGAAATCCTCGAAGCCGGGATGTTCGGTGTGCGCGTAGTTCGCCACCCGCGCCGCGGTGATGACCGCCTCGTCACAGCCGCCGTAGTAAAGCACCTGCTCAAGCTGATGGCTGCCGATGTCGCAGAGGATCCCGCCGGTGGCCTCGTGGTCGAAGAACCAGGCGGGCCTGCTGGGGGCGTTGACCCGGTGCGGCCCCAGGCCGAGCACCTGCACCACCCGCCCGATGGCACCGTCGCTGATCAGCTGGCCCGCGAACACGGCGCTCTCGGCGTGCAGCCGTTCGCTGTAGTACACCGCGTACTTCCGCCCGGTCGCGGCCGCTGCGGCTCGCACCTCGGCCAGCTGGGCCAGCGTGGTCATCGGCGGCTTGTCGGTGAAGTAGTGCTTGCCGTGCGCCATCACGCGCAGGCCGAGTCCCGCGCGCAGGGCCGGGATCGCCGCGCCGGCCACGAGATCGACCCGCTCGTCGTCCAGCACGGACTCCTCGGCCGGCGCGGCCCGCACGCCGGGGTAACGCCGGCAGAACTGCGCCACCTTGTCCGGGTCGGGGTCGTACACCCACCGGAGCTGGCCGCCCGCCTCGATCAGGCCGTTGCACATGCCGTTGATGTGGCCGTGGTCCAGGCCGACGGCCGCGAAGACGAAGTCACCGGGGGAGCAGACCGGCGCCGGGCGCCCGGCGGGGGCGTAGTTCATCCCGTCCTGGCTGGGCGGCACCGTCATCACTGGCCGCCGGTGACGGTGATCTCGTTGTCGGCGAAGCCGGGCACCGAGGCGGTTTTCTCGCCGAAGCGCGGTGCCGCGGCGAGCAGCCCGTCCCTGGTGCGGAACGGGTCATCGTCGTCCAGCGGCAGCCGCACCCGGGCGCCGGTGATCGCCGCCTTGTAGATCGCGGTGATGATCTCCAGCGTGCCGCGGCCCTGCTGCCCATCGACCAGCACGTCCCCGCTCCCGGTCTCGATCGCGGCCAGCACGTTGTCGATCTGCCCGGTGTGGCCTTCGTACCTCAGCGCGGGGAGGCGCTCGTGGTACTCCGTCAGCGTTCGTTCGGTGGCCGGATCGGGCTCGGGGAAGCCGTTGGGCTTCGGCGCCGACGCGCGGACCGCCCAGGGCACCGCGATCGAGGCCCTCTCGGCCTGGAAGACCAGCCGCTGGTCCTCCCCGTGGACGAGCGAACTCGTGAGCTGCCCGAGCGCCCCGGACCCGAACCGCATGATCGCCACGGATAGGTCCTCGACCTCGGAGTTGCCGTGCGCGACATTGGCGATGCTGGCCTGGATCTCCGTCGGCCGGCCGAGCATCCACCGCAGGGCGTCGACGTGGTGCACCGCGTGGTTGAGCGTGCAGCCGCCGCCCTCGTTCTGCCAGGTGCCCCGCCACCACAGGTCGTAGTAGCTGGGACCGCGCCACCAGTGGGAATCGACCTGGGCGTGCAGCACCCGGCCGGCCAGGCCGGAGTCGAGCACCTGCTTCAGCCGCGCCATGGGCGTGGTGAACCGGTTCTGGGCGACCACCGACAGAACCGCGCCGCCGCGCCCGGCGGCGGCCAGGATGGCGTCGCATTCCTGCAGCGAGGGTGCCATCGGCTTCTCGCAGAGCGTGTGGATGCCGGCCTCAAGCAGGCGCACGGCGATCTCGGCGTGCGTGCCCGGCGGCGTGCAGACCGAGGCCAGGGTGACACCGGGCCCGTCCGCGATGGCCGCGATGTCATCGGCGGCGACGGCGTCGAGGTGGTACCGCTCGATCTGGCGCTCAGCCCTCGCCCGGTCGATGTCCACCACGGAGACGATGCGGCAGCGGCCGGGGAACGCCAGGTACCCCTCGATGTGGAAGCCAGAGATCGCTCCCGCTCCGATGACGGCGATGTTGATCATCTTTCTCCCATCGTTGGTCCGCTTGACAACGCTATAGGATAACGGATATCTATTAATGGATAACCGTTAGGCAACTGGAGGGCCGGTGCAGGAAGTCGTCCTGGCCATGCTGGCGAAGGAGCCGTCGCACGGGTATGAGCTGCGCGCGCGGCTGCGCGAAGCGCTGGGACCCGTCGGGGAGTCGATGAACGCCGGGCAGATCTACGTGACCCTGGGCCGCCTGGAGAAGGCGGGCCTGGTGGCCGCGGAGCGGGAGCCCGGGCTGCCGGACCGGCCCGACCGCAAGGTGTACGAGCTGACCGCTGAGGGTCAGCAGCGGCTGGCCGGCTGGCTCACCGACGTGAGCTGGCCCGGGCCGGCCCCCGCTGAGTTCCACCTCAAGCTGGTCGCGGCGGCGGCTGGACGGCTGGCCGATCCGCTCGCGATCGTCGATGCCCAGCGGCGCGAACTGCTGCGCCTGCTGCGGGACACGCAGCGCGCCGCGATGGCCGAACCCCAGGGCTCGACCGCCGGGCTCCTGCTCGAGGGCGTCGTGCTGCGGCTGCAGGCTGACCTGCGCTGGCTTGAGGCCTGTGAACAACATTGGGCAGCAAGGAATACAAGGAATACGAGGGGATGAGTGATGAGCGAGAACGTGCTGCAGGCCCGCGGGCTGAGCAAGACGTTCGGCCGGGGCGAGGGCCTGGTCCGGGCGGTAGACGAAGTCGACCTGGAGGTCTGCGCCGGGGAGACGGTAGCGGTGATGGGACCCAGCGGCTGCGGAAAATCCACGCTGCTGCACATGCTCGGTGGCCTGGAACGGCCCTCCGGCGGTGAGATCGTGCTGGCCGGGAGCCGTCTGGACCAGATGGGGGAGAGGGCGCTGGCCCGGCTGCGACGCACCGCGATCGGCTTCGTGTTCCAGGCCTTCCACCTGATCGATGAGCTCACCGCCCGGGAGAACGTCGAGCTTCCCGCCCTCCTGGCCGGGCGGTCACCCCGCGCGGCCAGGAGGCAGGCCGTCAGTCTCTTGGAGCGGGTCGGGCTCGCCGACCGGGCCACGTTCCTGCCCTCGGCGCTGTCCGGGGGCCAGCGCCAGCGGGTCGGGATTGCCCGCGCGCTGAGCAACGACCCGCTCGTGGTCCTGGCCGACGAGCCCACCGGAAACCTCGACAGCGCGGCCACCATGGAGGTGCTGCGGTTGTTCGACGCCCTGCACACCGCCGGGCAGACGCTGGTCATGGTCACCCACGACCCGCGCGTCGCGGCCACCGCCGACCGGCTGATCTCCATGCGGGACGGGGCCTTCGTCGACGAGACCAGGATGTCCGGCGGCACCCGCGGCAACCTGGGCGCCCTCGCCGGGCTGGAGGGATAGGCGCGATGGGACGGGTCCTGCTCATCTGCCGCCTGGCGGCCGGGGACGTCCGGCACCGGCCGGTGTCGGCCGTACTGCTGGTGCTGGCCATCATGACCGCCGCGACCACGCTGACGCTCGGGCTGGCCCTGCACGGGTTGTCCGACCAGCCCAACCAGGCCTACCAGCAGACCCGGGCCCTGACGGCCGGACCCGACATCGTGGCCGACGTCGGGCCCGGGGGCGGCGGCCCGAAGGGAGCTGGCGGTAGCGGGCCGCCCGCGGACGTGGCGGCGCTTACACCGCTGACGAGCGCCTCCGGCGTGGTCGCCCACAGCGGGCCCTATCCGTACACGGGCGCCACGTTGCGGGCCAACGGCCACGAGGCGGGAGCGCAGGTCGAGGGGCGCGACCAGGCCGCGGCCCCGGTCGACCAGCCGAAGCTGACCCAGGGCCGCTGGGTACGTCCCGGTGAGGTGGTACTCGAGCGCAGCTTCGCCGAAGACCTGGGCGTCGGCGCGGGCGATCAGATCACGCTGAACGGCCGGTCGTTCCGCGTGGCGGGGGTCGCGGTCACTACGGCCACCGACCTGACCGATCCGCAGCTCTGCTCGTCCAACTGTGACCTCCCGATCTTGGAGCTGGGCAATCCGGGCCTGGTCTGGATGACCCGGGCCGACGCGATGAGCCTGGCCACCGCCGCGGAGCCGCTGTCCTACACGCTGAACCTGAAGCTGGCCGACCCGGCTGACGCCGACGCCTTCGCCAGCGCGTACGACAATGCCCAGACTTCCGCGTCCGCGCCGGGCCTGCAATCGTGGCAGAGCCTCGCCTGGGGCACGGGCAGCCAGATCAGGAGCGAGCAGTTCCTCCTGCTGATCGGCAGCCAGCTACTCGGCCTGCTGGCCATCGCGAGCGTCGCCGTGCTCGTCGGCGGGCGGATGACCGAACAGACCCGCCGGGTCGGGCTGCTCAAGGCGGTCGGCAGCACCCCCGGCCTGGTCGCCGCCGTGCTGCTCGCCGAGCACCTGATCCTGGCCGTGGCCGCCGCCGCGCTGGGCCTGCTGATCGGCTGGCTGGTCGCGCCGGGGCTCACCAGTCCCGGGGCGATCCTGCTCGGATCCGTGGGCACGCCGCCGGTCACCCTGGCCACCATCGCCATCGTGGTCGGCGTGGCCCTGGCGGTGGCCGGCCTCGCCACCCTCGTCCCCGCCATCCGCGCCGCCCGGACGAGCACCGTGGGCGCGCTGGCCGACTCGGCCCGCCCGCCGCGCCGCCGGGCCCGGGTAATCGCCGTCACCGCCTGGTTGCCCGTCCCGCTGCTGTTCGGGTTGCGGGTCGCGACCCGCCGGACTCGCCGCGTTGTGCTGAACGTGGCCAGCGTCGCGGTCACCGCCAGCGGCATCGTCGCCGTGCTGATGGTGCACGCCCACTTCGACGCCGCTTCCAGCGCCAGTGGCGGGCTGACCGACCCGCAGAACGCCCGGCTGAGCCAAGTGGTAACGGTCATATCGGTGGCCCTGGTCATGCTGGGCGCCGTCAACGCGATCCTCCTCACCTGGACCACGGTGCTCGACGCCCGGCATACCTCGGCCCTGGCCCGCGCCCTCGGCGCGACTCCGCAGCAGGTCAGCGCCGGGCTTTCGGCCGCGCAGGTGCTGCCCGCATTGGCCGGTGCCCTGCTCGGCATCCCGGGCGGTATCGGGCTGGTCACGGCGTTGAACAGCGACAACAAACGGCTGACGCTGCCGCCGCTGTGGTGGCTGGTCGCCACCGTGCTGGGGACAGCCGCCGCGGTAGCGGCCATCACGATCGTCCCGGCCTGGCTCGGCACCCGCCGTCCCGTCGGCGAAGTCCTACAATCCGAACTGGCCTGAGGGCTGAGGGCGATGGGACGGGTCCTGCTATCTGCCGCCTGGCGGTCGGGGACGTCCGGCACCGGCCGGTGTCGCGGTCACCGCCGCCAGCACCCTCCTCTACCCGCATATCTGCTTCTCCGACTGTGAGCTCAGCACCACGGAGCTGGCCAGGAAGGTGCCGGGCCTGGTCTGGATGACCCGGGCCGACGCGGTGAGCCTGGCCACCGCCGCGGAGCCGCTGTCCTACACGCTGAACCTGAAGCTGGCCGCCGCCGCGATGGGCCTGCTGATCGGCTGGCTGATCGCGCCGGCGCTCACCAGTCCCGGGGCGGCCCTGCTCGGATCCGTGGGCACGCCGCCGGTCACGCTGGCCACCATCGCCATCGTGGTCGCCGTGGCCCTGGCGGTGGAGTCCCCTGGCGTCGCGGGATGCCCTGTCGGGAAACCCTCTAATTCCGACACCAACGATCCACCACTTGGCATCCTTGGACATAGTGCGGGCGTTCCCGCCGGTTACCCGTGCTTGTCCGGTTCGGCGTCGGCCAAGGCGCGGTATCCCGCCGAGATCTCGGGCTGGGCGAGGTCGTGTCGGACATTCAGCAAGACCGCCGTCGTCATCACCGCGAAGTCCGCCGGGCGCAAGGTCTTCGGCCTCGCCAGCGCAAGCGTCCGTCTCGCTTGACCTCTTGCGCGTCAGTCCGGCAGCCAGTGCCGCTCGTGCGCCAGGTTTTTGGCGACGGCACGGATGCGGCGGTGTAGCGGCGACTGCTCGCGTGGGAGGACCAGGTGGATCGTCAGGCTGGGCGCGCCTCGCAGCGGTCGCCAGGTGAGACCGGCCGGTTGTGCCGTGACCGCGGCTTCTCCGGCCGGGGCGAGGGTGACCCCGTCGCGCAGGTCGCGCTGAGACATGTCGAAAGAGACTGCGGGCGTGTGGAATCGGGGGTGTGGTCGGGTGTCTCGGAACAGTGCGGACAGCTGATCGTGGATCACGGGATTGGCCGCACGGTCCGGGAGCCGCAGCGGATACGCGGCCGCGTCGGCGATCTCGATCTCCGGGTGTTCGGCCAGCGGATGGTGCTGCGCCAGCTGGACCCCGACGCGCTCACGCCGCAGCAGGAACCGGCGCACGCCACGGCCCGGCTGTTCACCGCGGGTGATCCCGGCATCGATGCGGCCGTCGGCGACCGCGGGGGAGATCTCCGGTGTCGCCATCGGGACCGCGCCGACCTCGAGTCCGCTGTTGCCGCGAATCAGCCTGTCCACCAGGGCCGGTGCCGTCTCGGCCCCGGCGCTGAGGCTGTATCCGATGCGCAGCGTGCCCAGTTCACCGGCCGCCGCGCTCCGGGCGGTGTCCCATGCCCGGTCCAGCGCCGCCAGCGCGGGCGGCGCGGACTCCGCCAAAGCCGCACCGGCCGTGGTCAATACGACGCTACGCGTGTTGCGGACCAGCAGGGCCGTACCGACTTCCGCCTCCAATCGGCGCATCCGGGCGCTGAGTGCGGGCTGTGCGATACCGATCCGTGCGGCCGCGCGGGTGAAGTTCAACTCCTGCGCCAGCACCAGGAAGTACCGCAGGCTCACCGTATCCGGCGCCACGTGCCCTCCCTGCCGATTGATAACGATCCGTTCTGAGCCTATCCCGTACCGGTCTTTCCCTCGACCGCACATCAAGCCCTAACCTGCGCATATGACGATTCAACTGACCGCAGTACCCGTCGCCGGGATCGATCGATCTGAGTGTCAATTCGAAGTCGGACGTGTCCGGCCGAACACAGGAGGTTTCCATGGCTAAGGGCTACTGGGTCAGTGTCTACCCCGCCATTTCCGAGCCTGAGAGGCTGACTGCCTACGACAAGCTGGCCCGTCCGGCTGTCCAGGCTGGGGGCGGGCGCCTCCTGTCCCGTGGCGGTCGAGTCCTCGCCCACGAAGCCGGAATCACGCAACGCGTCGTTCTGATCGAGTTCGACAGCTTTGAACAGGCCGTCGCGGCATACGAGAGCGAGGCATACCAGAAGGCGCTGGTGGCCCTCCCCGACGGCGTCGAGCGCGACTTCCGCATCATCGAAGGCATCGACTGACCGGCGGGCCCAGCCATCGCTGAGCATCCGTCACCTGATACCCACACGGTGCTAAACGACGACTCACGAGACGAGTTCGAAGCCATGCCCCGCGTCCCAGTTCGTCGTCGACGTCCTCGACGGCCTGATCCCTGTCGGGCGGGCCGCGAAGCGGAGTTCGGGGCAGCCGACACATCATTGCCCGACAACCGACTTGCCTAATGAACGCCAGGGACGGTCGTGGTATCGAGCATCGTCGATATCAGTTTCGACTATTATATATGGAGATAATAGTCACAAAAGAGTAGATTTATAGTCCGCTCGGCGATCCTCTATTAAGCCGGTACAGGTGCGCTGCTAAATAGCGGCAATGATGCAAAATGGATGCCCCGCAGGGTCGGCGTAGACCCGCAGCGGCTCCTCCGGGTCATCCGAGCGGTCCTCGAGCAGCCGGGCGCCCAGCGCGAGCGCCCGCTCATGCGCGACGTCGAAGTCAGCCATGGTGGGCACCGTGCTATCCAGGTGCAACTGCTGCGGGGCCGGGCCGTCCGGCCAGGTTGCCTCGGCCAGCTCCCCGACCTTCTGGAACGCCAGTGCCACGCCGCCGGCCGGGCTGGTCAGGTTCAGCCAGTCTTGCCCTTTCGGGTCCGGCTGGCCGGGCCCGGGCGGCTCATCACCCGGGACGTACCGCAGGCCGAATAGCTGCCGGTAGAACTCGGCCAGGCGCCGCGGGTCGGTCGTGTCCAGGACCGTCTGCCGGATGACGGGGAACGCCTGCTCACTGTCCATGCCGTCACCCTAGGCGCGTATGCGGCAATCAGGCTCCGCTCCACGCGGACGCACCAGTAACTGGGCCTGACGGGTCAGCGGTTCATCAGGGCGAAGACGCCCCAGCCGAGGTACTCCCGCTGGTATCTGACATACCGCGCAGGCGCGGAGGCGAGTTCGGCGCGCATCTGGCCGGCGAGTTCGTCGTAGGGATCACTGTCGAGCCAGCGGCGGATGTTCAGCCATTGCGCTGCGACGTACCGGTCCCAGCCGTCCTGATTGGCGATGACCATTTCCACGACGTCGCAGCCGAGGCCGCCGAACCGTTCGATCAGGTCCGGCAGGGGCACGAACTCTTCCTTATGAGCTGCGTGACACCCGTCGATGGTGGCCTGGTCGGGAGGCTCCCGGCGCCAGAATGGCTCGCCGACCAGCATGATCCCGCCGGGCCGCAGGCTGTGCCGGAGTAGCTCGACCGTGCCCGAGACGCCGCCGCCGATCCAGGTGGCGCCGATGCACGCGGCGAGGCCGACCGGCTCGACGGCGGTATAGCCCGTCGCGTCGCCGTGCACGAAGCTGACCTGGCCGTCCACGCCCAGCTCGGTGGCCCGGGCGCGGGCGGCGGCGATAAATACGGTGCTGATGTCGACCCCGGTTCCGGTGATCTGATGGTCGCGGGCCCAGGTACACAGCAGCTCGCCGCTTCCGCAGGCCAGGTCCAGCATCCGCGTTCCTGGTGGCGGGTTGAGCGCCTGGCCCAAGGTCACCAGCTTGTCGCTCGTGAACGGATTGTGGATACGGTGGCTGCTCTCCCGGATGGTAAAAGTGCGCGGAAGGTCCACGTCGGGTCTCCTCGTGCGAGACGGTCTCTAGGCGGCCGCGGGGTCATTATTCCGGCCGCGCAGGCGTCGGGGGAAACGAATTACAGCAGCTAGCCGGACTGGGGCACGCTCGCGGGCGTGCTGGTACCAGCGTGACCGGGCCTGGCCGTGGTGGCGTCGCTAGCCCGGTAACGCGCGAATCCCGGGAACGCGGCCAGCAGGATGAGCATCGAGGCGACGACGAGCAGGCCGCCGCCGGTCACGGTCCAGGCGGCGCCGAATGCG
>Ga0070735_10001189_pt1 | contig 25746 bp, 18 predicted proteins | sample Coa_R1_FD_66443 | JGI IMG/M metagenome (GOLD analysis project Ga0070735, IMG submission 66443) | Surface soil microbial communities from Centralia Pennsylvania, which are recovering from an underground coalmine fire - Coalmine... | ecosystem: Environmental > Terrestrial > Soil > Unclassified ...
GACTCCGCAATCGGGTGCAGAGTGGGTGGTCTGATATCGATGTACAGCTGGCACGGCGTCATGATCTCGTGCCGAATTTGGTGGAGGCGAGCAAGGGCTACATGCAACACGAACGCTCTGTCCTGGAGGATGTCACTCAGGCTAGAGCGCAAGCTGCTTCGTGTGGTGCGAATGTGCCCGAGCGGGCCATCGCCGAAGCCTCACTCACGGGCGCGCTCTCGCGCTTCTTTGTGCAGGTGGAAAACTATCCCGCTCTGCGCGCAGCGGATAGCATGAAACTCCTGCAGGAGCAGCTCACGTCGACGGAGAACCGAATTGCCTTTGCGCGCCAGTACTACAACGATGAAGTCCTGAAGTACAACATCGCCCGCACCAGCTTTCCCCGCAATATTTTTGCAACTGCACTCGGATTCGGTCCGGCTGCAATGTTCGCGGCAGAGGCAACCGATCGAGCGGTTGTGCAAGTGCAAATCTCAGAATCCGCCTTAGGCTCCGGTGATACCGGATAATCTCGCCGTCAATCCGCCCTGTACGGCCGCGAATGCATGACATAATTCCTCCGCCCTCATTGCCCACTCCCAGACTTCGTAATTGACGGCGTCGGGGTTCGGTGGGCGTAGGAAGCCGCAGTTTACCTGCGACCGATGAACGAATTGCGCTCTGAACTCGCGAGCGTCCGATTGCACCGTAGGCAATCGCGGCGGGCCGGTCATCGGGGATATGCACCGCGCGGCGCCACGCGGCAATCCGGCAAACTCTGTACAGCATTAGTACGTTTGCGGTCGGGAAAACCCTTGCTGCGACAAGACACTTCTCAAGGAGCTATCGCCCCTCATTATTGAGGACTCCGAAGCCTTTGCAGCGAAGATTGAGCTTCAACTAGTGCCGGGTCAGTTCTCAACGCTTGTTCGTAGGCCTGCCTTGCCTCGGTGGTGCGTCCAGCCTGCTCCAACATTTCCCCAAGCCATAAATATTTCTTGCCTGCTGGTTGGTAAACGGCGAATTTGTAGAACTTGGCAATCAGATCGTTCAGCGCGTCCGGATTAATGCGCAGGGCTTGGCGGTAATTCTCACGTGCCTTCTCGTAATCCCCATTTACGCTGTAAAGGGTGCCAAGATTTGCCAGAGCCGCCGACAGTGGTTTCGCATTGGTTCGGAGGTTGAGATTAGCGGACGCTATTTTGATCGCCGCAGAGTACTCCATCACAGCATCGCGAATCTGGCCGCGGCTCTGAAGAATGGCGGCAATATTCACCCGGCTGGAAACATCGTCGGAAGAAATGCGTTTAGCTTCTTGAAAGTGAGCCAACGCGTCGTCATTGCGTCCGAGGTCTGCCAGCGCTTCACCTAAGTTGTCCTCCGCAACATAGTTGTCGTTCGTTACTTGCAGCGCGTGAGACCAGAGATCATAGCTGCTATTCCAGAATGCAATCTGACGATGAGTAACGATCAGAAGAGTTGCAACGACAATTCCGGACGCTGCGATTTGAATGCGCCGGCCGACCTTGGCCTGCAGAAAATCGCATGCTGCCCAGACCAGCATGACCAGCAGTCCAATGATCGGGATGTACATGTACCGATCCGCGATGGCCTGATTCCCTACTTGGATCACACCTATGACCGGCACCAACGTTCCCAGAAACCAGCACCAGCCAACGAATAAATAAGGACGCCGCGAAGCCGAGCGCCACACAAATATGCTGATGGCCGCAAGAAACAACGCCGCGACGACAGTCTTCCAAAGGTCAAGTGTGTTGCCCGGATGTGGATAGTGAACGGACAAATAAGACGGCCACAAAACCTTCCATAAATATTCCATGTAGGCGTATACCGCGTTCTCAACTCGCACGCCGAACGGCATTTCCGAGAGCGACTTAATTGCGCCGCCGGAACTTTGCGCGAAGACGGTCACAATCGCGCTTCCGGCCGAGAGCACAAGGAATGGCACCTTTTCCAGAAGTAATTGAGGCCAGGAGCGTTGGGGTGCAGAGGGCGGTGACGAAGGAGATGCGATTTTCAAAACCCGCTGCAGGGGCCAGTAATCCAGAAGAAGAAATACGAATGGCAACGTGATTACCATCGGCTTCGAGGCCAAGCCGCAAAGGAAGGCTAAGAGGCTCAGACCGTACCACTTCTTCTCCATTTTCTGTGCATACACGCAGTACGCTCCGATCGCGAGAAGAAAAAAGGCAGTGCTCAAGACATTCTTACGTTCGGCGACCCAGGCCACCGACTCCACATTCAGGGGATGGATGGCGAATAAGAGCGCAACCACAAAGCTTTTTGCAGTCGATTTTGTCGCGAACGAAAAAACCATGAAGATCAGAAGGACATTTACTGCATGAAACGCCAGGTTTGTAAGGTGATGACCCGCCGGATGGAGCCCGTACATCTCGCAATCCAATTCGTGAGACATCCAGGTTAGCGGATGCCAATTCGACTGTTCGGTTGACTTCAAGGCCCATACAAAGGATTTTGTGTTTATCCCGCTTTTAACGTGTGCGTTTGCCGTGACGTAAGTGTCGTCGTCGTAATTAATAAAGGGGTGACTAAGCACCGGCCAGTACAAGACAACGGTGGTGCAGACCAAAGCGACACACAAAAGGATTGTTTCTCTGGCGGAAGAGCTAAATCGTAGGCCTGCCGTCGATTCTGACCTCATCGCCGGCGTTTGCTTCGAGCGGACTCGTTGCTTCTTCACTCTTTGGGATCCCCAAAATTCGTCCCGTTAGCGTAACATCTCCTATAACGTTTGCAGGCGCGAGCGGGGCCCCACGTCGTCATGCTCGATTTGCCGCCATCCCTATGAAAGCTTTGCTGCTCTCACAATATCGCAAGTTGGAACTGGCCGACGTTGCTGTACCCGAACCCGGCGCGGGCGAAGTATTGATTCGCGTCGCGGCTTGCGGAATCTGCGGAAGCGATGTGCACGGATACGATGGCTCTTCCGGTCGTCGTATTCCGCCTATCGTTATGGGCCATGAAGCAGCTGGGACGATTACAGCAGTTGGCATCGATGTGAGCGGATTCTCCAAAGGCGATCGGGTTACTTTCGACTCGACCGTCTATTGCGGCCAGTGCATGTATTGCCGACGAGGAGAGATCAATTTGTGCGACCGCCGCGAGGTTCTAGGCGTTTCGTGTGGAGATTATCGTCGCGCCGGCGCTTTCGCCGAGTTCGTCGCTGTTCCGGCGCGCATTGTTCATCGCTTGCCGGAAAATCTTTCCTTCACTGAAGCAGCTCTGCTTGAAGCTGTTTCTGTAGCCCTTCACGCCGTCACACTTGTTCCCGTACGTCAAACAGATACCGCTCTGGTCGTCGGCGCTGGAACGATCGGATTATTGCTGCAGCAGGCGCTGCGCGTTGCCGGATGTTCTCGGATCTTTGTCTCTGATGTAGATTCGTCTCGCCTGAAACTGAGCGAGCAACTTGGAGCTACGGCTACTTTTTCGAGCAAAGATCTGGCCAAACACATTCCGACGCATACGGGCGGGATTGGCGTCGATATCGCCGTCGAAGCCGTCGGCAGGACCGAGACGGTCCATGCTGCCATCGACAGTGTCCGGAAAGGTGGAAGCGTCGTGTTGGTCGGCAATATTTCTCCGGAGGTCTCCCTCCCTTTGCAGAAAGTAGTCAGCCGCCAAATTCGCCTGCAAGGGTCCTGCGCTTCGGCCGGCGAGTATCCTCGCGCAATCGAGTTGTTGTCCAGCGGCGCGATCCGCGTGAAGCCTTTGATCTCAGCCACGGCCCCGCTCAGTGACGGCCCGCAATGGTTCGATCGCCTCCACGCGGGGGAGCCAAATCTGATGAAAGTTGTCCTCACGCCATAGTCCGAATCCAATGAGCGCTACGCCCGCCAACCACAAGCTCTTCGACCTCACAGGGCGCGTTGCCATCGTTACCGGAACGAGCCGAGGTCTTGGCCAGCAATTCGCACGAACCCTCGCCAATGCTGGAGCCGATCTCGTCCTCACCAGCCGCAACCGCGGGTCGTTGTCCAACTTCGAAGCCGAAATCAAAGCTCTGGGCCGGCGCGCAATTTCGCTCGAGCTCGATGTCCGTAATCAACAAAGCATCGAGCAAATGGCAGGCGCAGCCGTAGACGAATTCGGGTGTATCGATATCCTGGTCAACAATGCCGGATGCAACATCCGCAAGCCCGCGCTAGATGTCACATGGGACGATTGGAACACTATCCTCGATACCAACCTGCGCGGCAGCTTTTTCGTCGCGCAAGCCGTTGCCCGACGCATGATTCCGCGTGGCTACGGACGCATTATCAATATCGGATCAGTGACCAGCGTGGCAGGCTACGCTGGTCTCGGGCCCTACGGTGCGAGTCGCGGCGGGATTCGACAGCTGACGATGAGTCTGGCCGACGACTGGGGAAAGCACGGAATTACTGTGAATTGCCTTGCGCCGGGCTGGTTTCGCACGGACCAGAACAAGATCCTCTACGAAGATAATGAATGGGTGGACTATCTTTGCGAGCGCATTCCTGTCAAACGACCAGGCGCTCTCCCCGATCTCGATGCAGCCGTTGTCTTTCTGGCCGCCGAGTCCAGCCGTTACATCACGGGGCAAACCCTGCTTGTGGACGGGGGGATCTCCACGGGCACGATGCGCGCCTTGCCAAAACGCAGGTAATGCTATTTTTGCCTTCCTGGCAGCGGCTGGCGGCTAGCCCGGCAATCGCGACCAGCGATGAAGACAGCTTGTCGGTCGGGCGAGGGGCGCTGAGCAACGCGCTAAGCTTCCCACTGCATCGGACCCATTAGTGGGGATTTCGTCCGAGATATAGTAGGTCTTGTACTGGGGAGGGCTACGATGCGTCGCTTGGCCTGTCTCGCTTCTTCCTTCGTCCTGGTGGGTTTTCTCCTGTTTTTCCTTAACGGCTGTGGATCGCACGCCTCCGAGGTTGTAATTGGTACGTCCGGAGGCGGCGGTGGTTCCGGCACGTCCGGCGGGATCTCTGGAGGTACCTCAGGGGGGACCGGAGGAACTTCCGGTGGCACCTCCGGCGGAACTTCGGGTGGCACCACCTCGGGTGGAAGCACCTCCGGTGGCTCTGGAGGAGGTGGCTCTGGCGGGTCGGGCGGATCGGGAGCCATCGCCCCAAGCTCGGGTCTCATGCCTACCGGTCCCTCTAACGCTTACGCGTTCCCACCTTTGCCATATCAGGGCGTGGTCAATGGCGGCCAGTCGCGCGCCGTCGTTGGCGCCAGGATCTATTTGCTTCAAGTCAACTCCGCCGACTATGGGAACTCGCCAGTTTCGCTGCTTACGTCTGCGACTGGTACCCCGTCCGACTCAATCGGTCATTACGTACTCAGCGGCGAGCATGGCGGCTTTTCGATCGCAGGCAACTACACCTGTTCAGCCGGTCACGAAGTCTACGTCTACGCGAGGGGCGGCAACAGTGGCAATGACGGCCCAAACGCTGCGATTGGATTGATGGCGTCGCTGGGCACTTGTCCAGATAGCGGCCACTTCGACCAGGCAACACCTTTCGTATTCGTGAACGCAGTAACCACTGTAGCGGCCGCGTACTCCATGGCGGGAATGGCCACCGATGCGACCCATATCGTCAGTCCCGCAAGACCTTCGGCATCGGATGGTTTTAAGAGCGCCGCCGATCTTGCCAGCATCAGCACGGGATTTGCCAATACAAGTCTGCCCTCGAGACCCGAAAGCAGAGTGCCGCAAACCAAGATTCATACGCTCGCGAACATCCTGTCGGCGTGCATCAACTCTGACTCCCCGACATCCAGCGGCTGCACAACACTTTTCGCCAATGCACGCAGCAATGGCTCATCCGGAAGGATGCCAGAGGACACGGCGACTGCAGCAATCAACATTGCGCGTAACCCGCGCTCTAACATCGCGGCCCTTTACGGTCTGCAGCCCAGGCTCTCGGCTCCATTCCAGCCAGCGCTCGAATCCGCTCCTTCGGACTTTGCTCTTTCAGTGATTACCACGGAGGCGAAAAACTCGGTTGCTTCCGCATCGCCACTTAAATAATGTTGAGGAACGGAAGACACGGGGTCCCCTGCGGGGTTACAGTTCTCCCCCCGCTCGCAAATGCGATCTTGATCGGCTTATCTTATGGGGTTCGCGTGCTGGCGACCCGGTAGCCAGATGGGATTGTGAACCACGATGCGTCGGGCTCACCGCGCACGAGATCGGTGACATTGAGCGTCACTTCCCCCATCTGGGGGTTCTCGCGGACTACCGAAACATCCATGTAGAGGTCGGGCGAATACCACGCATCCGTGCGAGTGATGGCCAGCCGGGAGCCGGCCTCGGAGTCGCTTTCAGTCTCACGAGTTCCAATCACTGGTAGACCGGACATGGTCTGCTGCCCCAGGCTTTCCCGCTTCGCATTCGAACCGCCGCCCGAAAGCGCGCCCCCATCTGCCGAGATATTCAAACGTGGCTCGAAAGGACCCGTTGCGCAATTCATTGTCGCCTTGGTGCAAGTCGTTCGCGTGCTCGACACCGGATCTAGAATGCTAAAGGTACGCAGAGGAGGTTCTGTATTGGAGTTCGCAGGAACGAATCCACGAGTCTCGCGGCGCACCCGCCCCTGGGAGTCACGTGCGATTTGGGTGTAGTACGTCCGAGATAATGTGCCGCCCCCTACCAGCGGACGATCCCAAGTGACAACAACTCTTGCAGTGAACGGCGCATTGGGCACGGTAGGCACATCAATTCCCACAATGTGAGTGCGGACCCCACCCACGGGCTCTTGACAGACTGCAGGAGAACAAGTGAAGGCAACAGAGAGGAAGAAACTTGCCAGAACAGAGGCGCGCATATATACCCTCGGCCGGAAATGTACCCAATGCTAACCCATTTAGTTCGATGCGGCGATCGGCGAAAAATGTGCGGCCCCGCGCGTAAAGATTTGTGAATTCACGGTTGCTTGGCTTCATTCCGAGTTACCATGATTTCTTGCCCACGGTCAGATTTTCCCGTAAATACTGGGATTTCAAAGCGTTTTGAGGAAAATTAAGAATGCGGCTTCGACTGGCTGAAATACTTTTCACATCAGCAGCAATATTTCTGTCGGGTCGTGCGAATGCTCAGGCACAGAGAAATAATCCCGCACTGGGGGCGCAACGATTTATGGAGTACTGCGCGAGTTGCCACGGTGCCGATGGCTACGGGGGAGACAAAGGCCCATCGCTGGTCGATCCGGCGAACACAGCCAATCGCTCTGACGCGGACCTCTTTCGTATTGTGCGCGATGGAACAAGGCGCGGGATGCCCCCCTTCGCCCAAATCGGCGAGGCCAATATTGAAGCCCTAGTGCAATTTGTGCGGCAACTCGCGGGGAAGGTGTCTCCCGGCGAGGCCAAAGAGGAACCAGCCGTAACCGGAGATGTTGATGCTGGTCGCGCACTTTATTTTGGAAAAGCTCAGTGCTCCAATTGCCACTTGATGCGCGGCAACGGTGGATTCATCGCAAGAAACTTGACGAACTATGGCCGAACCCGTTCTGCGGAAACGATCATGCAGGCCATCACGAACCCCGATAATCCACTCGTGCCCTCTTCCCAAATTGTCACTGTGAAGACTATGACTGGGGCAACGATCACTGGCGTATTACGGAATGAGGATGCGTTCAGCTTGCAGGTGCAAACCGAAGACGGGCGCTTTCATCTGCTCCAGAGAAGCGACGTTAAAGACGTGCAGTATACCGGCCGGTCATTAATGCCGCGCGATATCGCCAGTAAACTTTCGCCAAAGGAATTGAACGATATCGTCAGTTTTCTAATCGCCGAAAGCAGGAGTCCGCACACCGCCGACGCAAACGCCCAATGATTCGGTTTTGCACCGGGGGCACGTTCACGATGACACCACGAGGAAGAAAAAATGAGCGCTTCAGTCCCTGCCTCGCTCTGATTTGCCTACTGTTTGCGACGTGTGTGAGCGGAGTCCAGGGACAAGCAGCCAAGCCAGAAACGCACGGGCCCGCAAACCTGAAAAACTCAGACGCCCGCAATGGCCTCATCAATGTTCAGCAGAGCGATTTGCTCCGCGAACCGGTTGCTGACAACTGGACATCCTATAACGGCGATTACACAGGTATGAGACACAGCAGTCTGACTCAAGTCACTCCTGCCAACGTGAGCCAACTGCAGGCACATTGGGTGTTTCATCCGAGAACGGTCAGTCCTCTGGAAGTAACGCCCATAGTCGTTGCGGGCGTAATGTTCGTGACGAGTGCCAACGATGCATACGCCATTGATGCGAGCACAGGCAGCGTGCTTTGGCACCACACCCGCGCGATATCGCAAGGTCTGGTCGATGATCCCGGCCAGCATCACAATCGTGGCGTGGCGATTCTGGGGACGCGTATCTACATGGAAACCGACAACGCGCACTTGCTCTGTCTGGATGCGCGCTCGGGCCATCTGATCTGGGAGGTGCCGTACGCCACCGGCAACCGGAACTTCGGCGCAACAAGCGCACCGCTGATCGTGAAAGACAAAGTCGTAGTCGGCATCTCCGGCGGCGATGACGGCGTGCGCGGGTTCCTGGCTGCGTTCGATGCAAATACGGGCGAGGAAAAATGGAGATTCTGGACGATTCCCGGCCCCGGCGAAAAGGGCAACGAGAGTTGGCCCGGCGACAGCTACTTGCACGGCGGGGGGACCACTTGGCTGCCCGGCACTTACGATCCCGAACTCAACACGCTCTACTGGGGCACGGGCAATCCGGCTCCTGATTACGACGGCAGCATCCGGCCGGGCGACGATCTCTACACGAGTTGCCTATTAGCGCTCGATCCAGATACGGGTGCGCTCAAATGGCATTTCCAGTTCAGCCCGCATGACTTGTACGACTACGATGCCGTGCAAACGCCGGTGATCGTGAATGCAAACTTCAAAGGCCATTCGCGCGAGCTGATCGTCACCGCCAATCGCAACGGCTTCCTCTACATTCTCGATCGCACCGATGGCAAGTTCCTCTTCGCCAAGTCGTTCGTGAGTAATCAGAATTGGGTCGAGAGCATCAATGAAGATGGTCGGCCGACTTCGGCCGGGCTCATCCCCGACGCAAAGGGAGTTCGCATCTGTCCCGCAAACGGCGGAGCAACGAATTGGTATTCGCCCACCTATGATCCTGTCACTCACACCTTCTACTTCCGGTCGTCTGAAGCCTGCGCACTGATTCAATCAGGAACTAAGCTCTTCCAGGAAGGTCACACGTATTACGCGACTGGATTGCGGCGCGATGAACCGGGCAAAGGGTACGTCAACGCCTTCAATGTCAATACGCTCGATTTCTCCTGGCGCGATCTCCAGATCGGCCGGAACAAGGGATGGGGTGGGCTGATGTCAACGGCCAGCGGTCTGCTCGCATATGGAGACGACGCCGACAACTTTGTTGTAATGGACGCGCGCACAGGAAAATCGTTGTGGCACTTCCACGTTGGGCAGCTCATCCACGCCTCTCCCATGAGTTATGCAGTGGACGGCAAGCAGTATTTCGCGATCGCCGCTGGAAGTGATGTATTCGCATTCGCCCTTCCCTGATCCTCCAGCTACAAACATATTTTTCTCCCGACCTCTTGCTAACCGAGGGGAGTCGCGCTAGTCTAACTCGGTAACCGAGGGGAGAGTTAGGTGAGTAAGCCTTCTGACCTGGTCCAGGGAACGCTGGACATGCTGATCCTCAAGATTCTCGCCTTACAACCTCTGAACGGCTGGGCCATCAACCAGCGGCTGAAGCAAATTTCCAGCGATGTTCTCGGCGTTAGCGACGGCTCGCTCTATCCTGCCCTTCACAAGCTTGAAGGTAGAGGATTGATTCGCGCGCAGTGGAAGCCAAGTGAAAACAATCGTCGCGCCAAGTTCTATTCGTTGACTGGATTGGGGCGAAGGCAACTTGAAAAAGAGACCGCTAACTGGAATCGCGTCTCGACAGCCATTTCTGGCATCGTGCGGCTGAAAGAGGCCTGAATATGGACATCGCACAATTGCTCTATTCCCTGCCTCTGCGAGTGCGCGCGCTCTTCCATCCCCAGAGCACCGACCGAGAAGTGAGAGATGAGCTTCGCGAGCATATCGAGCAACAAACCAGCGAAAACATTGCGAAGGGGATGTCGCAGGAAGAAGCGCGTCGCTCCGCTGTTCTCGCTTTGGGCGGCCTCACGCAGATCGAACAGCAGTGCCGCGATGCTCGCGGCGGAAAGGTTCTTGATGATCTGATTCAGGACTTGCATTACGGCGTCCGGCAACTACTCCGCAACCCAGGCTTTTCTCTGCTGGCAATCTTGTGTCTGACCTTGGGAATCGGCGCGAATGCCGCGGTTTTCAGTTGGATGGAAGGAATTCTATTTCGTCCATACCCTGCCGTCGCAAATCAGGATCGGCTATTCGCTCTCGCCGGAACGGCACGCGGCGAAACCGGGGCAACCGAAATCTCATGGCCGGACTTTCAGGATCTGCGCAGAGCTTGTTCGCTCTGTGAAGACGTTTTCGTCAGCAAGATTACGGGAAGCACGCTGAACGTCGGCGATCACGCCGAGGTTGCGCGCGGGAGCATCGTCACCGCCAACTATTTTGATGCCATCGGCGTTCATCCTATTCTTGGACGCGGCTTCGAACCTGGCGAGGACGTGGGCAGCGATTCCCACCCTGTCGTCGTCATCAGCTACCAAATGTGGCGTGATCGATACAAAGGTGATCCGGAAATCATCGGGAAGATGCAGCGCTTCAATAATGTGCCGCACACCATCATCGGCGTTGCGCCCAAGGGATTCTTTGGAACCTTCGTGGGCTGGGCGATGCAGTTCTGGGTGCCGGCGTCGATGGAAAAGACATTCGAGAGCGGCGGCTACAAACTCCAAGATCGCGATGCGCGCTGGATCGAAGCATTCGTAAAACTCAAGCGCGGAGTCACGCAATCGCAGGCGCAGCAGGAAATCTCCGCAATCTCCCGGCGGCTGGAGATGAATTATCCGGCAACAAACCGTGGGCGCAGCCTCGGAATCTGGCCCTTGTGGCAGACACCGTTCAATCATGCCCGAACGATGCTGCCGACGCTCGAAGTTATGGCAGTGGTCGTCGCTTTCGTTCTTTTGATCGCCTGTGCAAACGTAGGCAATCTGTTGCTGGTGCGATCCTTCAGCCGCCGCCACGAGATGAGTCTTCGCCTCGCGATTGGCGCCAGCCGCATGCGCTTGGTCAAACAGCTTCTTACCGAAGGCCTCATCCTGTCCGCTCTCGGTACAACCGGTGGATTGCTAGTCGCGTATTGGTGTCGGCACGCGCTGGTGCTTTTGTTGCCAACACGATCAGGAATCGCCATGTACTTGCCTGGGCAAATGGACGCGCGCGTGATGATCATGAGCGCTGCGGTCTGCTTGATTGTGACGTTGATTGTTGGGGCCATTCCCGTCTTCCAGGCACGCGACCTCGATTTGGCTGGATCCTTGAAGGCCAACTCCTCGGGCGTCGTCGGAGCACGGCGAAAAAGCTGGATGCGCTCCGGACTGGTGGTCTTCCAGGTCAGTCTCAGCTTCGTTCTGGTCGTCGGCGCATCATTGCTAATCGAGAGCCTGGGGAAGCTTCGAAGCACAAGTCCCGGTTTCACGACGACCAGCGTTGTGACAACTGGAGTCCCGTTAGACGCAGCCGGGTATGATGTCGCACGAGCAAAGATTTTTCAGGATGAACTGATCGATCGGCTCAGCGTGCTGCCCGGCGTGCAGTCTGTCGCTTTCGCCCGCGTCACACCCCTGGGCTACGCGACGTACTCTTCGACGCCGATTGCCATGGACGGCTACCAGCCTTCACTCGATGAACAACCTTCTGTGGACTACAACCAGGTGGGCCCGGGATATTTCGCGACGCTCGGAATCCCGCTTTTCTCCGGACGGGAATTCGCGCGCACCGATGATGAAAACGCGCCTCTGGTCGCCATCGTCAATCGAACCATGGTGAAGCGCTACTGGACAGGCGAGGACGCCATCGGCCGTCGACTTCGAGTGAAGGGCCGCTGGGCGCGCGTAGTTGGTGTCGTCGCCGATTCGAAATACGAGAGCATCCGCGAAACTCCCAAGCCGTTCTTCTACGTGCCCTTGCGTCAGGATTTCGTTTCGCAACCTGCTCTGAATATCCGCACCACTCAGCCGCTGCCGAGCATACGAGCCGCAGTTGCCCGTGAGGTGCGCGCAATGGACCCGAACCTTGCACTCTACGAGATGATCACTCTCCAGGAACAAGTGAACCGAGCGACCTCGCCGCAACTCGTCGCCGTCACACTAGTCTCGATCCTGGGAAGTCTGGCGCTTCTTCTCGCCGGAGTCGGCTTGTATGGGGTCATGTCCTACGCCGTCGCGCAGAGTACTCGCGAACTTGGATTGCGCATGGCACTTGGAGCGGATTCGTCCAACCTGCTGCGACTTGTCATCTCTCGCGGTCTGCAATTAACTGCAGGAGGCATCCTGTTCGGCTCGCTGGCTGCGCTGGCACTGTCCAAATTACTTGGACAGCTTCTTTACAACGTAAGCCCGCACGATCCGATGGTATTCGGCCTCTCTCTGACAGTGATGGCCATGATCGCGATCTGCGCTTGTCTATTCCCTGCATGGCGAGCAAGCCGGACCGATCCAGCGCGCGTCCTGCGAAACTGAAGTGAAGAAGGGCTGCAGATATCTGCGAACTCAGCGCGTGGCGTCCACTCGGGCTAGAACCGTGGCCGTGGTTGTCGAAATGGAGCGGTAATAAGTGACAAAGTGCTGATCCTCGACTGCTTTATAAGGCTCGAGACTGTGCGCCCAGCGATGGGTGACCGACAGGCACCGGCCGGTCGTGGGGAGCACGACCGGTGACCGCCACAGTTGTCGCCGACGAGGAGAACTAGTAGCGAATCACGAAGCAAATAAATGAACGGCGAAGCATCAGGAGATCTGCTGGAGTCAGTCGCGCAGCGGCCCGTAATCCGCTGGTACTTTGTTTCCGCACACTTGTTTTCTGCAAAATTACCAGCTTAGCCGAACCAGGGAAAATCCCTCCCGCGGCAAACTGAACTGCATTTCGAAGGAATCGTGCTCGACTGAGATCCACTTCGGCGAAGTAAGAAGCTGCAACTGACCAGCCGCCTGCAGTCGTTCATATTGAGTTGGCGATAGTGTTTCGGGCGATCCGATGCCGCGCCACGCGGTAAATGCGTTGCTATGATCGCTGTCAACGCGGAAGTGCTCCATAAAGGCGCGCCTCACTTCTGCCGGCAGACCGCTGATCTCCAGGTCGACATTCGCCGGGTCCGACGAAACATCGTCATCGTGATAATTCCACACTAATATCTCAACCTCGCGCGCTTTTCGCGCAGCGATAGCATTGATCTCGGCACTATTCCGAACACCTTCGCGCACGACACTCTCTGTTCCCAATGCGGCCGAACTAGTAATGTTCAATCTTTCGGTCCCAAGCATCCCAAGCATGCGGAAGGCATTTAGCACAGGTTTGTCGACGCCGTTGGTGGCCAAATCGCGAAACCCCGCGAATGCGGGCTCATTCTCAAATTCGAAGGCCCACGTGACCGCGCCCTTGAAGTTGACGTGCTCACTCTGGGCAAGCGCGAGAATCTTATCGAGTGCTTCGATGGTGTATGCGCCATAGAGCGGGCCGTTGCGATATGCGTTCGCGGGATTATCCCGGACAGAACATGCTGCACAGCCCTCCGGATCTGACTCACCCAGAATGATCGGAGTCTGCTTCCACTCAGGAAAAGATGCAACTATCTCGAAACCTTCCTCGACCGCCTGCAACTGGTGGCTGATTCCCATCCGTACATGATCGTTCTCCCATTTCGGCGAGCCCTTCGGATGAAAACTGATGAAGTCCAGGTGGGATCCCGTTTTTCCAGTGGCGTAGTTCTGCCCGTGAGCGCAGTGATTGAGAAATGCGCGGAGGAACCCGGCCGCTTTCGCATTGCCAGGACCGGTAGTATCGGGTCCTCCAATAATTGCATCTGGTAATGCCCGAAGAACGGACGCAACCGAGACGTCGTAGAGCCTGAAGTACTCGTCCTGCGTGCCCTGCCAGTATGCAATATCAGGCTCATTCCACACTTCCCACAACCAGGTCTTCACTTCGGAGTCACCGTATCTCTGCCTCAGATGCTGCACGACCTCATAGACGAGTTCCGACCACTTTCCATAGTCCCTGGGTGGGTATGCCCATCCGGTGAAAATGCTCGTGGTCGACGGATGCGGAAAACTGTGCCGATAGGGCTGCGGATGGGTGGAGAGAGCCTCCGGCATGAATCCAAGTTCAACCAGAGGCTTCACGCCAGCATCGCGAAACGTATCGAAGATACGATCCACAATGTCCCATGTGTATACGGGATGCCCCGATGCGTCTTCTGTATAGACGTTCGTCGAGCCCCACTTTAGCGAGGCGGAACCATCCCCGCTGGTAAATAGGTTGTGAACACGAATGTAAACCGGCGAGGGATCGAGCGCCCCGAGTTCAGTCAACAGGTTTTGGCCATTCGCCGCGTACGTATAGTTCGGTTCGTCATAGCCGAAGTAGGTCCAGGCGCGGTTCAGCGTTCCTTCTGCGCGTTCAACGTGAACTTCGATTCTGACCGGATTGTTTTGCCCGCTCGCGGCTGACGGCACAAGCAGACTGGCAAAAACCGCGAGGCGGGCGATCCATCGCTTGCAAATAAATTCCTTGCGCATCGTCTATGCAACCCGGGATCAGATGAAGATTTCTGTTCGTTTGCAATCTGTCTTAGCCCAGAATGGTAACTAGCTGCTTTGTACGATGCTATCGAAATCCCACCAGACCGGTACAGAATCCGTTAGACTAGATTTACAGAAGCAAGTAGGCCAGGGCAAATTCTGGCAGTTGATGCCCTGCAATGCGGCACGCCTTTGGAACGATTCCACACTGGGGACCCATGAAGATTCTTCTCTACAATCCAGACAACGGTGTCACGCGTAATTTCATGCCTCACCTCTGGATGTTCTTGTTGCAATCCCTCACGCCAGCTGGTCATGAAGTTCTTTTGATCGACGGCAATGCGCAGCCAATGGACGAAGCTGGCATTGCGAAATATGTAATCGAGCAAGGCGTTGGGCTTGCTGGCATCGGTGCTATGACGCGGATGGCCGCAAAGGCCTACCGCATGGCTGACGCCATCCGTTCAGTGGGAGTACCCGTGGTCATGGGTGGTCCCCACGTCACCGAAGAAGCCGATGAGGCTCTGGGGCGCGATGGCGGTCCGCGACACGCCGATGCTGTGGCTCTCGGCGAAGCCGATGAGACATGGCCCACGATTGTGAACGATGCCGCGCGCGGAGAACTGAAGGATATCTATGCGCCCCTGGATGCGGACGGTAAGCAAAAAAAGCCATCTCTGAAAGAATATCCAGCGATCCCTTGGAATTCGATTGATCTTGAACAATTCAATCTCGTGCCAAGCTTCTTCAAGCCGATGCTCGATCGCGTGGGAGAGGGTTGGGGAACTTTTCGCATCGTCCCGGTGGAATCGGGCCGCGGGTGCCCTTATGGATGCGAGTTCTGCACGGTTACCGGGTTTTTTGGGGACTCCATTCGCTTCCGTAGCAATGAAAGCGTGGTTAACGAACTCTTGATGTTGAAGGCCCGAGCCCGCAAAGAAAAAGGACAGATCGCGGTTTTCTTCATCGATGACAACTTCGCGATCAACGTCAAACGAACCAAGTCATTACTGCGCGACATCATCGCGGCCAACGCGCAAGTCCATTGGGTGGCGCAGATCAGCGCGAATTTGTTGCGCGACGAAGAATTGGTGGACCTCATAGCTGCCTCTGGAGCCAAGTGGATCTTCATCGGTATGGAATCCATCGACCCAACCAACCTCAAAGATGTGAATAAAGGATTCAACAAACCGGACGAATATGCGGCAGTCTTGGAGCGGCTTGCACGGCGCAATGTCTATGCCATCACCTCATTCATTTTTGGCATGGACAACGACACTGTTGGCGTGGCCGAGCGCACTCTCCAGCAACTGCGCACCTGGCCGCCCGGTTTGCCGATCTTTGGTCTTTTGACTCCTCTGCCTGCGACACCGCTTTATAAGCGTCTGGAAGCCGCTGGCCGCTTAACCCGGCCCCGGCACTGGAAAGACTTTGTTCCCTTCACCATGGCCCACACCCCGCTGAAGATGTCTGTCGACGAAGCCCACAACGAAGTCCGCGACGGCTGGGATCACTCCTACAGCCCGGAAGCTCTCGCTCATGCCGTCGACTCCCTCGATGACCAACCGCTCGGCTATCGCATCAACATCTTTCTCGCCCGCTTATGTTTCCGTGGAATTTACTTCCCCATGATGAATAAGATGGCTTGGGTCAAAGTCATCGCGGAGAATTGGCGGACCATTTTTAAACTAATGAAAAAAGCGGTATTCGGGCGGCGTCCCCAGGTGCGCGAGATCACGAGTATGCCGATCTCATTGGAGACGCCCGTTGGTGAGGAGGGTGCCTCCCAGGTCAGCGATCTTATTTCGTAGGATCCGGGCGAAAGGGAGATCATTGTATTCTGCAAAAGCCCAAACTCGTGCGAGAAATTCGGGAACGCATGAACCTGCCCAGCCGCACGTTACTTATATCAACCGACTGGAAATGAACATGATTCCGGTGGTTCCACCCAAATCGAACCGGCGTGAACCTTGGGAGTACGATCGCGAACTCTACAAGAAGCGGAACCAAATAGAGCGCCTGTTTCGACGACTGAAAGGCTTCCGCCGCATATTTTCACGTTTTTCTGGCCTTCATCTACTTTGCCTTCATCATCGAGGCACTGCGAGCGTCGGGTTGATCGCGAACAGGATCAATTACAACGGTCAGCAGAATCAGGTCGCGATCCAGGCGATTGGCAGAGCGCCGTTGGAGCACGCCGAAATTATTTGAGAGGCGGAGACAGTAATCTGGTCGCGGGCACCGCGTCTAGACGAACGTCAGGACTACGATTTTTCCAGAAAACTGCGACAGGGAGACGACCTGACGATTCTGATCCGTCAATCGAAAGTCGGGCACTGTCTGGGCCGGGCAGAGGGCATCGCTCGACCGCGGCTTCGCGGTGGTTGCATCTTCAAGCAGTCGGAGGCGGCGATCTTCCGTGGGATCAAGTTCGAGACTTTCGAAAGGAAGGATTCGCAGTATCTCGGCAGGACGAACTCTTAGTGACAACGAGAAATCCGGTAGGCCCGGCCCGATGAACTCTGGTCGGTGATGTGAGAGCATTACTGATCAAATTTGCAGCGACGCCATGGCGGTTGCGCGCAGAAAGCCGTGCAAAGGAAGAAAGCAATGCAAAAACGCAAACTAGGAAACGGCAATCTTGAGGTTTCGGCCATGGGGCTTGGCTGCATGAGGTTGAGTGCAGGTCACGGTACAGTGGCAGGGACGAGGCAGGAGATGATTGCGCTCATTCGCGCAGCGGTCGAACGCGGCATCACCTTCTTCGATACTGCTGAGGTTTACGGTCCGTTCGTAAATGAAGAGCTCGTGGGTGAGGCTCTCGCTCCCATGCGAGACCAGGTGCTGATCGCGACCAAGTTCGGATTCCAGATCGACTCCGAGAAAGATCCGCATCCATCCGGTCTGAACAGCCGGCCGGAGTACATCAAGGAGAGTGTCGAGGGCTCGCTGAGAAGGCTCAAGGTGGACACGATCGATCTTCTCTATCAGCATCGCGTAGATCCGAACGTGCCCATTGAAGACGTGGCGGGAGAGGTGAAGGACTTGATTCAGGAAGGCAAGGTGAAGCACTTCGGATTATCGGAAGCGGGGGCACAGACTATCCGCCGCGCCCATGCAATTCAGCCAGTGACGGCGCTGCAAAGTGAATACTCGCTCTGGTGGAAACGTCCGGAAGAAGAAGTCATTCCCACGCTCGAAGAACTTGGCATTGGCTTAGTTCCGTTCAGTCCGCTGGGGAAGGGCTTTCTCACCGGGACGATCACGGAAAACACGCAGTTTGATCGAGAGGACAATCGTGGCAGTTTCCCCCGCTTCTCGCCGGAAGCCCGCAAGGCAAATCGCGCCCTGGTAGATCTGATTGCTGTGTTTGCTTCGAAGAAGCATGCCACGTCGGCTCAGATCGCACTCGCCTGGCTGCTTGCACAGAAACCCTGGATCGTTCCGATTCCCGGCACCACGAAACTGGAGCGCCTTGAAGAGAACATCGGAGCCATTGCGATCGAACTCACGCCGGATGATCTTCGGGAACTCGATGCCGCTACTGCAAAGATCGCGGTGCATGGCGCCCGGTACCCGGAAGAGCTGGAACGAATGACGAATCGCTGAAGGCACGCGAAGTTCTTTGGCGTCTGGCAGCCGAGGATTCAGCGACCTTGTGCACTACGTCCGCAGCGGAGACTTTGTCCGCGACGATGCGATCGCCAGGTCTTGCTTTTTGAATGTTTTTACACCCGGCGCTGCTGTTAAGCTTGTAAGCCTCGCCGATTGCGAATCCAAGCGAGTCAATGCTGCGGATACGTCGAGTGCTATGATTAACGTCGCTCTTTTATTTCGCTGGCGTTTATGGAACCCAGTGAACTAGAACAACTCAAAGAAATCTTCTACGCGGCGATTCAAGAATCGCCGAACCAGCGTGCCGAGTTCGTCGCAAAAGCCTGCAGCAGCGATGAGAATCTTCTAGCTGAAGTCACGCGTCTCCTTGCTGAGCACGACAGTGCGGATGGATTCCTAGAGAGTCCATTCAGCAGCGTCTCATCCCTTCGGTATTTAGCTGAGGGCGACAAGAACCTTGAAAATCGAATCATAGCCGGACGCTATCGGGTTGTGAGCTTTCTCGGTGAAGGCGGGATGGGGGTGGTGTATAAAGCCGAGAATACTCGGCTTCCGAGGTTTGTTGCCCTCAAGTCGCTGGGCAGAGCGCTCGCGGGAGACGCGACGTCCCTGGAGCGCCTGCGACGGGAGGCTGAGTCGCTAACGAACAGAATCACGACCGAGCAACAAGTTCTGCACAAAGCTCGTGAATGTTTGACTTGACTTCTGGGGCGATCGGACTATGTTGGGAGCAGAAGACCTCTACCTACCGCACAGCAGGCAAGCCCTCGATTCAACGCTCTGTCTATTCGGAGGTCGCTATGATCGCGTCTCTCCCACGCCTGAGGCCTATTGATTGGAGACTTTTGTACCGGTCCGCCATTCTGGAAACCAACAAAATGGTTCTCCCACAGCGGGTCTTGGAAGCTGAAGCAGCCGTAATCGCGAGAAGACGAGAAATCTTTTACGCGGATGGAATGCCTGAAGAAAAAGAAGCCTTGGAAGATGCCTTATACGCACTTCATGCGTTCAAGAGTGCTTGGCAGCATAGAGCAGGTGTTTGATGCCGTAATGCTGTCTAGCACCGATGGCAATTCGTTCTCCGGAACCTCCCGGCGCGAGTTCCAACTTGGTCTGTGGTGCACCGGTTGGTTTCGGCGCAGCTTGCGCAACCCGGATCTCTTCGTTTAGGACCGAACCGTCATAATGCTTTAGAGCGCGCGCTTGACGGCGAATGCAGCCGGGGTATTACATTTTTACAAATGTAATGGATACAGCGATGGAATCCGCAATCACCGTCAAGGGTCAGGCCACCATTCCGACAAGGACGAGCATCATTTGCAGGCTGCACGCGTCGCGATTTTGGCGCGTCACCCTTCTTCGCGAGGCAACACTACACCGATCAGCTGTGGAGGCCCGAGTTGTCGTATTCGGTTCCGGGTGACACGACTTCTTGCACCAGACGAAGGTCAAAATCTTCGTCTTTCATTCGCCTATGCAATCCCAAAAAGAAGTGTGATTACCTTGAGAGGTTCCAGATCCGAAAGGGACTTCAGTGGATACCGAGATGGCCGGAGATTTCATTCGGCGACGCCGCAGTTAGTGTTAAAATGTAGAAACGTTGCTACATTGTGCGAGCATGACGATCACAAAGCTATCCAGCCGAGAATTTAATCAGGACACGAGCCGGGCAAAGAGAGCGGCCAAGCGGGGGCCTGTTTTCATCACCGATCGGGGACGTCCGTCTCATGTGCTACTCACTGCCGAGGAATACCAGAGGATTACCAGTGGCCAGAAAAGCATTACAGACTTATTGGCCATGCCAGAAGCTGCTGAAATTGATTTTGAGCCGCCCCGCTTGCTCGGGGACCTCCATGAGCAGACGGATCTGTCCTGATGTATGTTCTCGATACGAACGTAGTTTCGGAACTGAGGAAGGGCAAGAAGGCTGAGCGAAGCGTCAGAATGTGGGCGCAGGCGTTGCCTACGGCCAGCCTCTACTTGTCCGTAATCTCGGTACTGGAACTAGAGATAGGAACCCTTCTCGTCGAGCGCCGTGACCAGAAGCAAAGCGCGATTCTTCGAGCCTGGATCGATGGTCACGTATTGCCTTCGTTCTCCGGGCGAATTCTGGCGATTGATACTGCTGTGGCCCAGCGATGCGCATCACTCCATGTGCCAAATCCCCGCTCCGATCGGGACGCCCTCATCGCAGCAACTGCGCTCGTTCATGGCATGACGGTTGCCACTAGGAATCTGAGCGATTTCCAGGCGACTGGCGTAGCCGTAGTCAACCCTTGGCACCTTTGATGCGGCGTCGGCTTGCAGTCTCTGGCAGAGTTCGCGTCGCGTGACCGAAAAAGCCGCAAAGGAAAAACGCTTGGTCACCGTCTGCGTTCTTATTAAGCGACAGTTCTTTGAAGATTGACGACTGCAGAATGGGGCAGCAGATTCAACCATTCCTCCCGGCCGTCCATTTGAACAGCAGTTTCCGATCTCGGCGCAGCTGTCTGCAGCTCTTCGGCTCTTCGAGCCGCACACGCATCTCTTCCCCCCGGCTGCTTCCTCCAGGATTACGGTTTTCACAGTCCGGACTGTGTATTCTCAGGATGGACAACAAGTAGCAACTCCAATTTTTCAAGATCCTCCTCTGTCAACCCGGACAAGACTTAAATCGCCTGCCGGCCAAGCACGATAGGTGATAACAATGGGGAAAACTGTTCAAAAGTGAACAACCCCAACCACCGCAATTCCCGGCCGATTGAGGCGTGACATCGCTTCACTCAAAGCGCCGGCCCTAGGAGAAACGCTCGATCGCGGCTGCGGAACTGCAACATCACGCGTTGTGCTTGACGAACATAACGACCTACTTTAGGACGAGGTACGCGGCGAGACTGTGATGCCATACCACCTAGCTCAAAGCGCAGAACCTTCAGCGTGCGTGATGGAGGTTCGTACCTAAGCGGGGTCCAGAGGACGATTTGGGCGCATCAGGGTCAGGCAAATCGAATTCCCGTCCGCAGTCGAGGCAAACCCGGTATGTGCGTTGTTTAAGCGTGAACGGACGGCTGAGGTGCCGGTGGCGGCATCCAAAAATGAACTGGAAGGCACCCAAGAATAGTTTCATCAATCGAATGCTCGTTGACGGCGTTCGCAACTTCCGTTGGCATCCAGCCAGTCGAGCAGAGAACGGATACTGGCCTGAGCTAATGCAACTGAGCAGTCTGCGGCTCCGTAGTAAATGTTGAGCGTATCGCCATCGGCTTCCATTGTGTACCCGCAAGGAAACACAACATCGTCCACGTCGCCATGCCGCTCGTACGACGCTTCCGGTCCAAAGATCCACGAATCTCCTCGCAGCAAGCACTTCTCCGGGTTCTCAAGAGCGAAGAGAGCCAATCCCAATCGATATAGACAGCCGGAAGGCGTGTGCCGCACTCCGTGGTAAAAGACGAGCCATCCTCTGGAAGTTTCGATGGGGGGCGGTGACAAGCCAATTTTGTTTGCGTCCCACCAGGCACCACGGCGGGCTTCCAGCATGAGTCTGTGCCTTCCCCAATAGCGCAGATCGGGAGAGTACGAGATCCACATGTGCGACCCCAGAGTAGTCATTGGTCGATGGATCAGCGCCCAGCATCCGTCGATTCTGCGGGGCAGAAGTGCAGAATCTTTATCGTCAGGCGGCATAATCACGCCGAACCGTTCGAAGGTACGGAAGTCTTTGGTTAGTGCCAGTGACACTCCGGGGCCACCTCGCGAATAGGACGTGTACGTGACCACGTACTGCTGCAATTCAGGGACGAAGGTGATGCGAGGATCTTCAATGCCCCAGATTTCTTCAGGATAGTTTTTCGGATCAGCCATCAATGTCGGCTCGCTATCGATCCGCCAGTCATCGACTCCGTTTCGGGAGCGCGCAGCGCAAAGATGCGACAGTCCGCGTCGATCCTCCACCCGGCAAAGCAGCAGAGTTGTGCCATCGGCAAGTAGAGTCGCACCTGCATTGAATACACTGTTGATGGGATATGGCCAATCCTTGCTCGAAAGGATCGGGTTCTTGGGATGGCGAAGAAGCAGCGGCTCGAAGCGAGTGCTCAGAAGGCTCACTTGCTTTTCTGCAGGTACGGTCATGAAAAGATTTCCTTTTGTTCAGGTTCTTGCAGAGATTGCATTTCGACGAGCGCCATCAAAAACGATAGCGTTGATTCCGCTCCCTGGTTCTCATTGGCGCGGTCGGGATGCAGGCCGTCCCGGCACCCACCGGTTGCGGAATCATACAGAGACAGTTGCAGATCGTTGTCGCCAAGGAACCAATTGAAAGCCGACCAGGCTTCGCTGCGCCAGCGACTATCACCAGTTACCCGGTGCGCTTGCAAGCAAGCAGAAACCGCGCCTGCGGCCTCGAGAGGCTGCTGATCGAAACGGGCCTTCTCACCGGCCTGGTGATAGAAGCCTTGCGAACCGATCGGAACAAAGTGACCGCTGGTTTCGCACCGCTGCATTTCCAGCAGCCAGTCCAGAGATTCCAGACCGACGGAAACCATCCGATCGTCCGAGCAAGCGGCGCCCGCGAGCAGCATGGATTGGGATAGCCTGGCATTGCCATAGGCCATAACGTTCTCGAACCATTTCCAATCCGGCTGACGGACTGATTCATACATTTGGACGAGACGCCGACTCAGGGCGAATCGTACTTTCTGCGCATGGCGATCTCCCGGATACGAAGTGAGGTATTGCTGAATTCCGAGTAGCGTGTACGCCCATGCACGCGGACTGCTGAATGCCAAGACTTTGGGGAGTGAGAACTCGAACAAGCGGCCGGCCGCGCCCCGACATCCCGGATCTTGGGATTGGCCTAAAACCGTGCCTAGTGCCCACAAGGCGCGCCCATGACAATCTTCGGACCCCTCGGTTTCGTTCCAGCGACGATCGTAGCTAAGAAAGTTTTTGAATCTGCCCGTCTCAGGATTAAACGCATGCTCTAAGAATGATAGATACAGGCTGGGCGACTTTGCAGAAACCAACCCTGCCTTCGCAGCCCGGTCTTTATCCATGTGCTCCAGAAGCACAGCAAGTATCAAAGCGCGAGCATTGTCGTCGGTTGTGTAGCCCTCACCGCGGTTCGGGACTGTGAAGATCGCGTGCTGCAGAATTCCGGTATCGTCGGTCATCTGATTCAGGTGAGTCAGCTTCAGCTCAGGCAACTTCCCCAGCGATTTTTCAGTCAGGCGCGCGGAGAACTGGACTTTTGGACTCTCCATGCGCTCGTTGCGGACGCGTGAAAAACTCTCCATGTATCCCTGCGCCACTCGCTTCCATACCATGTCGCGCCCCAACAGGTAGGCACGTTTTCGCATGGCGTGACGAATTGCAGGAGTATCCAGGAGTTCGATTGCCTTATGCGCGATCGCATCGGGGTTTTGGAAGGGGACCAGAGCCCCTCTTCGGTCGTCCAAGAGCTCAATCGCATGCCAATAGGGTGTGGAAATGATCGCCTTCCCCGCACCTAACGCATAAGCCAGCGTTCCGGAAACCACCTGCGCCTCGTGACGATAGGGAGTGATGTAAATGTCGGCGGCGCCAATGAACTCAACCATTTCCTCCGGACTGACGAAGCGGTTGTGAAAGATAACTTGTGCTTCCACTCCTATTTCCTTCGCCAAAGACTGCAAACCGGCCCGATACTTGTCCCCCTCGCGACGGAGGATGTGTGGATGGGTCGCGCCTGCGACAATGTAGACGACATTCGTGTGTTTTGACAGAATCTGCGGCAAAGCCTGAATCACATTTTCGATTCCCTTGTTCGGCGAGAGAAGGCCGAAGGTGAGCAAAACCGCTTTCCCTTCTACGCCAAAGCGGTCCTTGTAGAAATTCGGATCCAGGAAAGGCAGGTCCGGGACTCCATGCGGCACCATGTCGATCTTATTGCCAGGAACCTTAAAGATTTCCTGCAGGAACTGGGACGACAGCTGGCTCATGACAATGAGGCGGTCGGAGAGCTCCGCGATGTCTTGCATCACCCGCATTTGGTCAGGATTTGGTTCGCGCAAAACGGTGTGCAGCGTGGTTACTACCGGCATTTTCAGACCGCGCAAGAGATGCAGGATATGGCTTCCGGCTGGACCCCCGAAGATTCCATACTCATGCTGCAGGCATACCATGTCGATGTTGTGGAAGTTCAGGAATTCGGCGGCCTCCTGATACGATTTCACATCGTCTTGTGCGAGCGACCATCTCACGCGATCGGCATAGTCGTATCCTTCCTCGGTGTCGTTGACCGGGAGCGCCATCAGTCGAGCTGATCCGCACTCCGCCGATATGGCTGCGCACAGATCCGTGGTAAAGGTGGCGATTCCACAATGCCGCGGGAGATAATTTCCGATGACTGCGATTCGACTGGGAAGCGAGGCTTTCGACTGCAATCGGCCGCATACACCTACAAGCCCGTCACGCAATGCCGGGCGAGGGACGACCACTTCTAGCGTCCTTTCGGAGAATGCGGTGTTTAACAGCGACATTTGTTCTTATACTCGGTGACAACGGACGTGTGGAGCGTACCTTTCCCTCGATTGATGCGAATGCTAGCGCTTTGAAAGCGGCCCGGCTGTCTAGACACTCTCGGCTTTGGCTTGGCGTTTGTCCTCAAACAGATTCCTCGATCAATATTCAACTCGAGCGGACTTGTGAACTGTTCAAAATTGACCAGCCACGCGTTGAAGTCCGTGCTACACCTCAAGTAGAAACTCGGGTCGCCAGTACGAAACCTGTGTCACCAGCGTCACCGTAGGTCGAAGGCTTACCAACCCACTATCACCTTCACCCTGCTTGCCTGACGAGCCTCTCTCCCCGGGGGTGAAAGCGCAATGGACCATGTTATTCAAGTCGAACTGAGAACTGGCACGACACACACCCTGACTTGGCTCAACGCTGCTCTGAGGCCGAAACCGGGCATGGTTCTACTCTGCAACGGTGATCCGCGTCCGTGGATCGTGGTGCACACATACAACATCACGGCCCACGAAACGCGGGAGACTCATACAAACTGGAAGATCAGCGCTTTATAAACGCCGAGCCGCTGCCACCTTGCTCCGCAACCGCTCAGCGGAGCCTGTTGCAAAGGTTTGCGCTCGTTCGGTCTGGCGTGGTGGGCTCTCCTAACATTCGAGCCGATTCACATCTGTACCATTCTTTCCAATGCAGGCCTGTTGAGGATCACCAAAGTGGCACCCTTCAACTGGATAAATTGCTTCATCTTGAAGTTGGAAAACAAGCGGCTGACGGTCTCGCGTGTAGTGCCGATCATCGCCGCAATCTCCTCGTGAGTCAGGCCTAAATGTAGCTGCAAAGAATGGCTTGAGTCTCCCCTCTCAGCCGACCAGCCCAGCAGGAGTTTGGCAAACTTTTGTCCCGGCGAGTTAGCTAATCCTAGGGTTCGGATTTCCTC
>Ga0070735_10001190_pt1 | contig 25745 bp, 24 predicted proteins | sample Coa_R1_FD_66443 | JGI IMG/M metagenome (GOLD analysis project Ga0070735, IMG submission 66443) | Surface soil microbial communities from Centralia Pennsylvania, which are recovering from an underground coalmine fire - Coalmine... | ecosystem: Environmental > Terrestrial > Soil > Unclassified ...
CGCGACAAGATGTTCCTCTCCGACCTCGACGAGGTCTACCTCGGCATCAAGCCGGGGCACGACGTGCGCATCGGGCAGGATCTGACCATCTTTCGTCCGCGCCAGACGGTGGCGGCGGGGACGATCGTCCAGATTCTCGGCACGGCGCGCGTTGATCAATGGGATCCGCACGAGCGCATCGCGCGCGCCCAGATCGTCGAGACCCTCGACGTCATCGAGCGCGGGGCGAGCGTGGGCCCGCTCGACCGCAAGTTTGACGTCGTCCCGCCGAAGCGCAACGAAGCGGACGTTCGCGCCCGCGTGCTCGCGAGCCTTCATCCCAACGAGTTCTTCGGCCAGAACCAGGTCGTCTTCATCGACAAGGGGGACGCCGCCGGGCTCAAGCCGGGCAACCGCCTCTTTGTCATTCGCCGGGGCGACGCGTGGCGCAACAGCCTGGTCACGCCGGGCGCCGGCTACCGCGTCTCGCCGGACGACGAGCGGCCCTTGCCGCCGATGGAAACGACGCCGGGGGCGAGCCGCAAGGAAGACAGATACCCCGACGAGGTCGTCGCCGAGCTTCGCGTCATCACCGTCAAGAAGGACTCGTCCGTATGCCTCGTCACGCAGGCGAAGAACGAAATCGAGCTGAACGACGTGGCCGTGGCGCACAAGGGGTACTAGGTCTCGTTCGAAGGGAGCGACCTCCGCTCCCCTCGAGCTCCCCACCGGATCCGGGTCACTCAAAATGGCGCGTCGATCGGTCTGGCCGGTGCTCGGCGCGCTCGCGCTCGTCGCGGGGATCGCCACGCACGCCGCGGCTTCGGGGGCGCAGGACCCGGGCGACGAACGGGCCGCCGAGGCTCGCCCGGCCGACGCCGGCGCCCACCCCGCCAAGCGCGGAGGCTGCCCCGCGGACATGGTGCGCGTGCGCAACTTCTGCATCGATCGGTACGAGGCCCCCAACCGCCGCGGCGCCCGCCCGCTCGTGATGCAATCGGCCACCGACGCGCAGGCGTGGTGCTCGGCCCGGCGCGCCCGGATGTGCACCGAGGAGGAATGGATCACGGCGTGCGAGGGCGAGGAGCGGCGCCCGTACCCGTACGGCTCGACGCACGTCGAAGGCCGCTGCAACGACGACCGCCCGTGGCGCAAGGTCGACGAGGCGGTGCTCGCCAAATGGCCCTCGCCCGAGGCCCAGGCGCACGCCGAGGCGCTCTACCAGGCGACGCCAAGCGGCTGGAAGCGCCGGTGCGTGACCGAGAGCGGGGTGCACGACATGACCGGCAACGTCGAGGAGTGGGTCGTCCGCACACGCGAGCACGAGAACGCGTGGCCGGACATCCTCGTCGGCTGCTACTGGGCGGGCTGCTACGGGGGCTCGAAGCCCACGTGTCACTCGACCAACGACGCGCACGGCCCCGAGTTTCGCTTCTACGAGACGGGCTTTCGCTGCTGCAAGGACGCGCGCTAGAGCGTGAGCCGATCAGTCTTGGTGTGTCACTTCCGCGGGTACTCGCTCAAGGCGCGCGCCCGGAGCGACTGCCGGCCGCCGCTGTGCTCCACGAACGACGTGCAGTAAAGGGCCGTCGCCGCCTGCGTCCCGAGGAGCGCGAAGAGCTCGTGGTCGATCGGCTCGAGCTTGGGCTTGTGCTCGAGGAGGCGGAAGATCGCGACCGCTCCGGTGACGACCCCCTCGACGATCAGCGGCACGCACACCGTGAGGTTGGCCTCGAGCGGAATCGGCGCAAACCCCTCGGTCTTCTCTCCGGCGATGAACGTGCGGCCCGACAGCGCGCACGCGCCGATGATCCCCACGCCGAGCGCTACCCGCTGCATGCCGTTGGGGTCGAGGCCGAAGGACGACGACAGGAGGAGCGTCGACCCCTGCGAGTTCATCTCGAAGACGGCCAGCTCCTCGGAGCCGACGAGGTTGATGACGATCTCGTGGATGGCCGTGAGCACGTCCGCATGCCCGATCGAAGCGTGCAGGCGCAGCGTCGCGACGTAGAGGTTGGAAACGTTCGCGTTCTGCGCTTCCACCTCGAGATAGCGCTCGAGGTAAGCCTTGCGCTCGGCGTCCAGCGCGGCGATGCGCTCCTCGACCCGTAGCCGGTCCTTACGCTCGCGATCGAGCTCGCGCTCGAGCGTGTGGATGAGGGCGAAGAGTCGCTCGTTCTCCGCGATGAGGTCGCGCAGGTACTTCTGGGTGTTCTGGTGGACCTGGCGTACGTAATCGCCGAGGTCGTCGCGGTCCGACGAGTCGCTCACGGTTTTGCTCCGAGGTACTGGTCGACCTTGCTGAGGAGCTCTTTCTGGTCGATGGGCTTGGTGACGTAGCCGTTGGCCCCGGCGGCCGTCGCCGCGTCCATCGTCTTTCGTTCGCCGCGCGTCGTCACCATGATGATCGGGGTGGACCGGGTTGCCTCCATCGCCCGGAGCAGCCTGCACGTCTCGAGGCCATCCATCGCGGGCATGACGATGTCGAGCAGCACGAGATCCGGCTTTTGCTCCGCCGCGATGCGAAGGGCCTGGGCGCCTCCGGTCGCCTTCACGACGTCGTACTTCGACCGGAGGAGCATCTCCTCCATGATGAGCACCGTCGACGAGTCATCGACCAACAGAATCTTCGGCTTGCGTTCCTGACCCATGCTCGCGCCCATCCGGTCTGTCTTTCGGGAGGGTGCGCCCCCCGCCATTAAAAATAGCTTAGGGCAGCCTGAGTTGAAAAAGGAAGGTTAGTCATATCGTTCCGTTCGAACCTGCTCGCGCGGCAGCCCGAGTCCTTGGCGAAGCATGCTGCGTACGGAGGAAATCATGCGCTCCAGTCCGCATATGTAAGAGACCGGCTTGGCGCCTCCTGCCGCGAGCGCCACGAGGTCTTCCCATAGCCCGGACAGGTGCGCTTGGACGTACCCTCGCCGTCCGCCCCAAAGGCCGCCGGCCTCGCGCGGCTGCGAGAGCGTCGGCTCGAAGCGAACGCACGGGTTCTTTTCGGCCATGGCCTCGAACTCGTCGCGATAGAGGAGGTCCTCCTCGTGCCGTACGCCCAGCAAGAGCCACATCGGCGCCTGTGATCCAGCGGCGACCGCGGCGCGCATCATGCTGCGCATCGGGGTCACGCCGGTACCTGTGGCGACCAGGAGCGAAGGTGGGGCGCCGTCGACAGGTCGGGTGAAAAATCCCTGGGGTCCGATGAACCGCACGACCGCCCCGGGGTCGAGGGCGTGCAGCCAGGTAGAGCCGGGGCCTCCGGCGACCCGCGTCACGGCGAGGTCGAACCTGGGCGAGCCGTCGGGCGCCGAGGCGATCGAATACGATCGCTTGAGCGTCGCCTGGTCGCCGGGAAGGGCCTCGCCCGTCGGCGTGATCGGCAGGAACGCGCTCACCCACTGGCCGGGGACGAACTCCATGGCCCGGCCGTCGACCCGCTCGAAGGTGAGCTCACGCACCCCCGGAGTCAACACGCGCACATGCACGAGCCTGCCGTCGAACGGCGGGGGGAGGGGCATCGATTCCTATCTAGGGCCTTTGGCCGCGCGTCGCACGGGGGCGGCGGCGGTCTCCTGCGCGGCGAGGGCGTCCGGGCGGTACGCGTACGACGCCTTTACGCGCGACAGGGCACGGAACGTTCGCCCCATCCGCAAGAGGGCGTCCAGGGTGTCGCCGGTCGACATGCCCCGATCGCGCGCCGCCGCCAGCACGGGTTCGATGGCCGCGGTCGCCTCCCGTGAATGAAAGACGGCGCCGGGGAGCAGCGCGAGAACGAACGGATCGAACGCACCGACGACGCGGGCGTCGATGAGCTGTCCGCCGGCCGCGTCGAGCTCGGCCCGCGACGGGTCATCGACGAGCGTCGGCTCGACTTCGGCGCCGCTCCAGACGTCCTGGAGCACGGTGGCGCCCGCGGTGGTTTGCTCCACCCGGAAGAGGCCTCGGTGACCCCGCTCGAGCGGCGCGAGCCACGCGCGGTCCTCGAGAGAAAGCTCCGGCTCGACCTCGCGTCCGAACCCGGTCGTCAGCGCGTCGCACCAGAAGGCGCGGCTCCTCTCCTCGAACCATGGGTCGTCCGGCGAGAACGCGCCGGTGCGTGCTTCGAAGCGCGCGCGCATTTCGCGGACGAGCTCCGTGCGGTTGCGGTCTCCCCCGAGCTCCACGATGCGCGCGGCCGTCTCGAGCACTCCCATCCGGCGCGCGCTGGTGTAACCTGCCAGGCTCTCGGACGCATGGAAAACCGCATCTTCTTCCCCCAGGCGGGGCTCGATGAGTGGGTCTTGAGCGGGTCGGTCGATCTCCAGGACGGCGAGCTCACGATCCTGCCCTCGGGACACAAGTACAAGCTCGCCGAGGCGGTTCACGTCCTTCGGGAGGTGAGCGGGAGCGGTGACCTCCACGAGCTCCTCGGTCGGGTCAAGGCGCGGGCGTACCTCGAGCAGCTGGGCGCCGAGATCGTCGAGTCGTCCATGCTGCTCGGCGACTCCGCGTACGACGTCGAGCCGGGGTGGATCGGCATCCCCGTGGGGGCGGTGCCCAAGGGGGGGGAAGAGGCAGTCCTCCGGTCCTTGGGGAAGGGGTAAGCGCCCCCCTTGCACGCGACGGCAGTGGCGCCGCTTGCCAGGACGTAGCACGATCCGCCGGGAGACCCGATGTCGCAGCTCGCCAACGTGCTCTTCGCAATGACGGCGGTCGCCTACTTCGCCGCCTCGCTGCTCTTCGTCGCGGAGCTCGTCGGCCGTGCGGGGAGCTGGGCGCGGTGGGCCCCGCGGCTCGTCGCGCTCGGCGTCCCGCTCCACGCCGGGCACATCGTCGTCTGGTCGCTCGTGCTGCACGTCTGCCCGGTCGAGGGGATCCACTTCGCCCTCAACGTCGCCGCGATGCTCGTGTGCTTCGCGTACGCCGTCGCTCGCCTGAGATACCGCGTCGACGTCGTGGGGGCGTTCGTCGCGCCCCAAGCGCTCGCGTTCCTCCTCGCATCCCGGTTCGTGGGCGAGGTGTCTGACCAGCCGCACCTGAGGAGCGTCTTGCTGCCCTTCCACGTCGCGAGCAGCTTGCTCGGGATCGCCCTCTTCACCCTCGCCTTCGCGGCGGCGGTCGCCTACCTCTTGCAGGACAACCGGCTGAAGCACAAAAAGCTCGAGCGCGCCGAGCGCCTCCCCCCCGTCGACGCGCTCGACCGAGCCGAGCACCGGTTCCTCGTCGCGGGCTTCCCGCTGCTCACGGTCGGGATCCTCACCGGGACGATCTGGGCGCGCGAGATCGAGGCCGGCGGCGCGGTCACAGGGATCGTTCGGGCGGGGCTGGCGTACGCGTGCTGGGCGCTCATCGGGGGCGTCTTGCTCCTGCGCGCCGCGGCGGGGTGGCGCGGGCGCCGCGCGGCCGTCGGCACCATCCTCGGCTTCGGCCTGGCGATGCTCGTCCTCGTCGTCTACCTGGTCCGAAGCCTGGGCGGGCACGCATGATCTTCGTCGTCGGCCTGTCGCATCGGACGGCGCCGGTCGACGTGCGCGAGCGCCTGTCGGCGGGCGCGGACGCGCTGCCCGAGGTGATCGCGCGGCTCGCGGCGCGCCGAGAGCTTGCCGAGGTCATGTTCCTGTCGACGTGCAACCGGGTAGAGGTCGCCGCCCTGCCGAACGCCGCCGCGGGCATCGACGCGGCACGCGACGCCATCCGCGAGGAGCTCGCGCGACACGGGGGGGTGGCGGGCGGCGCCGAGCTCGCCACGTACCTGTACGAGAAACGAGGCGAGGAGGCGGTGCGACACATTTTCCGGGTCGCGGCGAGCCTCGACTCGATGGTGCTTGGCGAGCCGCAAATTCTCGGCCAGGTAAAGGACGCGCACGATGCGGCCATTGCGGCAGGGGCGCTCAAGGGGACGCTCGGCCGGTGCGTGAGCCGGGCTTTCTTGGTGGCCAAGCGGGTGCGCAGCGAGACGTCGATAGGGGCCGGCTCGGTCAGCATTTCGAGCGTCGCCGTCGACCTGGCCCAGCGCATCTTCGGCGACCTGAGAGATCACGCGGTCCTGCTCCTCGGCGCGGGGGAGATGGCCGAGGCGGCCGCGCGGAGTCTCGGCAAGGACGCCCGGGCGCTGCGCATCTGCAACCGGTCGTTCGAGCGTGCGGCCGCGCTTGCGGCGGAGATGCACGCCGCCGCGGTGCCGTGGGAGGGGCTCGAGGCGGAGCTCGTGAGCGCCGACGTCGTCGTGGCGAGCACGGCGAGCCGCGCGTTTGTCGTGACGCGGGAAATGGTCAAGCGGGCGATGCGGGCGCGCAAGGGGCGGACCCTCTTCTTCGTCGACATCGCGGTGCCGCGAAACGTGGATCCGGCGGCCCACGGGATCGACAACGCGTACGTGTTCAACGTGGACGACCTGGAGCAGGAGGTCGCGCGCGGGATGAAGGCGCGGCACGCGGAGCTCGACGCGGCGGAGGCGATCGTGGCCGAGGAGGTCGCGCAGTTTCACGCGTGGACGAGGGGGCTCGAGGTGCAGCCGACGGTGGTCGCGCTTCGATCGCGGGTGCGCGAGGTCATCGCGCAGGAGCTCGAGCGCGCGCTGTCGGGTCGGCTCAAGCACCTGCCCGACGGCGACCGCGCGACGCTGACGCGGATGGTGGACGGCGCCGTCGGCAAGCTTTTGCACGGGCCGACGACGAAGCTCAAGGCCCGCGCGGCCGAGGGGGAGGACGCCCGGGAGCTCGCGGCGGCGGTGCGGTTCTTGTTCGACTTGCAGGACGCGCGCGAACCGCCCGAAGAAGGGGAGGGCGCCGCGGCGCCCGACGAGGACGAGCGGCTCGCGAACTAGGCTCGTTCGAGGGGGGGACCGAGGGTCGCGGTCGCCGTCACGGTGGGCGATCGTCTCGCGGCCGGCTCGTGATTCTACCGCCGCTTCCTGTCGTTCTTCGGGGGGACGGATTTGGGCGCCTTCGAGGCCGAGCGCGTCGGGGGGGTGGACTTCGCGTTTCCCCCGCCCTTCTTCGGCGCCGGGGAGCCCGGCGGGGGAGGGGGCAGGGAGACGATGGGCGGCCGGGGAATCGCTTGGCCTCGCAGCTCGACCGGGATGACGCACTTGTGCGCGGTGTGGGTCTTCGAGAGGGCGACGACCTTCGTATCCACCAGGCCCGATGTGCGCAGCGTGTCGAAGACGTCGCCCTCGGAGATGGCTCGGCTGCCCTTCGGGCGGATGATCCACATGACCCCGTCCTGCGCCATGCGGGCACGAAGGAGGGGGACTTTGCGCAGTGCGTCGCGGGTCTCGGCCCCGAAGAAGATGATCGGTGCCCCCTCGGGCACGCGCCCCTCGACCACGGCGGCCGTCCTCTCGCGCAGGCCAGCGACAAAGAGCCCATCGGTGACGTCGACCACCGCCACTCGCGATGGGAGGCCGAGCTCGAGCTTCTCGAAGAGGCCTTTGGGCTCCTTGATGAGTTTCGCCCAGAGCTCCGCGAGTCGGGCGCCGAGGCCGAGACGGATGTCGTGGTCGTCGGCGCGGAGCACGAGTTCGTCCCCCTCCACGGCAACGTTCCGCATGCGTTCGAAGGGCAGCTCGAGGCGCGGATCTACGCGAATTACAAGCGTTTCCCCCTCAAGGAGCACCCTGGCTTGAGATGACTTGCGTCCGATGCGGACCGCGCACTCCGCTTCGAGGCCCATAGGCGGAGAATGGTAATCCCGCAAAGCGCGACTTGTGGCATTTGTTGCAAGAGAAAAATGCGGGTGGGATCACCACCGACGAAGCGAAGGACGAAAAAAGATGGGTGACGCAGTCATTGTCTCGACGGCACGAACCGGCATCGGCAAGGCATTCCGGGGTGGATTCAACAAGACGCACGGTGCGACGCTCGCCGGCTTCGTGATCGAGCACGCGGTGAAGCGGGCGAAGATCGACCCGGCGGAGGTCGAGGACGTCATCCTGGGGTGCGGCCTCCCCGAGGGGGCGACGGGGCACAATGTCGCGCGCAACGCCGCCATCCGGGCCGGGCTGCCGGTGACGACGAGCGGCACCACGGTGAACCGCTTTTGCTCGTCGGGCTTGCAGGCCATCTCGATGGCGGCGCAGCGGATCCTGGTCGACCAGGTCCCCGTGATGGTCGCGGGCGGGGTGGAGTCGATCAGCCTCGTGCAGCAGAAGCTCAACACGAACGACTTCACCGAGGAGTGGCTCATGCAGCACAAGCCCTCGCTCTGGTACCCGATGATCCAGACGGCGGAGATCGTCGCGGCCCGGTACAAGGTGAGCCGCGAGGCGCAGGACCAGTACGCGCTCGTCAGCCAGCAGCGCACGGCCGCGGCCCAGAGGGAAGGCAAGTTCGACGCGGAGATCGTGCCCATGGCGACGCGGGCCGAGGTCGTCGACAAGGCGACCGGAGCGACCAGCATGCAAGACGTCACGGTCGCCAAGGACGAAGGGAACCGGCCGTCGACGACCCTCGAGGGCCTTGCGGCGCTCAACCCGGTGCACGGCGGGAACTTCATCACCGCCGGCAACGCGAGCCAGCTCTCGGACGGGGCTTCCGCGTGCGTGCTGATGGACGGCAAGCTCGCCCAGCAGCGCAACCTCGAGCCGCTCGGGATCTACCGCGGCCTCGTCGTATCGGGGTGCGAACCGGACGAGATGGGCATCGGGCCGGTCTTCGCGGTCCCCAAGCTTCTTCAGCGCCACGGGCTCAAGATGGACGACATCGGGCTCTGGGAGCTAAACGAAGCGTTTGCCGTTCAGGTCGTCTACTGCCGCGACAAACTCGGGATTCCCATGGAGAGGCTCAACGTCGATGGCGGCGCCATTTCGATCGGCCACCCGTACGGGATGTCTGGGGCCCGGATGGTGGGACACCTCCTTCTCGAGGGCAAGCGCCGCAAGGCCAAGTACGCGGTCGCCACGATGTGCATCGGGGGCGGCATGGGCGCCGCCGGTCTCTTCGAGATTCCCTAGTCCGCCAGCTCCTTCCCGAGCGAAAGCCCGACGTCCCGGGCCTCGGCCTCCGACGAGGGCCACGGGACGTCCCGTTCGCCGCGCCGCAACCGCCCGCCGCCCGAGTCGGCGACGAAGGCGGCGATTTGCAATCGCCCCTCGACGCGGCGGGCGTGCGCGGCGAGCGGCGTCTTGCAGTCGCCCTCGAGCGCCACGAGCACGCCTCGCTCCGCGGCGACCGCGATCGAAGTGTCGAGGTGGTGCACCCGAGCGAGCAGGGCGCGGGTCGCCTCGTCGTCCACGCGGCATTCGATCCCGAGTGCGCCTTGCCCCACCGCCGGGAGCGAGACCTCCGGCTCGAGCACCTCCGTCGCGCGCGCCACGAGCCCCAGGCGCACCAGGCCGGCGCGCGCGAGCACGATGGCGTCGCAGTCGCCGCCGTCCACCTTCCGCAGCCGCGTGTCGACGTTGCCGCGCATCGGAGAGATGACGAGGTCCGGTCGGCGCGCCAGAAGCGAGACGGCGCGCCGGAGGCTCGACGTGCCCACGCGGGCCCCCATCGGGAGCGCGTCGATCGTACGGTGCCGGGGTGCCACGACGACGTCGCGAGGGTCCTCGCGCTCCGGGACGCACGCGATCACCAGGCCGGCCGGCAGAGTCCCCGGCACGTCTTTGATCGAGTGGACCGCGAAATCGGCCCGGCCTTCGAGGAGCGCCTCCTCGATCTCTTTGACGAAGAGGCCCTTGCCCCCGATGTCCGCGAGCGGCCGGTCCTGCACGCGGTCGCCCGTCGTGATGACCTGGAGCTCGGTGAGCGCGGCCGCCGCCTCCCCGGCGAGAAGGCGCGCCACGAATGCGCGGCTTTGAGCGAGCGCGAGGGCGGACCGGCGCGTGGCGTAGGTGGGCATCGTTGGCGCGTTGGGTCGGGAGGCGGCGAGGGTAAGCAAAGATAGTACCCGGCCTCGACCGCGACATCCCCCGCTCGAATCGCCCGACTCTTAGCTGAGCCGTTTGCCCGGCCGTATGGGACAGAATGCGTTGCGTCGCAGCGCCGCCCGTGGGTGGACCCCCCGCTCCGGAGCGCGCGGAGCTCGACACCGTACGCCATCTGGGCCGCCGCTTCCCCGAAGCCCGCGTGCGCGAGGTGCCGCTCGTGCGCGCCGCGGAGCTCGATCTGCGCGCGGACCCGACGGGTTCGACCCGAGTCTGGCTCGCGCTCGAGCAGCTTCAGGTGGCCGGGAGCGTCAAGATCCGCGGCGCGCTCGTCGCCATGTCGGCTGCGATGGCGCGGCGAGCGTCGCGTGGGTCGGCCGGCGACGCGCCGCCGTGCATCGTGGCGGGAGGGTCCGACAACCATGCGCGTGCGGTCGCGTACGCTGCGTGCGTGCTGGGCGCGAACGCGACCGTCGTCCTCCCCCGGACGGCGTCCGAGTCCGCCCGACATCACGTGCGGCGGTACGGCGCCGAGCTCGTGGTCGCTGCGACCGACGACTGGGAGGACGCCGAGGCCCTGGCCAAGGAGCTCGCCATCACCCAAGGGGCCTCGTACATCGGGTGCACGGACGAGATCGAGGCCGCGCTCGGCAACGGCGCCTCCGTCGGCTTCGAGATCGTGCGCGCCCTCGGGGGTGTCCCCGAGCGGGTTATCGCGCCCTTCGGGGGTGGGTCGCTCGCCACCGGCCTCGCCTGGGCGCTTGCCGCCGAGACGCGGGCACCGCACGAGCGCAGCGTATGGGGCGTCCAGCACGACGCCGCCTGCACGTTCGCCCTTTCGCTCGAGAGGGATCGTGCGGTCGAAGCTGTCCCATCGTCCGGAGGGGCGAGCGGCTGTCCGCTCGCGCGTGGGCTCTCGCCCGAGGCGTTCGCTCGGGCGCGGGCCGCGCTGGCCGGAGCGGTGGTGGTCGACGAAGGTCAGGTAGACGCGGCCGGGTCGCACGCGCGCTGCGAAATGGGCCTGGTCCTCGAGCGCTCCGCGGCCGTCGCGCTGGCGCCGGTCCTCTTCGGCCTGCCGGAGCCGCTCCGCGGTGGCGACCTCGTCGCCGTCCTGACGGGCCGAAACGTCCGCACGCTCGAGCGAAGCGAGAGTTCGGACGGAACACCCGCCGTCCGCACGCTCGAGCGAAGCGAGAGTTCGGACGGAACACCCGCCGTCCGCACGCTCGAGCGAAGCGAGAGTTCGGACGGAACACCCGAATGAATCCCGCCTCTCGCGATCGGTTAGTCTACGTGTAGCTCGTGCCCCACCCCCGAACCGCCGCGGTGTCGCCGAAGGCCAAGTTGGTCTGCGACGTGCTGCTGCGCGACAAACTTGTGGGGGAGGATCAGGTGGAGGCCCTGCTCGGCCGCGCCCAGCGGGGCGGCGAGCGCGTCGAAGACGCCGTTCTCGAGCTCGGTCTGGCCCGCGAGGTCGACCTCCTGCGCGGGCTCGCCGGGCACTACCGAGTCCAGTTCATTTCGACCGAGAAGCTGTCGAAGGTCGAGGTCTCCCGCGCCGTCACGGGGATGCTCCCGCAGCGCTTCGCGGAGAAGATGGGGGTCTGCCCGATCCTCTTCGACGCGAAGACCCACGCGCTCACCGTGATCACGGCCGATCCGGACGACGTCGACACGCTGCGCGAGGTGCAGCTCTCGTCGAGCGCGAAGGAGGTGAAGGCGATCCTGGGCCGGCCCGCGGCGGTGCGCGCGCTCATCGCGAAGGCGTACGCGGGAGACGCCCGGGCGTTCTCGATCCTCGAGCGGGAATCGCAGGCCCAGATGCAGTCGATCCTCAGCGCCTACGACCGCAACAACCTGGTGCTCGACGACGCCCCGGCGCGGCCCGCCGCACGCTCGACCGCCCCGGCCCCTCGACCCCCCGAGCCGCCTTCCGCGAAGCCGCGCCCGCCGCCGCCGTCCCCGCCTGCGCACGCGAGGCCGCCGCCCAACAAGCCCGCGCCGAACGTCTCGTTCCTCGAGCTTCTGCACGTCCTCGTCAGCCTCCTCGAGAACTCGCGCGCGGACCTGCGCGGTCACTCCGCCCTCGTGGCGCGCCTGGCGCGGCGCGTGGCCGAGAAGATGGGGCTCGACCCCTCGATGACCGCGACTGCCGTGGCCGCCGCATTCATCCACGACCTCGGGAAGATGGGCCAGTACCATCTTACGCCGCTCAACTGCAGCGAGTACGAAGGGCACAGGGTGGCGGCCCAGAAGGCGCACGGCATCCCCGCGCGGCTGCTCGAGGCGGTTCGGTTGTCGGCGGAGGCCATCGAGGCGGCCTCGCACATGTACGAGCGCTTCGACGGCAAGGGGTTTCCGGACTCGATGGCCGGGCGCGACATCCCGCTCGGCGCGAGGATCCTGGCCGTTTGCGACACGTACGCCGATCTGACCACGAATCCGCGCAATCCTTTCCGGCGAGCGCTCCTCCCGGAGGAGGCGTGCAGCGCGCTGGCCAAGCACAAGGGGAGCGTCTTCGACCCCGTGCTCGTCGATCTCTTCAAGTCGACCGTACTCGGCGAGGAGCTCGCCGCGCGTCTCCTCGCGACGCGGTCCACTGCGCTCATCGTCGACGTCGACCCGGAAGAGAGCACGGTGCTCGAGCTTCGGATGGTAGAGCAAGGCTTCATCGTGACGACCGCCCGGAGCGCGGAGCAGGCGCTCAGGATTCTGGCCGAGGGGACGACCGATCTGGTCATCAGCGAGGTCGACTTGGGTGCCACCGACGGCCTGTCGCTCCTCGCGCAGGCGCGTCGCGAGCCGTGGGGTAAGGACTTGCCGTGGGTGCTCTACACCGGTCGCCAGGAGCGGGCAGCGGCGCAGAAGGCGTTCGAGCTCGGCGTCCTCGACTACGTGACGAAACCCGCATCGGCCGACGTGCTGGTCGCCAAGCTCCGCGCCCTTCTCGAGCAACGCGCGAGCCCCCGCAGCGCCCAGGGCGTCAGCGGCTCGCTCAAAGAGATGGGGTTGCCCGACATGGTGCAGGTGCTCTTCCACGGCCGAAAGACCGGCAACCTGAAGATCCGCGGGCGCGATGGCACCGGCGAGATCCACTTCGTGGACGGCAACGTGGTGGACGCCACCTGGGGCGACGTCCGCGGGGAGGACGCGTTCTTCGCGATGCTCAAGGTCCAGGAGGGCGACTTCGGGCTCGACCCGACGTTCCGGACCGAAGCGCGCGTCATCCAGAGCTCGAGTGAAGCGCTGCTCCTCGAGGGGATGCGGCGGATCGACGAAGGGATCGGGTAGAAGGCCGGCGTCGCCAGTGAGGCGGGTCGACGAGAAAAGAACCGAGGCTACCTCGGCAACGGCCCCTTCACCGTTTGCCCCGCGAGGCTCACGTCGGCGTCCAGGCACAAGAGCCTCACGCGCCCCGTCGCGACCACGCGGTTCGTCGAGTCGACGATCGTGCCCTCCCACACCTGGGTGCGCCGCCCGCGCGTAATCGGCCGCGCCGTGGCGCGCAGCTTGCCCTCGCGCACCGCCGCGATGAACGACGTGTGGTTCTCGAGGCCGACCACCGACTGCCCGCGCTGGGCCGCGTTGAGCGCCGCGCCGAGCGACGCGAGACTCTCGACGACCCCTGCGTGAACGCCGCCGTGCACGATCCCGTATGGCTGCAGGTGACACGGGGCGACGTCGAACTCCGCGACGATCTCGTCGGGCGTCGCCCGGACGAACCGCAGCTTCATCGCCGCGTTCCACCCCATGGTCTGCTCGTTGAGGCTCTCCGCCACGTCGACGTTCGGGGAAGGGGGAGGGGTCCGCTGGCTCATGGTGCCCGGGCAGGATTACCCGACGCGCGCCGGCATCGCGAGCTATTCGTCGGCGCGCACGGTCACCCATCGCGCACCCGTCGCTGGCGCAGTGCGGGCGTGGTAAACACGGTCGCCCACGCACTCCGGAGAACTGAAGACCATGGCTCGTTCCCTCGTCCTTTTGCCCCTCGCGGTCGCTTTGGCCTCGAGCGCTTGCGGGGGCGAGACGCCGCCGCCCGCGCCCCCGCCGGTCACCTCGGCCGCGCCCGTCGCGACGACCCCCCCGGTCGACACCGGGGCCGCCTCCGCCACGGCGAGCGCCGCCCCCGCCGAGCCGCCCAAGCCCGCCGCGCCGACGCCCGCGGCCAAGTACACCGGCCTCGCGACGCCCGAGTCGGTGCTTTACGACGCCGACGCGGACCGCTACCTCGTCTCGAACATCAACGGCAAGCCGACGGACAAGGACAACAACGGGTTCATCTCCGTCCTTTCCCCCGACGGCCAAGTGACGACGCTCAAGTGGATCGAAGGGGGCAAGAACAAGGTCAAGCTCGACGCGCCGAAGGGGTCGGCGATCGTCAAGGGCGTCCTTTACGTCGCCGACATCTCGGTCGTACGCAGCTTCGACGCCAAGAGCGGCGCCCCCAAGGGCGACATTGCCATCCCGGGCGCGACCTTCCTCAACGACATGGCCGCCGGCCCGGACGGCAAGCTGTACGTGTCGGACTCGGGGCTCAAGATGGGCGCGAACGGCCTCGAGCCGGACGGAACGGATGCCGTGTACGTCATCGACAAGGGAAAGCCCAAGGCGCTCGCCAAGGGCACGGAGCTTGGCGGACCGAACGGCCTCGTCGTGGTCGACAAAGGGGTCGTCGTCGTGACCTTCGGCTCGGGCGAGGTCTATCGCCTCGACGACAAGGGCAAGAAAGCGGACGTCGCGAAGCCGCCGACCGGGGGTCTCGATGGCGTGGTCGCCCTCGGTGACACCCTGGTCGTCTCGAGCTGGCAGGGATCGGCCGTCTATCGCGGCAAGCTCGGGGGTCCCTTCGAGCAGGCCCTCGGCGATCAGAAGTCCCCCGCGGACATCGGCTACGACACGAAGCGGGGTCGCGTCCTCGTGCCGCACTTCACGGAGGACACGGTCGAGACCTATGACCTCAAATAGGTCGACCGGGAGCGGCCGCGTCCGCTATCACCGGAAAATGTGACGTCCTCCCCTGGTAGCTCCCCTTGGCGGGGGGGCAAGGCTGCCGGCCCGAAGGGCGCGTACAAACGCGCCCGAGCGTGCCCCGTGCGACTTCTTCGTAGGGTAAGCTACGACGGGCGGAGGTCACATGAGGAATACAGGCTTCGTTGGCGCGCTCGCAGTTGGCGCGCTCGGCGCCGGGCTCGCGGCGTGCGGCTCGGGCCCACACCCGCACGGGACGGGCTCCGCCTCCGCCGCCTCCGGCTCGATCCCCCCCGTCCCCACGACGAAGGCCTTTCACGGCGTGTGGGGCAGCGGCACGACCGACGTGTGGGCGGTTGGTGAGGGCGGCACGATCGCGCACTACGACGGCAAGGGATGGACGCTCGCGGAGGGGACCACCACCGAGAACTTTACGAGCGTCGGTGGCTCCGGTCCGAACGACGCCTGGGCCACGAGCGACATCGGCAACGTGTGGCACTGGGACGGTTCGTCCTGGCAGCTCGCGTCGGAGGTCGCGGACACGATGCTCCTGGCCGTGTGGGTTGGCGGGCCGAGCAACGTGTGGGCGGTGGGCACGGACCTCGCGGGACCGTCCGGGTACGTCCGCCACTTCGACGGCAAGACCTGGGTGGACTCCGACGTGCTGCAGGCCGCCAGCCTCTGGGAGGCTTGGGGCAGCGGCCCGAACGACGTGTGGATCGTCGGGACGAGTACGCAGGACAACGGCCTGGTGCTCGAGGGCGACGGAATGCTTTTCAACGTGATTCCCTTCACGGGTCCGACGTTGCGCGCCGTGTGGGGCACGAGCCCCGCCAGCGTTTGGGTCACCGCCTACGGCGGGGCGATCCAGCACTGGGACGGACAGGCGTGGACGGCCGCCCCGGATGCCACCTCGGCGCCGCTGCTCGGGATGTCGGGCTCCGGCCCGAACGACGTGTGGGCGGTGGGCTTGAATGGCGCAGTTTTCCACTACGACGGCGGGACGTGGACGTCGCGCGCCACCGGTTCGAGTGCGGTTCTATGGGCTGCGTGGAGCAGCGGTCCGAACGACGTGTGGGTCGCCGGGGGCGACGGCGTGTCCCGCTGGAACGGGATGTCCTGGAGTCCCTGAGATCCATCCGCCACCGCTGGACGGGGTGCGGCCGGGTCCGCTCGGAAAAGGACGTTTTGCCTCGGAGGTCGGTTGCTCCCAGGCCAGTTGCAGGGTACGTCGTCCCCTCATGCAAAACCTTCGCACTCTCGCTCTTACGACGGCACTCATGGGCCTCTCGGCCGGCACCTGGCTGGCCTGCAGCGGCGACGACAACGGCACGAACAATGGGGACGCGGGCTCAGGCTCCGCGAGCGGCACGTCTTCGGGCACCTCGTCCGGTACGTCCGGGTCGACCAGCGGCTCGGGCTCGACGACGGGATCCACCTCGGGATCGACCTCGGGCACGACGTCCGGATCCACGTCGGGTTCGACGTCCGGATCGACGACGGGCTCGGCCGACGGCGGGGGCGAAGGCGGCGAAGCGGGCGGGGGCGATGGCGGAGCGCCCAACTGCCCCGCGTACTGCAAGGCCATCATGATGAACTGCACGGGCGCCAACGCCCAGTACATCGACATGACGTCGTGCATGAACGCGTGCGGGGAGCTGCCTGTGGGCGCCTCGGCCGACACGTCGGGCGACACGATCGGCTGCCGGACCTACCACGCCAGCCTGGCGGCGATGGCGCCCAATCCGCACTGCTGGCACGCGGGCCCCTGGGGCGGCGACACGTGCGGTCCCCCGTGCGAGGCCTTCTGCAAGATCGCGACGACGTTCTGCACGGCGGCAGGCGGATTCGACGGAGGCACGCCGCCGTATTCGTCCCTGATGGACTGCCAGAACTCGTGCGCCGGGTACGCGCGGATCGACGACGTGGACGGGGGCGGTGCGTTCCCGGACGGCGGATACAACTCGGCTGGCCCGCTCATGGGCAACACACTCGATTGCCGCGAGTACCACCTCGGCGCGGCGCTCCAGGGTGGCGCCAACCAGCAACTGCACTGCCAGCACCCGGGCGCCACGAGCTCGTTCTGCAAGTGAGCTCCTCCAAAACATGAGTCCTCCGCACGCTCGAGCGAAGCGAGAGTTCGGAGGAGACACCGGAACATGACCCACGCCCCCGAGCTATGCTCGGGGGCCGTGGATCCGATCGCGCGACGCTTCGTCTGCCCGGGGTGCGGGGCGGGCGTAGATCCAGGCGCGAGGCGGTGTGCGCACTGCGACGGTCCCGTCGCCACCGTCCGCTGCGCGAGCTGCTTCGCCATGAACGCCCCCGACAGCGCGTACTGCTCGGGCTGCGGGCGAGACCTGGGCCTCGAGCCGATCCCTCGTCCTGGCACGCTCTCCTGTCCGGACTGTCGGGAGACGATGAGCGGCCTGGACTGCGGCCCGGGCGTGGTCCACGACTGCGGTCGGTGCGGGGGGCAGTTCGTGGACAACGCCGGCCTCCGCGATCTCGTCGAGCGTCACGATCGCCTCGACGTCGGTCTCGGCGGCCGCCAGGGGGCGCGGGCGCCCGTCGAGACGTGGGTCCGCTATCTGCGCTGCCCCGTGTGTGCGTCGATGATGAACCGCCGGAACTTCGCGGGGGCGAGCGGCGTCGTGGTGGACGTCTGCGCCAAGCACGGCACGTGGTTCGACGCGGGGGAGCTGCCGCGGATCCTGACGTTCGTGGAGGCCGGCGGCCTCACGCGCGCCCGCGCCCGCGCCGCCGAGCAGCAGCGCGTGGAGGCGGTGCGCGAGCGCATGGGAGACACGTCGAAGTCGTACGCGTTACCGCACCCGGACGACGCGTCGGGCGTCCTGTCGGTAGGGTCGGCGCTCGTCGACTTCTTGCGAGAGTTGTTCGAGCCTTGAGGGCGTGCCCCCCTTACGACGACGCGCGGTCGAGGAACTCCTCGACGAGCCCGGCGTACTCGTCGGCGTGGGTGACGTGCGGATCCAGCCCTGCGCCGGCGAACGTCCACCACTCGCCGCGTCGGACGGTGTCGGCGAGCTTCATCATGACGCGCGCGACGATCCGCGGCGTCTTGTCCCCGCGGGTGAGGAGCACCGGTCGATCGAAGTGCAAGAGGGCGTCCGGGTCGAACCGATACGCCTCGGGGTTGCGCATCTCGTCGACCCAGACCTTCGGGTCGGTGGCGAACGTGTCGCGCATCGCGCGGGCGAGCTGATCGGGGGCGGCCATCGAGTCTTCCTCGAGTGCGCCGAGCAAGGGCGGCTCGTGGGCCACGACGCTGCGGAAGAGCTCTGGCTTCTTCGCGGCCAGGCGCAGGACGACGCCCGCCCCGAACGACGCGCCGACGAAGTGCGCCGGCGGCAGCCCGAGCTGCGCCACGAGCGCCGCCAGATCCTCGACATCCGCGTGGCCGGTGGGCTGGCCTAGCGGCTTCTCGCTCTGGCCGTGCCCGCGCCGGTCGTACGTCAGCACCCGAAAGCGTCGCGCGAAGTGGGGCACGACCGCCTGCCAAGTCCGATGGTCTCCCTGTGAACCGTGCACGAAGACGATCGGATCACCCGAGCCCGCGAGCTCGTAGAAGAGCCTCACGCCTCCGATCTGCGCATGCGTCATGACCTCTGTCCCTCTCTGGCAATCGCGCCGAGCGCGTCGTACGCGGCGTACTTGAACATTTCGCTCAGCGTAGGGTAGTTGAACACCATCTCGATGAACGCGTCGATCGTGCCGCCGAGGAGCATCACCGCCTGCCCGATGTGCACGAGCTCCGACGCGCGCTCACCGATGACGTGGCAGCCGAGCAGCCTGCGCGTGGGACGTTCGACGACGAGCTTGATGATCCCATCCTTGTCGCCCACGATCTTGCCCCGCGCGTTGTCCCGGTAAAACGCTCGTCCGACGGCGACTTCCATGCACTTTTCTTTCGCCGTTTCCTCCGAGAAGCCGATCGAGCCGACCTCCGGGATGGTGTAGATGCCGAACGGCAAGAGGTGCGAGACCTGGCGTTTGTAGGCGAAGCCGAACGCATGGCACACCGCGACCCGGGCCTGTTCCATCGACGTCGACGCGAGGGCGGGAAAGCCGATGACGTCGCCCGCCGCGTAGACGTTCGGGACGGCCGTCCGGTAGTCGGCGTCGACGTGAATCGCTCCGCGCGCGTCGACCTGCACGCCGATGGCTTCGAGCCCCAGGCCTTCGATGCGACCCGAACGGCCGCTCGAGGCGAGCACCTTCTCGGCGTCGATCTCCGTTCCGTCGTCGAGCATCGTCACGATGCCCCTGCCCTCTTCCCGACGGATGCTCCTGGTCGTGCGGCCGAGGCAGAAGGTCACGCCGAGCGCTTGCATCGCGCCACGGAGCCGCTCGGCGATTTCGGCGTCGAGGAAACCGAGAAGCCGCGGCCGGCCTTCGACGAGCGTCACGTGGACGCGCATCGCCGCGAACATCGCCGCGTACTCGCATCCGATCACCCCGCCCCCCACGATCAGCATCGACTTCGGCAGCCGGTCGATTTGCAGGATCGTGTCCGAGTCGTCGACGTCGTCGTCGTCGAACGGGATATCCGGCGGGTGATGGGGGACCGACCCCGTCGCCACGAGGAAGACGTCGCTCGTGATCCGCCGCCCCGCCCCCCCGGTGCCGTCGACCTCGATCGTGTTCTTGTCGACGAACCGGGCCGCCCCCCGAATGAGCGGTATGTTGTGCCGCTCGAGGTTCCACCGGATCCGCGCGACCTCGAGCTCCCGGACGGCGTTCTTGCGCGAGAGCAGCTTGGGCACCGCCATCTGCGGGTTCAGGTCCACGCTCAGGCCGTAGAGTTCCCGCTGCCGGAATCCCGACAAGAAGAGCGCGGTTTCGCGCAGCGTCTTGCTCGGCAGCGTCCCGGTGTGGACCGCGGCGCCTCCCGGCTCCTCACCGCGCTCGACGCACGCCACCCGCTTGCCGAAGTAGGCCGCCTGCGCGGCGCCCTTCTCGCCGGCAGGGCCGACTCCGATGACGACCAAGTCGTAGTCGGACGCCACCCTGCGAGCGTATCAAGGTCTGGCGCGAGGCGCCGAGATCAGTGATGCTTCGGCTGAACGAGCTCGACGTCCCAATCGAGGCTGGCGTCGCTCGACCCGGCGTACGGGGGAAACTGGATCTTCTCGAAGGCGTGCACGACGCAGTCGCCCACGGGCTTGCCGGAATAGGGGGAGGGAACGCTCACCTGCTTGACGTGCCCGTTGCGGCCGAGCACGACGCTCGCCGTCGTCTTGCCCCAGGGCCCGGTGGCCTTTCCGTCGTCGTCGGTGGCCGAACCGCAGTTCTTCTGGATCTGACGGCCCGCGCGCTTCAGCTCGGCCTGCACCGCGTCGTGGTCGTAGCCGCCGCCGCTCGACGAGGCGGACCCGGTGTCCGCGCTACCCGCGCCACCTCCGCCGCCCCCGCCTGCGCTCGCGGTGTCGTCGTCGGACTTGTGCTGCTTGGAGGTGGTGCCGCCGCCGCCGGACGAATCGGACGACGTATCACCCCCCGCGGCCTCCGGGATGCAGTCCGATCCGTGAAGGACCGTCCCGTCCGGGCAGTTGCCCGGGGAATCCGCCTGCTTCGTTTCCCCGCCGCACGCGCCGCACGCCAAGACGGCGAAGACGCACCCCCAAACCGCCGTTCCGGATCCCGGGCTTCTCATGGCCGCTCATGATAGCGCTTTTAGAGATCGGTGATCTTATAGTCCTTGATTTTGTAAAGTAGAGCCCTGTGGCTGATTTCCAGCAGGTCCGCAGCTCGCGTCCGGTTTCCCTTGGTCTTCTGAAGGGCCCTTCGAATGAGGATCTGCTCGATCGCGGCCGTCGTCTTCTTGATCGACATCTCCCCGCTGGCCAGGTGTACCTGAACCGGATCGAGCGCGTCGCGTACGCGATCCGGTAGGTCGGTCGTCTGGAGCACGTCCGCCTCGGCCAGGACCATGGCGCGCTCGATCGTGTTCTCGAGCTCCCGAACGTTCCCCGGCCAGGCGTACTCGAGCAGCAATTTGCGGGCGTCGGTGGATACCCCGCGGATGGCCGTCCCGAGGCGCGTGTTGTTGCGGGTGATGAAGTGATCCAGAAGAAGGCCGATGTCCTCTCGACGGTTGCGAAGCGGAGGGATGTGGATAGGCAGGACGTTGATCCGGTAGAAGAGGTCCTCCCGAAAGCGCCCCGCCTTCACGTCGGCCGCGAGATCGCGGTGCGTCGCCGCGATGATGCGTACGTCCACTCTCACGTCCTTGGAATCGCCGAGGCGGCGGATGCTCTCCTCCTGGAGGACGCGAAGGAGCTTGACCTGCAGGTTGAGAGGAAGCTCGCCGATCTCGTCGAGGAACAACGTGCCCGCGTGCGCCTCTTCGAAGAGGCCGCGCCGGTCCGCCGTCGCGTCGGTGAACGCGCCCTTCTTGTGGCCGAAGAGCTCGGACTCGAGCAGGTTCTCCGGAATGGCGCCGCAGTTGATGGCGACGAACGGGGCGGCTTTGCGCCCCGAGGACGTGTGGATCGCGCGGGCGACGAGCTCTTTGCCCGTACCGCTCTCGCCGGTGACGAGCACGGTGGTCTTGAAGTCGGCGATCTTCGAGACCGTCCTGAAGATCTCGAGCATTTCGCGGCTCTTCGCGAGGATGGACTCGAACTGGCTCTCCTTGTGAATCTGCTCCTTGAGCGCGCGGTTCTCGCGCCGCAAGGTCTCTCGCTCCTCGGCCTTTCTCAGCGCGAGCACGATCTCGTCGGGCTTGAACGGCTTGCCGACGTAGTCGTAGGCGCCCGCCTTCATCGCGTCGATCGCGAGGTCCACGTTGCCGTACGCGCTCATGACGATGACGGTCGCCGGGTGCTGCTTGGCCTTGAGGGTGGCGAGCAGATCGAGCCCGCCCATGCGCGGCATGCGAACGTCGGTCAGGATCACGTCCGGGTCGAACGACTCGAGCGCCCCGAGGGCGGTCTCACCGCTGTCGGCCACCTCTACCTCGTAGCCGTGCTTCTTGAGCAGCGTGCGAAGGACGAGGCGGATGTTCTCTTCGTCGTCAACGACCAGGATCCGACGCATCGTACGAAAACTCTTCATCGCTAGAATACGCTGGAAGTAGCGTTCGGGCGAGGTTAGTTACGCGTGTACGCAAGGTTTGCGTGGCGCTATCTTGTTCCGGTGCGCACCGGTCTCGATCGCCTGCCGGGGGCGGCGGCCCTCGTCCAGCAGCTCCGCGCGAGGCGCGTCGGGCTCCTGGCCCACCCGGCGTCCGTGGATCGGGACCTCACGCATGCGAGCGACGTCCTCGACCGCCTCGACGTTCGCGTCGCCCTGGTCTTCGGCCCCGAGCACGGATACGGAGGGGAGGCGCAGGATATGGTGGGCGTGGCGGACGCGCGCGACGCGCGCGGCACGCCGATTCGGAGCTTGTACGGAGAGCGCTACGAGGACCTCTCGCCGCGGCCCGAGGATCTCTCCCGAATCGACGTTCTGCTCGTCGACCTGCAAGACGTCGGCGCCCGCTACTACACGTTCGTCTGGACCGCCGTCCTCGCCATGCGCGCCTGTTCGGCGGCGGGGGTTCGCGTGATCGTACTCGATCGGCCCAACCCGATCGGCGCGGACGCTCGCACCGCCGAGGGTCGCCGCCAGAAGCCTGCGTTCCGCTCCTTCGTGGGTCTCGAGCCGCTGCCGATTCGCCACACGCTCACGCTGGGCGAAATCTTGGCGTGGCGCGCCGAGGTCGAGGGGGTGCCGTGCGAGCTCCTGAGCGTCCTCGGGGTCGACGGGCTGGATCGGGACGCGCGGGCGCCCGGCTGGGACCGACCCTTCGTCGCGCCGTCGCCGAACATGCCGACGTACGAGACCGCCTTGGTCTACCCGGGCGCTTGTCTGGTCGAGGGCACCAACCTGTCGGAGGGACGAGGTACAACCCGCCCTTTCGAGACGATCGGCGCGCCGTGGATCGACGGCCGACGCCTAGCTTCCGATTGGAACGACCTCCGCTTGCCGGGCGCCAGGGCGCGTCCCGTCACCTTCCGGCCGGCGTTCCAGAAGCACGCCGGCAGCGTATGCGGCGGGGTGCATGTGCACGTGACCGACCCGTGGGCGTTCCGGCCGGTCGCGGGCTACGTGGCCCTCGTCGCCCTGGCGCACGCCCAGGCGCCGGATCGCTTCGCCTTTCGTACCGAGGCGTACGAGTATCGCTCCGACGTGCCCGCGTTCGATCTGCTGACCGGCGACTCCGAGACGCGGGAAGCCATCCTGCGGGGAGCGGCGGCGCGGGAGGTCGCCGAGTCGGTGTCCGCGGTGGACGCCGAAGATCGGTCCATCGTGGCGCGGGCCGTCGAGGCCGGCGTGTCGCGGCAGCTCTCGTCATCCTGAACGGCGCCCGCGTCCGGGCGCGAGACCGTACTTGCCGACCTTGTACCGCACGATCCGCTCGGTCGTTCCGAGCGATCGGGACGCCCGCGCGAGGTTGCCTTGCGACTCGCGGAGCGCCTCGGCAATCATCTGACGCTCGAGGTTCTCGACCGCCTCGGCCAGGGACGGCTTGCGGTCCGGCGTGTCCGCGGCCGCCTCTCGAATGGTTCGAGGCAAGTGACGCTCCTCGACGACCGATCCGGCGCACGCGACGACGGCTCGCTCCACCGCGTTCTCGAGCTCGCGCACGTTGCCCGGCCACGAGTACCGACCCAGGACGTCGATGGCGCCGCTGGCGATCCGGCGAGCCTTGCGGCGATGCTGGCCCGCGTAGCGCTCGAGGAAATACTCGACGAGCGCGGGGACGTCCGAGCGGCGGTCGCGCAGCGGGGGCAGCGTAATCGTGAACACGTTCAGGCGATAGTAAAGGTCTTCTCGGAACACGCCCGCAGCGACCGCCTGCTCCATGTGCTTGTTGGTCGCGGCGATGAGGCGCACGTCCGCGCGGAGCGTTTCGGTCCCGCCGAGCCTCTCGAACTCGCGCGACTGCAGCACCCGCAGCAGCTTGACTTGCGTCGACAGGGGCAGGTCGCCGATCTCGTCGAGAAAGAGCGTGCCCCCTTGGGCGAGGTCGAGCCGCCCCTTCTTGCGGTTGACCGCCCCCGTGAAGGCGCCGCGCTCGTGTCCGAAGAGCTCGGACTCGAAGAGGGTCTCCGGAAAGGCCGCGCCGTTGATCTTGACGAACGGCCCGCGCGCACGATCCGAGTTGGCGTGGATGGCCTGGGCGACGAGCTCCTTGCCGGTCCCGGACTCGCCCAAGATGAGCGCCGTCGCGGTCGTTCCGGCGACCTGCCCGATCTCCTCGTAGACCTGCCGCATCCCGGCGCTCGTCCCGATGAGGTTCGCGTACTCGAAGACGCCCCGCGGCGCGCTCTCGGGGACGACCTCTTCGCCGGCCGGCGAGAGGTCCGCCCGGATGCCTTGCGCGATGACGGACGCGACGATCTGCAGCAAGCTCACGCGGGTCGCGTATCCGGACGGGTCGGCCGCGAAATAGACGCCGAGGGCGCCCGCCGGCTTGCCGCGGACCGAGACCGGGACCGAAACGAGCGACAGGCGCAGGCCGTACCACGCGGGCGGGTCCGCCAGCTCCGAGAGCGCCATCGGGTCGCGCCGCACCTCGGGAACGACGATGGGACGACCCATTTCGGCCACGCGGCCGGCGACGCCGAGGCCGAAGCGGGCGCGGAAGTCCTCCGACGCGACGCCGTAGGTCGCCTCAATAGTCAGCGTCCGCTGCCGGTCGTCGGCCAAAAAGAGGGCGGCGCGCTTGGCGCCGAAGCGCTCGTCCAGAAGGCGCATGGCCCGCCGGAAGCCCTCGGCCAGCGTGTTCCCCGACGTCAGCTCCGTGCCGACGTGGGCAAGGGTCGTCAGCTGCTCCGGGACGGGCACGGCGGGTGGACGCTCCTGATCCGGCCGTCTTGCGTGTCCCCCCGGAAGAACTGCCCCGAGACTCATGAATGCTCGATGATAGCGCGCGTGGCTTTCGCCAACGTTTCGGGCCGATGACCGCCTTGCGCAACCGGCGATGGACTCGGATGCGGTCGACGCCCTACACCACCTGCGTTTGGGGACCGGTGGGCTCCGCCTCCCGCGCCTCCGAGGTTGCGCGGCTCGATGTAGGCTGCAAGTAGCGAACCCACGTGAGGAGCATGCACGTCGCGTAGAAAAGCTCGAAAGCGACGAGGGCGGAGTTGACCGACCCCGTCGCCTTGATCGAGGCTCCGAACGACTTCGGGATGACGTACCCGCCGCACGCCCCCACCGCCGCGACGAAGCCGAGCGCCGACGCCGCCTCGATCCGCGCCCCCTTGAGCGCCTCGGCGGCGCTTTCGGGGTTCGCCTTGCTCTCCGAGAGCCTCGCGTTGCGGAAAATGACCGGGATCATCCGGTACGTCGACCCATTGCCGAGGCCGGTCGTCACGAAGAGAACGAGAAACAGAAGTACGAAAGGGACGAACTGACGATTGCCGACGGCGTGGATCACGCCTCCGGTCGCGAGGCCCATTGCCACGAAATTCCAGAAAGTGAGCTTGGTGCCCCCGACCTTGTCCGCAAGGAGCCCGCCCAGCGGCCGGGCCGCTGATCCGAGGAGCGGCCCGACGAACGCGAGGTTGGCGGTGACCTCCGGGAATTGGGTCTTGAGAAGGAGGGGAAACGCAGCGGAGTAGCCGATGAACGACCCGAACGTCCCAATGTACAACCAGGACATGAACCACGTGTCTTTGCGCCGCGTAATCGCCAGCTGCTGCTTGATGCTCGACCGAGCCGACGAAAGGTTATTCATGTAGCGCGCGGCGCCGAACACCGCCAGCGCCACGAACGGCAACCACATAAGACCCGCGTTACTGAGGTAGAGACCCGAGCGAGGCTCGAGCAAGCCGAGGTTCACCCAGCCGAAGCCAATCACGACCGGGACGAGCAGCTGCACCGTGCTCACTCCGATGTTTCCGCCGGCCGCGTTCAGGCCGAGCGCGAAGCCCTTCTCGCGGTC
>Ga0070735_10001191_pt1 | contig 25742 bp, 15 predicted proteins | sample Coa_R1_FD_66443 | JGI IMG/M metagenome (GOLD analysis project Ga0070735, IMG submission 66443) | Surface soil microbial communities from Centralia Pennsylvania, which are recovering from an underground coalmine fire - Coalmine... | ecosystem: Environmental > Terrestrial > Soil > Unclassified ...
TGCCCCCAGTGGCATTCGTCCTCTCTCTGGAAACCTTGATGGGCATCGTCCGGCTGGCTCGCGCAGGCGACCGCGCGAGCCACCTCACGGCCACCGGCGGTCAATGCCCGCACCAGGTGGCCATGTCGGCTGAGGACGCAGTTGTTACCGCCTACCTCCACGCGCGTGACTGCCTCGCCGAGCCCATGTCGCAGCGCCGGCTATCGGTCACCTTCGGCATGCCGCGGCCCAAGGTGGCCGCGCTGGTCGGAACCCTCAACGGGACGCGGCCAAACGACGCGGAAGAAGACTCTACGGAACAAGTGTCGTAACCCACCAGCAGCCCGACGGCCGGGCATCCTCTCAGCTATGTCGCGGTCGGCCTCAACCGACGTTGAATGCTCGCAGGTGCAAGTCGAGGTTGGCTCAGCATCGCGCCGCATCTACAACTGGATCTACCGCGGCTGGATCACCGCCCGCCACGCCCCCAGAACCCGCAACTGGATCATCACCGCCGACGACGAGCAGATGCGGCAGCTACGCGAACGCCGAGCACGCCCGCCCGGCTACTACAGCCGCACCCACGGACACAGCCTGAACAACAACCCGCTGCGGAACCGCTGCGGAACAAGGAACACAGCCATGAGGAATCAGCGTGCCTTAACCGGTGCCAGCGGTGGCCGACTTCGACGGCCCAGCGGTCACGATACTCACTTCTCGCGCAGGCGGTCTCCTCGCCGGAATCCCTCGGTCAACTCAGAGTGCGGTTGATAAGACCACAGGTCAAGACACCAAGGCCGAAAGGCGCGAGGCAGCCGAAAAGCACCAGGTCTGCCGGCAGACCCATGAGCCACGTATCGGGTATCGAGAGCGAGGTCGCGAGCTGGCTCCGCAAGAGAATCACGTTGCGTGTCAGTGACGGCATTGCAACAATAGCGGCGTTTATCAGAGAAACGGCGACGACACCTAGCGGGAGGACGACCGGTGGCCGGAGCAGCAGGGCCAGGACAAAACAGGCGACTACTAGCCAGGCTGCAGTAGACGACGCCTGAAAATTGCCGATGAATGCGATCGCCGAATCATTGTACGGAGACTGCTGCCCGAGCTCTGAGCTGCCGGTCACGGCCAGGAACCTAACGGTCAGCACGGCTAGCGTAAACGCATAGCTAGCGACCGCCGCGAGCCCAGCCACCAGCATCGCATTTACCACGGTGGTCCACCGGAAGGTGCGAATCCTGCCTCTAACGACGCCCGCAGCCTTTGCCAACCCACCTCCAGGCGTCGACCGACCATAGCCGTAACCAGCAGTCCGGTGCTCTCGCCAGACATCCCTGGCAAAGTCGAGCGCGGCCGCCGCAATTAGGGTCAGAACTGCCCACGCCAGGATGCCGAGCGACATCTTGTTTGTCAGCCGCCCGACAAAATAATCAAGCAGAGCTCCCGCAGTTGTTACTGCGAGCTGTATTGCGAATTTGAAGGAACGAGACACTGGTCGCTCCGTATGGTCTAATGACATGGCTCAGACGCCGGCGTTGCTAGAGCCGGCACGGGTTAGGAGAGCTCGACTATTACAATGATCGCTCAGATTGCACCGGAGGCCAGTCGCGGACATAACCCTACCTATTTCTACCGATCCAGGTGTCGCTCCGCATGTCAGTGGCGATTTCATGTGCATTGCGGTAGCTGGACGATCACCTCACGGTTCGTCTCAGCCGGGCCCGGCAGCAGGACACCCCGACGGCCGCGGTCATTTACCCGCCCAGGCCAGTGCGAACCGTCACCCACAGCGGTGATGCGGCTCGTCGGGATACCTTTCGAGACTAGGACCGATTCGACCGCTCTGGCTCGCGCCAGCGACAACCGATCGTTAAGCTTATTACCTCCTTCGCTGGAGGTACTGCCGATCAGTGTGATGTGTTCGCCGCCTTGCATAAGCGTATTAGCCAACCGGCTCAATGTTTCCTGCGCACCCGAGGGATCGCGGAACGTGGCCGTGCCAACGGTGAATCCGACGGAGCCAGCGTCTTCCAGCTTGATGGTGCCGCAGTTGCTAAAGGTGGGCGTCGTGGGCGGTCTGACTATTCCGACCGGGGGTAGGCCTGCTATTTCCGCTGCGGTGTTGGGCAACGTGTCCGCCGTGACGCAGCCTCCGGCGGCCTTGACGATCGCCTCCCACTGGCTGAGGACATTGCTCTGCTGCGGCCCGTTGAGCGTCGGCTGCGGAGCCGCGGTGTAGCCGAACCCGGCCAGCACCACGTGCCGGCCAGTCAGATCCGGCATCAGGCGCTGCTGCTGCAGGAACGCAACCAAATCGCTGGCCGGGGACATCAAAAGGCCTGGTTGCTGATAGTCCAGCGGGGCCACCGTCTGCAGGCCGGAGTCGATGACGACGATGTTGCCGTCCGGGCCGGTGGCCGAGGCGGCCAGATCCAGCGCGGTGAGCACATCGGCCTGGGCGACCTTGGCCCGGATCTCGCCCTGCAGAATGGGCTGGACATTATTGTTTATATAGTTGACGAGATCCTGCTGACGGGCGGCGGAGTTCTGCGCGTTGGTGGTAAACGGGGGCGGCGAGAAGATTTTGGGCTGACCGTCGATCCGGATGAGCGAAATCTGCTTGCCGGCATTGGCCGCGGCTTCTATGAGGGTAGTAACGTAATCTGGGATAGTGGCCTCAGGTACGTTCGATCTCGCCCCGATCGCCACGGCCAACGGGGCGGACTGATTCGTTATGCACGTGTCGGCCAGCGATGACGAAGACGATGAAGGCGACGAAGACCCGCAGCCGACCAGCACTGTTATCGTCAGGATGCTAGTAGCCGGGATGCAGGTAAGACGAGAGAAACTGGCACCCAAATACCTCATCCGCGGCCTCCATAATGCGCGTTCTGCACCATCGTGAATATCTCGCCGGGCCAGCGCGGCCCGGCCGGGTTCCGGCCACGGCGGGGACTCCGCGTACTGCTGGTCATTGTCTCGGCTGCGGGCGCCGGGCCCTGGCTAGCCGCCCCCCACGGAAATGTCACGGCGATCCTCGCACCCGCCCTTTGCCCGGACAAACAGCGGCGAGCCGCGGAAATGATCTTGGTGACGGCGCGGCGCTCGAACAGTGCCTGCTAGAACGGCATCTACTCGAACGGTGCCTAACAGACGGTTCTCGCGCGCATCGCATGGGAATAGTAGAATCATGAGGCGGCGGTACGTCAGTCATCCAGGAATCTCCCGGGGACCGGCCGGGTTGGGTCGGCCGACCCGGTTGCACTCGCGTGCCTGGCCACCGGCAGTACTCCGCCCTCAGCTGCCACACGGCTTAAATATGCTCGCCGATAACCGGATCGTGACCAATCCGAAACAATTAGCCGGACATCAGAAGATCTGATTTCATCCATGATCCCGCCCCTTCGACGCGACTCTAGCACCTTAAGCGAGAGTCACGACCGGGACGGCCGCGGCCCTTGGGGGGGACGCTAAATGAAAGCGGGCAGGCTGACGCCGCCGCCAGGGATCACCGGGATCCGCGGCGTATCACGTTTGGCCGTCCGGGTCCGTATCACAGATATGAGTGCTCAGGCCTGTGCTGCCCGGCGGGGCAGTTCCCAGCGAGCCGGGGGTTGAGGATCATGTCCGCTCGCGGCGATGGCCCCGGTGACCTGCCGGACGGAGTTCCGGCGATCTCGGAACACGAGCAAGACACGGCGCGCGAACTGGCGCTCGGCGACGAATGCCGCCGGGCCGACCGGCAGTTCGAGCAGATCGTCCGCTCGGCCGAGGCGGAGCTACTGCGCTCCGCGTGGGCCTACGCCAGCAAGCTGGTGGGTGCCAACGAGGCGGATGACGTCCTCAATATCGTGCGGGAGAAGGTCTGGCTGAGCTTCGACCCGGGCCGGGGCACGTTCAAGTCCTTCTTTTTCACCACCCTGCACAACACCTGCCTTGACCTCCTCCGCAAGCGCCGCGCCAGGCCGCAGCCGGCCGCCTGCGCCCTGGCCGACTGGGCACCCGGATCAGGCCTGCACGCCCCCGATCCCGCCGATGAGGTCATCGCCCGGATCGACGCGCTCCAAGGCAGGATCGCCGCCGCCATCGAGGTGCTGGACCTCCCCGAGAGGCGCCGCGACATGCTTCGCGCGCTCCTTGACTTCGAGGAAGCCGCTCTGCCCGCTGACCCCCGGGCCGCGGCGGTCGTCCGGCAACAGCGCAGCCGCGGGCGGCGCGTGCTCGACGAGGTCGCCGGCCTGACCGAGGGTGAGCTGGCGGCGGTCTCGCTGATGCGCAAACATCACACCGTCGCCGCCGACATGCAGGGCCAGTACGCTTCCGCGAAGCGGAAGGTCCTCGCCCTGCTCGGTATCGAGACCGAGGACTGATGTGACGTGGCAAGCTCTTCCAAGCCCGAGCACGCGATCGTCTTGCTGCCCCTGGAGGACGCCGAGCCCGAACCGCTCCGCAGGTGGCTAGGCCGTGAAGCCTGGCTCAACGCTCCGGTCGTCTCGCTGCGCTACGAGCCGGACGGCGACCGGATCCTCTTCCGGATCGTCGACACGCCCAGCACGGCGTGGGGTTTCTTCGGGGCCGGCCAGCCGCCGGACCCCGATGCCGAGCTGTTCATCGGCTTCGACGGCACCGACGCCAATGCCTGGCCGACCACCATCGCCCTGCTGGGTTTCGGCCGGCAGGTTGACCAGGGCACCGCCCAGGCCGCTATCACGCGGGAACTGGTCGGGAACGACATGTGGGCGGCCGCGCTGTCGCTCCGGGAAGCCGCCGGCGGCGAGGACGAGGTGAAGCTGTCCTCGGCCGAGGCCGGCCGGCTCATCGCCCGGTGGGGTGATCTGGTCGAGGCCAGCCCGAGCGACGCCGATCTGGACGCGGCGGTGGCCGAGTGGTCGGCCGCGCTGGAGGAGGGGCCGACGGCAGATCGGCCGGCGCGGCCGGGCTCCCCGATCCCGGCGCTGGTGTCCTTCACGGCGCTCGCCCCGGTAACGGCAGGCGGCGCGGCACCCGCTCCGGAGCCCGGGCTCAGCCCGGCCGGGAGTAGCCGGTACGCCGGACGGAAGGTTGAGGAGCCCCAGGCCATGGCACGTCGGTCAGCAGCAGCCCCGTCCGACGATCCGGACGGACCGCTCCGCTACACCCTGGCGGCCCGGCTCGGAGATATCTGGGCGGCGTGGCGGGACGGTCGCGTCGTGATGCCGCCGCTGCCGCCGCCCGGCACTCCTCCGCTGCCGCGCCATGGCATCACGCCCTACATGGAGGTCCGCAACCGTCATTTCCTCTACCTGGCCGAGCGGGAACGCCGACGCACGCTGACCGAGATACAACAGGACAAACTGAGCCGGGCCACGGTACGCCAGCGGATTGTGACCGCCGACGAGAAGGCCGGCGCACTCCGCAAGTCAGTGGAAAACATGCCGGACGATCCCCCCGACCTGGACCGCCGGAACGTGGTCGAGCTGAAGGCCGACGTGTCGCTGATCCGCGCGCGCCGCCGGCGGGAATGGGAGGCCCGCCGCCGGGGGCTGCAGGATCAGGCCACCCAGGCGGCGGAAGCGGCCGATAGGCTGCGCTCCCAGGAGGCCGAGCTGACCGAGGCGATCGCGCTCGCGGAGCAGCACCTCGATAGCCGGGTTCGCCAGCTGCACGAGCACTCACTGCGGCGCTCCGCGACCTACATGCGTCATATCGTCCACCACCACCCCGATGGGAAAGATGTGATCCCGTATCTGACGCTGGCCCAGCCCACCTTGCCCGGCTGGCTGCCGGGCACCCGCCCGGACGGTACGGACGGGTCCGGGCAGGAGGGGTCATGAAGGGCGGGCGGCGCCGGCCTTCGTGGCCGGACGAGACACCGTTCCGAGGCGACGACCCAGGCCGGGACCGGTACGAGCGGGCCACCTCGTTCGGCACGCCGCCGGCCCCGGAGCGGGGCGCGGTGATGCACCGGGTCGAGGAGCTCGTCCAATCCCTGCACGGGGCCATCGACGAAGGCACAGGGGCGAGCCTGGACCTGCTGATCGAGTCATGGGTCGGCCGGTGGATCACGACCGTGGAGAGCGAGTACATCGACCATAGCCGCCGGATTCACAGCCAGCGCGCGGAGGGCCGCCAGGAGCTGGCCGCGGCCACCGTCAAAGCCGAATACGAGCGGGAGGAACTCGACCGGATCCGGTCGGACTACTTCGGCAGCCGACGGCGCCTGACCGGAGAATCCGCTGACCCGGCCCCACCCAGCGCTCCGCTCGGCGCGACGGGCGGGAAAGTTCCGGAGAACGGCGCAGGGCAGCCGGCACCGGCCGCGGTAGCCGAGCCGGGGTCAGCGCAGCGGGAGGACTGGGCCGAGCCACACCTGGTCGCCGGGCATAGCAACTGGGCCATCGTCGTCGGCGCCTTCCTGATCCTGATCGGCGCGATGGCCGACACCATTGCCTTCCATAACACCCTCGAGCTGGTCCTGACCACGGAATCGGCCTTCGTGGCCTGGTTGATGGCCACCGGCACGACGTCCATGGCCCTGGTGGCCGCCGGCCTTCTGGGCCGGGCCCGCGTCATCCGCCGCCGCGGGCGTTACTGGAACCTCCGGCACCGTCCGTCGCGGTTTCCGCTGGTCCTGGCCGCGACGGTATGGCTAGGCCTGGGGGGGGCGATGTTCGTCATCCGGTGGCTAGGCCAGGCCACTCCTGGTGGCCTTACGCTTTCCCTCGGCCAGACGCAGACCTCCACGGCGCACCATAACTTGTGGGTAGCGATCTTCTTCGGCGCGATCTACCTGGTCAGCGGCACGTGCACGATGATCGAGAGCGAGCGGCTCTACAACCCCGAGTACCACGCGTTCCAGCGACTCGGGCAGCTGTACAGCGAGCGTGCCCAGCAGGTAGCCAAGGCCGAGGCGGACAGAGAACGGGCGGAGGCGGTTCTGGAGCATCACGACGGGGAACTGCGCCGGGAAGAACAGCAGCGCCTGGCCGCCATCACCGAACGCAGGGCTGTCGGGGCCGAGGCGGCGAACTACGCCCGGGTCCTCATGGCCAGCACTATGAAGGACCCGGCCAAGACGGGGATCACCGAAACCGGTCCAGTCCCCGAGATGCCACCCACGTTCGAGCCGGGCCAGGGCGCGGGCGGCGCCGGCGGCCCGTCGACGGGCGGAGGCGCCAATGCCCCCTGAGACCGAAAAGCCGATGGCTTCTGGGACCGAGAAGCCGAAGGCTCCTAAGACCGACCCTGAGACCGGAAACATGCAGGGGGAAACCCGTACGGACGACCACGCGGCCAGCCCGGCCAGCGAGCCGCGGCGCAGCCTGCTGGGCATCTACCCGGTACCGGCCCCCCATCTGGTGGGCGCTCCGGCACCGCCAACCGCCGCGTATCCGAGCCGCTGGCAGCCGCCGCCTCCCCCGCTGCAGTACGGCATCGACTACACCTTCCTACGGCACCATGGCGACCGGCCGCTGCGCTGGCATCCCGACCTGCCCATCACGGTCAGGATCGCCGGGCCGCACGAGCCGGAGCAGGCGACCACGGTAGCCGCCGTCGTGGCCGAGCTCGCCAAGCTCACCGGCCTGAAACTGGTGACCGGTGAGTCCTGGCCGCCCCCGGACGCCCTGCGGGCCGTGTCCGCGCAGGAGATCCGGGTCGGCTTCCTGGCCACCCTCCCGGCGGCGCGCTCCTTCAGGCCTTGCACGGGGAAGACCGGGCTGGGCGGCGCGGTGGCGGATCCGGGCATGAGGCATTACGCCAGCGGATTCGCCCTCGTCGCCACCGGCATCACCAGCCAGTACTCACCCAGCGAGGTCGCCGTCTTGCGTCATGAGCTCGCCCACGCCCTCGGGCTCGGGCACGCGGCACATCCCGACCTGCTCATGTACCACCGTATTTCCGCGGCCACGGAGGATTTCGGCCGAGGGGATCGCTATGGCCTCTTCCTCCTGAAGGGGACCGGCCGAGCGGGTACCTGGTGACCGTCACCGGCCCTCATCGCGGCGGGCGTTCCCGGCGCGAGCGCTTTTCCGGGGCCACCCGGAACCGAGGGGCCAGGGCGAGCAGGTACTCGTCGTAGGAGCGACCCTGGTCGATCGCGGCCAGGCGGAGCACGCCTTCCAGGATCCGGAACATCGCACTGGCCTGCGCGGTGGTCAGGCTGGCGAGCCACGTCCCGGTAAGCGCCGCGAGATCCTCCGGCCCCAGGCCGCTGGCCGCCGCCCGGCCGCACAGCACGGCGATCTCGACCGGGTCAGCGTCCGGGCGGCGCACGGCGGCACGTAGCCGGGCGGGGAACGTGCGAAGCCCCGGCCGCAGCCGCTCGACGCGGGTCCACCAGTCCGCGGGCAGCCGGGGGTCCTCGCAGAGGGCCGGCGTGGCGGCGAGGATCCCGGCGATGGCGTCGGCGACGGGCTTGGTCAGCGGGATCCTGCGGTCGGCGACGACCGCGACCAGGAGGGTGATGGCGGCCTCACCGGACGGGTCGGCGGTGGCCAGCACGGTGGTGAGCAGCCGGCCGACCAGGGCCGGGAGGTCATCGCCGGCGAGCGGCCCGGACCACAGTTCCCACAGCGCGTCCAGGTATCGCTGGGCGGACGAGGCGCCCGCGGCCAGCGGGTAGTGACGCGGGGCCAGTTCCAGGCAGAGCCTGAGCGTGTCCAGCCGGACGGCCGTCGGCAGGTCGGGGGCACTGCGGCGGTCCGCCGTGACCAGGTCGAGGACGTCGTTGCGGCCCTGAGCGCCAACCGGATCATCTGGCTGGGCGCGGGCCAGGCGGAGCAGGGCCGGCCACCACTGATCGGCCAGCGCGGTGAAGGAGCCCTGACGCAGGACGAACGAGGCGATCAGGGCCAGGTCCTCGGTCCCGTCTTCGGCCGCGAGCCCGGCGGGCAGCGGCACCGGGGTGCCGGGTGGGGTGGCGAGGACGGCGAAGCGGCACAGCCAGGCTGGCGCCTCGGCGGCGGACGGGTCGAGCCAGGCCAGCCAGGCCCCGGGATCGGGATCGCGGCGCAGCGACAGGCGCAGCAGCCAGCGGGCCAGGTCGGGCCGGCGCAGCACCGTCTGGCGCAGAATCGGCAGGTCACCGCCGGCCGGCTGGGCGAACTCACGCACCAGCCGGGCGGCGGTCCGGTGCGGCACGGCCTCGCCCCGGCGGGTACGGCCCTCGGCGATCGCGGCGAGGAAACTGTCCACCGCATCGTGCTTGGCCGCGTAGGCGTACAGCCGCGCGGCCTGCTCAGCGCTACCGCCGAGGGCGATGCGGCCCGCCAGGGGGGCCGAGCGGGCCGACCAGCCCGCGTGCACCTCGGGCTCGGCGGCGGCGCCGCAGGTGAGCAGGTAGGCCTCGAGTTCGTCGAGCGACTCCCGATCGAGCCGGTCCGGTGCGTGGCGCCTGGCGTTCGCCACCCGCTCGACCGACGGGGCGCCGCTGCGGGCGGCCTCGACCACGAGCCCGGGATGACCCAGAGAGGCGAGGATCTCCGTCGCCTCGGTGAGGTCATCGGACCCCAGCGGCGCGCGATACAGGGCGAGATGCTCGACCAGCTGCTCGACGCCAAACTGGTCACGCAACGTTACAAGCTTGTGGAGGTACCCGGCGGCGCGCTGGTCGGACGGCGGCGAGACGGGCCCACCGTCCGCGGCCACCGCCTGGCCGCGGGTCGCGAACTTCCCGAACGCGATCCGGAACGCGGCCGCCTGAGTCCCGTCGGACCAGGACGCCAGGGCGATCGCGGCGCGCAGGCCGAACGGCAGCAGCGCCAGCACGCGGTCGAACTCGGCGAGCCGGTCCGCCAGCGACGGCGGGTCCTGCTCGCTCACCATGACCAGGACCTCGCCGCCGAGCAGCAGCGCGGCGAGGCCGGCCGCGCGGTCGAAGCACGCGTCGTCGGCCAGGACCCGCACCGCAGCGTGGTCCGGGACGCCGAGGTCCACGACGAGCGCCTCGTCCGTCTCGGCCATCTCGGCCATCTCGGCGACCACCGGCACGGCCCGGTAGAGTGCCTGGTAACCGGCCTGGTTCCGGGCCACCTCGGTGAAGGGGACCTCCATGTGGCGGACCTGGATCGTGGGCCGCCCGACCGCGTCCCGGTTCTGGGTGGCGTCGATCGCGGTGACCGCCAGCCGGCGGTCTCCCGCGGTGCCCTGCGGGGTGAACGTGGCCCAGGGCAGCTGGCCCGGGCCGGGCACACTGCCCAGTTGCGGAGTGCTGGGGACGCCGGCCCAGACCCGGCGGGCCAGGTCGCCGGGGGCCGGGGAGGTGCCGGCCAGGACGCGATAGTCGTCCATGTCGCCGGGGAGCTTGCCCATTAGCGCCCAGGACGCCGCGGGGACCTGTCTGGTCACGGCCGCTTCATCGCCCGTTGGACCAGGCTGATGAGCGGGTCGAGGATGTGCACTGGCCGGACCTGACCACGCAGCGTGCCGGGCTCGTCGGCGGACTCCGCACCCGGCTCCATGACCACGTTGCAGACGTCACCCGGATCGAACTGGCCGCCTTCCGGAACCCAGAATCCGACGGAGGATAGCGCGTGGAAGCTCATCATTTTCTGATCGAAGCTTCGGCTTAGCTCCCGGCGGAGGTAATCGGCCTGAATAGATTCCTGATCGTAGGTGATGGCCTCGAAGAACCGCCTGGCGTGTCGCGGGGGTACCCACGGCAAGCCGCTTCTTGGGTCGGTCTCGAGGTAGCCGTACTCGCGGGCGGCGTCGAAGACCCGCTGATTGTCGAGTTTGGGCACGCATACCGCGATGTGCTTGGTGAGGATGGGCTGGTCCAGGCGATCCGCACCGGTGGCGGCGGCCAGGCCGAGCTCCGTCAGGACGGTGGTCAGGTAGTCCGCGGAGTGCCACTTGGGCAAGACCGGCTGGACGTCGTGGGTGGGATCGAAGAAGTAGACCAGCACGTCGGCCTCGGCCGTGGCGCTGGCCCCGGCGGACTGGCTGCCGGGAGCCAGATCTCCGCCGGACCGGTCTGGAATGGTCAGGGTGATCTCGGCCAGCCGCTGCGGCGGCAGCCAGTGCAGCGGCGGGATCGTATGCCGCCTCCTTCCTTCGAGCCGGAAGGCCAGCGGCTTAGGCTCCCCCGGGATGGTGGCCTGCGGAAGCTTCTTCTCCCTGGCCAGGGCCGCGACGCAGTCGCTGATGAAGGCCGCGGTGGGCTCGTTCACCGGCTGCACCCGCCACTGCTCACCGGGTCTGCCGTCGGTCCACTCGGTGAAGAACATGCCCAGGACGGTCAGGAACGTGGTCCGTCCGGACTTCGGCGATCCCCAGATGCCGATCCGCAGCGGCTTGGCCCGCGGAGATACCGGGGGAAGCTCTCCGGGTGGTTCCCAGGTCCGGTCCGGGGGGTACGGTCCGGGCCCGCCGGACGCAGCCACCAGCCCGGGGCCCGGGTACGGCGGGAGGAGCGCCGTCTCGGTGGCCGCGGCGCGGTGCGGGGCGACATCCGGGCCGGCCGGGACCACGAATCCGTCGTAGGTCGCGCCGCGGCCGGGGCCGGACCACTGCGCCCGGTCCACCAGGGCCTTGTCCCAGGCCAGCTCGGCCGGACCGCCCGGTCGCTCCCGCAGCAGGTCCCGGACGCCGGGATGAAAATCGAACACGATCGCGCCGGAAAGCGCGGCGGCCGGAGTCGCCGGGGTCCAGGTCATCAGCCCGCCCAGCATGACCTCGGCGAGAATCCCCGGCCGGGAGGCGGGCAGCAGCTCATGCCGGATCTTGCGCAGGCCGGGCAGGGTCGGGGTGGTGACGCTGAGCAGGCGAGCCAGCCGACGTGCGTCGCGGGACGCGGTGAGGGTGAACCGGTGAACGCGATCCTCCGCGGTGAGCGGCACCTCCGGGGCTGGCTCGCCCGGTAGGGCCGGCGCGCCATGGCCGACGTCATCCGCCCCGGGCCGGTCCGGGGGTATCAGCAGGGCGTATCCGGGGACCACGCCCGCCTCGGGACCGCGCAGCAGCGGCAGCCACGAGCGCAGCCAATCAGCCTCCAGCCCGATCACCGGGATGGCGGTGGCCGCCGACAGGTCATCGCGGTCGAGCCCGATGACGGACAGCTCGACGTCGCTGACCTCGACCCGGCGTCCGCTGTGGTAGCCGTCGGCGGCCGACCGGAACGCGACCGGCAGCGCGCGCAGCGCGGCCCGGTTCCACATGTCCTCCGGCAGCAGCTGAACGGCCAGCACCGTCCCGCGGACCGCCCAGTCACGCAGCGGCCGGTACATCTGCCCGGTCTGCCAGCACCGGCCGGTACCGTCGGTCAGCACGATGACCAGCGGCTGGCGCGGCGGCTCGCAGACGGAGGCCCAGGGGTATCCGGCGGCCGGACCCGGTCCGGCACCGGCGGGTATGGCGCCGCCAGGCAGCAGGGGCAGCTCCGCGGAGTCGCTGTCCAGGAGCCAGAACCGCACGCTGCGGAACGCTCCGTGAATCTCGAGCATGGTGCGCAGCTCGGCGGCCAGCCGGGTCCAGAGCGGCCCGGATCCGCCGGTGTCGAACACCAGGTCCGCGTCGAGCCGCCGGCGCCTGGTGGTCCGGCCGACCGGGAGCCGGATACCGGCCTGGGCGATGCGCAGGGCCGTCGCCTCTTCGTCGATGCCGTCGGCCGGATAGGTCCGCTGGGGGTCGTAACGGAGCGGGCGCAGGGTCCGGGAGAGCTCCCTGGCTTGCGGCAAGGCCGAGGCGTCCGGCAGCCTGACCCTCGTATAAGGGACGGGCGCGCCGTCCGCGCCGACCGGAGGTTCGCCGGGGTACAGCTGCCCGGCGACGAATGGGGGCGCGGGCGCGCGGGACGGTCCGCCGGGTCGCCGCCGACGGCGGGGCACCCGGTACGGGGCGTCCGGCGGGACCGGACCAGCCGGGCCGGCCGCGGCCGGGCGCACGTCGGGAGCGGCCGGGCGCACCTCGGGAGCGGCCGGGAGTCCGCCCCAGGCAGCACCCTGCCGACCGAGCCACAGGACCTCGGCTAGCTCCTCCGCGTTGACGGCAGCACCCAGCTGCCGCAGTTCGCGGAGCACATCGGCCAGCGGGTCGCCCACCCCTTATTCTCCCTACGATTCGCTCAGCGGCGCCAGCACGATCTTGGCCAGCTCTCCGAAGTCGGGGTCGCTCAGCCCCAGCCCGGAGGTGCGCAGGTAGAGGGCGTTGAGCAACTGGTCGGTGGCTCGCCGGCGGCCGTCCGGGCCACGTCCGGCGTTACCGGGACCCGCGAAGGCCCCGATCAGCTCCTCCCCGGTCTGATCCGGAGCCTCACCGAGCATCCGTGAGGCGATCGTGATGAGGTCCTGGTCGCCGGGTGGCTTCAGGGCGACGTGCAGGCACCTGCGCCGGAACGCGGCCGGGAAATCCCGTTCCTCGTTGCTGGTCATGACGATCACGGGGAACTCGTGACAGCCGACCCGGCCGCGCTGTATCCAGACCTCGGACCGGCCGTCGGCGCACCGCACCTGGATCTCGTCATCGCGCTCCCGGGCCAGCTCGGGGATCTCGTACGCGCCGCGCTCGAACACGTGCAGCAGGTCGCCGGGCAGGTCAATGTCGCACTTGTCGATCTCGTCGATGAGCAGGACCCGGGGCCGGGACCGGGGAAGCAGGGCATCGCCCAGCGGGCCCAGGGTGATATACCGGCCGATGTCGCGCGCCGCGACCTTGAGCCAGCCGGCGTAGGCGGGGTCGGTCTCGGCGAGCGCGGCCTTGTCGGCCAGGTTCATGTCGTTGACCCGGGCCAGCACGTCGTACTCATAGAGACCCTGGCGGACCGTAGACCGGCTCGTGATCAGCCACTCCAGGACTGGCCCGAGGCCCAGCTCGAACGCGATGCTGTAGGCGAGGCTGGTCTTGCCGGTCCCCGGGGGTCCGCTGACCAGGATCGGCCTGCGCAGCCGGAGCGCCAGGCTGACCGTGTTCTTGACCGTCTCGCTGGCCAGATAGTAGAAGGGGCCGGGAAAATCCGGCGGGTCCGGGGGCACGAACCTGGCGTCGGGCAGTTCGCTGAACCTGCGCCACGGCGGGGCCGGTACCGACCAACCGGCCGGGCCGGCCGGCGGGTTATTGTCGTTCCGGTAGATCAGCCACTCCTCGTTCATCGGCTCACTCCTACCCAGTCACCTTAAATTTTCCTGCCGGTGCGCTCTGGGCCAGCTCATAGCTCGGCCACAGCCGGCACCTGTCCTCCATGAGCACGCCAATCTGAATCCCCGACTGCTGCAGGCTGGATCTGATCTGCCGGGCGATATACGGCAGGTCTGACAGGCCCGTGTCGTTGACGCGCCGTTTGACCAGACGCTTGCCCTGCAGGATCTGACACGGCACCGGACCACCCGCCACCGGGCCGGACGAACGGAGCACACAGGCATCAGACTGGTTCTCGTAATGCAGCGACACCACGACAGCGGCGCCGGCATCGACCGAGTAGATCAGTTCCGGCGGGGCGTCGGGACCGGTACCGTCCTGCAGTACTCGCCGCAGGTCGCCGTGCTCCAGGGCCAGGCAGAAAGTTTCGTCGTCGCCGACGGCGGTGACGATATCGGTTTTCCGGACGCGGGCGAGTTGCTGGCAGGTGAACCACTCGATCTTCTCGGACCACCGCGCCCGGCCGACCGGCTCGAACCGGTCGATGCGCTCCTTGATTGCCTGCGCCCGGATCTGGGGCGTGGATTTGTACACGCGGCGTAGCCGGTCAAGGTCACGGTAGACGACCGGGCGGTTGAAGCCGAGCGGGCTCTCACCTTCGTACTCCAGCCGTCGCCCGAGCAGTTCGCGGGGGAGCACGAACTCCAGGAGCAGCGGATCCCGGACGCCTGGGTGCCGGTCCGCCTGACCGATCAGGCGCGCGGCCGCGTCGGCCACCTCATCTGCGGTGATCCCGTCGGGATCGGCCCCGGTGCCCCAGCCGGCGCCCCGGAGCGGGACCAGCGCGGGCATGGCCCAGAGCAGCGCGCTGAGCCGGTATCGCCTTGACGGCGGCATCCGGCCGACGGTCAGCGGCCCTCCCGAGGCGTACACCTCGTCGACCAGGATGCTCAGGTAGTCGCGGGGCAGTTGGTACCAGCGGCGTGCTTTCGCGCGGTCCAGCCGGGCATCGCCATCCGGCCGACGGCGGCTGGCCCAGGCCGTGCACCATTTGGCCAGTTGCTTACGCGAATTGGCCAGTTGCTTATGCGAGCCTGGCACGGGCACGTGGGCCACGAACTCACAGGCCACGACGAGCGGCGGCGGGAGCGCCCAGTCCGGCGAGGGCCGGTTGCGCAGCCTGCGGATCAGCTCCTCCAGCGTGCCGGGCGCCACTGCGGGGTGCGGGGGGCCCTGGTCCAGGCCAAGGACCTCCTCCAACGTGACCGCCGCGCAGTAGGCGCCCAGCCGCACGTCCCAGCTGGTCCGCAGGCGGGGATCGCGGTCGATGCGCTGCGCGATCTCCAGCAGGCGCAGCCACTCCTTGCGGGTTAGGTCGCGGTCGTCCTGCGGCGGGGTATCGATCCGCTCCGTCCGGCCGTGGAGGTAGCGGAAGGTGGTCACGAACGGCTGCCAGCCGATCTGGTCACCGAAATCCTTCAGCCCGTCGAACACGGCCAGCGGCCCGGTACCGCGGGGCAGCGCCGTCAACCTGCTGAGCAGTTCCTCGGCGAACGTCCGATCCTGGAATCCGGCCATCTTCGTCGTCTGCCCGTGGGCGGCGGCGTACACGATGGACTGCTGGACGGGAGGACGGGAACCCGCCGCGGCCGGGGTCCGGCCCACCGGCAGCGTGACCGGCCGCTCGCCGTCCTGCAACCGCCCCGCCCAGCCGGCTGGGACCGGTGCGCGGCACGCGTTCACGAACGCTATCTCGTGTACCCCCGGGGCGAGCTGGCCGACCACGTCGAGCAGGTTCGTCAGCTCCACGTGGTCCAGCTGGTAATCGTTGGCGTCGGAGCCGAGCAGGCAGAGCCGCGGGGGAAGGAGCTGCGGGTGGGTGAACCCGTGCCCCACCCAGAAGAGCAGGAAAAAGGCGTCGTTTCCCCGGGGGCCATGGCCGCCGTTAATCCAGTCGCCGAAATCTTTCGCCGCGTCGGCATGCGAAAACCTATTGACTTTGCTCTCGATAAGCTCACAGAGCGTTTCCAGCTTCCTGAAGTCGTCTTCGGGAGACAGCTCAGGCTCGTGCCTTCCGCTCGTATAAGCGGCCTCGTCATGGGCAGTCATGAGCGTTATCCGCTCGGGGTAGCAGATCCCGTTCTCGACCAGCCAGCAGGCGAAGCGGGCGGCCAGCTTCGCGGATCCGGCCAGGTCGGCTCCGGCGCCGGTGAGCTGGTAGCGCTCGATGCCGACCACCAGCGCGCTGGTTACCGCCGCGGTGGGAGACATCTGGATGGGTCCGTCCATGGTTACAGTCCCTCCCCTTGCAGGGCGTCGGCCAGCCCCTGGTACAGCGGGCCCGTGTCGTCCCAGTAGGCGTGGTGCGCCATCGGGAACGGCTGCCTGGTGTCCACCGGCAGGTCACGGCAGCGGTCGCCGAACAGTTCCGCACCGGCGTAGCCGAGCAGGTCCTGCTCGTCGTACACGTTGACCCAGCTCGGCGGGAAACCGCTCGGGAGCGGTACGCCGTAGTTGATCCCGCAGGTCAGCGCCCCGAGCTCATACAGCAAGGGCACTTGCGAGCCCACCGTGACGAGCATGGCGACGTGACCGAGGCCGCGGGCCCGGTTCCCGGCGAGCAGGTCGAACGCGACGATGCCGCCCAGGCTGTGGGCCAGCAGCACGACCGGGCCCGGGAGCTGCCGGATCCGGTCCCGGACGAACTCGCGGATGGCGTCGCCGTGCGCCTGGTACAGCACGATGTCGGCCAGCTGGTCGATCACCGTGCGCCGGCGCCGCCGCAGCGGCGGTCCGGCGCACCGGAACGCCAGGTTCTTGGCTAGGTCACCCAGCTTGTCCCCGACACCGTAGTCCGGCACGCCGAACCCGGCCTGGACTACCGAGACCAGGCGGTCCCGCCGGTCACCGGTGAACTCCGTGCCGTCGTCCGCGGCGGTCGCCAGGCAGCGCGCGACCAGGGCCCGCGACAGCATCCGCTCGGTGAACCCGTCCGCGACCGTCGAGCGGTCGAACGCCACGGCGAACTCGGGTGACCCGGCGACCCAGCGCACAGCGTCGCCGAAGGCCTCCGTCAGGCCGCCGGACGCCAGCTCGGCCGCCACCCGCGGGTTCCCGGGCAGGGCGAGCACCCGGTCCCGGACCGGCATGCCGAACAGGTCTCCGGCCTGCGGCTTCCCGAGCTCGTAGAGGCGGATCTCGAACAGCGGATCGACGCGTAGCCGGGCCCAGCGGGCGAGCTCCTTCTCCTCCTCCGGCACGGGCTCGTCCGCGGTACTGGCCCGGGCCGGGCGGGCGGTCACGGCCGCGTCGAAGTAGAACGACTTGCCCCCGGCCTGCAGCCGGGCGCCGATCTCACCCCAGTAGCACCGCTCGACCCTCAGGTCGGGGCGCAGGCCATGCAGGCCGGCCTTGATCTGCGCGTACGTCGCGGCGAAGGCCGGCTCGCGGACGCCGGTCCCGTGGATGAACAGCACCGTCGTCATCGGGGCTCCAGATCGGCCAGGAGCCCGGCCGCTCGGCCTCGGCACGGCATGGCTTACCGCTTCCTGTGGTGCACGATGTCGATGCCGACGGCCATCGTCCGCCCGCCGGGTTCCAGGTGGACGGCGCCGGGCGGTTTCCCGGCCAGCGAGAGATTGAGCCGCATCGCGTGGCCGAACACCGATCCGCGCACGGCGATCCGGCCGGGTATGCCGATCAGGTCTAGGGTTTCTGCCGACGTCCGGGGCCAGGGCCCCAGCGGGAGCGGGCCCGAGTTGTATTCCCAGGTGGTGAGGGTCAGCGTGCCGCTGAGCCGGGCGCGGTAGAGCACGGCACCGATCGCCACCACCACTACGGCCAGCAGGAGCAGCGCGAAGAGCAGCACGCCCGTGGTGGCCACGGCGGCGGTCAGCGTCGCGCTCGGGGTGCCGTCAAGTCCGCCGGCGGAAAAGCTCGTGTCGGCGAAGGCGGACGCCAGCGTGGGCGCGAAGGTCGAGCCGACCGTCCCGGTCAGCACCAGGTGACTGGAGACCGTTCGTGATCCGCCGCTGAACGAGAACCCGCGGGTGTTCCCCGGCCAGGTGAGCCGGATCGCGAGGGTGACCGAGTGGCCCGGGGCGAGCATCTGCTCGGCGGGCAGCGGACCGTCGACGGTCAAGGACAAGCCGGGCGACTGCACGCCGAGGTTGGTCAGGTACAGCGGGATCCGCTTGGTCAGGGCGGTAATGGTCACCCGGACGTCGAGATGACCTGCCGACCGCAGGTCCAGTGGCATGCCGCTGGCCGGCAGCCCGCTCCAGGTGGTGCGCACGCCCCGGCCGCTGTCCGGGGCCGCCGCGTCGGCGACCTCCTGGTTCAGGATGTCGCGCCCCGCCTCGTTGAGCGCGGCGGTCAGGTCCGTGGTGCCGCTCGGCAGCGTCTGCAGGCTGGCGAAGACCGTGGACAAGGCATGTCGCTGGTCGGCCACGTGGGCCGGGTTGGTGGTCAGCGGCAGCGAGTAGCCGGTGACCTTGATGGGCAGGGCGGCGGCCCGGGTGCGCAGCTCCTGCCAGCCCGGCGACTGGTAGGTCTGGTACTGGCTATCGGTGGGCGCGTGCAGTTCGCCGTCGGACATCAGCACCACGCCGCCGATCCGGGTGCCCGTCGGCGCCTGGCCGAGCTGGCTGATGGCCAGCGCGAAGGCCGGCCCGAAGTCGGTGCTGCCCAGGTCCGCGACCGGCGGTAGCCCGATGGCGGGAGTGGGCGGGCCGGTGTAGACGATCTGGGCGGTGCCGGGCCGCCCGAACGTGATGACGGTGACCTGGTCCTGCGGCGCCTGTGCCGCGAGCGTCGCGAGGTAGGCGGGCAGGTCCCGCTGGACCTGGGCGTACAGGCCGCCCTGCTCCATCGAGTCGGACAGGTCGATGAGGAAGACGATCTCGGCGGGCACCGACTTGATCCCCAGCGCCTTTTCTATGGTCGCGACGCTGGCGGCAGGCGGGCCGGCGGTGCTCGCGCTCGCTCCCGTCGCCGCGGCCACGGCAAGCAGCAGGCTCGCCAGTACGGCGGCGGCCAACCAAGGTCCGTGCTGATAGAGCCTCCTGGACACGGCTGAACTCATCCCTCCCCTGATTGTGCCGCCGCCGGATCGGGCGGCGGCGGCTCGTCTGCCTGGATCGCGCTAGCCAGCAAGGCATCGATCTCGGCGAGCCGGGCCTGCACGCCGCCGAGGGCGTGCAGGGCCTCGGCCACGGGATCGAGCACCCCGGCTGCCGCCGCCCCGCCGTCCCGCTCGGGCCGGGCGGCCAGCGCGTCGGCCACGTCGTGATTGGCCTGCTGGTACCGGCGCAGCGCGGCGAGGTGACCGGCCGCGTTCGCTTGCACGCTCTCGTACTCAGCCTGCGCGGCCGCGGCCGCGGCCTCGGCCTCGGCCAGCTCGGCGCGGCAGCGTCCGGTGTCGGCGGCGGCCCGTTCGGCGGCCTGGCGATGCTCGGCGATCCGCACCTTGAGCAGCTGGTCTTGTCCGGCCGCGCGCAGCAGCAGCGCGCGGGTCTGTTCCGCGAGGTCGTTGAGCAGCTCGCCGCTGAGCGTGATGAGCGGCTGGCCGGCCGCGGCCAGTTCGGCCTCCGCACCGGTCACCGCGGCGGTCATGGCCTTGGTCCGGTCCGCCAGGAGATCCCGCTGCGCGCGCAGCTCGGCTACGTGCGCGGCGAGCCGCTCGATCCGCTCCAGCTCGGCGATCTGCGCGGCGATCTCGTCCTCCCGGGCGGCCTCGGCCCGCATCCGCTCCTCGGCCGCGAGCAGCTCAGACAGCCGCTCGCGGCGCGCGGCCAGGCGGCGCTCGAGCTCGGCCAGCTGCCGGGCGTGCCAGCCCAGGTCCGCGGCGACCTCCGCCGACGGCTCGCCGAGGGCCACCAGAGCGGAGAGCGTGGCAAAAAACTCCGGTGCCGCCGCGAGCGCCCGATCGGCGGCGGCCACGGCGCGGAACGCGGCGGCCGGCGTGCTGGCGGCATCGCGGCGCAGCACCTCCACCGTCCAGGTCAGCACCGGGCCGAGCAGGTCGAGGGGGAGGACCTCACCCGGGCCGTTGAGCGCGGCGCGGATCTGCGCCGCCGATCCGCCCGGCGCGGGCCTGACGCTGGTCGGCGCCTCGTGGTCCCCTTGGTCGCTCATCGGGCCGCCTGCCCTGGTGCCTCGCCGGCCGGCTGGGCGGCCGTCTCGGCCAGAGGAAACGCCAGCGGCGGGCCGCCATCGGCACGCTGCAGCACCAGCGCTGGGCCATCGGGACCGCCGCGGACGCCGACCCGGTATTCACCCGGCTCCGGCGGCCCGGCCCACTCGGCCGCGACGGGAACCGGGTCCTGCCCGCGGGGAACGATCTGCACCGGGATCGGGGCCGGTCCGGGCGGGTTCGGTCCGGCCGGCCGGACCGTCACCAGAACCGATCTGCCGCCCGCGGCGGGGCCTTCGGTAAGGTACGTCGTCCGGTCCAGGTCCAGCTCGATAGAGCCCGGGGCGGCGAGCTCCAGGTACTCGGTGACCAGCCGGTCGCGCACGACCCGGTTCACGGCCAGGCGCAGCGCATGCGGATACCGGTCTCCCGGGTCGGCCAGGCCCGCCGCGAGCAGCGCCGCGCCGCGCGCGGCCGGGCCGAGCAGATCTCCGCCGGCCGGCCAGACGACCCCGTCGCCCGGCCGCTCCGGATCGAGCCCGAGCGAGGCGAGCAGCGCGGCACGCACCGGGTACAGGGTGCTGAGGCCGCCGATCAGGACCAGCCGGGTACCGGTCCCGGAGCCGAACCGGAGCCAGCCGGGGTCGTTGCGATGACGCAGGAGCCGACCAACGGCCGCCGCGGACTGCCGCGCGAGCGGCTCGCAGGCGTCGAGAAACTGACTGGCGGTCACCGCCAGGCCGCCGAAGCGCAACGCGGGTGTGCTGCCGTGCCGGTGCCGCGCGGCCGAGGCCGACTGCAGTACCGCATCCAGCCGGTCCCGGGCCTGGTCGTCGGCCAGTGCCGCTTCGAACGCCCGCCACCGGGACACCGGCTCCTGGCCGGCCCGGGCAGGTCCCGCCCCAGACGCGGTGGCCAGCGCCGTCACCAGGCACTCGGCCAGCGTAGGCAGCCGGTCGCCGACGCCGACGGCGGAGAGCACCTGCTCCCCCCAGGCCGACCCGCCGGCCAGCCGGATCGAGTCCGCGACGCGTAGCGCGGGCCGGGCCCCGGTACAGAGCGCAACCTGGAGGCAGCCCGCGCCGATATCCACGACCACGATCCGGCTGGCCGCGGCCAGATCCGGGTCGTGCCGGCCCAGCCACAGCAGTGCGGCGACCGGCGCGGCTACCACCCGCCGGGCCGGCCGACCGAGCGCGGTAAGGATGTCCTGGAGCTCGCCCGCCACACTTGGCTCGTCGTCGGCACGGTGCCGCGCGCCGCCAGACGGCGGAACCGCCACCACCAGGCCGCCCGGCGCTGCGCCGTCCGCGTCCCGGGGCGTCTGCGGATCAGCGTCCGGCCGGGTGTGGTGAGCGAGCGAACCGCCCGGATCGAGGAGGCGCCGCAGGAAACTCTGCGTCACCTCGCCGGCGGTACGGCCCTGCCAGGCCGGCACCGGGGCGGCGGACAACGCCGTGCCGAGCATCAGCGGGAAACCGTCGCACCGCACCGAACCAGGTCCGGGCGTATCGGAGTATCCGGCCGGGATCTCGCTGACGTGACGGCCGTAGGCCACCGCGGCCGCTACCGTCGTGACGTCGAGCTCAGCACCGGGGCGCGCCTGCCCGCCCGCCGGGCAGCGGGCCAGCTTGGCGAACCCGGCGCCCAGGTCCAGGCCGAGGCAGGTCATGACGGCGCTCCCCCGGTAACGTCGTCGCCGGCCCTGCCATCCGTCTTCCTGCGCGACCCCGGCCAGAACCGTCCCGGTTCGCCGGCGGTCGGAGCTGTCACCGCGGCGGGCTGCGGCCGGGGCGCGAACACGGGGGGCGGCAGGCCCCGCCACCGCTGATAGAGGCTCTCCGGCGAGCGGCGGAGGCGGGACAGGCCGCGGCGCGCCCGGAATATGCGCCCGAGCGCCTTGTCGTAGGCCTCACCGTATCCGGGCCGGTCGTCGAACGCCTCCTTGAAGGCGCGCGCGTAGTCCTCGCCGAAGACAGGCCCGTAGACGGTGAGCCACAGGCATGCCGCCCAGACATCCCCGGCAGGACCCGCGTACCGCTCGCCGGCAAAGACGGTCGGAGCCCGGCCCTCGGGGCCAGGATGGCCCTGGATCAGGGTCCGGAATTCCCGCAGCACGCGATGGAACACCGGCGCCGGCACCCGGCCGGGCGGCCTGCCGCGCTGATGCGGCACGTTGGCTATGGCCACCAGGATCGTGTCCGCGGTCATTCCGGCGCGCCACGCCTTGTACATGGCCTCGGCCAGCTTGCTGGTCACGGGAACGAAGCGCTCCGCGCCGGACACCGGGTCGACCAGCAGGGCGGTGTAGCTGGCCAGCTCCGTGTCCGGTTGCTCGATGGCGCGCCGCGCGGCGGCATGCAGGTCGACCACTGGTTCGTAGCGCTGGAACCGATCGGGGTTATAGCGGATGAGCAGCGGCCAGAAGTCCGGTTCGAGCACGGGATCGCCCAGCAGCTTCTCGGCGAGATCGTGCTCCGCGATGTATTCCGTCAGCACCGGCGCGAAGGCGCCGTCCTTGATCCAGGTGTTGAACAGCTTCACCGCGGCGACGGACAGCCCCTCGTCCCCGCTGCCCGCCACGTGCCCGAGGAACGCGGTCTCGCCGGGCCCGCGCCACGGCCGGTCCGGATGGGATCCGAACGCCCGGTCCAGCCCGGCCGCGTACGAGTCGAACTGCGGATTCGACCGGTCCTCCGGGAAGTTCGCGGGCGACTCGCCGAGCATCACCCGGATGACGTCCGCGCAGGCGATGGTCCCGGCGGCCAGCTCGCCGGCCCAGAGGGGAGCGCTCAGTGCGTCCGCGAGTGCCCCGCGGAAACCATCCCTGGCCGTCGCGCGCAGCGCCAGACCCAGGAGGTACAGGTCGAGATCCGGGATCTCCAGCACCGCGCGCAGCCGGCCGAAGGACCGGGCCAGCCGCAGGATCAGCACGGCCCAGTCCTGGTTCTGGCCGATTACCGGGCGGACGCTGGGCGCTGACCCGGCCTCGGCCCGGTCGGTCACCGCGAAGCCCAGCGCCGTCACCCAGTCGGGGCGGCTCCACTGGCCGGTAAAGGGTGACCGGCACAGCCAGGAGGCCCACGCGATAACCCGCGTGCCCGCCCTGTCGCCCGCCAGCTCGGCGGACAGCAGGGCATGGACGAACTCGCCCTGCCAGTCGGTTACGCCGTGAAACCGGAGTGCGTCGCAGGTCCCGGTGAAGGTGTCCGGAACCGGGACGGGCAGCCCGCGCAGCAGCGCGACCCGGAACCGGATCGGATCCGGCCACAGCTCGCGGCCTGATGACAGGCTGCCCACCGGGACGAGCAGCCGGGCCAGCAGCCCGTCGGCGATCTTTTCCTGCTGCCCGAACCCGGCCACCGCCAGGCCGCGCTGGGCGAGCTCGACCCGGCCCCGGTTGAGCTCCTGGTTGATCAGGTCGACCAGGTCGTCGAAGACGATGTCCCAGATCGGGCGCAACGCGGCCATCGCCTGCGTGGTCTCGGCCAGCAGCAGGGTGATCAGCAGCTTGCGGAGCGTCCGCGGGTCACGGCTCCGCTCGCGCCGCCAGCGGGCCCGTAGCTCGTCGGGCGAAGTGTCGAGGACGGCCAGCGCGTCCGCCAGCGTGACTGGTTCGGAGCTTCTGACCGCATCCCACCGGTAGTCATCGCGATTCAGGTCCGCTAGGACGTCAAGGGCAGCCCAGGGATCGGCGAACGTGTACGGCCCCTTCGCGCTCCACAGGTGGCCGAGGACCGCGCCCAGGCCATACTTCTCCTCCCGTTCCAGGAGCATCTCGAAGTAGCGGCGGCCGGGACCCCCAGGTGGCGGCGAGTGCGCCACGTCCAGCGCGGTCTCGTACTGGCCGTCGGCGGGATCCTCGGTAAGGACCAGCCGGATCCGGTGCGCGATCTTCCGGTCCACGGCCGAGCTGACGGACAGGTCCGCGCGGAAACCATAGGGCAGCAGGGCGGCGATGGCGTCCAGCAGCGCCAGCCGCCGGTCCAGCCGCAGGTCCATGGCCCCGGTCACCGCGACCTGCTGGTAGTCGAGCAGGGCGGCCGCGGCCGCCGCCAGCGGCCGGAAGAACTCCCGCACGGTGGCGGCCAGGCTGCCTTCCCGATCCTCATCGTCCAGTGGCTGCGCCGGGATCAGGAGCGAGACCGGACCGCTGTCCTCCGATAGGTCACGGTGCTCGATCGCCGCGCCGATCGCCGCGGACAGCGTCCGGTACGACGCGCCGCGCCGCATCGTGTCCTCGTACCAGCAGGCCAGGAACAGCCGCGGCCAGATCGCCCGGCCGTCCTGGTCCAGCCCGTCCCGGGGGTACTGCACCGAGACGGACAGGATCGGCGGGAGGCCGGGGCTCAGGTGAGCACCGAACGTCACCCACGGCGGAGCCCAGGGTGCGTCGTCCGGGACGTTCGGGCCCGGGACCCCGGCCACGTACTTCCAGGCGATCTCGCTGACCTCGATGTCTCCCCGCGACCGGGCCTGGATGGCGGAGTCGTCCCGCGCCTCGGGTTTCTTGCTGACCCACGCCCAGTCGGCGAGGACGGGCTGGCGGGGCATGAGATCACGCATCGTTATTTCCATCTGGCGATGCGCTGCTGCAGCCTGATCAGTGGTTCCAGCACGTTGATCGGGCGGATCGCGCCCCTGATGCCCGGTTTCTCCCCGGCCGCCTGAAAGTAGTTGGCGAAATCCTCGGGATCGAACTCCGCCGGCGAGCCCGTCCAGCCCGGCGGGGTCCAGAAGCCGATGGAGGACGTGACGAAGTACTCGATGTTGGCGGGATCAAACGCATTGCGCAGCTCGTTCCGGACGAACCGGGCCGATAGGTCGCCCTCCTCGTACTTCTCACCCCAGAACCGGCCGGTGCAGAGCACGTCGAAGAAGGCCTCGGCATGACGGTCGGGCACCCGGGGGATGCCGTCGCTGCCGAACTCCACGAACCCGTTCCGTCGTGCTTCCTGGAACACCTCCGGGTGGTCGAACTTCGTGATGCACACCGACACGCGATGCGGCAGGTGCGTATGCCGGTACCCGTTCCGGGCGAATCGTTCCTTCAACTCCGCGACCGTCCGGTTCACGTAGTTGAGCGCGTCCTTGTTTTCCCGCTCCCGGATCGGGTCGAACAGGTAGATGAGCCCGCGCGCCTGGTACAGGTGGGTGAGGGCCTCGTCGGCCACGGCGCGCAACCCGGTTTGCCCGTCCGGGTTATAGGTGAACGCCTCACCCGACACGTCGATCAGGTCTAGCTCGAACTTGCTTTCAATAGTTCCGCGCCGCCAGAGCCGGCGCTGTGGCCGGGCGAATCGTGAGTCGGTAATGTCGCCGACGAAGAGCCAGCGCAGCTGAGTCTTGGTGCCGACTGGGGTGAACTCGGGAAACTGCTTCTGGTTCAGCGCGTGCGTGAAGTCGACCATGGCATCTCGTGACCGCCTATCCAGCGGGAAGATGCCCCAGGTGCCGCAGTCGATGTTCGTGTCGCCCGCGGCGTGCCGCAACGCGGCCAGGAAGGTCGTCTTGCCGCTGCCCGGCGATCCCCACAAGCCGATCTTGACCGCGTCCTCGGCGGCCTGGCTGGCGCGGCTCT
>Ga0070735_10001192_pt1 | contig 25738 bp, 27 predicted proteins | sample Coa_R1_FD_66443 | JGI IMG/M metagenome (GOLD analysis project Ga0070735, IMG submission 66443) | Surface soil microbial communities from Centralia Pennsylvania, which are recovering from an underground coalmine fire - Coalmine... | ecosystem: Environmental > Terrestrial > Soil > Unclassified ...
AGAACGTCACCGCGCAGCAAGCGCAGCAAGTGACGAGTCAAGCAAACGCGGACTTTCGGGCGTACCAGCAGAGCGTAATCAATGAAGACAACACGGCGGTGCGTCAGGTGAGCCAGCAGTTGACTGCGCGCGCGAACGTCGCCTACCGCCAGCGCGTCACGCAACTGCAGGAAAAAGAGTCGCAGCTTGCGCTCGAGCTTTCGCAGCAAGACGCTTCCAAGCGATTGCAGCTGCAGATGCAGCTGAACAATCTGGCGCTCTCGGATTCGGCGCGCAAGCAGCTGCGCGATCAGCTCGGCGCACTCGATGCGAACGAGGCAGCGACGGTGAACGCGCAGCGCAAGAGCGATGCGCAGCAGTTGGCCGCATACCAGAAACAGCTGCGCGATCAGACCAACTCGCAGATCGCTACGCAAGTCTCGAAGATTCGCGCGCAGACGCAAGCAAAACTGCAATCGCGCCGCAACGAGGTGAGCCAGCAGGTCTCCTCGCAGCTCCAAGGCCTGCAGCCCGCGGCAGTACCGTCAAATTTGCCGGCGGCCACACGCGATAAGCTGGCGCAGATCGACAAGCAGTACAAGTCGCAGTTCCAGGCCGACGCGCAAAGGACGATTCAGGAGTATCAGACGACCAAGGCCGATCTCGACGCGCAATATGCCGCGCTGCAAGGCGCGGACGGCGTGGCGACCGGCGCCGCGAACAAACAACTCACCGACCTGCAGCGGCAGCGGGACGACTTGTACAACAAAATGGTGGACCAAGTGAAGCATGACGCCGCAAGCGTTGCGGCCAAACGTGGATTGCAAGTAGTTTTCATCAGCGTCGTTGCCGCTCCCGGCGGCATCGATTTGACCGACGACGTGGAAAAGGACATCGAGAGCTTACATCAGTGAAGAAGAGCAGCATTATCATCGCCGCGATCGCGGCCCTCATACTCGGCGCATGCGCGCAATCCAGCCCGGTGGGCTTGGTGAACGTGCAACGCCTGACGGCGAATTGGCCGCAATATGAAAACGTGCAGAATCAACTCGCGGCCGACGAGCGCGCGATTGAAACGGAGAAGCTTTCTCCCGGGCAAAAGCAGGCGCAAGCCTCGAGGCTCGAGGCAAAGTACGGAGGGCTGCTCAATCAGCTGGTGGCGCAGGTCAAGGACGCGGCCGCCAAAGTCGCGCAGCAGAAGAATATGAAACTCGTCATCACGCGTGAGGTCGTCGGGTACGGCGGAACCGACATTACGGGGGACGTCGAGAAGCAGATGGGCATCACGGAGTCGGCGTCGCCGAGTCCGAGCCCGTAACGCGTGCTCGGAACGCTCGCCCAGCTCGCGCAGCGCGTCGGCGGCCGAACGATCGGCGAGAGTTCGATTCCGATCGCGCGCATCGCCGCGATCGATGAGGCGGGTGCGGACGCGCTCACTTTTGCGACGACGCCCGCCTATTTACAGGCGGCGCTGCAGTCTCATGCCGGCGCGGTTCTTGCCGACGAGGCGCTGCTGGCCGAATTGGGCGATCCGCGTAAGCCGGTCATTGCGGTGCAAAGCGCGCGGGTCGCGCTCATGCAGTTGCTTCGGGTATTCGATCGTCCCCGCAAACGCGGACCATTCGTTCATCCAAGTGCATCGGTCGATCCCAGCGCGCAGGTCGGCGTCGATGCGTACATCGGGGCGAACGCGGTTATCGGTGCGCGCAGCCGCATCGGCGATCGCAGCGTCATCGATGCGGGCGCGTACGTCGGAGAGGACGTCACTATCGGTTGCGACGCGCTTCTCTATCCGCGCGCCGGCGTTATGGACGCCTGCGCGATTGGAGACCGCGTCATCGTGCATCCCGGTGCGGTGATCGGCAGTGACGGCTTCGGCTACGTTTTCGTCGACGGCCGCTTCGAGCGCATTCCGCAGGTCGGCAACGTCGTGCTGGGCGACGACGTCGAGATCGGTGCGAACACGTGCATCGATCGCGCGCAGACCGCAAGCACGCAGATCGGCAACGGCACCAAAATCGATAACCTCTGCCAGATCGGTCACAACTGCCGCATCGGCGAGCATACCGGTATGGCCGCTCAAGCCGGCCTTGCGGGCAGCACGATCGTCGGCGACTACGTGCTCGTCGGCGGCCAAGCGGGCTTCAAGGGACACATCACGATCGGATCGCGCGTAAAGATCGCCGCGGGTGCCAAGGTATGGGGCGACGTTGCCGACGACGCCTTCGTGAGCGGCACGCCGGCGCGCCCGCATCAGGAAGATCTGCGCAGAGAGGTCATGGTTCGCGGCCTGCCTAAGCTGCTTGCCCGTGTCGACGCCCTCGAGAAGAAGCTGCGGGAACCATAAGCAGCCGTGAGCCTGCAATATCAGACGACGCTGCGCGAGCCGTTCACGTATGAAGGCGTCGGTTTGCACACGGGCGTCCCATGCCGCATCGACGTGCTGCCCGCGGCCCCGGGCAGCGGCCTGCAGTTCGTCAGCGGCGGCGTAGAGATTCCCGCGCTTGCGGAGTACGTCGTCGAAACGGCGCGCGCCACGGTCGTGGGCAAGGGCGAGGTGTCCATCTCGACGATCGAGCATTTGCTGGCCGCACTCTTCGGTATGGGCGTGGCGAACGCGCGCATCCTCGTCGACGGCCCGGAGATTCCCGTCGCGGACGGCAGTGCGAAAACGTGGGTCGACATGATTGCACGCGCCGGCATTGCTGCGCAGAGCGAGATACGCGAGCGCTACGTTCCCACGACGCCGACTTTCGTGCGCGACGGCGATCGCGCTCTCATCGTCTTACCGGCAACGCAGTTTCGCATCAAGTTCGTGGCGGATTTCGCGCCGCCGATCGGAACGCAGTACTTCGATGGCGAGATGAGCACGGAATTTTTTACGGGCGAAATCGCCGCAGCACGCACGTTCGGCTACTTGCACGAAGTGCAGGCGCTGCTCGATCGTGGTCTGGCAAAAGGCGGAACGCTCGAGAATGCGCTGGTGTTCGCGCCCGACGGGCCTATGCAAGAGATGCGCTGGCCCAACGAACCGGTGCGTCACAAAGTGCTCGACTTAATCGGTGATCTCGCGCTGCTCGGCGCATGGCCCCAGTGCGAAGTCATTGCCGTCAAAAGCGGTCACAAACTGCATTGCGTTGCGACCACGCAGCTGCGCGAACAGATGCGCGGCAAGCTTCCGTCGGCGAAGGTGCAATAGCGTGGCGGAACTGGACATCCGGCAAATCATGGAGATTCTGCCGCATCGCCATCCGCTGCTGCTGGTCGATCGCATCACCGAGCTGGAGCCCGGCGTGCGCGCGGTGGGATACAAGAACGTCACGATCACCGAGCCGGTCTTCACCGGACACTTTCCGGGGAATCCGCTGCTGCCGGGAGTGTATATGATCGAAGCGCTCGCACAGCTCGGCGGCTGTGTCGTGCTCGAACCGGGCGAATTCTCGCGTAAAACGCCGTACTTGGCGGGCATCGACGGCGCCAAATTCCGGCGTCCCGTCGTTCCGGGCGACCGATTCATGATGGACGTACGCCTGACCAAACACAAACGCAATATCGGCTGGGTTCACGCTGAAGGCAGCGTGGACGGACAATTCGTGGTTTCCGCGGAGCTGATGTTTTCGATCGCTTCCGATCCCCGGCTCTTTGGGTTCGACGCCACGGTCTTACATGCGTAAGACCGTCGTTAAACAGGCGCATCCGCGCTGCGCGCTGCGCGCCCCTCGTGCGCAAAGCGCACGGGGCCCCCGGCCTTCGGCCCCCGCCATAAGCCTCCGGGTGCAAAGGCGGGACGTCTCACGCGATAGTGAGTACGGTGCGTGATCCATCCGACTGCTATCGTTCATCCGAATGCGAAAGTCGATCGAGGCGTGGAAGTCGGTCCCTATTGCATCGTCGGTGAGAACGTCACCATCGGGCGCGGCACCGTGCTGCAAGGGCACGTGGTCGTGAACGGCTGGACGAGCATCGGCGAAGACTGTCAGATTTTTCCGTTCGCGACCATCGGCGCGTCGTCGCAGGATAAGAAATACACCGGCGAGCGCGCGTACACGCGCATCGGCAGCCGCACTGTCGTTCGCGAGTACGTGAGCATTCAGCGTGCGACGGGCGAGGACCAAGTTACGGCGGTCGGCGACGATTGTCTGCTTCTCGCGTACACGCACGTCGCGCACAACTGCGTTTTGGGTAACGGCGTGACGATGAGCAATCTCGCGCAGCTGGCCGGGCACTGCATCATCGACGACTATGCGTCGATTGCAGGCATGGCGGGCTTGCATCAATTCGTGCGCGTGGGGCGCTTCGCGTTCGTCGGCGGCGACAGCAAGGTGACGCGCGACGTACCGCCGTTCTTTTTGGTGGAAGGCAATCCCGCCGAGCCCTACGGCTTGAACAGCGTGGGGTTGCGACGCGCGAATTTCAGTGATGAAGAGCGCGCGGAGATCAAGAAATTTTACAAGCTGCTCTACGGTTCAAAAATGAAGCTCTCCGAGGCCATAGACACGATGAAGGCCGAAGTGACGACGGAATCGGGCCACCACATTCTGGAGTTTCTCGAGGGCGAATCCCAGCGCGGAATATTGTTGAAGTGAGGCGCGGCGCCCCGCTGCATGCGTTATTTCTTATCGAGCGGTGAAGCCTCCGGAGAACTCGCGGCAACGCTGCTCGCGCAAGCGATTGCGAACGTCGATCCACGCGCACAGTTCGAGGGCATCGGCGCAGCACGGATGCGCGAACAGGGCGTGCGGCTCTGGCGCGATCACACCGGTTGGGCCAGCATGGGTCCGCTCGCGGCGATTCCGCGCATCCCGAAGCTGCTGCTCACAATGCTGCGCACCGCCGCGCACATCGCGCGCGAAAAACCCGACCTCGTAATCCTCGTCGACTTCGGCGCATTCAACGTGCGGTTGGCAAAACGGCTGCGCGCAATCGGCTACCGCGGACCGGTGCTCGACGTATTTCCCCCGGGAACGTGGCTCGATCGCGAGAAGACCGCGCGCGAGGTAGCGTCCGTGGCGACGCCGCTCACCGCGTTCGCGCATCAGCGCGACTTTTATGCCTCGCTCGATCTGCCGATTGCGTATTTCGGTCATCCGCTCGCCGGAACGTATCCGCTGCGTCCGCTCCGTGCGGCGCCTCCGAGTGACGGCGGCATGGTGGCGCTGCTTCCCGGAAGCCGCGGCGGCGAACTGCGCTATCACGTGCCGCGTCTGCTCGAAGCGTTTGCGCGGCTGTGCGAGCGGCGTCCGCAGCTGCGCGGGACGATCGGCGCCGCGGACGATCGCGCGGTCACGCAATTGCACGGCACGCTGCAGCAAACCAACGTCGCCGCGCGACTTTCGATCGCGCGCGGAACGCGCGCGGCGATTGCGGACGCGGACGCAGCGTGGGTTGCATCGGGAACGGCGGTTCTGGAATGCGCGCTCTCCGGCGTGCCGGCCGTTGCGCTTTACGTCATCGCGCCTGCGCTGGCGAATCACGCGCGCCGCGTGTATTCCGGCCGCTTCATCACGCTTCCGAACCTCGTGCTCGATCGTGCCGTCGTGCCGGAGTTGCTGCAGGACGAGGCGACGCCGCAACGCCTCGCGGACGCAATGGACGCGGTGCTGCGCGATCCGGCGGCGCAATACCGCGAATTCGAACGGCTGCGTGAAGCGCTCGGGCCGGCCGACGCGCTGGAGCGCTGCGCGGCCTTCGCCGTCGATCTCGCGAAGGGAGCGGCGTGATGCTGCGCATCTATCATACCTCGGACTTGCACGATCACCGCGGCATCGCTCCGCGGCTGAATACGCTGCGCGAGCGCGAGCCGGGATTGCTGTTCGACTGCGGCGATTCGCTGCGGGGCAGCCAAACCGTGTACCATTTTCGCGAGCCCATCATCGAAGAGATCGATGATGCCCACTATGACGCGCAGGCGATCGGCAATCGCGAATTTCACTATCTCTATCCGTGCCTGCGCGCGCGGGCACGCGCGATGCGCCATCGTCTCGTGTGTACGAATCTGCTCGATCTCAAAGGCCGTGAATTGCCGTTCGCGCGTTCGCTCACGCTGCACCACCCTTCGACAGGCTCAGGGCAGGGCGTCTACATCCATCTGTTCGGGCTGTTGATCATGCAATACCCGGCCGGCAGCTCGTGGGAACGCATCTTCGGCTGGCGATTTCTCGATCCGATCGAAGCCATCGCGAAGTTTTTGCCGCACGTCGGGGATGACGAAGTTCTCGTCGTTCTCTCGCATCTGGGGCTCTCCCTCGACCGAAAACTCGCTGCCGCGCTGCCTCGCATCGATCTGCTGCTCGGCGGGCACAGTCACGATACGCTCCACGAGCCTGAATACGTCGGCACGGTGCCGATCGTGCACGCAGGTCCCTACGGAAAATACGTTTCGCGCACGGTGCTCGACCGGGACCAATCGCGCTGGCGGATCAACTCCTTCGACCTGGTGCCGCTGTTGTGAAACGGATCTTGTTCGTTTCCAACGGGCACGGCGAGATTGCGATTGCGGCGCGCATCGCCGCCGAGGTGCAGTCGCGCGGTCCCGCCCTGTGCGATCATCTGGCGCTGGTCGGCGACGTGCGCTATCCGACGACGATGCGCGAGGTGGGTCCGCGGCGCGCGCTGCCCAGCGGCGGCGTCATTGCAATGGGGAACGTTCGCAACATCGCGCGCGACCTGCGCGCCGGACTCGTCTCGCACACGCTTGCGCAGCTTCGCTTTCTGCGCGGCGCGCGCGGTTCGTACGATGCGGCGGTGGCGGTCGGCGATATCTTCGCGCTCGTCATGGCCCGGCAAGCGCGCGCGCGCGAAACGATCTTCGTCGGAACGGCAAAAAGCGTGCACGTTGCGCCATACGGAACGCTGGAACGGCGCGTCATGCGCGGTGCCGACGCGGTTTTCGTTCGCGACGCGGATACGGCGGCCGATCTAAAACAACGCGGCCTTTCAGCAACGCCGGCGAACGTCATCGTCGATCTCTATGCGGCGGGCGCCGAAACGATCGACGTGCCGTTCGATCCGCTCTTCGCCGTTTTCCCGGGCAGCCGCGAGTCCGCATATGACGATGCGTCGATGCTCGCGCAGATCGTGCGCGCCGTCGTGCAAAAACTCCCGGGCGCGGGCGGCGCGATCTCTATTGCACCGGGAATCGACGCGCAGCGAATGTGCGCGCGTCTCGAACGCGATGGATGGCGTGCAGAGCCCCGCGACGACGCGCGCGCGCCGTTCGCACTCTACGACGGCGATCGCGAAATGCTGCGCGCGTGGACGGGCTCGCCGGGTGCGATGCTGCAGCGCGCGCGTTTGGTGCTGGGTCAGGCGGGCACCGCGAATGAAGCCGCCGCGGCGATGGGCGTGCCGGTCGTTTCGTTCGCGCGCGCGGGCGAAACTCGTACGCCGTGGTATCGCAGACGGCAGATGGGATTGCTCGGCGATGCGATGCTTCTGGCAACCGCCGATCCGCAGCAAGGCGCTGCGCAGGTGCTGGCGCTGCTTGAGGATGCGCCGCGGCGCGATCGCATGAGCGCCATCGGACGGCAGCGCATGGGAAGCGCCGGCGGCGCGGCGCAGGTTGCCGCGCGTATCGCCGCAGCGGTGACCGGATGACGCTCACGCCGCGCTGGATGCCCGCTGCGTTCGCATTCGTTTTTTTCGTGGTGCCGCTCTTTCCGCCGTTCATCATGTTGACCGCCGTGACGATCCCCGGCGTTTCGCTCGTGCCGGCGAGTTTCGCCGTCGCACTGCTCGCGATTGTAGCGGTGATAGCCGTGTACGCGGGCGCGCTGCTCGTTCGGCGGCCGGTACAGCGGCCGCCGACGATGCTGCCCCTTTTCGGCTGGCTGGGCGCCGCGCTGCTCTCCGCCGTGCTCGGATTCAATCCCGCAGGCGGAATGCTCTTCATCGGTATCTTCGGTCTGGGCATTGTCTGGCATCTCGCGCTGCTGCGGTATTACGACGCGCCGGGCGTAAGCCGCGCGATCTTTTGGAGTTTCTTGACCTCTGGCGCGCTGGCTTCGCTCGCCGCGATCGTCATGGTGATTGCACGTACGCCGGTGGATCAATACACGATCGGTCACGGGCGCGCGATCGGCACGTTTATCTTACCGGGAGAACTCGCAGGCTACTTGATCGTGTTTCTGCCCATCGCATTTGCGGTCGCGCGCGTAAGCAAAACGCCTGCGCTTCGCACGCTGGCATGGATTGCGCTCGCGCTCGGCCTTGCGGCGCTCGCACTCACGTTCTCGCGCGCCGGATGGATGGGATTCGCCGCGGCAATCGCCTTTCTCGCGTTCGTCAGCGGCCGCGTTCGCCGCCGCTACGCGCCGGTGATTCTGCTCGGCGGCCTTGCGGCGGTGCTCATCGTCTTCAACGCACATCACAATCCCGCGGAAAACTACACACGCCTCTCGATTTGGCAGGCGGGCATAGAAATCGTCCGGCGTTTTCCGCTCACGGGCGTGGGGCCGTTCGACTTCGCGCGTATCTATCCGCTCGTGCGCCTGCCCGACGGCGACATCACGGCATTTCACGCACATAGTTTCTTGCTCACGATCTTCGCCGAACTCGGCATCGTCGGCGTGATTGCGGTGCTCTGGGTGTGGTGGCGATTCGCGCAAACGTTGCATAGTGAGTTGCGCACGGCGCCTCCCGCGCATGCCACGCTCGCAATCGCCGTTGCGGCGGGACTCGTCGGAACGTGGGTGCAAGGCGTCATCGATACGGTGAGCGTCGTGATCTTCGGCTTGTGGCTGCCGTCGATGGCCCTCGCGCTGGTGCTCGCCGAACACGGGTTGGGAGAGGAGTCCGCATGAAGGCTTTGCGTGTGTCGGTCGCGCTGCTGGTGCTCGCGGGCTGCAATCCGCAGCCGGCGCATCAGCCGAGCAACGCGACCCCGACGCCGACCGCGGCAGCCATGCCGCCGCTGACGGTAATCGGCAAAGGCACCGCGGGGCAGCCCATTCGTTTCACCGGCGAACAGCGCGGACGTACCACGTACGCAGGCCAGGCGCAATCGTGTCGCAGCCATTCGCTGGAAAACGCGACCCAAGGCGTCTGTCAGCAAACGCAGGTAACCTTCTACGACAAGGACGGTACGAAGCTGGAGGCGCGCGCACCCCAAACGGAGATCGACGACCGCCGCAAGCAGGTGATTCTTTCCGGCGGAGTGCATGCCAGGACGAGCACGGGAATCACGCTGGTATGCGATCGGCTCGTCTATGACGACGCTTCGGGCATGTTGCACGGAACGGGCAACGTGCGCGTTACCGGCACCCAAGGCGGCCAGCGCCAAGTGCTTTCGGGTAATTCGTTCACGTCCGACGTCAAGCTGACGCAGATGACGATGAGGTAATGGAACAGCCGCACGAAATCAAACTGCGCGATCTGGTCAAGCGCTACGGTGAGCGCGCCGTCGTCAACGGCGTGAGCGCCGAAGTGCGCACGGGCGAGATTGTCGGCTTGCTCGGTCCGAACGGCGCCGGCAAAACGACGACGTTTTACATGGTCGTCGGATTGGTGAAACCCGACGGCGGCACCGTGCTTCTCAACCGCGGCGATGGCGACATCGATTTGAGTCAGGAGCCGATGTACCAGCGTGCACGCGAGGGCATCGGGTATCTCGCGCAAGAGAATTCGATCTTCCGCAAACTCTCCGTGGGCGACAACGTGCGCCTCATTTGGGAAATGCACGGCGTTTCGCGCGAAGAGCAAGAGAAACGGCTGCCCCCGCTGCTCGAAGAGTTCGGCTTACTCAAATTCATCAACGCACGCGGCGACAGTCTGTCGGGCGGCGAGCGGCGGCGCGTCGAGATTGCGCGCGCGATTGCCATCGAGCCCGCATTCCTGCTCCTCGACGAACCCTTCACGGGAATCGATCCCATCGCGGTTGCGGACATTCAAGCAATGATCCGCCAATTGCGCGATCGAGGCCTCGGCGTGCTGATCACCGATCACCAAGTGCGCGAGACGCTCGCGATCGTGGATCGCGCGTACATCTTGAACAACGGAAAGATCGAAGTTTCCGGTACGGCGCACGACGTGCTCGAAAGCCCGATCGCTCGACAGTTTTATCTGGGCGAAGGCTTTCGATTGTGAACGCAATCCGGCTCAGAATTTTGGACCGGTACATGCTCAACGAGCTGGCCGGTCCGTTTCTGTTCGGGCTCTCCGCATTCACGCTGATCATCGCTGCCGCGCAGATCGTCGAAATCGGGCGCATCGTTTCGGAGACCCATGCGCCGCTGTGGGCGGCCATCGAAGCGTTCCTCTGGCAGCTGCCGCCGACCATGGTAATGGCAATCCCGATGGCACTGCTGCTCGGGACCCTGCTGGCGATTCAGCGGCTCTCCGGGGAGAGCGAGATCAACGCGATGAAGGCAGGCGGCATTACGTTTTTGCGGATCGTCGCTCCGCTGCTGGTCGCGGGCTTCGTCATGTCGTTCGTCACGCTGCTGCTCCAAGAACGCGTCGTGCCGTATGCGAGCGAGCAGTTTCGCGTCATTCAGAACACCATCATCAACCGCGGCGCGGCGCTGGCGAGCAGCTTGAACATCTCGGCGTCGCTGCCCGGCGGCGGATCGCAGATGACCTTCGCGCGCGCATGCGAGCAGAATTGCCGGGCGCTTCTCGGCGTGACGCTCGTGCAGTACGACCGCGCGGGAAACCCGATGCGCATCGTCTTTGCGGATCGCGCGATGTTCAACGCGGATCAATGGACGCTCGACAACGCGCGCGTGTACCAATTCTCCCCGGGCGGGGAGGGCGTGACGACCACGTCCTCGACGCCCTCACTGCAGGTCGAACTGGGCGAGAATCCAACCGAGATGGTCAAGCGTGCCGCGAACGACAACCCGGAGGACATGAACCGCGCGCAGATCGCCCAGCTCATTCATACGGGACAACTCTCGGCGAGCGAGCTGCAAAAATATACGATGGTCTACCAAGAGAAGCTGGCGACGCCGTTCGCGTGTTTCGTCTTCACGCTGCTCGCGGTTCCGTACGGCATTCGAGCGATGCGCGGCGGGGGCAGCGCTAGTTTGGGGTTCGGCCTGGCGGTATTAATCGTGTTCATCTACTACATCGTCTCCACGATCTTCCAATACATCGGCGAGGCATTTCTGCCGCTGGCGTTTTTGGCCGCGTGGATGCCGAACATCATTTTCACGCTCTTCGGCGCGCGGCGGCTCTACCGCGCGGCGCTGGTGTAGCTCGTGAACGACATTCTGCGCGGCACCGGCATCGTAATCTTCATCGTGGTGCTCGCCGGCGTCATTGCGTATCTGGGCGATCGCGTCGGGCATCAAGTCGGGCGGCGGCGTCTCACGCTCTTCAACATCCGCCCGCGGTATACGTCGACGATCATCGCCGTTGGGACCGGCATGCTCATCGCGCTGATCATCACATTGGTCGCGATCTTCGCTTCGAATCAAGTGAAGACGGCGTTCTTTCGCTTGAACGCAATCAACCGCGAGATTGCCGCAGCACAAGCGCGCGCGACCGAACTCGAACAGAAAGTGACCAGCGCACGCGTCGTGCTCAACGTCGGGCAGCCGATGAGTCCAATCATCGGGCGCGTCGCGGTCAATGCGCCTGAGGGGTTGCGCAACGACATCGTGCAAGAGTTCTACAACCAAACGGTCGCATACGTAAACCGGCAGTATACGCGCCCGCCGTACGATCTGCGCCGTTTCGCGCCGCCGGCGAACCTGCAGTCGATCTTGAATCAGCTCGCCAACAGCCCGCAGATGCAAGCGTCGGTCACGCAAGCGCCCGTGCTCCTCTTTGCCGTTGCCGATCAGAACCTGTACGCCGGCGATCAGATTCACTTCGGCATTCAGATGTATCCCGATCGGTTGATCGCGCCCGCAGGCGAGGCGATTGCCTCGCTCGTGATTCCCAGCGGTAAGAACGTCAGCGCGGATCTTGCCATCGCGGAGCTGCTCGACGCGTACGTACCGCGCGACCTCATACGCGCCGGAATGCCGCCCTTTTTCGCGGATAACGTGTTACCGCAGAAGACGTTGCCGGACATTGCGCAGATGCGCCGCATGCTCGCAAGTGCCGGCGGCACGTACTTGATGACGGCGTTCGCAGCAACGGATATTCGTCCGGACACGTTCAGCGCTCCGGTGGTGATCACGCTGCAGAAGGCGCCCGCACAATGAGCGGCACCGTCTTGGGGATCGACCCCGGGACGCGCAAGGTCGGCTTCGCGCTGGTCGAAGATGCGGAGTCGCCGGCGATCGCCCGCGGGATCGAACCGGTCGAGAGTCTCCTCAAGCGGCTGCAGCCGCTGCTGGACGACCATCCGATCGCGGCTATCGCTTTGGGCGGGGGCACCAATATGGACCGGCTGGCCTCGATGCTCTCACCCCTTGGGGCGCCGCTGCATATCGTGGACGAGACCGACACAACCTATCGCGCCCGCGCGTTGTACTTTCACGAGCATCCGCCGCGTGGGTGGCGGCGTTTGCTGCCTCTTGGCCTGTTGCTCCCTCCCGGGCCCATAGACGACTACGCCGCAATACTCATCGCGAGGCGGTATATCGGTCGCAGGGCATAAGGAGCATCCGGGGTATTGAAACCGTCCGGTTTTCGACCGATAGTAGTAGGTACGCAGTATAAGCGGGAAGTGGATGTAACATGCGCACGTGGGTTCGTGTTGCCGCGGTCGTGGCGCTTGTGGGAGCGCTCGCTTTTCGCGTGCCGGCCGCAGCCTCGGTCCAGCCCGACGTTCGCCTCGACCCCGCGCGCATGTTCAACCCTCTGAGCGAATCGCTGCTGGCGCGCTTTTTCGTTCCACCGCCCGCCCTCTCGCCAATCGACGTGGTCCTCTACGATGCGCCCAATCCCGCCGTCACGGCGATTGCCGCCCCGGTACAGACCACTTCCGGCACGAGCCGCGTGATTGCCGCGGTGAATTTGCGCGGCTTTGCGCCCCCGATGCAGCTCCCCAGTGTGCCGTTGGAACGGCCTCCCGTTGCGTCGGTGACGAGCGTGCAGCATGCGCAACTAGCGCAACCTGGTGCCATCAGCGCTCCGGCACTCGCGGTTGGTTCCGATAATTACGCCCCGTACGCGCCGCCCGTGCAGCACGTGAAGGAAAGCGTCAACGTCCCCGTTCGCGTGGGCGGCATACATTTTTCCGGTCTGGTGAGCGGCGACCAAGCCCAGACGTTCCATCCGGACGCCGTGCGAGCGATGGAGCTGTGCGGCACGACCGACGAAGCTGCCGCGTGTCCGTATCTGCACAACCAGAGCATGCAAAATGTCGCGGCGGGGACCGCTTTCGACGTGCGCGCGGGCAACAGGTATCTGAATCTTCAGCTTTCAGGCAGCGTCGGTCGTGTGAGCAACGGTGACGTGGCGATGTATCAGTACGCGCCGCTCGATCCGGATACGCAGCTGGATCCGGCCACGACCGCTTCGCCCGCCGACAGCTCGCTGCTGTACTATCCGGGCCTCGCGCAAGTCGTGCGCCACGGACTCAACGCGAAGCTGAACGTGCCGGTTACGCCGGCCGTGACCATCGGTCTTCAGTACGATCGCTCGCATTATCAAGGCGACTACAGCAGCCTGCTGCTCGCTCCGGGATTGGATGCGACGAAGGACACGTATCTGGGCAACGTGACGTACGCGCTGCCGAATTCGTCGAGTATGCTCACCCTTTCCGCGCGGCAGTACCGCTACGAAGACAATCTCTCGAATTTCAGCCTGACGGAAACGCGAGCCGACCTGCAGTTCACGGTGAAATTCTGACCGACGCCGCCGGGCGGCGCCGCGTGCAGGTCGTCCTGGCCGCAATAGCCGCGTTCGTCGCGCTTGCTCTGGGCGCGGTACAACTCGGATCCGATGCCATATTCGCCCGCGCGGGTGAGCCGATGTCGCTGCCTGCGCACTTGCATTCTGCCCTTGGTGCCGCCCTGTATCGCGCGGTTGCGCGGATTGCACCTGCGCCCTACGTCGATGCAATGCTCGCGCGCGCAGCGCTCGAGAGCGGAGATCTCGCGCAAGCGCAGCACTATGCGCTCATGCTTCCGCCGTCTGCTCGGCGCGACGACTTCTTGGCGCGCCTCGCACAAGCCCGCGGCCAAGATTCGCTCGCGCAACAGTATTTCGTTCGCGCCGCCGACATCGAAGCAATCGATGCCGCCGTGGGTGATTTGGCAGCTCGCGATCCTGCGCGCGCATACGCGCTCGAAACCGCGCTGATGGAGCGTCTGCGCGTGAGCGGCACGCATCCGGACTTCGTCGCGGAAGCGTATTGGCGCATGGGTACGCTGGCATGGCAACAGTCGAAGCGCATGCTCGCGATGCGCGATTACCGGCAAGCCGTGCAGCTCTCGCCCCTTTCGGAAAAGTATTTGCTCGCCGCCGGGTTCAGCGCGTACGAGCTGCGCGACGATCGTGCCGCGCGGCGAGATTTTCAGCGCGTCATCAGCGTGAATCCGGCAAGTGCCGACGCATACGCGGGCGCCGGAATGGTTGCATTGCGCGAAGGCAACCGCGCGCAGGCGGTGCAGTACGCCGCGCGCGCCCGCGAGTGCAATCCGCATGCGGGCTCGCTGGCGACACTGCAATCACTACTGCGGGAGTGATCCCGTGATCGTCGCGCTGGACATGCAGCTGGCCGTCGGCAATGCGACGGGCATCGGTGAGTACGTGCTCGGATTGGCGCCTTCGCTCCGAGATTGCGGCGTCGAGGTGATAGAGCTGTGCGAACCCAAGCTGGATCCGTGGCGCTTCGACCGGCGAGTCGTCTGGGATCAAGTCGTGCTGCCGCAACGCGCGCGCGCAAGCAACGCGGATTTGCTGCATTGCGCGTGCGGGACGATGCCGCTGCGACTGACGATGCCGGCCGTCGTCACCGTGCACGACGTCGCCTGGCTGCGAGTGCAGCAACACACGCGTCCGTATGCGCGCTACTACTTCGGAACCTTTGCGCTTCAGCGCTATTCGCACGCCGCCGCAATCGTCGTCGATTCGGCCTTCTCCCGCGCGGAGCTGTTGGAGGTGCTCGACGTGCCCTCCGAACGCGTGCACGTGGTGTATCCCGGAGTGGCTGCGGACTACTGCGGTATCGAACGCCGGCCGAGCGGAGAAGCGCTGGTCTTGGTTCCCGGCACGGTGGAGCGCCGCAAAAATTTGGAAGTGCTGATTCGCGCGCTGACGCAATTGCCCAAGGAGACGAAAGTCATTTCCGTAGGACCGCCGACGCCGTATCGCGAGGAATGCGAGCGTTTGGCGACCGAGTTGTCCGTGCGCGAGCGCATCGAATTTCGCGGGTACGTTACGCGCGGGGAGCTCATCGATTTGTACGCGCGCTGTGCCCTGGTCGCCGTTCCGTCGCGCTACGAAGGGTTTGGGTACGCAGCCGCTCAGGCGCTCTGTGCGGGGGTGCCGCTGGTCGTTTCGGACGCATCCTCGTTGCCGGAAGTTGCGGGGAGCTCCGCGCCGCTCGCCGGCACTGACGACGACGTGCAGTGGGCTGCGGAGATCGCGGGGATTCTGCGCGATCCCGCGCGCGCGCAAGCGCAGGCGCAAGCGCAGCGCGCATCCGCAAACGCGCGCTTCGCGTGGCAGGCGAGCGCGCGAGCGATGCGGCAGGTGTATGAAACCGCCTTAGCAGATGGATGATAGGAGGCAGTATGGCTGATGCACCGGTCCCGGCGCCGACGGAAAATGCGCAAGTTCCACTGAGCCCGCAAGAGCAGTCGAAGCTCGATGCGCAGGTCCAAGGCTATGTCGGCGATCTGGCGTCGCTCGACATCCACGGTGAGGATTTCAAGACGCGTATCAGCGCACTCGAGCAACTCGGCAACAGCGAGATTTCGCAAGCGGCGAGCGTTGCAAACCGCCTGCTCGATCGCCCGATGCGCGCGCTGCGCGATCCCAACGCGGGCTCGCCCGAAGTTTCGAAGGGTTTGAGCGATCTGCGCGCGACGATCGAATCGCTCGATCCCGCCAAGCGCGATTTGCTTTCACCACGCCGGCTGCTCGGTATCATTCCGTTCGGCAATCGCCTGCGCCAGTATTTCGATCAGTATCAGTCGGCCCAGACGCACCTCAATGCAATCATCGAAAGCTTATACCGGGGCAAGGACGAACTGCTGCGCGACAACGCGGCCATCGAGGAGCAGAAAACGCAGCTCTGGACGCTGATGGGCAAGACGCAGGCGATGATCTATCTCTGTAAAAAGATCGACGCCGAGCTGACGGACAAAATCGCGCAGCTGGAAACCAGCGACCCGGAGCGCGCGAAGACCGTCAAGGAATCCGCGCTCTTTCCGGTGCGGCAGAAGGGCGTCGATTTGCTCACGCAGATGGCCGTGAACGTGCAAGGATATCAAGCGCTCGACCTCATCAAACGAAACAACGCCGAATTGGTCAAAGGCGTCGATCGCGCGACGACGACCACGGTGAGCGCGCTGCGCACCGCAGTTGCCGTTGCGCAGGCATTGACCAGCCAGCGTTTGGTTCTCGCGCAGATCTCCGCGCTCGGTTCGACGACCTCGAACATGATCGAATCCACCTCGCAGATGCTGCGCGATCAAGGCGTCGCGATCTATAAGCAAGCTGCGGAACCGACCGTACAGCTCGAGCAGCTGCATCATGCCTTCGAGAACGTGTACGCCGCGATGGATGCGGTCGAAGACTACAAACTCAAGGCTGCGGACAACTTGGCGCAGACGGCGAGCGCTTTGGAGGGTGAGGTGCAAAAGGCCAAAGCCTATCTGTCGCGCTCAGGCGCACCGCAGCTGCCGCAATAGGTATGGCGCTTCCCGCAGAGGCGCAGGCTTGCGTCGATCGCATCCTTGCGCTGCTCGACGAAGCCCAAGCGCTCGGCCTGGATCAATCGTCGAGTGAGGATGCGTATGCGCTGCGCGCGGCGCGCGAGCGATATCTTCCCGAGACGCTCGATGCGTACGAACGGATTCCGCCGGCGCTGCGCCGGACGCCCGGCGACGCAAGCGGACGCACGCCGGACGACCAACTCCTCGAACAGCTCGCGATCATCGAACGATCCGCCGCGCAGCGTTTGCAGCGCGCGGCGGACCACGCGCGCACGACGCTCTCCGCAAACGGACGATTTCTCATCGATCGCCTGGGTGCACTCGATTCCTTGCCGGAAGCGCCGCCGATGGAGGCGCATAGCGCGCCCGTCACCGCGCATCGTTTCGTCGAATCGATTACGACCGGCGCGAAGCGAAACCGCGATTTGGTGAACGCGGTCGCAAATCGCCTGTATCAAGCGTTCCCGCTGCTCACGGAAGTCGATCGCGGGATTTTCGGCACCGGCGCGGCGCGCCGCGTCGCCATCACCGTGCCGCTCGGTAACGATCGTTTGCGTTATCTGCTTGCGCTCGGCGCCGGCGGGGACGTCGAAACGACCTGCGCAAAGATCGTGCGCGGCGTCACCATTCGCACCGAGCACGTCCCGTTCGAGCAGTGGGCGCGCGCGCTCTACGAAGATTTGCATGCGTTCGCGCGCAGCAGCGTTCAGGCGCAGGAAATGCTTGCGCAGCTCATCCGATAGAGGTTCCGAAAGAAAGAGGCAATCATGGGATTCTTTGGCTTTGGGTCCGGTCCGCGCCAGCCGCAGGTGCCCCCAGGTGCGGCGCCCGGCGCTCCCGGCGTTCCCCCGGCGATGACCCAGGGCGGCGTACCGCAGGACGCAATCGCGCGTTTGCGGCGCATGTCCGGCGAGGGCGGCAAGCCGCTTTTCACCAGCGATCTTTCCGTAAGCGAATTCGTTCTGCTCGAACAGCTCGGCATCAAACCGCTGGGCATGGTGCTCGGCAGTTCGATCTACCACGTCGGAATTCAGTACGGCAACTGGTATCAAAATCAAGAACTGGACTATTTGAGTCAAGCGATGTACCACGCGCGCGAGCTGGCGATGTCGCGCATGGAGGAAGAGGCATCGGTGCTCGGTGCGGACGGCATCGTCGGCGTGCGGCTCAACGTCAACGCGTATTCGTGGGCTGAAGCGGCGCTCGAATTCACTGCAATCGGCACCGCCATCAAAGCGCGCGAAGGTGAACGCTACCATACGGCACACGGGCGCCCGTTCACGAGCGATCTCTCCGCACAGGATTTCTACAAACTGTTCCAATCCGGATACATTCCGGCGGAACTGGTGCTCGGCAATTGCGTGTACCACGTTGCGCATCAGGGTTTTCTGCAGCAACTGCGCACGGTCGGGGTAAACGTGGAACTGACCAATTATACCGAAGCGATCTACGACGCGCGCGAACTGGCGATGAGCCGCATGCAGGCCGAAGCGGAAGCGCACGGCGCAGAAGGCATCATCGGCATGCGCATCACCGAGCAAAGCTGGATCTGGCAGCCGCACGTCATCGAGTTCATGGCCATCGGCACCTCGATTGTCAAACGTCCCGGCTACAGCGGCGACGGCACGCTGCCGGAGGCGCCGCGGTTAACGGTTTCACTGGACGACTAGGAGGCAGCTATGGTAAAAGACTTGGCGTTTATCGCGTATTCCGTGAAAGACGCGCCCACGGCGGCAAGGTTCTATAGGGAAGTGATTGGGCTTGAGCCGGGCAGCGAGAGTTTCGGCGATCACTGGATCGAATTCAACGTCGGGACGGCAACGTTCGGCGTCGGGAACGGTGAAGGGCTTGGGATTGCGCCGGGATCTTCATCGGGTGCGGCGTTCGAAGTCGACGACATTGCCGCAATGCGGGAACGATTGCTCGCGCGCGGCGTGAAGGTCACCGAGATTCACACGTTTCCCAGCGGCTGCTCCGCGTGCTTCGCTTGGGACCCGGACGGCAACCAATTTGCCGTGCACCAAAAGCGCTAATCGGATGGTCTCAATATAGAGTATCCCCGTAAAACGCTCCATATTGACAGACACCGGGGCCATGCCGTATCGTGGAATCATACACGAGGAGAACATGGCCCGAGTTTCCGCCGGTACCAAAACGCCGGAGATCTCACTCAGCGAGCGGCTCAGCGGGCCCGCTCTGGAAGCCTTTGCGCGCATTGCCGGTCACTGGGACTTGACCACGGCCGAACAGCGCACGCTGCTGGGCGGCATCGCCGAATCGACGTTTTTCAAGTATCTGAAAAATCCGAAAACTGCGCGGTTGTCGGCCGATACGCTCGAACGCATTTCGCACCTCGTCGGCATTTTCAAATCGATTAACGTGCTGCTGCCGCGCGCCGAAGCAGCCGATTCGTGGATGCGCCGCTCGAACGACGCAGCGCTGTTCAAGGGACGCAGTGCGCTCGATTACGTGCTGAGCGGCCGTTTCGAGGATTTGATCGCCGTCCGTCACTATCTGGATGCGATGCGCGGATGGTGAGCAGCGTCGACTGGCGCAGCGCATATCGCCTCATCAGCTCCAAATACCCGACGGTCAGCGTCTACGACCGCATCACCGACGCGAAAAACTTCCAAGCGATTTTGGAATTGGAAGCGCTCACGAATCCGCGTTTGCGGCAAGAGGCCGGCGATTACCGCAAGGTCCGCGCGGAGGATGCCGTAACGGGGCCGGGATCCACGCCGATCATGGCGTCGTTCGCGTACTCGGGGCCGAGCCGCTTTACGGACGGCACGTACGGCGTGTACTATGCTGCGCACGACGAGGAGACCGCGATCGCCGAATCGCGCTACTGGACGCAGCGCTTTCTCCAGGCGACGAACGAGCCGAGCATCGACGTCGACAAGCGCGTCTATACCGCCCGCATCCGCGGCTCGTACGACGATCTGCGCTCGCGTTCGAAGCGCAGCAATCTCTACGCTTCGGACTCGTATGCCGCTTCGCAAACGTACGCGCGAAAACTATACGAGCGGAACGAAGTCGACGGTGTCGTCTACAACAGCGTGCGCCGCCAGGGCGGCGAGTGCATCTGCGTCTTTCGACCGCGGCTTGTGAGCAATTGCCGCATATCGGCGTACGTCCAATTCCGCTGGGACGGCGCGCACATCATCGGTACCGCAACCTTGACGCGCATCACCGGCAAATGAACGCAGCGCAAAGCGAGGCGAATGAGCGCAGCCGCCGTCTACAAGTTCGCACCGGTTGCCCATGCTCTCCGCCGTGTCCGGCAACGCTCACCTTAGAGTATATCAGTAAATCGGCGAGCCGGGCGCTCCGGGTGCGACGCTGCCGTCGTCCGGAGCGAAGACCAAGCGCAGGGGATAGCTCGAACCGCTATCGGGAATCGTTTCAATGGTGACGCGCACGAAGCCGAGCGCGGGGACGACGTACTGACGCACTTTGTAGCGTGAGAACGGCGGCACTTGATGCGATTGGATCAGTGTGCCGTCGATGAGATACGTGCCGGTCGCGCGTCCGCCGTGCGGATTTTCGTAGATGGCAATCGGCTGCGGCTGCCTCGTCGGATTTTGTATTTTGATGACGTACGACTGCAGCACGCCGTAATCGCCGGACAGCGCTTGTCCTTGCAGTAGATTCGGCAGCGGGATGTGGCCGATTTGCAGTTCGAGATACGGATCGGTGACGTTCCACAGCGTGCTGTAGTGAAATTCCGGAATCTTGTACACGCCGCGCGCATGCGGGTGGCCGCCCGAAAGAAGTTCGGTGCTCGCGAGCGATTCGTCCGGCGAACTCGAAGCGTCCTGTGCGAACAGCGTGAGGTGCACCGTGCTGCCGTTGAACACCCGCAGCTGTAGCAGATTGCACACGACGTTCTTCGCCGGAAGCGGCTGCTCGACGAGATTGAGCGTCCCGTTGCCCGGAATGACGATCACGCTGCCTTCATTTTGCACCAAACGCCGCAAAAACGCGTACGTGGCCACGTGTCCGGCGAGCATTTCGTTCGGATCGGGGCCGCCTTCACCGCTGATGAACTGCACGATAGCCGGCTCATTCGATTCGTTTTGCGCGCGGAGCACGATGCGGCGATCGGGCTGGCCGGGCGGATTGTAGTGGAAATACAGAAAGCGCGTCGGCGCATCGCGTTTGAGATCGGTCGCAAAAAGCACACCGTTCTCTTCCAAGCGTTCCGGATAGTCGCTCACCGTCAGCGAATCTGGCGTGATCTTCGGCGCGGCCATGTTCTCGACGCGCACGTGCGTCGTGCCCTCGACGCTGAAGTATTGCTCGCCTTGTATGAGCATCGGCACGTCGACGGTCGCCACGCTGTCTTGCGCGAGCGCTTCGGAGAACTGCACTTCGTCGGTCGATGCGACGATTTGCGCGCCTGCCCGCGCTTGCGCTGCAGCAACGGCGGCGGCAACGGCTTGCCGCTTGACGAACATCGGATTTGCCGGATCGCCCGTCACGCGAATGGACGCCGAATCTGCAATGCTGCCGGCGGTGTAGGCGACGCGCACCGGCACAACGGCGTTCACGCCGCGCTGATCGGTAATACCCAGCGCCGTCGCGCCCGGTGCTTTGCCGGTGAGCGTGACCGTTTCAGCCGTTTGATCGACTGCTGCATCGACGATGGCGGGATTCAACACCGTGACCTTCATCTGCCCGAGCACCGACGAGACGTGCAGCGTTTGCGTTGCGCCGACGGCAACTTGTGCGGCGGGCGGCTGCACGAGGATCGGCGGCGGCGTGGGCGTTGCCGTCGGACTGGGCGAGGGTGAAGGTGAGAACGACCCGAGCGGCGCCGGCACGCCTGTCGTGAGCGGTGTGGGAGTCGGCGCACCGGATGGCGTCGGCGTGACCGGCGGATTGGTTGCAGGCGGTGCCGTCGGATTGACTTGGGTGCGCGCGTAACCGGCGGATGCCAACACGCATCCGGCCGTGAGCAGCGCGGCTACAAAGGTCGTGCGCCGCGTCAAGCTACGCTATTTTGGCTTCGTTGCGGCTCACGGCAGTGGCGAGCAGCGTCTTATAGCCGACACTCGGAAATAGCACGGTGACGAGGTCTTTTTCGGCCCGCTCGACCGTGCCCTGTCCGAACTTCGGATGAAAGACGATATCCGCGATACGGTACCCGGAAAGCACGCCGGGCTCGGGCGCCTCTCCACGCAAGATGGTTGCCGTCTGTGCACGCAAGCAGTTGTCGCACGCGCCGCAGTTCGCGCTCTCGTAGTCCTCGCCGAAGTAGTTCAGGATGAACTTACGACGGCACGAGGTCGTCTCGGCGTATTGCAGCATCATCGCGAGCTTGCTCTGATCGTACGATTTCTTCGTCTCGTAGCTCGCGAGGTTGAGCACGAGATCGCGATTTTTGCGCGCGGCTTCGGTGAGCGCGTACTTCGAGCGGCTGATCGTTTCGATGAAGCCGCCCTTTTTGAGAAGCGCGAGAATCACTTTGAGTTTGGTGAGCGGCAGTTGCAGAATCTTGCGCAGATCCGTCATCGAGACGCCGCCCTCTTGCGCGCCGAAAATTTCGAGCGTACCGAAGACTTTCTGCACCTCTTCGATGTCGGGGTACTTACCGGTGAGGAAGTAGTTCTGCACGCGCGTGTCGCTCATGCGGTAGATGAGCACGCATTTGGAAGGCAGGCCGTCGCGGCCGGAACGCCCGGCCTCTTGCGTATAGGCTTCCACCGATCCCGGCAGATCGTAGTGCACGACGAAGCGGATGTTCGGCTTGTCGATGCCCAGGCCGAAGGCGTTGGTTGCGACGACGGCGCGAATGTGCTCGTCCATGAACAGCTCGTGCACCGAGGTGCGATCCTGTTTTTGCAGCTTCGAGTGATACACCGCGGCCGGAATGTCGAGCGACTCCTGAAGGTAGCGCTGCACTTCGAGTGCGTTCTTGATCGTCGCGGTGTAGATGATGCCGGTGCCTTCGAGATCGTTTGCGAAGAGCTGCTTGAGAATCTTGAGCTTGTCGGATTCTTTCTCGGCGCGGCGCACCGAATAGATCAGACTCGGCCGGTCGAACCCTTTGACGATCGGCTTGACGTGCGGAATGCCCAGTTGGTGCAGGATATCTTCGCGTACGGCAGGCGTCGCCGTTGCCGTAAGCGCGAGCACGGTGGGGTGTCCCAGGCGTTCGATCACGTGTCCGAGCGCAAGATATGCGGGCCGGAAATCGTGACCCCACTGGCTGATGCAGTGCGCTTCATCGACGACGAAGAGCGGCACTCTGATCGATTGCAGCAGGTACATGAACGAATCGTCTTCGAGTTTTTCCGGCGTGACGAAGACGATCTTGATGTGCCGCCCGCGAATGCGCGCGAGCGCCGACGCTTCTTGATCTTCCGAGAGCGTGGAGTTGAGCGCGACCACGTCCGTGATGCCCAGCTCGCGCAGCATGTCGATCTGATCCTTCATCAGGGCGATGAGCGGACTCACGACGACCGTGGTTCCCTCGAGGAGCAAGGCGGACAGCTGATAGGTCAAACTTTTGCCGGCGCCCGTGGCTAAAATCGCGAGCGAATCCTGTCCCGTGACGATACGCGAAACGACTTCCTCTTGTCCCGGCTGAAATGACTCGAAACCGAACTTCTCACGAAGCGCAGCCCGCAGATCCACGACGCTACCTCATTCTCCTGTGGTGTCCTCCGGACACGCATGCCCGCCTCTTTAGTAAGTTGAACCAAAGAAGCTGCCCAGTCCAGTATACCCCCCGGCAGGCGCCGCAAAACACCAAAAAGTACTAACGGGGGTGTCCCTCTATCGTACCTGGCGCCCCAAGAGTTTTGCCGATTTGGTCGGGCAAGACGCCGTCGTTCGCACGCTCACCAGCGCGCTCGAAAGCGACAAACTTGCGCACGCGTATCTTTTCTCGGGGCCGCGCGGTTCCGGGAAGACGTCGGCGGCCAAAATCCTGGCCCGCTGCATCGACTGTGTGAACGGTCCGACCTCCACGCCCGACAACACGTGCGAGAACTGTCAGGCAATTCTTTCCGGCACGGCGCTCGACGTGCTCGAGATCGACGCCGCAAGCAATCGCGGCATCGACGAGATTCGCGCGCTGCGCGACGCGGTGAAATTCGCGCCTTCGACGATGCGCATGAAAGTGTACATCATCGATGAGGCGCACATGCTCACCAAAGAAGGCGCCAATGCGTTTTTGAAGACGCTGGAAGAGCCGCCGCCGCATGCGGTCTTTATTTTGGCGACGACCGAACCCGAAAAACTGCCGGTCACGATTCTTTCGCGCTGTCAGCGCTACGCGTTCCGCCGCATCGCGATCCCGGTGATGATCGAGCGCATGCGCGAGATCGCTAACGCCGAGGGCATCGCAATCGGCGAGGCGGCGCTTTCCGCGATTGCGTACCGCGCAGACGGCGGTTTGCGCGATGCGCTCACCATGCTCGAACAGGCCGCGGCGTTTGCGGACGGAGAGATTACCACGCAAACGATCGACCTGGCTTTCGGCGCAACGGGACGCAAATACGCAAGCGCGCTGCTCGACCAGCTGATCGCGAAGGATGCTTCAGGCGTGCTGCAGACAATCGACGAAGCGAGCGACGCGGGCACCGACATGCAGGTGTTGCTGCGCAGCCTCATCGGTGAATTTCGCAATTTGCTGGTTGGGCGTATCGATCCGCAGCTGCTCTCGCGCGACCTCGCGCCGGAGGACGCGCACCGAGCCGCCGATCGCGGCAAGCTGCTCGCGCAAGCGCAAATCGTCCGCGCGTTGCGGCTCTTGGCGGACGCGCTGACGATCGCGCGCTCTTCGGGCAATCCGCGCCTGGAGCTGGAAACCGCATTGCTGCGCTACACGCTCGCAGCGGAAGACCTCTCGCTTGATAGCCTCAATGCACGCATGAGCGCGCTCGAAGAAGGCAAAACCGCTCCCGTAATCTCAGCCGCACCGCCAGCCCCAGTGCCGCCCCCATCTCGTCATCCTGAGGTATCGAAGGACCCCGAGCCTGTCGAGGGGCGCGCGCAAAGCGCGCCCGCATCCGGGCCGGTGACCATCCAAAAAGTGAAAGCGGCTTGGGAGTCGATCGTGATGAAGGTCGAGAGCGAGAAGCAATCGCTGCGCGGCGAATTGCGGCGCGCGATGCCCGATTCGGTCGACGGCAACGCGCTGATCGTGAAAGTTCCGACTGCGTATTCCGCGGACGTGCTCAAAGACAATGCGAAGCTCGTGCAGAGCGCCGTTGCCGAAGCGCTCGGCGTGACGATGCAGGTGAACTTCCAAACCGGCGGCGCAGCGCCGGCGCGCAGCAAAGGCAGTGCGGCGCGCACCGCGGCAAGCGTCCAAGCCGCGCAGCCGGCTTCCGCTTCCATCGCCGAAGACCCTGACGAACTCTTTACTTACCTCAACGAACGGATCAAATAATGAACCAGGCGCAATTGATGGCGCAGATGCGCAAGATGCAGCAAGAGATGACCAAGGCGCAAGACGAGCTGGCGAACACGGTCGTCACCGGAACCGCCGCGGGCGAAAGCGTGAAAGTTGAGATGACGTGCGATCATCACGTGAAAAGCGTGAAGATTTCCAAAGACGCCGTCGATCCCGACGATATCGAAACGCTCGAAGATCTCCTGACCGTCGCGCTCAATGACGCGCTCAAAAAAGTCGAAGAAACGGCCCAGAGCCGCATGGGCAGGCTCACGGGCGGTATGCGCATTCCCGGTCTCATGTAAGCAACTCGTGCCCAATTCGAGTTCGATCGCCGGGCCGGTTCAAGCCCTGATCAACGAATTCAGCAAGCTGCCGACCGTCGGACCGAAAACCGCGGCGCGGCTCGTCTTCTACTTGCTCAATCGCCCGCGTCACGAAGCGCAGGCGCTCGCCGAGGCGATTCTCGCGGTGAAAGATCGCGTTCGTCTCTGCTCTATGTGTTTTTCGATCACGGAGGACGACCCGTGCGCGATCTGCCGCGACGAACGGCGCGATCGACAGACGATCT
>Ga0070735_10001193_pt1 | contig 25727 bp, 28 predicted proteins | sample Coa_R1_FD_66443 | JGI IMG/M metagenome (GOLD analysis project Ga0070735, IMG submission 66443) | Surface soil microbial communities from Centralia Pennsylvania, which are recovering from an underground coalmine fire - Coalmine... | ecosystem: Environmental > Terrestrial > Soil > Unclassified ...
GTGTCCAAGGCGGGTACGGTGTCGCGGTGACAGGGCCCGGGCTGTACTGGGATCACGCCGAGGTCCTGCGGCGACTGAACCCTCAGTAGCGGCTGTCGATATTGACGCAAGCACCCGCTACCAGGGCACGGTCGCGCCGTCGTGGCCGTAGAAGCCGTGCTCGCCGGTGCCCGCCTTGGCCTCGACCACGTCGACGATGCCTTTGACGCTGTCCTCCACCGAAAGCATCGCGCCCGGCCCGCCCATGTCGGTGCGCACCCAGCCGGGGCTGATCGAGAGCACCGTCAGCTTGCGGTCCCCCAGCGCGAGCGTGAAGCTGCGCGTGAGCTTGTTCAGCGCCGCCTTGCTGGCCGAGTAGAGATCAGCGCTCCCGCCCCGGAAGCTTCTCGAGATGCTGCCAAGCCCCGACGTCATCATCGCGATCACGCCCGGCCCGTCGCGCATCTGGTCGAGGAACGCCTCGGCCACATGGATCGGCCCGACCGTGTTGGTGAGGAAGATGCGCGCGACGTCGTCGCGGCTGGCGTCGCCCGCCTTGGCCAGGCCCCGGAGCGTGATGCCGGCGTTGACGAACAGCAGGTCGAGCGTCACGTCCTTAAGCCGCCCGGCAAGGGCGTCGATGGAAGCGCCGTCCTCCACGTCGCACATCTCGATGCGCACCTTGCCGCCGCTACCGCCGGCGAGCGCCCGCAGCGCCTCGCCCGACCCCTCGCTCCTCAAGGTCGCGATCACCGACCAGCCGCGGCCGGCCAGATCCCGAACGAGCCCTAAGCCCAGACCCCGCGATGCGCCGACCACCAGCGCCGTCCGTTCCGCCATCTCAGATACTCCCGTTTCGAGCCCAGTTTCAGGCGCTCGACCGCGCTGGACAAGCTACCATCGCGACCGGAGGCGGATCGGGATGCGGCAGGGGCTGGTGAGACTTGCGTTGGCCGCCGCGCTCGCATGCGCCGCCGGGGCCGCGCGCGCCGAGGGCGCCTGCTCGTCCACGGGCGCCCTCTCGTCGGCCCAACTCGAAAAGCTGCTGGCCTACGTGCGTAGCAACGTCGGCACATCCGCGGTCTTCTACGCGCCGCTGCCGTCCGACTTCGGCTGGACGGACGATCCGCGTGCGGACGTTTCGGCTCGCGAGGTCGCCACCGACGACCGGGTCGAGAGCTTCGCCCAGAACGAAGCGCACGCCGGGGACTTCGTGATCACCGAACTCAGCGGTGACGATGTCTGGCTCTTCGCCACCCACCCCGACCTCTGCCTCGCCCGCGCCTTCCACCGCCGCCACAGCGGCCCGCCCGAAGCCCTCGACGTCCACGCGCCCGCCGTGCAAGCCGGCTACGCCCGCGCCCTCCGCGCCTGGGCCCGCGACCTCGACCACAGCCCCCCGCCGCCGCCGGCCGTCACCTCGCCATCCACCGGCTCGCCCGCCACTCGCGCCGCAGAAGGCCGCTGACGATGGCGTCGTCGTCGCCGAAGCCTTTGCGGACGACGCCTTCGCGTTTGAAGCCGAAGTGGTCGAGGAAGGCGCGGGCGGCGGCGGCTTTCTTCGGCGTGATGGCGGTGAGGCGCTGGCAAGCCAGCTGGTCGAACGGGTAGGCCATGATCTGGCCGATCAGGCGGCGGGTGAGCCAGCGCGGGCTCTCGCTCGCAAAGCTCGCTTCGATGTTGCGGAAGCGGGGCTGGTAGTTGTGGAAGACCACGCCGCCCAGGGCGCGGCCGTCCTCGGCCGCCACGCCGATCGCCGCGCAGGCGCCGAAGTCGCCCGCGCCCTCCATCTGCGGAATCCGCGCCGCCACCCAGGCCGCGACGGCTTCGGACTGGTCGAGGACTAGCTGCATCAGAACAGGCGCGGCCGATGCAATTTGATCCGCTCATTCCCGCGAAAGCGGGAACCCAGGTGTTTTGACTTTCGGCTCGGCGTCTCCAGCAAAAAAGCCTGGGTCCCCGCTTTCGCGGGGATGAGCGGGCCATGGGGGCTGATCACAGCTGTCCCCCCACCTGGTACATCACGTCGAAGCCGATGAGCTGGCAGGGGACGTCATAGGGGAGGCCTGGGGAGGTGGCGAGGGTGTCGCCGCTGTCCACCGCGACCACGTTGGTCAGACTCGTGTCCACCGCGACGTCGCTCACCGACGGGTCGTCGCGGATGGCGACCTGCATGCGCGCGGCGCCGACGTAGCCGATGCCGGTGACGCTCGTCCAATCGTAGCGGATCCTTGGCGTCGTCGCGCCGACGTCGACGACGGTCGGGACGGCGGTGGGCTCGCTCTCCTGATAGTCGACGTCCATCTCCAGCGCCGGCTGCACCAGCGGCGAGGTGTTGAGCAGGGGCCGGAGCATCGTGAAGCGCTTGGTCTGGGGCGAGCCGAACGCGGTGAAGGCGGACTTCACGTCTGCGGTGATGGTCTGGCCGTCGTCGCTGGCGCCCACGTCCCACTGAAACGCGCCGTTCGCCGCGCCGAAATAGATGCCGCCGTTCGCCGTCTCCCAGCAGAAGGCGTCGATGCCGGTGAAGCGGCACCAGGCGCCGGTCGAGAGGTTGGAGACGTACTGGATCGAGGTCCCGAGGCTGGTCACCGGGATGTTGAACACGCCCAGCGAGCCGCCGTCGGCGTTCGGGTCGCTCGAGGTCGTGTCGCCCGGATAGAGCAGGCCCTGCCAGCCGAAGTTGCGGCCATAGGCGCGCACGGCCTGGGCGAAGGCGTCCTTGATCATCGCCGTCAGCGCGACGGAGTTGTCCTGCGCCCGGTCGAGCTTGAGCGCCTGGCTGAGCGGGATGATGCCGTCGGTGGTGATGAGGATGAGGTCGGCGCCGTATTTCACCAGCGCCTTCGGACCGAGCGGCGGGCCGAAGTCGTAGACGCCGGTCAGCGTCCAGTCGGCGGCGTTGCCGGGATCGATGCCGGAGAAGAGCGCGATCTGCCCCTGGTCGGTCATGAAGACGGCGTACTCGTCGGCGGTCACGCCGAACTGCCACGACCAGGTGGCGACGCCGGTCAGCCGGCCGCCCTTGTTGAATACCGAGCCGAGGTCGAGGAGCTGCATCACCCCGCCCACCGCGCCCGCGGCGGGGAACCAGACGTGCAGGCTGTTCGCCTCGGTGAACAACAGCCGCCCCTGGTGCGGGCTGACGGCGAAGAGCTTGGTCGGATCGAGCACGATGGAGCCTGACGAGCCGCTGATCGCCGGCAGCGCCGCCCACGCGCCGGCGTTGTAGCCGATCGGCGCGTCGGTCCCGTTGACCGCGATCAGCCAGGCGCCGGCGGCGTTGGCGAAGGCGGTGTAGTTCCAGCGGTTGGACGTCGCGCCGGAGTGGACAGGAGCGCCCAGCGGGGCGCCCTGGGTGGTCACGTCGTAGAGGCCGCCGCCGGCGGCCGCGAACAGCACATCGCCGCTCGGGCCGCCGCGGAACGCCATCAGGCTCTCGACCGGACCCGGCGTGCCTGTCTGTTGCGGGACGAAGCCCCGGCGGATCTCGATGAAGCCGGCGCGCGGGATCCAGTTGTCGAGGATGACGGCGTTGCGCAGCGGCATCGCCGCGAGCGGGCTCTGGGCGTCCCACCCCCCGATCGGCGCCGGAATCTGCCCCGCCTGCACCGTCTGCTGGCGCACGGGGTTGGGGCGTTGCGCCTTGCGAACCATGGCTAGCGCTCGGCCGCGGCACTGCGCCCCTTCTCCCCTCGAGGGAGAAGGTGGACCGCGAATGCGGGACGGATGAGGGGCCGCGCGGGCGTGCGTGGAGAGGCCCTGCGGAGCGAGGTGGAGAGCGCGGCGCGGCCCCTCATCCGACCGGGCTCGCGCCCGGCCACCTTCTCCCTCGAGGGGAGAAGGGACGTCTTGCTTGCCGGTCTGCTCAAGCCCACCGGGTCAAACCCCGAACGAGCCGTCTGGCAGGTTCACCCGGTTCAAGTCCACTGGTTGGGGCGCGAGGCTCAGCATGGAGGAGCCGCCGTCGCGGGCGATGGCCTGTTCGACCTCGCGCTCGTAGGTCGCCATGTCCTCGGCGTAGTCGAGGCCCTTGGACTTCAGGAATCGCCAGCGCACGCCGAGCTCGATCAGCGTCTCGTCGAGGAAGGCGCGGTCGCTATCGGCGAGGTAGCCGGCCTGTGGGACGCCGCCAAGGCTCTCCGCCCAGTTGGTCGAGAGATACTCGTACGCGATCGCCTGCCCGGCTGGCGGCGCCGGCGCGAGCAGGAACTGGCCGCTGCGCTCGCGAAACGCCAGGTAGACGGTGGAATAGACCGGCTGGGCCATGATCCACTGCCACTCGCGCGGGCTGATCGGGCCGGTCAGCGGCCGCCGCGTGGTGCGGTTGAAGAAGCTGTTGGGCACGAAGCGGTCGAGATCGGCGGGGATGGGCGTCGCCGTCTGGACGTTCGCGTTCACGGTGACGAAGCTCGCCTCCTCGGTCAGCGCCTGCCAGGCGTGGCGGCGGGCGAGGCTTCGCCCCTCCTCGTTGGCGATCGCCATCAGCTGGATCACCTGCCGGTCGGTCGATGTCGCCACCGCCTGCGGCGTCGGGAGCGAGAGCAGGCCCGTGGCCGACTGGATGACCGAGAGCAGGCTCAACGGGCGCGCTTCTTCGCCTGCGGCGGGTCGATGGCGATGACCAGCGGCTGGCCGGGCGCATCGACGCTCGGCGCGTCGGCGGCGGCCAGAGCGTCCGGGAACGCGGCCTTGTCGGCGTCCGTCGCGGGCCTTGGTCCGTCGCGGGTCGAGCCGTCCAGCTGATGGGCGAACATCAGCGCCGCGCCATCGCGCCAGAAGCGCGGGCCGCGCAGGGAAATGCGTCTCTCAAGCGCCGGCATCGGCGGTCTCCTTCGTGGTGAGCGCGGCCAGGCGCGCGTTGGCCTGGGCCAGGTCGCGGCCCAGGCGCTCGGTTTCGTCCTTCAGCGTCAGGTTCTCGGCGACGAGGCGCTCCAGCGGTCCGGCGCCGGTGCGGGCGACGTCGAGGAACGTGCGCGCCGCCTGCCGAAGCTCACGCGCGCCCATGCCGAGGTTGGCCAGCTGGGCGTCGTTCACCGCCGCCAGGTGCTCGACCGTGCGGATGTTGAAGTAGGCGAGTTCCTCGGCCCGCGCGCGGGTGAGGCGGGAGTTTGGCCAGTCGGCCAGCGGCGTGCCCTCGAGCGGGGCTTCCTGGCCGGCCCGGAAGGCTTCGTACTCCTTTGGCCAGCGAGCCTTGTGCTCGTCGTTCACCGGCTCGACCGGCATCGAGCGGCGGTCGCCGGGGATGAGGATCTCGACGAACTCGCGGTCCTCGTAGATCGGCCGCCCGGCCTCCTTGGAGCGGAACGGCAGGTGCACGGCTTCGGTCTTGAAACGCGGGATCGCCGGCGCCTTGGCCGCCGCCGGATCGCGAAAATCGGTCTCGCTCATGATTGCTCCTGCTCTCACAGCATCATCCCCGGCCGCAGCGAAGCGGAGTGCCGGGAACCCATGAACACCAGAGGGATCAGGTGTTCATGGGTGGCCCGAACAAGTCGGGCCATGACGGCGGGTGATTAGTTCTGCTTGTTCAGCGTCGGCCAATCGAGGTTGACGGTGACCATGTTGGTGACCGTGAACGTCGTGCCGTTCGCCGAGCCGGTGGCGTTCTGCAGCGTGGCGAAGGAGCCGGCTGTGTTGATGCCGATGTCGATCGCCCAGCTGGAGCCCGTGCGCCGGATGGCGGCGATGATGGCGTTGGCCGGCAGGTTGGCCCCGGTGATCACCTGGCCCAGCTGCAGGTCGTTGATCGAGGCGACGCCGGTGATCGTGGGCGAGCCCGCGGCCGTGTTCCCGGTGAAGGTGATCCCCGACGAGGCCTGGTAGGCCGAACTGGGCGACACGGACTTCGCGCCCACGGTCGGCGCGGCCGGGAACTTGAGCTGGCCGGCCGTCGCCGTCGTCTCGCCAAAGCCGGTGGCGACCGAAGCCGCCGCGGTCTGAACGGCGACGCGCCCGGCGCGCTGGAACCAGCCGAAGTAGGTTCCGGCCGGAACCTGCGGGCCCCAGACGTTCAGGACCACGGCTTCCTGGTTCAGGACCGAGTTGCCGGTCGTCAGCAGGCTGGCGTTGTAGTCCTTGTCCAGCTGGTAGACCTGACCGGGCAGAAGGTCGGTCACGGCGGCCAGCACGAGCTTGGCGTAGACGAACTCCGAGCCGACGTCGCCCGAGACCACCATGCCCAGCCGCCATGTCGGCTGCGGCGTCCCCTGGTTGGAGATCCCCGCCGCGACTTGCGGGCCGTAGATCAGGCAGGGATTGGCGCCTGGATCGCTCCAGACCCCGGAGCCGGTCGCGACCCCCTTGCCGAAATCGCCTTGAAAGACGGTCATTGTTGCTTCGCTCCTTCGCTAGGCGATCAGCACGCCCTGCAGCTGGGCGTTGGCCAGGGTGAGGTTCCCGGCCCAGACGATCAGCCGCACGGAGGCGTCTTGGTTGATGGAGGCGACCGTCTCGAGCGGAACCATGTTCCGCTTCGCGCTCGGCCGGTACTTGATGTAGTCCGTGTTCAGAAAATACATGTGGTTCGCCGGGCAGGCGGCGCCGATCGCCCCGTCGGCCACCACGTCGGCGCCCATGTACTTCAGCCGCTGGAAGCCGGCCTGGCCGTCGTCCTCGGAGGTGATCCGCTGGATCGCCTGCAGGCTGGACCAGTAGAAGTTGAAGTAGGCGTTGTCGGCGATGATCAGGTCGGCGACGTCGTTCTGCCGCTTGGTGGCCAGCCACAGCTGGTTCATGTAGCTCTGGATGTTGGCGGCCGAGACCGCCGCGCCGCCGTTGGCGACGCCGGAGAACGACTGGTTGCGCCAGAACGGCCACTGGCTCCGGTCGATGCCGCCCACGACGCCGGCGCTCGGCGCGTCGGCGACCAGCAGCTGCAGGCCCCCGACTTGCAGGCCGCCGTCCGCCGTTCCGTTCGAATAGAGATCGAACGAGAGGTTGTTGGCCATCGTCTTCTCGGCGTTCTCGATCCGGCTTTCGAGCAGGTCGATCACCTGCTCCTGGCCGGTGTTCTGCACGTCGATTTCGAGCCCGTTCCAGGTGACAGCGACGGCGACCTGCTTCCAGTCGAACTCGGCCGCAGTGAAAACGTCCGACGGCTGAATGTTCAGCACCTGATAGCCGGCGTAGCGCTGGTAGGTGCCGTTCTGGGCGTACTCGAGCTCCTGCACGATGGTGCGGCCGCCGGAGACCGGCTTGATCGAGCCTTTCTTCTTCATGCGCGCGAGCAGCGCGTTGTTGTTGGTGACGTTGTCCGCCAGCTTGCCGCTGCGATTGCGCAGCGTGGTGCTGACAATTTCGTTCAGGTTGGGCGAGGCCATGCCTCTTCAGTCCTTTTCGTTGATCTAGGAGGCGTTGCTGAACGCGCGCGCCAGCTCGTCTCGGAGGGTGGGTGCGGGGCCCGCCAGCGCCGGCGACGCGCCGGGCTGAGGCGAACCGGTGATCGAGCCCGCGGCATGGCGGGCCGCGTCGGCCTTGGCGCGCGCGGCGGCCTCGGCCTCGGTGCGCCGCTGGTCCTGCTCGCGTTGTATCAGCAGGGTGCGGGTTTCCGGATTGGCCCAGACGGCCGCGTCGTAGGCGTCCTTGAGCGAGCCCGCCCGACCGGACTGGACGAGTTCGGCCATGTGGCCGGCCACGTTGTCGAAGAAGGGGTGGTCGCCGCTGTCGCGGAACGCCTGGATGTCGGCCGCGTGCCGGGCGAGGCCCGTCCGACGCGCCTCGGCCTGCTGTTGGGCGAAGGCGCTCTGCAGAGAGCCGACCTGCTGCGCCAGGTGCTGGATGGCAGGGTGCGTGGGCGGCGGCGAGGCCTCCGCTTGCCCGTGGCCGCCCTGGACGAGGCGCGCAGGGTCGACGCCGTAGTGGCGGGCGAGGTAGCCGACGCCCGACACGGGGTCGCGCTCGAGCAGGTCCTGCGCGGCGAACAGCGCCTCGATCGCCCGCGCATCGTCCATCCCCGCCAGCCGCAGCTTCTCGCGCCGCGGGTTCAGGATGGCGTCGAGGCGGTTGAGCCGCTCGCCCTTCTGGTCCCACTGGGCCTTGCCCTGCTCCATGTCCTTCTCCCGCTTCAGCACCTCTTGCTGGATGACGGGATCGAGGCTCTGAAAGCGGGCCTTGGCTGTGGCGCTCCAGGCGGCCGGCGGGGCGATGGTCTCGACGCTGCGAGGTTCGTCGCCGGCGGGCGGTTCGGGTTCGGACGGGGTTTGGGGCGCATCGTCGGCCGGGCCGGCCGCATTGGCGCCCATCGCCGCGCTGATCGCGTCGCGCAGGCTGGGTTCGTCGTCGGGCGCGCGCTGGGCGTCGCTCATCTGGACCTCAATTCTTCGATGGCGCGCTTGACGTCGGCGCCGATGTTTCGGGGAACGATGGCGTCGGCCGAGGCGGCGCGGCCAAAGCCGCTCCGGTCGTCGCCGACGATTTCGCAGCCGGCGCGTCTGACGCTGGCGTAGTAGGCGCTCCGCCCGTCGTAGATGCGCCCGTCAGCCATAGAGCGGATCGGCGCAATGCCGTCGGGCCGGATCGCCGGCGCGGCCGGCGTGCTCGGCGGCGCATGCGCGGCGCAGGGCCACGGCTCATCGAGCCGATGAAAGGTGGAGCAACCGCGGCAAAGACGAAGGCGAGCCATCGACGCGCATCATCGCCCCGCCCGCCCCCCGCTCAGGAAACCGCTTAGGTCAGGGAGGGTCCGCTCTTCGGTGCAGCCGGTTGTCGAGCCGCCGCTCTTGGTCCGTCAGTTCTTGTAGGGGTCCAACCGATCGTGCCGCCGCTTTTCTGCGGCCAGGCTGGAGACACAATGCGCATGCGCCCGTCGCTGGTGGAACTTCAGGCATGGATCGGGGGGTTCGAGGTTCCGGTAGGCGGCGAGAGCGGTGCGGGACGCGTGCGGGGTTCCACTGAGGCGGATCGTGATCGGATCTTTGGTCTGTGCAGCGACCGCCGAGCCGGGCCCGAGCGCCGCGGCCGCTACGAGACCGATCAGGAGCTGAGCTGTCTTGGTCATGGCGTGTCGTCCTTCTCGCTCTTGAGGCAGAGAGCGGCAATATCGACGCGAGACTGCCTAACGAGACCTGGAGCCCGGAAGAGTGTCCGCTTTTCGGCGGTCCGACAAGGTCCGCTTCCGACCCGGGGCGGACCGTCGGCGGGGGTTGCGCGGCGCCGCCCTCGGGCGCTGTCGACGGCGACACCAAGCGCTCGATGCTATTCAGAGCGACGGTGGTCCGCCGCTCGTGCGATAGCGAGGCGACGGCGATCCGCGCATTCGAGCGAAAAGGCTTCCGATGCCGACTCCCGACGACGTGCGCCGCCTCGCCCTGGCCTTGCCAGAGGCCTACGAGGACACCCATCGCCGCAAGCCGGCCTTCCGCGTGAACAAGCGCATCTTCGCCATGCTGGGCGTCGAGAGCCCGGGCGGCTCGCCAGGCTTCTTCGCGCCGCTCTCGGGCGCGCGGCCGGTGGCCAGCCTCACCGTCGACCGCGAAGACCAGCTCAATTTCGCCGCCGCCTATCCACTGGCCTTCGAGCCCGCCGGTTCGCACGGTTTCAGCTACGTCTGGCTGGACGCAATCGAACCTGACGTCCTGGCGCTGCTGATCCGCATGTCCTGGGCAAAAGCTGCGCCCAAACGACTCACGCAGTCGGTCTGACGACTGGGATCCAAACGCTGCAATCTCGGCCAACCTCACACGTCCGCCATCGAGCGCGCAGCCGTTGTCGCTTCCGACCCCGGCGGACATTTGCCGGAGACGCGGATAGCGTGTCGGCTGGTTACGGTTGGCTGGGGGATCGGAACATGACTCTTTCAGACGCTGCCGCGCTGGCGAGCATCGTCAGCAGCGCAGCGGTCGCGGCCTCGCTCGTCTACGTGGCGCTGCAAGTGCGCCAGGCGGAGAAGAACCAGCGGGCGCTGATGCAGCAGGGGCGAGCCGACCGGGCCTGGGAGGGCGCTTTTCGCACCGCGGACCCGGCGGTCTCCGGTCTCTTCTCCAAGGGGATGCGACGACCGGAAGAGCTTTCGACCGACGAGCTGGACCGGTTCCTTTCGATTTGCCGGGCCGCCTTCCTCAGCGGCGAAGACTCGTTCCTGCAGCGCAAATCCGGGCTGCTTGATCGAACTGCCTACGACAGCTTCATCGCCGGCCTGAAGGGCTATGTCTCGGCGGCGCCGGGGCTTCGGGCTGCGTGGCGGCTAACCTCAAACCAGTTCGGACCGGAGTACGCGGCGTTCATGGACCAGATCGTGGAGTCGACGCCGAGAACCGCACAAACCGATCTTCTGGCGCGGTGGAAGGACATCGTCCTTTCGGAAGCCGATGGCTGATCGTCAGGTGAGCGTGTCCGGATGAGCCTCTCCGGCCACACCTCAGCAGTATCGCCATGGCGCCAGAACACGATGCGAGGGGGACATCGGCCGGCGCGGTCGCCTCGCCCATATCGAGCGAGCGTGAGGGTCGGCGCGATCGAAGAGCGGCGACCATCTCGGGCCTGCGCGCCGCCGGCGCCCCCCGATAAACCTCCTGCTGCCCTGCCCGAGCTCGCGCTCGGTTGACGTACGTCGTAAATTACTGAGGACCGACGCCGCTGCGGAGTCGGCGCTCCGTTGGGACGATGGTCCGAATGATCAACTGGCCGCTCGTTTGGGTGCTCGGGCTCATCATCGCCTCGAGGCTCATCGAAATGGCGGTCGCCGCGAGAAACACCCGTCGCCTTGTCGCGGGCGGGTGGCGCGAGGTGGGCGCTGGGCACTATCCGCTCTTCGTCGCTCTGCACGTTTCGTTGTTTTGCGCGATGGCGCTAACCACGCCGGCGGACCGACCGCCTTCGTGGGTGCTGCTGGGGGTGCTGGCAGTCCTTCAATGCGCACGAGCTTGGACCATCATCAGTCTGGGTCCGCTTTGGACGACCCGGGTTATCACGCACGATGCGGAGCCTCTGACGGCGAAGGGGCCCTACCGACTCCTGCGCCACCCTGCCTACCTGATCGTCAGCATCGAGATCGCGGTGCTGCCGCTGGCCTTCGCCAACTGGCCGGTCGCTGTGATCTGGTCGTTCTTGAACATGCTCTTGGTGCTCCACCGGAGCCGGCTGGAGGACGCAGCCCTCGCCATTCGACGGACGCGGGGGTGAGGACGAAGCGAGACTCGACGCCGGTACGGTAGTTGGTCTGCCGTTCCGGAGGCTGCTTGATGCTGCATTCGCCGATGCCGGCTTCCCGCCAAGCGGGCTTTGCGCACCCCGCCGCCGGGTCTAGGCTGCCGGACGCCCGATGCGAGCGCGAGGTGAGCCGATGTTCGACCTGGACCAGTTCGTCGCCGCCTGTCGCGAGGTGCCGCCTGGCCCGCATGCGCCGAAGCAGGTTCTGGACCTGATGCGCGCGGCGGTCGCCGACCCGGAGGCCGTGAGCAAGGCCGTGCCGCCGCTGCCGCCCGGGTCCGGCGTGCTGGACGCGCCGCTCTTCCGTTCCGAGGCGCTGACCGTCCTCAACGTGGCGCTGCGCCCGCACGACCTCAGCATCCCGCACGACCACCGCATCTGGGCGGTGATCGGCATCTATGACGGCCGCGAAGCCAACACCTTTTATCGGCGCACCGAGCACGGGCTGGAGGAAGCCAACCACCGCACGGTGGAGGCCGGCGAGGCGATGCTGCTGGGCGCCGACGTCGTGCACGCCATCGAAAACCCGCTCGATGCGCCGACACGCGGCCTGCACGTCTACGGCGGCGATCTGCTCGGCGCCGAGCGCAGCATGTGGAACCCGAAAACGGGCGAAGAGCACCCTTACGAGATCAAGCAGTTCTACCGCTGGGCGCGCGACCTCGCCCTCTCCCGCCGCGCGGCCGCTGCGGGGTGACCCGGCGCTAGGGCGTTGCGCCCATCCGCGCCAGGCCGGCCAGGGCTTCCTTCATGTCCGGCTCAACCTTCAGCGCGATACGGTAGCCCGCGACGGCAGCCTCGCGCCGGCCGAGCTTTTCGTAGATCTCCGCCCGCGTCTCGACGTTCTCACCATCCCACGGGGCGAGCGCGACGGCGCGTTCGGCGTCGGCCAGGCCCGCGGCGTCCCGGCCGGCCAGGTGCTCGTTCCAGGCGCGGCCGTTGTAGCCGTACGCGTCGTTCGGCGCGACCGCGATCGCCCGGCCGTAGTCGGCGATGGCGAGGTCGTAGAGGCCCTTGTGCTGGTAGACGAGGCCGCGCTCCTCGTAGAAGTCAGCGTCCTTGCCATCGAGCGCGATCGCGTGGGTTTCCTCGGCCAGGGCCTGGTCGTACAGCCCTTTGTCGTCGTAGCCGCTTCCGCGATTGTAGTAGGCCAGAGCGAGCCCTGGATTGAGGGCGATCGCCTGCGTCTCGTCGGCGATCGCCTGATCGTTGAGGTTCTTGTTGAGCTCGTCGTTGCCACGATTGTTGTAGGCGTCGGCGTCGTCCGGCTGCAATGCGATCGTCTGGGTGTAGTCGGCGATCGACTGATCAAAGAGCCCCTTGGCGCCATACGCCTTGCCTCGGTTGTAGAAGGCCTCCGGGTAATCGGCCTTGAGCGCGATCGCCTGGGTGTCGTCGGCGATGGCCTTGTCGTAGAGCCGCTTGCCGAAATAGCCGACGGCGCGATTGTAGTAGGCGATCGGCAGCTCCTCCGGGTCCGGGCGAGGCGACTGGATCAGGGCGGTGCAGCCGGCGATCGTCTGGTCGTCGGTGGTCTTGGCGCCAAAGCACCAATGTCGTTGCTGTTGCGTCTGCGCCCACGCCGGCAACGCGACAAGCGCCGCGCAGACCCCGATCAATATGCCACGCATGTCCGAAGCCCTCGGCAGTCTGGGCGCCGGCGCCAGGCTGGCACGGAACCGCGGCGCGCAGGCTAGATGACGAACCCGGTCAGAGATACCGGAACCTCGCGCGCCGGCCCCCGGGCACGAAGCCCACATTGGGGAACGTGCTTTGCTGTGCCAGGATGCGGGCGCCCGCCACCTCGAGGGGATGTTCGATGGATCAGCCCGCCACTGACCCTGGGGTCACCGCGATCGTCATCGCGCTGGAGCCGGATGAGGACATGGTGGGGCGCGCCCGCGCGGCCAACGCCATGCTGCGCGCCGGCTTTCCGGGCGGCTTCTCGCTCGACGCGGCGCGGCCAGCGCACATCTCGATCTACGCCGGTTTCGTCTCCACGGCCGACCTGCCGAAGGTTTACGCCGCGACCAGCACGGTGCTGGCCAACGAGGATTTCACCAACTGGAGCCTGACGGCGGTCAAGTACCACTACATCCCGATGGGCCCGATCGGGCTGGCCGGCATCGTGATCGAGCCGACGCTTGGCCTTATCCGCATGCAGCTCGACATGATCGACGCCGCCGGCCCCTACACGGTGCCCGCGCGGACGGCCGCGGCGTTCTGCACGACGGCTGCCGAGCCCGACATTCACCCGGCCGTGATCGACTACGTCGCCCACTTCGCCGATCACACCGGCAAGAACTTCGTCCCGCACGTCAGCATCGGCGTCGCCACGACCGGCTTTCTGGACGCGCTGCTGGCCGAGCCGTTCAACGGCTTTGCCTTCTCGCCGGCGAAGGCCTCAGTCTATCAGATCGGCAACTTCGGCACGGCGCGCAAAGAGCTGAAGGCCCTGCCGCTGACGGCCTGACCTCGCCTTAGGCGGCTGCGTCGATCGCCTGACCGAGGATGCCGATCAGCTGGTCGATGTCCGCCTCGCTGACGATCAGCGGCGGCGAGAGCGCGATGGTGTCGGCGGTCGCGCGCACCAGCGCGCCCGTCTCGAACGCCTTGACCAGCACGCCATAAGCCCGCTGGCCGGGCGCGTCGGGCTTCGGCTCGAGGTCGATCGCGGCCATCAGGCCGATGTTCCGGATGTCGATCACGCCCGACCGGCCGCGCAGCCCGTGCACCGCCGCCTCGAACACCGGCGCTAAGGCGGCTGCCCGTTCGAACAGGCCCTCGCGCCGGTAGATGTCCAGGGTCGCCAATCCCGCCGCGCAGGCCACCGGATGGCCGGAGTAGGTGTAGCCGTGGAAGAAGTCGATGGTCCCCACTGGCCCGTGCATGAAGGCGTCGTGGATCTCGCGCTTCACCGCGACGGCGCCCATGGGGATTGACGCGTTGGTGATCCCCTTGGCCAGCGTCATCATGTCGGGCGTCACGCCGAAAAACTGCGCTGCGAACGGCGTCCCCAGGCGTCCGAAGCCGGTGATCACCTCGTCGAAGATGAGCAGCAAGCCATGCCGGTCGCAGATCGCCCGCAGGCGCTCCAGATAACCCTTCGGCGGCGGCAACACCCCGGTCGAGCCCGCCACCGGCTCGACGATCACCGCCGCGATTGTCTCCGCCCCGTGCAGGGTGACGATGCGCTCGAGCGCGTCGGCGAACTCGGCGCCATGCTCAGGCTGGCCGCGCGCAAAAGCGTTCCGCGCCGGATCGTGCGTGTGCGGAAGATGGTCGACGCCTGGCAGCGTCAGGAAGGCGCGCCGGTTGGCGCCGATGCCGCCCACCGAAACGCCGCCGAACCCCACGCCGTGGTAGGCCCGCTCGCGCCCGATGAACCGTGTCCGCTGCCCCTCGCCGCGCACCTTGTGATAGGCGAGCGCGATCTTCAGCGCCGAGTCCACCGCCTCCGAGCCGGAGTTGGTGAAGAAGATGCGGTCGAGGCCGGCCGGCGTGATCTCGGCCAGCGCGGTCGCGAGCTCGAAGGCGATCGGGTGGCCCATCTGCAGCGACGGCGCGTAGTCCAGCGTCATCAGCTGCCGCTCGACGGCCTGGGCGATCTCCACTCGCCCGTGCCCGGCGTTCACGCACCAGAGACCGGACGTCCCGTCGATGATCTCCCGCCCGTCGTCCGTGCGGTAATACATGCCCTTGGCCGAAACCATGAGCCGCGGGTCGGCCTTGTACTGGCGGTTGGCCGTGAACGGCATCCAGTGCGCCGAGAGATCAGGCCGGTTGTGCCCGACGGCGGTGTCCATGGCGAAGCTCCGTAACGTGTCCGCCATGCCTGCCACAGGTCAACGGCCTTGGCCAACCGCCGGCCCGCAATACGAGCGACGACGGTCGAGCTGCTTGGCGTTAGTCGCGCGGCCGGACGCGCTCGACCACCGTTTCGACCTTGTCGCTGGACCCCACGGTGTTGAACCCGCGCCAGCCACGGAAGCGCCCCACATACTCAGACGCATGACCGTCGTCACGGACATAGATGTACACGCGCGTGTGCCAATCGTAGGGGCCGGTTGGATCCCTCGCACAGGAGTCGACCGCGACGGCTTCGAGGCGCCCGTCGGGGCCATAGAGAAGGGCGCTCGCCGCGTCGTCATTGTGTGGCTGGCCTGCCCGCAGCAAGGTCTCGCCGCTCGGCAGGCGCACCCCGTAAGGATCGTCCGGCAACCGGCCTTGGATGACGGCGAGGTCGCCTGCCGAATATCGCGGCGGCCAGCACCAGTGAGAGCTATGGCCTCTCAGGAAGTGCTCGACCTCGTCTTCTATCCGGACGTCCGGCCAGGTTGGAAGCGGATCGTGCGCCATCGGCCCGGCAAGCACGCGCGACGCCGCCAACAGGCTGAGCAGCGCCGTAGCGACCAGACCTCTCGGCGCCGCCGGCCGCCATGTTCGGCTTGGTCCCACGTGCGTCACGCTCAGCGATCTCCGGCCGGGCGAATCCGTCGCACGACCACGGTGACCGGACCGCTCCACTGATCCTGCGCGCGATAGCCGCGCCAGGTCCGGAACTGGTCAGCGTACGCCGCCGCATGTCCATCGTCGCGGACGTAGAGGTAGGCCATCATGCGCGCGGAGCGGTTCGCCGACCGCCAGTCGTCCCAGAGGCAACCGGACACCGCGACGCCGTTCAGGCGACCGTCTCGGCCGTATAGCAACGCCATCGTGTCGACGTCATCGTGGGCTTGCCCGGCGCTGAACAACACCTCGCCATCGGCCGTCCGAACGCCGAACGGGTCGTCTGGAAGCGCGCCTTCGATAGAGGCGAGCGTTGCCGCGGTGATGGGAGACCGTCCGCACCAATGTCCGATACGTTGGCCGAGGAAGCGCTTGACGTCCGTCATCATCGCCGTGGTGACGTACGTTGGCCGCGGCATGGGGGCCGGCGATCCAGGACTCGCGCAGACCGACACGAGCGTCGCCGTCAGTATGCCAACTACGACGCCGAGCCGCGAGCACCAGGCTCTTTGCATGTTGCGCTCCGAGCGATCAGGGGCGGGTGTTCTTTATATGTTCTCATGCTCGGATTTGGCAAGCTGCGAGAACGCTAGTGCGAGCCCTGCGAGAGATCTCGCTCCAAAAGGAGCCGTTCGCGAAGGCGGCGAGACCTGTAGTCCGTCGGCATCGTCGCCAGGACGCGAGCAGCGCTGGACCAGTCTCCGCTCTTCACGGCGTCCCAGAAGGCGCCGTTGGCAAAATGATGCTGCAGACCCTTGAGCCCTGTCTGGAAAGCGACGTCGGCGAGCACGGTCTGCTTGGCTGGCGAGAGGGAGGTGAAGTCCCGACCGGTCGCGCTCCGATACATCGCAGCAAGATCGCCGAGCGCGCGCGACTTGGCGCCGGCCGTCAGCAGTTCGGCGTCGCTTTGAGAAATCGTCAGCGGCGTCTTCAGACCAGATCCGACATCGTTCGGATTGTTGAGAAACTTGCGCGCGTTGTCGCCCTGCACCTGGAGGTAGGGCCGCAACTTGGCGATCAGCGCCGGCGAAGCGCCCCAGTTGGATAGATCGTTCGCGCTGACCGAGCCAAGGTCGACCCCGTCCCCGACGGTTATCCCGCTGTTATCGTGGGTTTGCGCCGCGCGGGGAGGAATGTAGCCGCTCGTCTTCAGCCCGCCCTCCGAGGTCGAGATGAACGACCAGTCGACCTTGTTCGGCGGCGCATGGCCACCGGTCGGGCTCCCGGTCACCGGGCGTGGCGCCTGACCGAGCTTGGTCCCGCGGCTATCCAGGCCCACGCCACCGCTGTAGCCGGCTTGCCAAGTCTGGCCATCGCCTGCCGGTCCGGCCAGCCAACTTGCGCGGTAGAGTCGGGCAGCGGATGGCGCCGTTCCGGAGCTGTTCGCGCTGGCGGCATCGCCCGCATCCACGTCGCTGGCCGGACCGCCAGGAGCGCCGCTCGCCTGCTTCAGCGCGGCGACGAGCGCATCGCGATCGGGATCGCCCGTGGAGGGGACGAGCGGCGGCGGGGTCGCAGAGGCCGGCCTGAGAAGCTGGTTGAGGGCGCTCCAGTTCTGGTAGCCGAGCGCCTGGATGTCGCCGAGATCCGCGGGCGACAGGGACGACTGGTCGGCGCTGCCGGCAGACACGTCTGTAAAGCCGAAGGGTTGGCCTTGCGGCGCGGCGCCGGCGGGCGAGAGTGGCGGGGCAAAACCCTCGTCCGGCCAAGCCGCGGTCGCGGAATCGTCAGTCATCGTCATGGTCGTCGCTCGCCAGCTGGGCGCAGGGTCGCGCCGGCGCCAGTGTGCGACCGGAGGGACCCCGCTCAGCGCGGCGCTGAGCGCTCGCCGCTAGTGCGCCGACCAGCTGTTGTTGCTGCGGTCGGCGTCGGGGAGGCGGTGGTCGGGGTCGATGACCGCGCTCTGGATGGGCTCGCTCGACTCGACGGCGACGACATGATGGCCGGACTGCATCCAGGTCTCGACAGGGATTCTGATGTCGCTCGTCTTGCCGCTGGCGAGCGTGACGCGGAGCGTCGCCGGCAGCACCATGGCCTGCCTGTTGGAAACGGTGATGCGTGCGCCCTTGGCGGCGTCGCCATCCACATACTCGACGCCGTCCACAGAGAGATCGAGCGCGGCGTTCTCGAAGAACCACTCGCGCCAGAACCACGACAAGTCCTCGCCGCCCTCGCTCTCCATCGTGCGGAAGAAGTCCGACGGCAGCGGATGCCGGTACGCCCAGTCGCGAATGAACTTTCGGAAGGCGGGGTCGAACCGCTCCGGCCCGAGGATGTCCTCGCGCAGCAGGCGCAGGCCGAACGCCGTTTTGAAGTAGCTCACCGGGTGGCCGTAGCGGAACGGCATCAGGTCCGAGCGGGTCATGATCGGCGGCGCGGCGGGGTCGGCGATCAGCGCGGCGATCTGGTCGGCCGGCGCGCCCGGCCCCGGCGCAAACTCCGCGTCGCGCTTCGGGCCATAGACGCCGCCCTGGAACGCGTCGGACTCATAAGTGTCGATGAAGGTGTTCAGCCCCTCGTCCATCCAGGTGTAGCGGCGCTCGTCGGTGCCGACGATCATCGGGAAGTAGCTGTGCCCGATCTCGTGGACGGTCAGGTAGAAGAGCGTCTTGCCCTTGTCGTTCATGCTGTCGAACAGCACGGCGGGGTATTCCATCCCGCCGACCGGTCCGGCGACGTTGATCGCGTTCGGCCAGGGATAGACGTACCAGCGGCGGGAGAACTCCTCGACGGCGAACTTCAGGTACTCGGTCGAGCGGCCCCATGCGGCGTCGCCGCCGTCCTCGGCCGGATAGACCGATTGCGCGAGCGCGGTCTTGCCGTCCGGGAGGTTGATGCGGGCGGCGTCCCAGACGAAGGCGCGGGAGGCGGCGAAGGCGGCGTCGCGCGTGTGCTCCATGTGGAAGCGCCAGGTCTTGGTGGCGGTGGCCGGCTGCTGGCTGGCCGCGGCCGCGGCCTCGTCGGCGGTGCGGATCATCACCGTCTTGTCGCTGGCGCGCGCCTGGGCGAGCCGCGCGAGCGTCGTGGGCGAGAGCACGTCGTTCGGGTTCTCGAGCTCGCCCGAGCCGGCCACCAGCATGTCGGCGGGCAGCGTCACCGCATAGTCGATCGTCCCGTATTCCAGGTAGAACTCGCTGCCCAGGTAAGGGAGCGTGTCCCAGCCGCGCACGTCGTCGTACACCGCCATCCTCGGGAACCACTGGGCGATGTCATAGACGTCGCCGTTCTTCGTCGGCGCCCAGGCCGTCCGGCCGCCGAACACGCCCGGCACGGTGTAGTGATAGCGGATGCGAAGCTTCAGCTGGCCGCCGTGGCCCTTCAGCGGCTCGGGCAGGCGCACCTGCACGCGCGTGTCGCTGACGACGTAGCCGGCCGCAGCGAACCTGCCGCCCTCGCCGACCTCGACAGCGTCCAGAACGTCACCCTCGGTGAACTGGTTGCGCGGCCGCCCGCCGAGGCCGCTCGAGCGCGCATCGCGGCGATAGGTGTTCTGATCCAGCTGCAGCCACAGCACGTCGAGCGCATCGGGGCTGTTGTTGGTGTAGGTGATCACCACCTCGCCGGTCAGCGTCTTGGCGGCCGGATCGAGCGTCGCGGCTATGCGATAGTCGGCGCGGTTCTGCCAATAGTCGGGACCGGGCGCCCCGCTTCCCGATCGATACCCGTTGACCGCCTCGGGCATCGCCTGGGGCGCGAAGGTCACGAGCGGGTCGAACGCCGGCTTCGGCGCCGCGCTCTGCGCGCCAGCGGCGGCGAAGCCCCCGAGGCCCGCGACGAGGCCGATCGCGAACAGCAACTTGCGCATCCCAGACTCCCCAACCGCACGGTCACAACCCCTTAGACCGCCCCCGCGGCGAGCGGGAGGTGCTTCCCGCCGGCAACCCCGATCGGATAAGGTGATGAGAGGCCGAGAAAGGCCAGCTTACGTTCCGCGAAGAAGGAGTTCTGCGATGATCGACGTCTATTTCTGGCCCACCGGCAACGGCAAGAAGGTGATCATCGCGCTGGAGGAGATGGGTCTCCCCTACAAGATCACGCCAGTGAACATCGGCCGCGGCGACCAATTCAGCGCCGACTTCCTCAAGATCGCGCCCAACAATCGCATGCCGGCGATCATCGACAACGAACCGAAGGGCGGCGGCGCGCCGCTCCCCATCTTCGAATCCGGCGCGATCATGATGTATCTCGCTGAAAAGAGCGGGAAGTTCTGGCCGCAGGAGACGCATGCGAAATACGAGGTCGCCCAGTGGATGTACTGGCAGACCGGCAACCAGGGCGCCAAGCTCGGCGAGCAGGGCCACTTCCGCCGCGCCGCCATGAACAAGGACAACGGCGACCTCACTTACGCGGTGAAGCGCTTCGACAACGAAGCCCACCGGCTCTACGGCGTCATGAACCTTGGCCTGCACAACAAGGAATGGCTGGCCGCCGGCGAATACACGATCGCCGACATGATCTGCTATCCGTGGATGACCAACTCCGACATGCGCGGCATCGACCTCGGCGAATTCCCGAACGTGAAGCGCTGGCTCGACGCCGTCGCCGCCCGGCCGGCCGTGGCCAAGGCGATGGCGATGGGCCCCGAGTTTCGCGAGGATCCAGCCACGATCACGCCGGAAGAACGCGAGCGCCGCTCCGGCCTGATGGCCAACCAGCGCGCTCGCCCCATCCCCGCCGAATGGGGCGCCGCCGCCGGCTAGGGCGCGCGCCATGCGCCGTCGCGAAGCCGAGAGGCACCGGACCGGGCGCGTCGGCTGGTTGCGCGCCGCAGTCCTGGGCGCCGACGACGGCATTCTCTCAACGGCGAGCCTCGTCCTGGGCGTCGCCGCGGCCCACGGAAATCGCGGCGGCGTTCTTGTCGCGGGCGCGGCGGCGCTCGTCGCCGGCGCGATGTCCATGGCCGCGGGCGAATACGTCTCGGTGCGCTCCCAGGCCGACACCGAAGCGGCCGACCTGAAGCTCGAGCAGGAAGAGCTCGCCACGCACAACGAGAGCGAACACAGGGAACTGGCCGCCATCTACGTCGGGCGGGGCCTGGACCCGGCTCTGGCCAGACAGGTCGCAGATCAGCTGATGGCGCACGATGCGCTGGGCGCGCATGCCCGCGACGAACTCGGGATCTCCGAGACCTTGAAGGCCAAGCCGTTGCAAGCGGCTTTCGCATCGGCGGTCAGCTTTTCCACCGGCGCCGCCCTCCCGCTGCTCATCACAGCCACGGCGCCCATGGCGAGCCTGTCGGCGTTTGTCGCCGCGACGTCGCTGGCGTCGCTTGCCGCGCTCGGCGCCCTGGCGGCGCGGGCGGGCGGCGCGAGCATGACCAAGGGAGCCGCGCGGGTACTTTTCTGGGGCGCCCTGGCCATGGGAACCACCGCCGGCGTGGGCGCCCTCGTCGGAACGGTGGTCTGAAGCGCAGAGGAAGGCCTAGGCCAGCCCCCGCCCGCCCCCTAGCCAAACACGATCGGCAGTTCGCGGAACCCGAAGAGGATGCCCATCGGCACGCGTTTGCCCGGGCTGGCGCCCGGCGCGATCGTTTCGAACCGGTCGACCAAAGCGCTCATCGCCGCCTTCGCCTCCATGCGCGCCAGTGGGGCGCCGATGCAGGTGTGGACGCCGTGGCCGAAGGCGAGGTGCCGTTCGCGCTCGCGCGCCAGTTCGAACGCGGCCGCTTCGCCCCACTTTGCCGGATCGCGGTTGGCGGAGGCGAGGTAGATCATCACCAGCTGGCCGGCCGGGATGGTCTGGCCGCCGATCTCGACGTCGGCCTTCGTCCGCCGCATGACCATCTGCGCCGGCGAGTCCACGCGCAGCGACTCCTCGATGGCCGCCTCGATCAGCGCCGGATCGCCACGCATCGCCGCCCAGTCGTCGGGCGCGGCGGCCAGGCGGTTGAGCAGGTTGCCCAAAAGGTTGGTCGTCGTCTCGTTGCCGGCGATCATCAGGAGGATACAGAAGGCCACCACCTGCTGGTCGGTCAGCGTCTCGGTGGTGTCGCTGACCTTGGTCAGCGCGCTGATCAGGTCGTCGCCTGGGGCGGCGCGGCGCTCGGCGGCGAGGCCCGCGAAATAGACGCCCAGCTCCATCAGCGTCTTCATCCGGTCGCCCTCGAACGGGCTCTCCTGAATGCCGACGATGGCGTTCGACCAACGCTTGAAGTCCATCGCCCGGTCGGTGGGCACGCCCATCATGCCGGCGATGACGGCGACCGGCAGCGGCGTTGTGATCGCGTCGACGACGTCGATCTCCTCACCCTTCGGGATGGCGGCCGCGAGATCCCGCGCCATCTGCTCGATGGCCGGCCGCATCGCCTCCATCGCCGCCGGCGTGAACGCCTTGGCCAGGAGGCCGCGCAGCACCGAGTGGCGCGGGGGATCGTCGGTCAGCAGCGGGAAGCCGCCCGCCGCCAGCCCGCCCATGGCCCCGCCGCCTCCGCCGCCGCCCATGGCGGAAGACGAGAAGTGCTCGTGGTCGAGCAGGATGGCGCGAACGTCGTCGAAGCGGCTCGCCACCCAGAAACCGGACGCGTCCTTGTAGAGCGGCGCCTCCTCGTGCAGGCGCTCGATGAAGGCGTCCTTGCCCTGCGCCGCGATCCCTTCGCGCAGGCTGATCTCGCCGTCGGCCATCTTGGGTTTTCTCCCAGCGCCCCCGCCGTAAGCTAGGCCGACGGCGGCCCAGTGCAAGGCCGCCGACGCTTCAGTCGCCCGTGCAGAGGCCGGCGCCGTTCAGGGTCTCGCGCATCTCGGAGACGACCACCGACGGGCCGGCCAGGCAGACCGGGCGGGCGGCGATGGTCGCGTCGCCGAACCGGCCCTGCTCCACCTCGAGCATCGCCAGCTCGTAGCGCAGCTCGAGCCGGAACGGTTCTGCGAGCGCGATCCCCTGCATCTCCGGGTCGGTGAGGGCCGTGCGGACCTCGCCCTCCGCGGCGCGCCAGTCGTGGAAGCTCTCGTAGTAAGCGGCGCGGAACATGTGGGCGCGCGGGTCGTGCGGGTAGGCGGCGATGAGCTCGGCCGAGCGCGAGGCGCCTTCGGCCGCCGTCTTCGGCATCTCGGCCTCGGTCATTAGGAGCTGCCCCCGCGCCTCATAAGCCGGCAAGCGCAAGGCGACCATGCAGAAGGCCAGCGCCACGGCGCCGGCGCCGAGACACGCCAGGCTGCGGACCGACCGCTCGTGGCCCGGCAGCGGATCGTCCTCCGGCCAGGTCGCCTGCACGATGAAGCCCATCAGCGCGCCGGCGGTCCCGCCGCCGAAGTGGGTGCTGAAGTCGGTCACTAGGCTTGCGTTGGCGGGCGATCCCCAGGGAACGAGCGCGGGCAGCGCCAGGACGGCGCAGACCAGGCGCAGCCGAAGCGCCCAGCCGAAGGCGCCGAGGTGAAAGCTCAACACGAAGCCGGCGGCCAAGAGCCCCATGATCGCGCCCGATGCGCCCACCGTCGGGACGTCGGGTGGGTTGAGCAGCAACGCCGCCGCCGCCCCGCCCAGTGCGGAAACGAGAAAGGTCAGCGCCAGCCAGGCGCGCCCGATCAGGTGCTCCAACATCCAGCCGACCGCGAGAAGCACCGCCGCATTGCCGAGAACGTGGGCCATGCTGGCGTGCAGGAAGGGCGCGGTGACGATCCGCCACCATTCGTCCGACCCCAGAGCGAGATTGCGGTCGAGGGCGCCGAGCGCAACCAGCGTCTGGCCGCTCACCGTGTAGCCGGCCGCCCCGTCGCCGAACGCCTGCTCGCCGGCGAACACCAGGAACAGCAGCAAGAGGACGCCAGTGGTCAGATAGGGGATCTCGATGGGTCGGGAGGGCCGCAATGCGCCCGCCGGGGCGTCGATCGTCGCCGCCGCGCGCAGCGAGGCGAGGCCGGCGCCCGTGCGCCCCTCGTCCGCGATCTGCGAGAAGCTCATGCGCGGCGTCCGCGCATGTCGGCCCGGCGGTCAGCGCGCTCCATCCTGGGCGACTCCGAAAACCTGTGCCGAAACGGGACGACACGGCTTTCGCCCTACAAGTCGGGGACCATTCGCGCGGCAGGCGAGCTTCGCGTCCGCGCCGCGCCGGGTCGCGAACCTTTCCGTTCTTTCACTTGCTTTTCGGGCCCGGACCAGCCGAGATCGCGTTCGGGGTGGACCATCCTGGGAGAGTTCCTTGACCGACGACCTGCGGCCGGCCGCGACAGGCCGACTGAAGCTTTCGACGATCCTGACCTTCTCCCTCGCCACCATCCCGACCAGCGCACTCGGGATTGCGCTTGGCATCTACCTGCCGCGATATTTCGCCGGGCACCTCGGCGTAGGGCTGGGCGTGGTCGGCGCGGCCTTCTTCGCCGTCCGCATGATCGACATTCCGGTCGATCCGGTGCTCGGCGTCCTCATGGACCGCACACGAACGCGGATCGGCCGCTACCGCGTCTGGTTCCTGACCGGCGCGCCCATCCTCATGCTGGCGGTCTATCAGCTGTTCATGGCCAAGCCCGGCATCGGCGAGGTCTACATCGTCGGCTGGCTGCTCGTCCTGTACCTCGGCACCTCGATCCTCGGCCTTTCCCAGGGCGCCTGGTCGGCGACGCTCGCGCCCGAATACAACGAGCGGACGCGCCTCTTTGGCATCACATCGATGGTGAGCATCGTCGCCACCGTCGCGGTGCTCGCGATCCCGATCATCCCGACGCACCTTTCTGAAGCGGCCGATGTCCAGGCGATGGGGTGGGTCGCGATCCTTCTTGCGCCGCTGTGCGTCGGCATCGTCGCGTGGCGGGTGCCCGAGAAGGTCTCCGCGGACGTCGAGACCCATCGCTTCCCACTCAGCGACTACCTGGCCATCGCCCGGAAGCCCGAGATTCTAAGGCTTTTCTTCGCCCAAGCCTGCCTGACCCTCGGCCCAGGCTGGATGAGCGCGCTCTATCTCTTCTTCTTCGGCGACGTGCTGCACTTCTCGTTCGCCCAGTCGTCGGGCCTACTGATCCTCTACATCCTGGCGGGCGTGGCCGGCGCGCCGGCGACGGCCTGGGTCTCCTCGCGGCTGAACAAGCATCGCACGCTGATCGCCGCCACCACCGCCTACTCGATCGGCCTTTGCACGATCTTCGTCCTGCCGCGCGGCCAGTTTTTCGTCACCGCGCCGGTGATGCTGTGGTGCGGGTTCATGGCCTCCGGCTTCGGCCTTCTCACCTCCTCGATGACCGCCGACGTCGGCGACGAGGTCCGGCTCCAGCAGGGCCGCCAACGGATGAGCCTGATCTATTCGGTCACCGGCCTCGCGGCCAAGATCGCCGGCGCCTTCGCCTTCGCCTTCTCGTTCGGGCTGCTGGCCGCGGTCGGCTACCAGGCCAAGGAAGGCGCGCACAACACCCAGGCCGCGATCCAGTGGCTCGAGTACATCTACATTCTCGGCCCGATCTTCTTCGTCATGGTCGGCGGCGCCTGCTTCGTTGGATGGAAGCTGGACGCAACGCGGCACGGCGAGATCCGCGCCGCACTGGACGCGCGCGACGCCGCGCTGGGCGAGGCGGCGCTGCTCGAGGGCCTGACCGGCCAGGCGGTCGCCGCCCCGGCGCCAGGCGAGTAGCGTGGTCGCCGCCAGCCTCGCCGAACGCCTGGGCTATGCGCACGACGACCACATCCTCATCGTCAACTGCGACGACCTCGGCTCGAGCCACGCGGCGAACGTCGCCATCGAGGACGCGTTCCGGCGCGGCTTCGCCACAAGCGCGACACTGATGGTCCCTTGCCCATGGGCATTCGAGGCGGCGGAGCGCCTGCGCGGGTTCGACGTCGGCGTGCACCTGACGCTCACCGCCGAATACGCTGGCTATCGCTGGCGCTCTCTGACCGGCGCCAGGTCGCTGCACAACGCCGACGGCTACCTGCCCGCCACCGCCGACGAGGTGTTCGCCAACGCCAGCTTGGACGACGCTCGCGCCGAGTGCCGCGCCCAGATCGCCCAGGCGCTGGCCTGGGGGCTCGATGTCACCCACATCGACACCCACATGGGCGCCGTGCAGACCGACCCGCGCTTCCACGCCCTCTACATCGACCTCGCCGCGGAGTTCCGCCTGCCGCTGCGCATGGCCGGCGAGAGCGGCGAGCGGGTGCTGGGGTTCGAG
>Ga0070735_10001194_pt1 | contig 25724 bp, 23 predicted proteins | sample Coa_R1_FD_66443 | JGI IMG/M metagenome (GOLD analysis project Ga0070735, IMG submission 66443) | Surface soil microbial communities from Centralia Pennsylvania, which are recovering from an underground coalmine fire - Coalmine... | ecosystem: Environmental > Terrestrial > Soil > Unclassified ...
TAGCGTCGTAGACCAGAGATTGGCATGCAAGGAACCGTCACCGTAACCGAGGCGGCCCGACTTCTCGGAGTGAGCCGGAGCAAGATCTGGAATTTGCTGCGGGAGGGTGCGCTGACCGCCCGGTCCAATCCCCTCGACAGGCGACAAAGGCTCATCGAGATCGAGGCAATCGAGGCGCTCCGGCAGCAGGGAAGAGGCGCTTCACCGCCGACCGCGCGTAACTCGGCCCTGCGGCTGGTCGGCATCGTCTCGGAGCCGTCGTTGCAAAGCGCGGACTTCGAGGGCACCATGGAACGCCACTGGCGTCCCGCTTGATCACCCTCGATACCTCCGGCTTCCTCGCCATCGTGAACCAGGCAGACACTGATCACGAGGCCTGTCGCGAGGTGTATGAGCGCGACCTGGGGCCGTATATTGTCCCGGCGGCGATCCTTGCCGAGATCGATTGGGCCATCCACACCCGGGTCCTGGATGCGCGATCGAAGTCTCGCATTCAGGAGGCATTTCTGGAGGCTTTGGACGTAGGCGGACTGGCGCTGGATTGTGGGGAGCGGGACGTTCCACGCATCCAGCAGCTCCTTCGCCGCTACGATGACCTGGGGCTTGGTATTGCCGACACGGCAGTCGTCGCGTGCGGGGAGCGTCGAGGAGGGCGCGTACTCACGACGGACCGGCGACACTTTTCCGTTGTGGCACGAGGCGAAGGGACAATCACCGTCCTCCCGCCGTGACCGTTCGTGAATCACCCATTCCTTTCAGGCACCATGGCCGTCCCCTCAGCGCTGGACACCCTCCCTCCTCAGCTGCTTGAGCGGATACTTCAACGCTGCCTGGAGGGCGAGGTCGAGCCGCTGGCCGTGCTGGTGACCGGCAGCTACGCGGCGAACCGCGCCACGCCGCAGAGCGACCTCGACCTCACGACCCTGCTGCGTGGTGAGCCGGAAACCGGCTACCGCACCTGGTTCGAGGACCGTCCCGGCCGAATGCTGCACGTGTCGGTAGACTTTCAGCAACTCGAGAGCTGGCTGCGGCGCGCCGGCGAGCCGGCGGACTGGTCGCTTGGCTTCCCGACGGTCACCGTCGGACGAATGCTGTGGGCGAGGCCCGAGGCGCGGGCCGCTCTGCCCGACCCTCCAGACCTCTGTTGTCCGGCCGGCGAGCCCGAGCTCGAGGACTTCGTCGAGGCCGCGATGAAGACGAGGCGGGAGATAGCAGCAGGTGACCGTCATGCCGCCCGCTGGTACGCCCACCGCATGGCCGTCCTCGCTCCCGGCCTGCTGGTTCCACTCAATCCGGAGCGTCGGGTCGGCGATCGACGGGAGGCGATGGAGGCCGCCCTGTCGCTGACCATCGCCCCGGCAAACTACCGCGAGGATCTGATTGCCTGCCTGGGGCTCGAGGCCGTGCCCCGGGCCGCCTTCGAGCTGTCCTCCCGGCGGCTGCCGGCCGAGATGCTGGCCTTCCTGCGAGAACACTGCCCGGATATCTCCCCTCAACCCTGGCTCAGTCGCTACCTGCGCGACGGCACGCTCGCGCGGCACCTGCAGGCGTGGGAGCCGGCTGCCGAGAGCGAATGAATCTCCCCGGACCAGGAACGGACCACCCGCTACCGCCGGCAGATGGATCCCTCACGCCGCACGCCACGCGCGCGGCGCGCAGCTTCTCGACGAGACGAAGCGCTCGGCTAGACCTGTTCCTGTGCTCGTTTACCATCCTCTTCGTCGAGCTGGTCTGTATTCGCTGGATACCCGCGTACATCCGCTACCTCGGCTACTTCAGAAACTTCGTGCTGCTTGGCTCGTTCCTCGGCATCGGTCTCGGCATCCTGCAGAGCCGCCGCCGCATCGATTTGCAGAGCTTCTTCCCCCTCGTCCTGGCGCTGCTGGTTGTGGTGGTGAGCGTCTTCCGGCTTCAGCTCATCGTCAATTCGTCGCAGGAAGTCTTCTTTGGGATCACGGAGAAAGTCACGGTGCGCGGACCCGAGTCGTTCTTTCTGCTGCCGCTGATCTTCACGATCGTCACGCTCCTGTTTCTGCTTCTGGGGCAGAACCTGGGCCGCCTCCTCGCGTCGGTTCGCCCCCCGCTCACCGCGTACACCGTCGACATCATGGGATCGATTGCCGGCACTGCCGTGTTCGCCCTGATCTCGTTTCTGGGCGCGCCGCCGGGTGTCTGGTTTGGTATCGCGGCCGTCGCCATCCTCGCGCTTCCGCAACGGGGTGGAGTGGTCCGAATCGGCAACGCCGCCATCATGAGCGGGGTGGTGATCTGGGTCGCCCTGCTGGGCCGCACCTCGGACTGGTCCCCCTACTACCGCATCGACGTCCAGACGCATCCCGGCCCGGACTACTCGATCTTTGTCAACAATATCGGCCACCAGGGCATGGGGCCGTACGCCAGGATCGCCAACAACTTCTACTACGCCACGCCCTTTCAGACCTTCCGCTTCCCGGCCACCACACGCGAGCTCATTATCGGCGCCGGATCGGGCTCCGACGTGGACATGGCCATCCACCACGGGATTCGCCACATCACGGCGGTCGAGCTGGACCCCACGATCTACGACCTGGGTCGGCGTCTGAACCCCGACCATGTATATCAGAACCCGGCGGTCCACGCTGTGATCGACGACGGCCGTTCCTTCCTGGAGAAGACCCACGGCTCGTACGATCTGGTCGTCTTTGCCCTTCCCGATTCCCTTGCCCTGACCTCCAGCTTCGCCAATCTGCGCCTGGAGAGCTACCTCTTCACCCAGGAGGCGTTCCAGCAGGTTCGCCGCCACTTGAGCTCGAACGGCCTGTTCGTTCTCTACAACAACTATCGAACCGATTGGGTCATGCGGAAGATCGCCGGGATGTTGAGCGACGTGTTCGGCCGCGCTCCGTACGGCCGCATCAGCATCTGGCATGACCCGGCAACCGTCGTCTCCGCGGTGCTCATGGACGGCCCCCGGCTGCGCGAGCTCTCCAGCGCTGCCTACGCCGCGCATCGCGTCACCGGCGAGTCCGGCGTTGCCCCGGCCACCGATGACTGGCCCTTCGTCTACCTGAAGACGCGCAGCATACCAGTCATCTACCTGCAGGCAATCGCGGTGGCGTGGATCATCGCCCTGCTCGCGATTGGCTTGAGTCTGCTGGGCCGCGGCGAGGGCACGCTGGCGCAGCTGCGTCGCTTCGATGCGTCACTGTTTTTCATGGGAGTGGCGTTTCTCCTCCTGGAGGCCAAGAGCATCGTCAACTTCACCTTGCTCTTCGGCGCAACCTGGTTGGTGAACGCGCTGGTGATCGTTGGCATCCTATGCACCGTACTGCTGGCCAACTGGATCACCGCCCGCGCCGGACGGCGCATCGATCTGCGACTCCTGTATGCCGGCCTGGCGGCTACCTTGCTCCTCAATCTGCTGCTGCCGTTCGACCGTCTGCTGGTGCCGGATCTGGGTCTCCGGTACCTGCTCGGCTGTGTCGTCCTGTTCTCGCCTATACTGCTGGCCAACCTGATCTTTGGCCGGCTTTTTGGCGACACGGCACTCCCGGACATCGCCTTCGCCTCGAATCTGCTCGGCGCGTTCATGGGCGGCACGCTGGAGTATGCCTCGCTTCAGATCGGCTATCACCTGCTGCTGGTGCCGGTCATGGTGGCCTATGCCTGCTCGTTCCTGACCCTGCGCTGGCGGCGGCATGGCGATGCCGCGATCCCGGCCATGGTCAACGGAGCGGCGTGACCCAGCTCAGCTCGAGCCGGCCTCCCAGGAAGGCGGCGAGACGCTCGGCCTCTTCCTCGGCGGCCTGACGCGCCCAGCTGGGCAGATCGACGAACGGTTCGATCTGCACGAGGAGCCGGCGACCCTTCCGTTCGTGCCGCCAGATGCCATCCATTCTCCCATTGACCAGGAGGACCGGTGACAGCCAGCCCTGCGGCCGGTAGATCCGGTCGCGGAACGGGCCGGGCAGGAGGTTGTCTGCCTGACGGGAGGCGACGAGGACGTACTGGTCGAAAGCCGGCAGCAGCCGGACCGACCCGGTTGGCTCGGCGGCGGTGATGCCGTCCAGCTGGCTCCTCAGGACCCAGGACGGCGTGCCGGCGACGTCAACCTGGCACACCTCGTCTCCCAGTGCCTTGATCATCGTGCCTGCCCGGGAAACGGAGATGCCCAGCCACTGGCCGTACACCTCGCGGGTGGTGGGGCCGTAGGCGGCGAGGAAGCGGCGAGTGACGGTATGCTCCTGCTCCGCGGGCTCGGCCTCGGACGTCCCCAGCCAGCTGTCCGGGTGGGTGAAGCGCACATTCTGGCCGGAACCTGGACCGAAGCAGAGGGAGCCGCGAAAGGCAGCAGGCTTGAGCATGGTGCCCCAGCTATGGCGTAGCTTGCCGGCCAGCTCCTCCGAGCCGAGCAACCGCGCCGTTTCCACCACCAGCTCTTCGCGGGTGAGGAGCCGGCCGTCGAGCGCTTGCGCAATCGCCGCGATCAGCCGCTCCAGCTCATCGGGGGAGATCTCGAAGTAGCGCAGCCAGGCGGGCCGCAGGTAGCGCCGGTCGAGATTCAGCACGCCCTGCCATAGCATCAGCTCGGAGGCCGGGAGCAGGTGCAGGGTGCCGCGCATCGCCCAGGTCTTGACCAGGCTGCGCTGCTCCCAGAGCGCCCGTGGCACTGCCTCTGGCTCGAGGTCCTCGACACGCGCCCAGAGCGCCAGCTCGGCCGCGGACATCAGCTGGGCCTGCACGCCGCCCAGCTGCGCGACGACCTCGTGCATGGCCTCGCGCGGCACGCGCCGGTGCAGAGAATGGCGCCGGACGCGCCAGGCCATCAGCTGCGGCCAGGTCAGCTGGATGGCCGGTTCAGGATCCGGGATCGGGTGAGACGGCATGGTCACAACGGCGGGAGCGAAGGGAAGCGGCCAGAGTCCAGCCACGCCGCATCGCGGTGTGTCTCGGTCGCCTCAATCACGGCTTGCGCAAGATCAGCGTCAGCCATGACGGGCTGGAGTCCAGCTCAAGGTTGACCTCCGGCAGCTCACTGGCTACCGATAGGCGGCAGCCTTCATTCCGGATGATCAGATCGCCGGTTGCCGGCTCCAGGGTCCAGTGCTTCAGGCCGTGGTACTCCTCGTCGTGCTCGCCTCGATAGTGCTCGATCATCACTGCACAACCGGGACGGGCTACCCGCACCATCTGGTGGAGTGCGGCGATCGGGTCGTAGCAATGGTCGAGGGCGAAGCGCATATAGACCAAAGCGAACCTGTCCGGTCCGAATCGGGTAGCGAGCGCTTCCACGGTACAGGGTAGAGATGGCACCGGCGGTTGCAGGTGCAGCTCTTCGAGGATCGTATGGTACTGTTCCGCTAGCGCGTCGATGGCAGTAATCGGGAGGCGATCACCATTCAGCGTCTTGCCGAGTGTGGTCGCCGGTCCCGCCGCGCAGTCCAGGATCGGAAGCTCCGCCGTCGGCAGGCCGGCCGGAAGCCGCGCTGCGATGTGCGGCTGAAGAGGTGCGTCTGGATCCATCCGGAACCGGAACTCGTCGGGCCAGTTGAGCCCGCCACTCGCCAGGTAGCGGCGCCAGAAAGCCAGCTCCTGGTCGATCCCTCGTTGCCACTGTGTTCGGGTCGTTCGATTCGCGGTTACCATGGCCCCGCCGCATTATCCTCGATCGATACTCCACTTGACCCTCACGTAACGTAAGCCTCTAGGGTGGTACTGCAGCGCTCTGTTCCAACCCTGAAGGAGAAGGACGATGACCGAGACGTTCTGGCGAGTCGGCGAGGTGGCGCGGCGCAGCGGGCTCTCGGTACGCACGCTCCACCACTACGACGATCTCGGTCTGTTGTCGCCGGCGCATCGTTCGGAGGCCGGCTACCGGCTCTACTCGGCTGCCGATGTCGCCCGTCTCCAGCAGATCATGTCGCTGCGGGAGCTGGGATTACCGCTGGAGGAGATTCGGACCCTGCTGGACCGACCCGACATCTCACCACGGCGCGTGATCGAGCTGCACCTGCAGCAGCTGAGGGAGCAGATGGAGCTGCAACGGGAGCTGTGCCGGCGCCTCGAGCTGATTGCCGCGCAGCTTGCCGGGGCGGAGGAGGTCTCCGCCGACGAGCTCTTTCACACCATGGAGGTTTTAAGCAATATGGACAGGATCACGACGTACTACACCCCCGAGCAGCTGGAAACGCTCGCCAAACGCCGGCAGGAGCTCGGCGAGGAGGAGGTCAAGCGCGTCGAGGCGGAGTGGCCTGATCTGATCGCCCGGATGCGGGCCGAGATGGAGCGCGGGACCGATCCGGCCGACGAGCATGTGCAGGCGCTCGCCCGCCGCTGGCGGGAGTTGGTCGAAGCCTTCACCGGCGGCGACGCTGGAATCGCGCAGTCGCTCCAGACGATGTACCGGAACGAGCCGGAGGTTGCCGGCCGGTTTGGCCCTGATCCCGAGCTGTTCGCCTACGTCGGCAAGGCGATGGCCGCGGAGAGGTAGCGGGTACGTCAGCCGGGCTACCGGCACTTCGGTTCGGGCGGTATCAGGACGGCCGCCTCACCAGGCCGGCAACACGCTTGGGCAAGTGGTCGATCCCCTCGAACTCCCGCACCACGAGGCTGGTTATGCGTGATTGCTCCTCGGGCGAGAGGTGGGGGTATGTCATCTCTGCCAGGCCCCCAATGCTCTCGCAGTCGTCCTCCACGATTATGTCTGGCATGACGCGGCGAGCGACATCGGCGTAGGTCTCGCCCGAGTGCCGGAAGAAGACGGTGCCCCGCGGGAAGCCGAACCGCGCGAGAACCGAGGCATCTCTGGCCACGTTCTCCGGTTTGCGGTGAGAGCTGACATATAGGATCTCTGCACCCTGCTCCTCCCAGCCGCGCAGCCTGGCAACGGCTTGACCGATTGGCACATAGGCAGCGTATTCCTCAATGGCGGGGTCGTGCCGCTTCACCTGTTCGACGCACTCCTCGCGCGCGTGTCCGACGCCCGTGGGGTGCATGATGGCCGTTCCGTGCAGGAACACGAAAATCCTGGCGTGCATATTCTCCGAGGCCGGCACCCGATCGGCGTCATCAAGAAGGCGTCGCGCGGTGACGAAACCCTGGTACGTCGGCACTGTTTGCTCATGAGGGTCAGGCGGGAATTCGATGAGACCGCCGGAGGTGGCAAAGGAGCGATTGTCGAGCGGAATACAGCGGCACCGGCCTTCGAGCCAGCTGAAGGTTGCAGAGAGAGTACCGGCCTCGATTGCAAGCGAGACCGTATCGCCGTCGTCGAAAACATAGCGGCCACGGTACGTCTCCAGCAGGGATGGAGGCAGGTCGATGCCCGGCGAGACCGTGACCCGGTGGTATGGATGTTCGTCGAGCATGAAATAGTGCGGCGGCCCATCCGGCTCGGGAACGAAACCGACTGCGATCTCGCCACCGCCGTCGACGAAGAGATCCTCGCGCACGGCGTGGAGCAAGTCGGTATCGCCCTCCCGTTCAAGCGAGAGCGCGTCACCAACCTGGCTGATCGTCGCCACTCCGGCGGCGAGACTGAGGTACGTCCCGGTGTAGCGGGACAGGGTAGCGTCCTTCCGCGCATCTGGGTTCGATCTTGCAGCCACCGGCTGTGCCGGAGGCGTCAGCAGCTGATCGACGACGGAACGCCGGATGGCGTAGGGATCGAAGTCGTTGGTGATGTTGCACCGAAACACCACGGCAACTCCATGGTCGGGAAACAGCGAGAGCTCGCACCGGTACGGCGTCAGCAGCCCGCCGTGCGTTACCCACCGCGCGCCGTGGTGCTGAAGCAGCCAGAAGGTCAGCCCATAGGCGCTGCCGTCCGGGTCGTGGAGGTGGGCGTGGGGCCACAGCATCTCCTGGACCGAGGCCGGCGCCAGCACCTGCGCATTTTCGTGCCGCCCCTCATTGAGAAGCCGGCCGGCGAGCCTGGCGAGATCGAGCGTTGAAGCCATCACCTGCCCCGATGGATTGGCGGCCGTGTAGTCGAACATTCGGTGCTGCACCCGAACGGCGCCGTCATCGCCGGTCGTATGTGGTAGAGCGACCGGATAGCTCATGGCCACGGTGCGGTCGTAGGTGGTGCGATCCATCCCCAGTGGATCGAGCAGCTGCTCCCGCACCACCTGGGGGAAGGTCTTTCCGGTCACGGCCTCCGCGAGATAGGCGGCCAGCGCGATGCGCAGGTTGCAATACTCGAACACTTTGCCCGGCGGCGCGACGAACCGGGCCAGGGGAACCGCTTCACGGATAAAGGCTTCCAGGCCGGCTGGATCGCGCGGACCGAAATTACCGCCGGTGCCGAAGAGGCCGGAGGTGTGGCTGAGGAGCCACCGCGGCGTGATGGCCGGCGCGAAGTCAGGCCAGCTGAAGGTGAGCCAGGGCAGGTACTCGACGACCGGTGCATCCAGATCGAGCCTGCCCCGCTCCACCAAACGCATAATCGTCGCTCCGGTCAGCGGCTTGCTGATCGAGCCGCTGCAGAAGAGGGTGTGTGGCGTCACCGGCACGCCGGCATCTTCGATGCTGGTGACGCCGAAGCCTCGCGTGAAGCTCAGGTTGCCCTCCTGGACGACCGCCAGGGCGAACCCGGGAACCTGGTGGTGCTGCATCTCCTGCTCAATCCGCTGCGCGAGCTGTTCGATGTCGAGTGCCACGGCTCTGATCTCTGCTCTCCAGGAAATTTGAGATATCGGTCCGTTTCCCTCACGCTGCACGGGGCCGCCCTAAATGCGGGTGATCTCCGTTTGGATGATTGTCACCGCATACAGCGCAGCAACGAACAGGATCGCCGCGAAGGCCATTGAAAGTGCCCGGAACACCGACTCGAACCGCCGGAACATGGTCAACCCCGACCAGATCCCAACGAAGGCGCCGCCCAACGCTGCAAGCCACCCGCCCGGCCAGCCCAGATCGTGAATGATGAACACGAACCCCGGCGGCGTCGCCGACGGATTGAACAGCCAGACCATGACCAGGGCCAGTATTGCCCCGTACACCGGCCAGCGCAGCGGCGAGGGCACGACCAGCGCGATCACGCCCCAGACCAGCAGCAGGAGCAGCACGAGGCCCACATTGGCCAGCGCGATGCAGATTCCTGCCCCGACCGACCCGACGAGAACCAGCAGCGCGTTGACGAACGGATTGCCGATGTTGAGTCCCAGCCGCGTCAGCAGATCGGGCGGCCGCGCCGGGCCGTACACCGTCCCTTCCAGTGTCCCGCTATCGACACGAACCTTGTCGAACAGCACGTACGTGCGACCGCCGAGGGTGAACGCCGTCGGATCGATCTCGGCACCACCACCGGCATAATCGATCCGCTCGTCGTAGGGGGCGATGGCATTGGCGTTGGCGTCATACCCCTGCATCCTAATGCTGCTTGCGCCGTCCTTCACCGTCCCCGACTGGTAGTACACCTGGAACCCCTTCGCCTCGGGAACCAGCGAGAACGGCAGCGGGACGGACGTGCCGCTCGTCCCGGTCATGGTCTGAATCGGCGTCGGCGGATAAGTGAGTGAGCCACGCTTGTCCCATTCCGCGACCGACACGCCCTGGTCGTCTCCCCAGGCTGCCCAGATGTTGCCGTGGGGGTCGCTGCGCGCGTCAAACGACCAGGTATAGGGAACGGCGTCCTGAATGACGTGGATCTGCAGACCCATTGGCGCGTAACCAACCTGCTCCAGCGTGAACACCCTACCGAGCGGCACGCCACCTGCCGTGAAGCGCCGGAACCGCCAGTTCCACTCGTCGTTGCCGGCATAGTCCATCCAGAAGAGGTCCAACCGGCCGCGCGCATCGGCGATGGCATGCGGGAACAGGCCGAGGCGCGGCGAGGCAACCAGGAGCCGCGGCGGCGAGACCGTCCCGCTTGCGCTGACGAACGTCTCGTAGACCCGAGTCGCGTTCGAACTGCCGGGCTGCCAGGAATACACGACGGCGAAGCCGCCCGGCGCCGCCGCGATAAATGGCTCCTGGACCGAGCCGTTCCCGCCGTTGAGACGCAGCCGCTGAATGCGATCGCCGGCAACCAGCGCCCCGTCGACGGAGGTGCTGTCGCCCGACACCCACACGCCCAGCTCCTCGCCCCCTTCAACTGCCAGCGACAGCCTGGAGAGGCTGGCGTCGGTCCCTACCGTCGTGCGGCCGAGGAGCCGTCCGGGCGCCGTCAGCCGGAGCAGCTCGACCCGATTGACCGACTCGAACGCCAGGACCGCGACGTCACCGTGGGCGACCAGTGCGACGGCGAAGGCCTCCTGGCTCGGAATGGACCCGTAGGTGACCGGACTGGTGAAGTTCGGCGCATAGACCAGCGGCGAGTGACTGGAGAGCATCACCGTTTCGCCCGCCAGCAGCACGGCGGCCAGCGGCAGGAAGCGGAGCCACCACGGCGGCGAATCATACAACCGGCGGACCGCAGATGATCCTCCCGGCCTGGCAGCGGGCAGGACGCGCCCCAACCCGCCGATCGCTGCCGCTCGCACCGTTCGCGCGTGACTCCGCACCCCCATCGCGGGCGGACTTGAGGCGAGAGCGCCGACCCGGTCGGCAACGAGGCCCGCACCGCCGATCGCGAGGGACAACAATCTCACCTCGAGGTGTGACCGCGTGCTTGTTTTGCCGATATCATGCCTGCCCTCCGCGTCCAGCGCATCGCGCAGGCCGTCGCCGACGAAGTTGACCGCCAGCACTGTCAGCATCAGGAAGAAACCCGGAAACGCCAGCGTCCACCAATGTCCGAACGGGACACCTTGAAAAGCGAGCGAGAATGCCTGACCCCAGGTGAACACTCCGGGTGTGGCTGACGGGATGATGAACTCCAGCGAGACATCGGCGAGGATGAAGAGCGCCACGTTGAGCGTCGTCGCCACGATGATGATGTCGAGCGTGTTGGGCAGATAGTGCCGCAGGATGACGCGTGCATCCGACGCGCCCAGCGCGCGAGCGGCGTCCGCGAACTCCCACTCCCGCAGGCTGAGAACGTTCCCGCGTACCAGACGCGCGACACCCGGCCAGCCGACGAGGCCGAACATGACGCCCAGGGAGAGCGAACTCCAATCCGTGCGGAACGTGCTCAGCAACATGACAAGCGGCAGGAACGGGACCGTCAGGATCGCGTCGACCAGCCGCATCAGTATCGCGTCGAGGGACCGTCCAAAGTAGCCGGCGGTCGCGCCAACCAGCGATCCGATGATCGAGGCCACGATCGCTCCGACCACCCCAACTTCCAATGTCCACCGAGCCCCCGCGAGAACGTAGGTCGAGACGCTCACCCCGCCTCCGTAGACACCATAGGTGCCCATAACGTAGCGCAGACTGAACGGCCAGAAGCGCGGTGGGGCACCGAGCGGGATGTGCTGTGCGAAAGTATTGGTCGGGATCGACGGCGCCAGCGAAGGCCCCACAATCGCCAGCGCTGCGATGAGGTAGAGCACCCGCATGCTCCAGAAGGCCAGCCGGTGCCGCGAGAAGCGACGCCAGACCAGAGCCCACTGCCCGATCTGCCGCACCGGCACCGTTTCATCACCGACCCGCGCCGCCAGCGGCAGATACGCTTCAGACCCCACGGTTATGGCCTAGACGACCGCATTGCGCGTTGCGCTCCCCGCACCTTGATCGTGCCCAACCCCTGACCGGCCATGCATCGCTGATCGCCGATCATTCCTCATACCTGATCCGTGGATCCAACCACGCATACGCCAGGTCCGCCAGCAGGTTCGCCAGCAGCACTGTGACCGCCGACAACATCAGCAGCGCCTGCAGCGTCGGGTAGTCTTCGCCGCCCAATTGCCCGCGAAGCGAGTCGGCGAACAACTGTCCCACTCCTCCCCACGAGAACACCGTCTCCACCACGACCACTCCGCCAATGAGCGACGTCACGTACAGTCCGAAGTTCGTCACGACCGGCAGGATGGCGTTGCGCAGCGCGTGCTTGAAGATGATCACCCTACTCGACACACCCTTGGCCCGAGCGGTGCGAATGTAGTCTTGGTGGAGGACCTGCAGCATTGCGGCGCGCATGAAGCGGCTGTCGACGGCGATGCCCGTGGCAATGAGCGCCGAGGCCGGCAGCGTTAGGTGCCGCATCAGATCGCCCAGGACAAACGGCGGGTCGTGGGCCAGCGCGGAGAACCAGCCGGGTGATCCCAGCAGCGGTAATGTGCCAGCGACCGAATGCGCCGCCGCCAGCCAGCCGAAGCTCGCGACGATCACGTAGATCAGCGTGATGCCCAGCACGAAGGCCGGCAGCGAAAGGAGGACATAGGAGAGAAGGGTCAGGCTCTGGTCGAAGACCGAGAACTGCCGAACCGCCGCCAGCATGCCCAGCGGCAGCGCGATCAGCTGCTGGATGATGAGGCTAAAGCCCACCAGAATGATCGTCGCGGGCAACCGCTGCGAGATCTCGGCGCCGATCGGTACGCCGGTGCCCGAATAGCCGAGGTTGCCGCTCAGAATACTTCCCATCCAGCTGACGTACTGCGTCGCGACCGGTTGATCCAGCTTGAGCAGCTCGGTGCAACCTAGTGACTGGCAGGAGGTTGCCTGCAGCCGCACCAGCAGGAAGAAGAGGAGGGAGAGCAGAAACAGGACGGCCACCGCCTGAATCAGCCGGCGAATGATATAGGTCGTCATTGGCTGCCTGCCAGCATCCCCTCGGGAGCATCCTATCCGCGTGCTTCAGTCGCGGTGCGACCCTCCAGCCCCATCGTTCTGGTGGGGGTCGCTGCGGACGCCCTCGTGCACCGTAGGCTCGCGCTCGCTGGCCGAGGAGCGCCCAATTACTTCACACTCTTGAGCAACTTCCTTATGACTGGCCGACCGCAGACGCCCGTTGGCTTCCGACCGTCGACGTGACAGATGAGCGCAGCGATGATGTTGGTTTCTGCGTTGACGCTCGGCAGAAGCGTTGGCTGGAGACCAGTAGCCGCCCTATCCGCTATCAGGCTCTGCTGAACCTTTGAAAAGGACGCGAAGGGGAGCCCGGGATTGATGCTGCCGCAGGTACTGGTCGGGCACAGAGTGGGCGTTGGAACGAGCGAAGCGTCGTCGAACTCGTCGGCGAACACAGGGTCACTAGGGAACGTCTGAGCGTACCCGCCGATCGCGACTAACGGAAGCTCCTCGGCTGAGGCCGGCAGGCCCCGGCTTGAACAACACGGAAGCGGGTCGGTTCGGTAACCGCCTGGCACCCGGGTGACCCTTTGGACAGCGGTGTATGGATCCAAGCGCGGGTAGGGATTTGCATACCTGTTGAACAGCGCACGCTCCGCTGCCGTAAGGCGGGCGAGCGGACGTAGGTGGAAGTCGAGAAGGTCCCTGTCGGAGAACGAGATATAACGGCTACGGTAAACGGTGTGTACCAAATTGAGACCTGGAAAGGTGTAGTAGACGGGGAACCTCGATTGCCTCGGCCACACTGACACGCGTGAGAACGTGCCGAACTCGCCTAGCGCCTTTACAACCGGAAAGCGTTCAGCGTCGATGTATGGCTTCCCAAGCGTGCCGATAAACAAAAACTCTGGCTTGGTCCCCTGACGTAGAGAAGTCTTGATGTAGTGGAAATTCCCCAGGGGCTGGTTGGCAACGTCGTTAGTTGCTTTGCCAAGGGCGGTCACATCTGGGGCGGGCGAAGCATGCACGGTCGCGAGAGTAGCGACGAGCGCGGCTAGCATGGAAACGATTATTAGCGGCTTCACGCATTCCTCCCGGCGTGCCTCGCGCTCGCGCCTTGGCGAGTGACCCAATGCCTGGTACCAGCTTACGCCATCAACTCCCAGCCAACATCAGACCAGCAACGCACGCGAGCACGATGCAACTGAACGTCGCGCTGCTAGGTGCAATGTGATCGAGGAACTCGGGTACGTTGAATCGCGCGGGCGCTACCAGCGCAATGCCAACGGGAGCGGCGCGTGCTGCACCATAGGCCATGAGCAGGGCGATACCTAAACGGACAGAACCCGCGCTAAAGGCGAACAGCGCGGTCCCATAGTAGGCTGCCGATTGCACATGCGTGGTCCAGCCCTGCCCCAGGTCGACACCCCAAAAGAAAGCAGCCCAGCGCAGCCCAAAGAGGTCGCGTGGGGTCCGAGGCGTTTGGCGATGTATCAAAGTCAGCTTTCCAGAGGCGACCGTGGTCTCCGCGAGGGCGAGCGCAAGTAGAACGGCGCCCAGCGGAGTCGCGAGGGGAATCCCTCCCGAAGCGATCTTTATCACGCGCCCCAGACAGCCAAGCCCCAGACCGAGCAGGCCCGCGGAAGCCACCAGCCCAAACGCGTGAAGCCCGAAGGCCTGCCACGACTCGACGCTTGACCTCTGCCCGAGAGGCCTGATCTGTCCGATCATTGATCCGCCTCAGGGGCCGGTGGCAGCCCTCCACCCTGCGGATACGGCCATGAGGAGCGCAAAGGCCGCAGCAATGGCGCCGCTGTGCCCGCGCGCGGCCAGCGCTAGTGCACCGCCGACGCCACCGCCTCCCGCGACCTTGGCGGCCTGCGACCGCCAGCCAGGGCCGAGACGTAGGGCCGGGACTCTGGAGCGCCGGTTATGCCGCTTGCTTGACGGCGCAGCTGCACCCGCCGCATGACTGGTTGCTGTTGTAGAAACAGTGGCAGTAGGTGCTTCCGTTGCAGCATTCATAGCAACTCCACTTGCAGCAGCTGGTGCAACAAATCCAGCCAGCCGCTGTGTAACCGCTGGGACAGCCAGCGCCCTGGGGGCAGCCGGAAGAACAGGCCGGATACGGCGAGTCGCAGGCGCCTCCGTCGCAGCCACCGCATGGCGGTGAGCACTGAGCACTGGCAAGTGACACGCCGTTGAGACCTAGGGCGAGGCCGAGGGCAGACCCGCCTGCAACCCTGAGGAAGGCCCCTCGCGACGTGCGCGCACCGAGCTTTCCCGCCAGCTTATTCGTGAACTCGTCCATAACCACCTCCTCGTGGCTGAGCGTTAAGCAGACTCTCGACATCGGCGGTCGATGTTGTGGTGGGCTCGCTCCCGCTGTTGCCCCCCAATTTCGTTCCTGCTGAGTCGTTGGTGACCTTCCACGGGGTCTCAACCTGCTGCGGCGTCCCCTCCTCCCTGAGCAGAGCTTCGAGGTGGGGCCAGGTATTTACGATCCCTCGCACCAGAACAACACCGGATTCATCCAACAGAAATGCGAATGGAGTGGCCGTCACACCGTACTCGGTCGCGATCTTGTTCTCGGGATCCACGACCATCCTCGGTTCGAGGTTGAACCTCCGCGTGAACTCGCGACATCCAAGGCCTGTTCCAAAGCACACCGCCAAGAACCCGGTCCTCCCGCTCTCGTCCCGGGCCACCCGATTCACGTGGCCGACTAGCTCACGGCACGCGATACAGCCAGTCGTAAGGAACACAAGCACAAGCCTCCGCCCACTGAAGTCGGCCAGGCGAATGGGCTCCCCCGTCAGGGCGTCAGGCGCCTCGAATAGAGGCGCCTGGGTCCCCCTCGCGAGCCCCTCCTCCGTGAGCAGCACTCCGGGATCGACCCCCAGACGCAGCTGGATTATTCCGAGCTGTCGCAATACGCCTGTAAGTATGAGGGCAACCACTGCCACGACAACCCAGAGCGCCGCAACGGCCGCAGTCCAAAACGCTGGCATCTCTACAAACCTTCCGCGAGGTTCGCCTCACGCGCTCCAGTCCCCGAGTCCACGGGTATCGGCTGCCCTCGCAGGCTGACGCAGCGGCGAAGGGTCGGTGCGGGTCCAGCCCTAACCATCAACGCGCCAACCGCCGGTGGCAAGGCTGGGATCAGGAGCAGGAACACGTCCACGGTGCCAGCGAGGACCAGCGCGGCGACTATGGTGCTCCCACCATCCGAGAGCACGCTGCCCTCCCCACCCACGAACACCATGACTCCTAGTGCGAACATGAGCCCGAGCCGGGCTAGCGTCCCGCCTCCAAGCATCTCATCCGACTTGCCTCCAAAGCAGTGGCAGGCCAGTGAGCGACCGCGAGCCAGATTGGCGCCTACAGCCATGCAGAAGCATGTCATCAGGACCACCACAGCGACGCTGGCAACCCTGGCCGTCGCTGGCGGGACGATCGTAAGGCCCAGGGCAATTTCCAGCACCGGGAGCGCCTTGCCCACGATCCTGGCGAGCGGCACCGGGAGCACATCATACTCGACTACCCCCACAATGAACCCGTCAATGTCACGAAGCTTGAGTAGACCAGACAGAACGAGAACCATTCCGAGGCAGAGCCCGGCCACTGAACCGACAGAGCTCACGTCTGCTCTATTGCTCGCATGCTCGGGCCCAGCACGTCGGAACTTCCTTGGTGCGTGCCATGGAGTGTCTCCCTTCGTCTCTATTCCGGTTTCCAGCCATACGGCAGCCAGCCCAGTGCGGTCAGCGCAAGAAACGAGTAGCCCCGCTACGGGACACCGCAAACGGGCCTCACGTCCCTGCAAGCAGCTACTACCTTTTGAAACTCAGCGTACTCACGCCAGCTGGCGCCGTATACCGCATTTCCCGCAAGTTTCTCCGCGGCTTCCCGCAAATACTCCGCGGGTTGCCGCAACCGAAACCCGAGTGCGGGCGGCGCCGCTACTCCTCGCCCTCCTCCAGGTCGATGCCGCGAGCCAGGTGGATAAGGTGGGCAACTGTCTCCGCCCCAAATTTGTGCTTCAGACGCTGGACGATGTCCTGGACCGTTCGCTCGCCGATGCCAAGCTTGGCCGCGAGCAGGGCTTCGGATAGCCCGTCCCGCAGTCCACGCAGCACCCCGCGCTCGCGTTCTGCCAAAGGCGGGTGCTTGGCGTCAGCCTCCCAATGGGCGGCCGACGCCATCATCTCGTGCGTGGCCGCCACGTCGCCGATCCAGTAGCCGGCGGAGTGTGCGGCAAGCACGGCGTCGATGCCCCCGGGACCGAGCGTTCCCCACGTCACACAGCCGTCGGCTGCCGTTCGTGCCAGGGCGCACACTGCTTCCTGGTCAGCGTCGCGGCAGATAACCACAATCCTGCTGCGCGGACTCGCCTCCCGAAGATCCCGCAGCCGCCGTCCCACCCGCTCGTCGATCGCCTGGGTCCCCAGGAGGATGAGCGCCGGCGATTCACGGCGCGCGACCTCAGCTACCGGCGCGGCCGGCGCCGGCTCGTCCAGCAGATGGACATCGGGGCGAGTGGTGAGCATCGAGCGCAGCCCGATGCACTCGGCGCCGCCACCGCAGAGAAGCAAAACGCTGATTTGCCTGGCGCCGGGGCTCGTTCCCTCTGAGCGGTCCACTTCCCCCTCCGATGAGGGAGTCAAGAGATGCGCTACCCCATTGAATACTATTCTTGCTCCTCCGTGTCGACCTGGCCAGAACCCGTTCGTATAGATGGTGAGAGGCCGGTGGAGAGCCGGCGATACTGCAAGGAGGAATGCAGATGAAGCACTATCTACTCAGCGTTGTCACACCGCAAGGAGATCCGCCCCCACCCGAGGTCCTGGGACCGATCATGGAGCGAGTGGAGGAGGTCAACCAGGAGTTGAAGGCGGCCGGCGCCTGGGTGTTTGCCGGCGGGTTGAACGCCCCGAGCACGGCCACCGTGGTGCGGGTGAAGGACGGCGAGGTGCTGATGACCGACGGACCGTTTGCCGAGGGCAAGGAGCACGTGGGGGGATTCAGCATCGTCACGGCGCCCGATCTCGACGCTGCCCTCGAGTGGGGAGCCAAGTTCGCGCGGGCGATCACCCTGCCGATTGAGGTCCGGCCATTCGCCCAAGTCCGCGAGATCTGATGCCGGGTGTGCCGGCTCCGACACATGCGGAGATCGAGCGTGTCTTCCGCGAGGAGTACGGCCGCGCGGTGGCCGTCCTGGTCCGCCACTTCGGCGACATCGACCTCGCCGAGGAGGCGGTCCAGGAGGCCTTTGCCAGGGCGGTGCAACGCTGGCCGGTCAGCGGGGTGCCTCCCAGCCCGGCTGGATGGATCATCACGACTGCCCGCAACCGGACGATCGACCGGTTGCGCCGCGAGGCGTCCCGCGCCGACCGCCAGGCGCAGGCGGCGCTACTACAGACCGGCGACGAGCCGGTGGAGGAGGGCCCGGTGCGCGACGACCGGCTGCGGCTGATCTTTACCTGCTGTCACCCCGCACTCAGTGTGGCCGCGCAGGTTGCCCTCACGCTTCGGCTCCTGGGCGGACTGAACACCGGCGAGATCGCACGCGCCTTCCTGGTGCCCGAGCCGACCATGGCGCAGCGGCTGGTCCGGGCCAAGGGCAAGATCCGCGATGCGCGGATTCCCTACCGGGTGCCGAGAGAGGCCGATCTGCCCGACCGGCTGCCGGCCGTGCTGGCGGTGATCTACCTCATCTTCAACGAGGGCTACACGGCGAGCTCCGGCGAGCAGCTGGTGCGCGCCGACCTCTGCGCCGAGGCGATCCGCCTGGGGCGGCTGCTGGCCGAGCTGATGCCGGATGAGCCGGAGGTGCTGGGGCTGCTGGCTCTGATGCTGCTGGTTGAGGCGCGCCGCGCCACCCGCGCCACGCCGGCTGGCGAGTTGGTGCTGCTCGGCGAGCAGGATCGCAGTCTCTGGGACCGCGTGCTGATTGCGGAGGGACAGGCGATCGTCCGCCGCTGCCTGCGGCTCAACCGGCCGGGACCGTACCAGATCCAGGCGGCGATCAATGCCGTCCACAGCGATGCGCCGACGGCGGCGGAAACGGACTGGCGCCAGATCGTCCGGCTCTACGATCTGCTGCTGACCCTGACTCCGACCCCGATAGTGGCGCTGAATCGGGCGGTGGCCGTGGCGGAGGTCGAGGGGCCTGAGGCAGCACTGACCATTGTCGATGGGCTCCAGCTGGAGAGCTTCTACCTGTTCCATGCGATCCGGGCGGATCTGCTGCGGAGAGTGGGCCGGAAGGTGGAAGCAGCGGATGCGTATGAGCGAGCGATTGCTTGCAACGAGAACGCCGTGGAGCGGGAGTTCTTGCGGCGCAGACATCGCCGGCTGACCGGGGAGCTGAGCTGAGCATCACGACTCCTCGCTCATGCCGGGAGCAGAAGCGTGCAGCCCGGCATAGAATGGCACCGATACCGTCCCGGTCACGGTGCTCGTTCCATCGGGAGGAGAGATGCAGCCGCGAGCGACCGACTCCGGAATCCGCCTGGCGGAGCTGATGGCGGCACTGTCTATCGCCACCGATTTGGGGATGGGCCAGCCGCTGGAGACGGCGCTCTGCTCCTGTGTGGTGGCAATGCGGTTGGGCGAGGCACTGAGGCTCGACGACGACACGCTGCGCGACGTCTACTATCAGGCGTTGCTGCGCTACATCGGTTGCAACGCCGACACCTACGCCATGGCTGCGCTGTTCGGCGACGAGCTGGCGCTTCGCCACGACTTTGCCGCCGTCGACCCGGGCCACCCGCCCGACGTGCTTGGGATTACCATGCGCTACATGCGGCAGGCCAACGCCGGCGAGCCGCCCTATCGCATGGTGGCAATGGTCGCCCGCGGTCTGCTCACCCTTCCCCGGTTGATGAACGAGAGCTTCGCCGGCCATTGTGAAGTTGCGCAGCGGCTCGCCGTCCGGCTTGGACTTCCCGACTCTCTGATCGTCTGCCTTGGCCAGATTTACGAGCGCTGGGATGGGAAGGGCCTACCGCGGAAGCTGAAGGGTGAGGAGGTGGCGCCGGCCGTCCTGCTGGTATCGCTGGCACAGGATGCCGTGGTCTGGGCCCGGATCGGCGGCCCTGAGGCGGCGGTGGCGACGGTGCGGAAGCGCGGCGGTGGCGCCTACCATCCCCAGATGGCGGAGCGGTTCTGTGAGGCAGCGACAATCATCCTCACCGGACTGGACGAGGAGCCAACCTGGGAGTCGGTGCTGGCGCTGGAGCCGGGAGGGCACGATTGTCTAACCGACGAGGAGCTCGATCGCTCCTGTGAGGCACTGGCCGACTTCGCCGACATCAAGTCCCCCTATACGCTGGGCCATTCTCCCGGCGTGGCGGCGCTGGCGGCCAGCGCGGGACGGCGCGTCGGGCTGGTGGAGGCGGACGTGACGGCGCTGCGCCGGGCGGGCCTCCTGCACGACATCGGGCGCGTCGGGGTGTCCGCCGGGATCTGGGGCAAAGAGGGCGCACTCTCGGAACGAGAGTGGGAGCAAATCCGCTTGCACGCGTACTATACTGACCGCGTCCTGAACCGTCCCGAACAGCTCCGGCGGCTCGGAGGTCTGGCATCGCACCATCACGAGCGGCTGGACGGATCCGGCTACCATCGGGGCATTTCGGGCCAGGCGCTCTCGCCGGCCGCGCGTATCCTGGCCGCTGCCGACGCCTATCATGCCATGACCGAGCCGCGTCCGCACCGCCCCGCGCGGGCTCCCGAGGTGGCGGCTGAAGAGCTCCGCCGCGAGGTGCGCGCCGGCCGGTTGGACGGCGACGCGGTCCACGCCGTCCTGGCTGAAGCCGGCCACCGCGTCCCGCACGTCCGCCGCGAGCGGCCGGCCGGCCTCAGCGAGCGGGAAGTGGAGGTGCTGCGGCTGCTGGCGCGCGGCCTCTCCAACCGGGATATGGCCGCCGAGCTCTTTCTCTCGCGCGATACGGTCAAGCACCACATCCAGCACATCTACGACAAGACCGGCGTCTCCACCCGTGCCGGTGCGACGCTGTTCGCGATCGAGAACAGCCTCCTCTGAGCGCTCGGCGAGCGCTCCAAAATGGCCCAAACGGGCGATGTTTGCGTCTCCCGACCGGCGTACGCTGTCCTCGTGGCTGGGACGAACCAGCTGAGGTTAACGCCAAGTAGGAGAACACGAACATGACAGTGGCAGACAACGCGGCAACCTACCGCCGGTGGTTTGAGGAAGGCTGCAGCCAGGGACACGTCGATCTGGCGGATGAGCTGTACTCACCGGACTACGTCACACACTCCCTCGGGCCGGACTTTCGTCCTACCCTCGACGGGCTGAAGCTGTTCATCCGCGCCCTGCGTGAAGGGCTGCCGGATGTGAACTTCCCGGTTGAAGATGTGATCGCGGAAGGCGACCGTGTGGCCGGCCGGCTCCGCCTGCGGGGCACGCACAACGGGACATTGCTCGGTATCCCGGCGACCGGGAAACGAGTCGACGTAGGCTTGATGATCATCGCCCGCTTCGACGAGGCAGGCAAGTGGGTCGAGGACTGGGCCTGCTGGGACCAGCTCGGCATGCTGCAGCAGCTCGGCGTCATCCCGGCGCCGGCCGCCGCGTGAGAGAGGAGCACCAATCATGGCTGTCGACGTGAAATCCAGTGACGCGACCAAGGCGCTGGTGCGCCGGGCCATCGCATACAACCACGGCGTGTCCGAACAGGGCGACGAGATCTTCGCACCCGACTTCGTGGCGCATATGCCGAGCCGGCCACCCATGGACCGCCACGGCCTCGACCGGTTCATCGGGCGCGTGACCGGAGGACTCTCGGAATTTGGCTACGAGATCGAGGACCAGATCGCCCAGGGCGACATTGTCTACAACCGCATCACCGCGCATGGCGTCCACAGCGCGGAGCTGTTCGGCGTTCCCGCCAGCGGCCGGCAGATCGAGATGCGCATCATCAACCAGTTCAAGGTGAGGGACGGGCGCGTCGTGGAGCAGTGGGCCGAGCCGGACCTGTTTGGCCTGCTCCGGAAGATCGGAGCCGTTCCGGGGTAGAGTTGCTATCGGCTGCCGGGGGCGGCCATCCGGAGACATGAAGTGGGCGGCCGGAAACGGCCGCCCATTTGATTCTTGGGAATACCGGCTGGGCACATCTACCTCTGGCCGCTTACACTGGGACCACTGGAACCACGTGACACCTGGGCCTGAAGGCGAGGCGCATGCCCGAGCTAGAATCCTCGTCTGCCTACACCGGGGCAGCGGCCGGCCGGCTGCCTCCACATACGGTGAGTGGGAGCGTGGACGCGCTGTTGTCTCCGACGACGCTCTCGCGTCTCACCGGTCACCCGGTGACCAATGTGCGCCGGCTCCCGTTCTCCAGTGTTGACGGGCGCTCCGGTGGCTCGCTCGAGACTGTGGAGGCAGAGGGAGCCGGCCGCTATGTCCTCAAGCGCTTCTCGTGGGAGCGCGACGTCACTATGCGGATGAGTCGTGATCGTGCGGGACGGGCGGTCACGATGTGGGAGCGGGGACTGCTCGACCGGCTGCCGCCCCTGCTCACTCATGGTGTGGTCGGCTGTGCCCGGGAGGGAGACGGCTGGGCCATGCTGCTGGAGGACTTCGAGGGCCACATGCTGCCGCCGGATGAGGAGCGGCTGAGTGACGACGAGAACGGCATTGTCCTCGGTGCTCTGGCAGCGCTGCACTCAGCTTTCTGGGACGAGCCTCTGGCGGCGTTCGAGCGCTACGATCTGTGCAGCTTTCGCACCCGCTACGAGGCCTTCTTTCCTGGCAGAACGCTGGATAGAGAGGATGGGCGGTTGCCGATAGTTCCTTACATTCGTGAGGGCTGGCAACTGCTGCCGGAACTGGTCGAGCCGGACGTCGCGGATCTCGTTCAGCGGCTGCACGCTGATGTGACTCCGCTGTGCACCGCGCTTGCGCGCTACCCGCGAACCCTCCTGCACGGCGACTGCCACCACGGCAATATTGGGATCATCGCCAGGCCCGATCCTCGGGTCATTCTGCTCGACTGGGCATTTGTCTCTCTGGGACCGCCAGCCGCCGATCTTGGCGAGTACGTCAGTATCGGCGTGATGCGACTCCCTTCGTCGAAGGAAGCGACCATCGAGCTGTATCGCCGCCTCCTGGCGCTCCGCCTCGGCGAGCGTTTCGACGATTCCTGGTGGCTGCCGCAGCTGGAGCTGGCGTTCCTGGGTGAGTTCTTGCGGCTGGGCTGGAACAAGACGTACGTCGCCGCGCACGGCGAAAGCGAGGAGATTCGGCAGCGGGAGCGAAGAGAGATCGCCTGGTGGTGCGACCTGGCCAGGAGGGCCACGCGATGGCTGTGATCGATAGAGACGCCCAGCTCGATCAGGGTAGCCAGAGCGCGGAGTTTGGAAGGCGGCTCCTGGAGATCTACACCGGCGCCGCACTCTCCTCGATGATCGCCATCGGCCATCAGACCGGGTTGTTCGAGGCTGCGGCTGCCATCTTCGTCTGCCGTCGGGCAGAGAGGTATTGACATGGACAGTCCATTGTTTTCGCTTGAAGGCCGGGCTGCACTCATCACCGGCGGCAACGGCGGGTTGGGACGAGCCATAGCGCTGGGATTCCGCGATTTTGGAGCACGCGTCGCCGTGACCGGCCGCGACGCCGCCAAGAACGAGTCCATACGTCGGGAGCTGGGTGATGCCGGCACCGCCTACCAGCTCGACGTCTGCGACGAGGAGGCGGTTCGGGAGACGGTGGCACGGATGGAGGAACAGTTTGGGCGTCTCGACATCCTGGTGAACTGTGCCGGGATCGCGCTCGGCGGTCCGCTCCTCGAGATGTCGCGTGCCGACTGGCAGGCGGTGCTCGATACCCACCTGACAGGATCGTTCCTGTGCGCCAGGTATGCTGCTCGCAGCATGATTGCCCATGGGGCCGGCGGGAAGATCATCAACATCGGCTCGATCTATTCGCTCTTCGGTGCGCCTGAGTTTTCGGGCTACGTCACCGCGAAGTCGGGGGTCCCGGGACTCACGCGAGCACTCGCGGTGGAGCTGGCGCCGCACAATATCCAGGTCAATGCGATCCTGCCCGGCTGGTTCCCGACCGATATGACCGGATTTGGTCCGGTGACACCGTTCCATGAAGAGATGCGCCGGCGGACTCCGGCGGGGAGATGGGGCGAGCCGAAGGAGCTCGTCGGCGCCGCCGTCCTGTTCGCCTCGAATGCGTCCTCCTACATCACCGGGGCTCAGCTCGTCGTGGATGGTGGCCTCACGGTCTCGGATCGGCTGCTGTACGACTGACGAGAAGCGCTGGTGAGTGCGGCGATCAATCCGTGAACGAAGCGAGCCGCTAACGCTTCACCGTGAGCGAGCGGGTCTGCCGCGCTTACGCTGCGGATTCCCGGGCGCGGATCTCCCTCCATGAACTGCATGTATTGGGCTTAACGTGATGCCTATGTGTCGGTTGTAATGGTCGCCGGCTCGACCAGACGGGGCATCCATCAAGGGGCTGGATACTGGCATGCTTTTTGCTACGCGGAGCGGATGGGCCACTGACCGGTGGTGTGACCCGAGTGACGCAGAGTAAGGGAGAGAGCGAGTGAACGTTGTGTACCTTCGACGCGTTGGTGTGGCGGCCGCCATGGTTCTCCTGAGCGTGTGGCCCGTCGCGCAGTCCTCGGCGGCATCCAGATTGGCGGCCACTGCACGGGCCGGATCGTCCGTCCCGACGTTCGGCGAGCCGACGATTAGCGGCATCCAGGGCAACGGCTTCGAGCAGGACGTTCGGCTGGACAACCAGGGCCGGATTTACACGAGCTCGCCCGGCAGCCTGTCATCGACGATCAGCTTTATGTGGCGATCGCTCGATGGTGGGAAGACCTTCAAGTGGGTGCCGGGCGCCACACAGCCCGACGGGAAGCTACTCACCTGCGTCGGTGGCGGCGACAGCGAGCTGGCGACAGACAGCGCCGGCAATCTCTACTTCAACGATCTCACATTGGCGAATTTCAGCACGGCGCGTTCAAGCGACCAGGGTACCACCTTCCCGACGGCCAGCTGCGCCGGCGTTCCCGACGCCGGCGTGGACCGGCAGTGGTACGCGGTTGACGGTGATCCAACGACGAGCGGCGAGATCTACCTCGCCTACGACAGGGTGGCACAAGGTCAGCCGGTGACCTGCCCGAACGGCGGAGTGGCGCAAGTAGGACAGAACTTCCTGGTCGTCGCGGTGTCACCGCTTCCGGGTGGTCAGGCGGAGGCCGGCGTGCAGTACGGCCCATCGCAGCCGATCAGCTGCGATGAGGGCATCATGGGGAACGACGAGTTCTACAACTACAGCGACACCGGCAAGCGCATTTTTGTGATTCACGACAACGCGGCATTGAACTCGGTGTCGATGGGGCGCTGCGATTACGTGGGGTTCGGGTCATCCACGACGGGTCTGACCAACTGCGTGGACAATCTGATATCCAGTTTCCCCAACGCCAAGACCGCTGCCAACTTCCCGACAATGGCCATCGATACCAAGGGCAACCTCTACGCCGTCTGGGAGCAGGCTCCGGTCGACGGCTCAGGCAAGGTGATTGGCGATTCTGCCCTGATGTTCTCCACGTCGACCGACGAGGGTAACACGTGGTCCGCACCGCAGCAGATTCCGACGCCGGGGCTGAACAACAACGTCTTCGCCTGGATCGCGGCCGGTGATCCGGGGCGGCTCGACGTAGCCTGGTACGGCACGCCGGCGACCTGTAACAACTGCGGCGGCCCGGACTTCGTCAACGGCGACTGGAGCCTGTGGATGGTGCAGTCGCTCGATGACGGGAACACCTGGACGCAACCGATTCTTGCCAGTGAGCACTTCAACCACCGGGGGAACATCCAGACGGTGATGGGTGGTCAGGCCGGCGACCGTACACTCGGCGACTTCCTGCAGGTACGTCTCGGCAAGCAAGGGGAGGCGAACATTTCGTACGCCGACTCGAACAACATCGACGAGTCGAGTCTGCCGCACGCGATGTTCGTTGTCCAAAACGGAGGGTCGAGCCTCTACGCCGCGATCGGCAGGGTCAAGGGCCGGCCCGCGCCCCGCAAGCATGTTACCGATCCGGCCGGTGATGCCACGTTCGATAGCGGCGGAGTTGTCAGCCCGA
>Ga0070735_10001196_pt1 | contig 25700 bp, 33 predicted proteins | sample Coa_R1_FD_66443 | JGI IMG/M metagenome (GOLD analysis project Ga0070735, IMG submission 66443) | Surface soil microbial communities from Centralia Pennsylvania, which are recovering from an underground coalmine fire - Coalmine... | ecosystem: Environmental > Terrestrial > Soil > Unclassified ...
AGCGCCCTCAGCTTCGGTGATACGCCCAAGACCCGGCGCGCCATGGAGCTGTTGAAAGCGCTCGATCTCGGCAAAACGCGGCGCGTCCTCATCGTCGTCCCCGCGTACGATGCCGCGCTGATCAAGTCGACGCGCAATATTCCTGGCGTAGAGCTTCGGTTCGCGCCCAACTTTTCAGTTCGCGACGCGCTTACGGCGCACAAGATCGTCCTGGTCGAGGAGGCCGTCGGCGTGATCGCAGATGTGTGGTCTCCCGGCGTGACGGAAGCCGAGCAGGAGCTCGCGGAGGTGACGGCATGAGAGATCCTCACGAAATCATCGAGCGGCCGCTGCTCACGGAAAAGAGCAACGACGACGCGGGCCTGAATAAGTTTCATTTCCGCGTGCGCCTCGATGCCAATAAGATCGAGATCGCCCAGGCCATCGAGCATATCTATGCGCGCGACGGCATCAAGGTCACCGCGGTCAATACGATGCACGTCAAGGGCAAGAAGAAGCGCGCCATGTCCAAGGGCGGCAAGGCCGGTTACAGCCCGAATTGGAAGAAGGCGATCGTGACCACGGACAAGCCGATTGTCCTGTTCGAGGGGGTCTGATAGATGCCGATTCGAAAGTACAAGCCTACGGGCCCGGGGCGGCGATTCCGGTCGGTCTCCACGTTCGCGGAGCTTACGCGGAACAAGGCGATCGGCATTCTACGCCGCGGCAACCAGCCGGTCGATCCGCACAAGCCGCTGCTTGCGCCGATCCACAAGACCGGCGGACGCAACAACAAGGGCCGAATCACGCACCGATTCCACGGCGGCGGCAACAAGCGGATGTACCGCATCGTCGACTTCAAGCGGGACAAGTACGAGGTTCCCGGTAAGGTCCTAACGATCGAGTACGACCCCAACCGCTCGTGCCGGATCTCCCTCGTCGAGTACACCGATGGCGAGAAGCGCTACGTGCTCACGCCGATCGGCCTCATCGAAGGCGATACGATCGTCGCAAGCGATGCTGCCGACATCAAGCCTGGCAACAGCCTTCCGCTGCGCGCGATCCCGGTCGGTACGACGATCCATAACATCGAGCTCCACCTCGGCAAGGGCGGCCAGCTGGTTCGATCGGCCGGAACGGGCGCGCAGCTTATGGCCAAGGAGGGTAAGTACGCGCAGGTCCGCCTTCCCTCCGGCGAGACGCGCCGCATCCTGCTGACGTGCCACGCCTCGATCGGGCAGGTCGGCAACCCGGAGCACGAGAACGAATCGTACGGCAAGGCCGGCAAGTCGCGGTGGCTAGGCATCCGGCCGCACGTCCGTGGCGTGGCGATGACTCCCCGCGACCACCCGCACGGCGGCGGCGAGGCGCAGAGCCCGATCGGCCGCAAGAAAGGCCCGGCGACGCCATGGGGCAAGCCGGCGCTCGGCAAGCGGACGCGTCACAACAAGGCCACCGACAAGTTCATCGTGCGCCGGCGCGGATCGAAATAGGAGAGGCAGGACTAAGAGATGGGACGATCACTGAAAAAGGGCCCGTACGCCGAGCCGAAGCTCCTGGAAAAGATCCAGAACATGAATGCGCGCAACGAAAAGCGCGCTGTCAAGACCTGGTCGCGCCGCTCCACCATATTCCCGGACTTTATCGGCCACACGCTGCTCGTGCACGACGGGCGCAAGCACATCCCGATCTTCATAACGGAGAACATGGTCGGGCACAAGCTCGGCGAGTTTGCGTCGACCCGGCTGTTCCGCGGCCATGCCGGGCAGCAGATCGAGCGCCGGTCGGGCGTAAAGTAGCAGAGGACGCATAGATTATGGCAAACGATACCGTACCCGACGTACAGACGCGTCCACGATCGCATCGCGAGAACCGAAAGAAGGATCGCGGCCGGAAGGTCGAGGATAACCAGGCGCATGCGATTGCGAAGTTCATTCGTGTCCAGCCGCGCAAGGCCCGACTCGTCATCGATGAAATCCGGGGCCGCTATGCCAACGAGGCGCTGGCGTTCCTCCAGTTCGTCCCAAACCGCGCGGCCGGCTATATCGCGAAGGTCCTCTCGTCCGCGGTGGCCAACGGGGCCAACAACCATGGTCTGTCCCCGCAGAACCTGAAGGTAGTCGAGGCGCGCGTGGACGAAGGTCCGCGGATGAAGCGTGTCCAGCCCCGTGCCCAGGGCCGGGCGTACCGCATCCTGAAGCGCATGAGTCACATCTCGATCGTCGTCCAGGAGGTCGAGCCCAAGCCGCGCAAGCCGAAGAAGGCCACGGAAAGCCGCGCCCAGGCCGCGCGCGCCGCCAAGCAGCCGGCGCAGGCTGCTCCTGCCGCTCCTGCCGCGGCAGCAGTCGACGAGCCCACTCCGACGACCGTGGTCGAGGAGAAGACGGCGCCCGTCGTCGAGCCGGAGCACACGCCCCCGGCAGAGCCGGTCGAGGCGACCGCGCCGGAGACCGATCAGGCGGCAAGCGAGACGGAATCGGACGCGAAGCAGGCGTAGGCGAGCCGAAAGGACAACGCATTGGGACAGAAAATACATCCGATTGGTTTTCGCGTTGGAGTTATCCGCGATTGGGAGAGCAAGTGGTACCTCCCGGAGCGGACCTTCGCCGCGGCGCTATACGAGGACTACAAGATTCGCCGCGCCATCAAGCGCGATGAGCTCGCCAGGCACGTGCGGCCCGAAGACCGCCGCAACTTCCCCAAGCTCTCGCAGGCCGCCATCTCGCATGTGGAGATCGAGCGGGCCGGCACGCGCATCAAGGTGACACTTCATACCGCGAAACCGGGGATCATCATCGGGCGGGGCGGCACGGGCGTGGACCTGATGAAGGCCGCAATCGAGCGGATGACGAAAAAGCAGGTCCATGTCAGCGTCCAGGAGATACGTTCGCCCGACGTGGACGCGCAGCTCGTCGCCGAATCGATCGGCCAGCAGATCGAGAAGCGCATCGCCTACAAGCGCGCGATGCGACAGGCAGTGCTCCGCGCGATGAAGATGGGCGGCGTCCGCGGTATCCGGATCATGTGCAGCGGGCGGCTCGCCGGCGCCGAAATGGCGCGCAAGGAGCAGGACCGTCTCGGCTCAATTCCACTGCACACGCTGCGCGCCGATATCGACTACGGGTTCGCCGAGGCTGCGACCACTTACGGCAACATCGGCATAAAAGTGTGGATCTATAAGGGCGACGTGCTGCCCGGCCAGCCCCGGCAGACCGGCTCCGAGCCGCCGCGCTCCTCGCGCGGCGAGGGCCGACCGGACCGATCCGGCGAGCGCTCGGATACGGGTCGCGGCGGTCGCGGCGCCGGTGGACGTGGCGGACGCGGCGGGGCCGGTGGGCGCGGGGGTGTGGGCGGCGGCCGCACGGGCGCCGGGGCTCGCCCCGCTGGCGACCGCCCGCCGCGAGCGCCGCGCGCCGAGGGCTAGCAGCGACCAGGCAGTAGGCAGTAGGCAACAGCGACGGCAGTTACCGATTGCCGAGCCATACAGCCCCCTATAGGGCTGCCGACCGCCGAGTAAAGCGAGGAGTGACTGACGATGTTGATGCCGAAGCGCGTCAAGCGCAGAAAGCAGCACCGCGGCCGCAGGGCGGGCAGGGCCTCCGGCGGTACCGTGGTCAGCTTTGGCGAATTTGGACTTCAGGCGCAAGAGTCGTGCTGGATGACCGCCAACCAGATCGAAGCCGCCCGTATCGCGATCAACCGGTACATCAAGCGCGGCGGCAAGATCTGGATTCGGATCTTCCCGGACAAGCCCTTTACCAAGAAGCCCGCGGAGACTCGGATGGGCTCCGGCAAGGGCGCGCCGGACGGATGGGTCGCCGTCGTGAAACCGGGGCGCGTGCTCTTCGAGCTGGCAGGCGTCACCGAGGAGGTCGCCCGGGAGGCGATGCGGCTGGCATCGCACAAGCTGCCTATCGACGTGAAGTTCATCAAGCGAGCCACCGTCGAGCCGATTGTGGATGACGAGTCGGCGGAGACCGCGGACGAGGGGCAGCCGGCCGGAGCGGTGGAGGATTAGCATGGCCGAACTGAAACAGAAAGAGATTCGCGAGCAGCTTCGCGGCATGAGCGATGACGAGCTGAGGACCGAGATTGCGGCGATGCGCGCCAGGCTGTACGATTATCGCCGCAAGAACGCGATGAAGCAGCTCGACAATACGACCGGGATCCGCGATGCGCGCAAGCAGATCGCCCGCGCGCTCACGCTGCTTCGGGAACGCGAGATAGCCGCCGAGAGAGGGACTGCATAGAGATGTCGGATATTTCCAATTCCGTAGCAACACCGGAGGAGACGGAGCCGGGGCCTGAGAACTCGGCGGACCCGACGCCCGCGGAGCAGGCCGCCCCTGACCCGCCCACGCCGCCGTCCGATCCGAATCCCGATCCTACGCCGACGGCGCCCGCGGAAACGGACCAGGCGCTGCCGGTCGGCCCGAAGCCGCCGCCCGACCCCGACGCGGCGCCCGCGAAGCCGACGCCGGATCCGACCCGCGGAAGGCGCAAGACGCGCCAGGGCAAGGTGGTCAGCGCCAAGATGGAGAAGACCGTCGTCGTCGTCGTCGAGAACCGCGTTCGGCATCCGCTGTACGGCAAGTTCATGAAGCGGAGCACGCGATTCAAGGCGCACGACGAGGAGCGCGTTTGCGGCGAGGGCGACACGGTCGAAATCATGGAGACTCGTCCGCTCTCCAAGGAAAAGCGGTGGCGCGTCGTCCGAATCGTCGAGAAAGCTAAGTAGGCCATGATCCAGTCCTATACACGATTGAAGTGCGCCGACAACTCCGGCGCGCGCGAGATTATGTGCGTTCGCGTGATGAAGGGTTCGAGCGCCCGCTATGCCTACGTTGGCGACGTTATCATCGGTGTGGTAAAGTCCGCGACGCCCAATCAGCAGGTCAAGAAGAGCGACGTCGTCCGATGCGTGGTCGTTCGGACGAAGCAGCCGATCCGCCGGCCGGATGGATCCGTCCTGCGCTTCGATGACAACGCCGCAGTCGTAATCCAAAAGAACAACGACGATCCGCGCGGAACACGAATCTTCGGTCCCGTCGCCCGCGAGCTTCGCGAGCACGACTTCATGAAGATCGTGTCGCTCGCGCCAGAGGTGGTGTAACATGCCGAGATTGAAACCGAGCGCTCCGCGCGAGCCCATCAAGCTAAAGATCAAGAAGGGCGACACCGTCGAGGTTATCTCCGGTAAGGACAAGACCAAGCGCGGCGAAATCCTCCGCGCCATTCCGAAGGAGAACAAGGTGGTCGTCGCCGGCCTGAACATGATGGTCCGGCACACGAAGGACCGCCCGAACCGGAACGCCGGCGCGAATACTGCGAACAACATCATCAAGGGCGGCCGGATCGAGAAGGAGGCGCCGCTGTTCGCCTCCAAGGTGATGCTGGTGTGCCCGGCCTGCAAGCGCCCCACCCGCGTCGGCTACGACTACCGCGAGGGCGAAGAGAAGCTTTCCCGCCGCAAGTTCCGCAAATGCAAGCATCCGGACTGCGGCAAAGCGATCGACTGAATCGCCGATTCCGATTCAATGGATCATCCCGTTCCCGGTCGGAAATCGGGGACATCGAAAGGGAGCTGACGCAACATGGCTCGTCTCAAGGACCGGTACACGGAAGAGGTCGTGCCGGCGCTGATCAAGCAGTTCAATTACAAGAATGTGATGCAGGTGCCCAAGCTCGACAAGATCGTCGTGAACATGGGCGTCGGCAAGGCCGGACAGACCGGCGGCGACTCGAAGGAGCTGGACGGCGCCGTGCGCGACATGGCGGCCATTTCGGGTCAAAAGCCGGTGATTACGCGCGCGCGGAAGTCGATCGCAAACTTCAAGCTGCGCGAGGGCGCGCGCATAGGCTGCAAAGTGACGCTGCGCGGCGAGCGGATGTACGAGTTCTACGACCGGCTCGTGAACATCGCGCTCGCGCGCATCCGCGACTTCCAGGGCGTATCGCCGAACTCGTTCGACGGGCGCGGCAACTACGCGCTCGGCATGCGCGAGCAGCTCACCTTTCCGGAAATCGACTACGACAAGATCGACAAGGTCCGCGGCATGGATGTGATCATCTGCACCACGGCCCGGACCGACGAGGAGGCGAGAGGCCTGTTGAAGGCAATGGGCATGCCATTCCGCGCCAAGTAGCGCCCAGGACCCGCCCACCACGCACGGGAGGATTTGCGAGGAGATTTTTCAGCGATGAAAAGTTACGGGATTCAGTCGATACGCAACGTTGGCCTTTTCGGACACCAGGGAGTTGGGAAGACTTCGCTGGCGGACGCCCTGCTCTATGTGTCCGGCGCGATCGACCGGCTCGGCCGCACCGACGACGGGACCACGACGTCAGACTTCGACCCGGAGGAGCAGAAGCGGCGAATCAGCATCAATGTCGCCGTTGCGCCGTGCGAGTGGCACGATACGAAGATCAACATCGTCGACGTCCCGGGCTACCTGGACTTCCAGGGCGAGGTGAAGAGCGCGCTCGCCGTGGTCGAGGCTGCTATCCTCGTCACGCCGGCGCAGGGCGAGCCGGAGGTCGGGTTCGAGAACGCGTGGGAGCTGGCCGCGGAATCGAGCCTGCCGCGCGCGGTCTATGTGAACAAAATGGATCGCGAGAACGCGGACTTCGCAAACGTCGTGCAGGCGCTGCGGTCCCGGTATGGGAACTGTATCGCGCCTATCCAGCTGCCAATTGGCTCCGCGGACAAGTTTAGCGGCGTCGTCGATCTGCTGGAGATGAAGGCCTTTATTGGTACCGGGAAGGACGTCCAGTGCTCCGAAATCCCCGCGGACTGCCAGGCCGAGGCGGACCGGTACCGCGAGCTGCTGGTAGAATCTGCCGCGGAAGGCGACGACGAGCTGATCGAGAAGTACCTGAACGGCGAAACGCTGACCCACGATGAGGTGGTTCGCGGAATTCATGAAGGAATCGATGCCAGCAAGGTGGTTCCGGTATTGTGCGGATCGGCCACCAAGGATATCGGGATGACGGACCTTCTGGACATCATCGTCCATGAGTTTCCTAATCCGACCGAGGTGGAGCACATCCACGGCAAGCATCCGCAGACCGGCGCGGACGTAAAGCTGGAGGCGACGGATGCGGCGCCGCTCTCGGTGCTAGTATTCAAGACGATCGCGGACCCGTTCCTCGGGACGTTGAACTATTTCCGCGTGATGTCCGGCACGCTCAAGACAGGCGCGACGGTCCTGAATAGCACCCGCGGCAAGGAGGAGCGGATCGGGCAGCTCTACATCGCTCGCGGCAAGAACCAGGAAGCCACGGCGGATATCCGCGCCGGAGACATCGGCGCGACCGCGAAGCTTGCGGACACGCACACCAGCGACACGCTCTGCGATCCGGCGAAGCCGATCCTTCTCGATCCGATCAAGTTCGACGCGCCCATCTTCGAGCAGGCGATCGTCGCGAAGACGAAGGTGGACGAGGATAAGATGGGCCCGGCGCTGCAGCGTGTAGCGAACTCGGACCCGAGCTTCCAGCACCATCGGGACCCGGAGACCGCCCAGACGATCATCGCGGGTATGGGCGAGACGCATCTGGGCATCGTGGTCGAGCGGCTAAAGAAATTCGGCGCAAACGTCGAGGTCGTCGATCGCAAGGTGCCCTATCGCGAGACCGTTTCAACCAAGGCGGAGGGCCAGGGCCGGCACAAGAAGCAGACTGGCGGCCGGGGCCAATTCGGCGACTGCTGGATACGCGTCGAGCCGAACCGCGGCGCGGGCTACCAGTATGTCGACGCGATCGTCGGCGGCTCGATCCCGAGGCAATACATACCTGCCGTCGAAAAGGGCGTGGCGCAGGCGATGTCGACCGGCATACAGGCCGGCTACCCGGTGGTGGACGTGAAAGTCACCTGCTACGACGGCTCGTACCATGACGTGGATTCCTCGGAGGCCGCGTTCATCATGGCCGGCATCATCGCGTTCAACAGCGTGGCGGCGAAGGCCGGACCGACGCTGCTGGAGCCGATCATCGAGGTCGACGTGCTGCTCCCGGAGCAGATGCTGGGCGACGTGATGAGCGACCTGACAAGCAAGCGGGGCAGAATTGGCGGCACGGAGGCCGCGGGCCGGGGCAGAGTGCGGCTCAAGGCGACCGTGCCGCAGGCGGAGATGCTGCGCTATGCGATCGACCTGCGCTCCATTACCCGGGGCCGGGGGTCGTTCGAGAGCCGGCTGTCGCACTACGAGGAGGTTCCTGCGCACATCGCGCAGCCGATCATCGCGAACCACAAGAAGGAGCGCGAGGCAGGCGAGCACTAGCCTGCATAGTTCTTGACATGAGACGGTGTTGGGTGTTTGGCGTTGGGTGGTCGGGATTGGTTCAATCCCAAATACCCAGCACCTAAACCGTATACCCTCTCCACGGAGGTCTCTTTTTGGCAAAACAGTGTTTGATCGAGAAGGCGAAGCGCAAGCCGAAGTTCAAGGTGCGCGGCTATACCCGCTGCAACGTGTGTGGTCGCGCGCGCGCGGTTTTCCGCCGGTTTGGTATCTGCCGAATCTGTTTCCGCGAGATGGCGCATAACGGACTGATCCCCGGCGTCACGAAGTCGAGCTGGTAGGAGAAACAGAGATGGCATACACCACCGATCCGATCGCGGACCTGCTGACGCGCATCCGCAATGCGAACCGCGCCAACCACGACTCGCTGGAGATTTCCAGCTCCAACCTTAAGGTCGAGATTTGCAAAATCCTCCACCGCGAAGGATTCGTGAAGGGCTTCGATGTCGTTAAGCAGGCGCCGCAGGACAAGATCAAGATCAGCCTCAAGTACGGCACGAAGCGCGAGAAGGTCATCACGGACCTCAAGAGGATAAGCAAGCCCGGCCTGCGGGTCTACTGCAGCAAGGAGAAGGTGCCGCGCGTGCTTCGCGGTCTCGGCATCGCGATCCTCTCCACGTCGCACGGCGTCATGACGGATCGCGACGCGCGCAAGCAGGGCGTCGGCGGAGAAATCCTCTGCTACGTCTGGTAGGCCGCGCGCCGAGCAGATGAGTTGGCAAGGCGGCGAGCCGCAGGCTGGCCGCCCTCTGGAGATAAACATGTCACGAATTGGAAAGCGGCCGATCGCTGTGCCCGCCGGCGTGACCGTGACGCCCGCCGAGGACGGCACGATCACCGTGAAGGGGCCGAAGGGCACGCTGGTCCGCCGTCTCAATCCGGACCTCTCATACAACATCGAGAACGGAACGCTCACGGTCGTCCGCCCGAGCGACGCCAAGGAACACCGCTCGCTGCACGGCCTTACGCGGACTCTTGTGGCCAACATGGTGGAAGGCGTCACGACCGGCTACAGCCGCCAGCTCGAGATTATCGGCGTTGGGTTCCGCGCAACGATGGCCGGCAAAACGCTGCAGCTCAACGTGGGCTACTCGCACTCGATCGAGGTGCTGCCGCGGGATGGGATCGACTTCACCGTTGCGAACGACCCGCAGTCGCGCAACCCGGTCATTACGATCACCGGCATCGATAAAGAGCGCGTCGGCCAGACTGCGGCGGAAATCCGCAAGCTACGCAAACCCGAACCGTACAAGGGCAAGGGCATCCGGTACAAGGGCGAGAACGTCCGCCGCAAGCAGGGTAAGGCCAGCGGCAAGGGTAAGGGCAAGAAGTAGCTCGCAGCATGTAGTCGGTAGCCGGCGAATGCATTCAGCCAGCTACCGACAACCAGCTACCAGCTACCAACACCGCTGCTGTGGTATAATACACCCTTGCGTGTCGCCGTTCGGCGGGGGCGAGGATTGGCGCCGGGTCGGAAAATCGGCGCTTCGGGGAATGGACAGACGATGCGACTCGAAGAAAAAGAGCTTCTGCGCAGAAAGCGCCACCGCCGCGTGCGGGCCAAAGTCTCCGGCACCTCGGAGCGGCCGCGGCTGAACGTATCGCGCAGTCTTCAGCATATCTATGCGCAGGTGATCGACGATACCACCGGCCGAACGCTGGCGCATGCCTCCACGGTGGATGCGGATTTGCGCAAGTCGCTCAAGTCCGGCGGCAACGTCGAAGCCGCGAAAGCGGTCGGTAAGCTGATCGCGGAGCGCGCCAAGTCGGCGGGCATTGACGCCGTCGTGTTCGACCGGGGCGGCTACATGTACCACGGCCGAGTCCAGGCGCTGGCCGATAGCGCACGCGAGGGCGGCCTGCAGTTTTGATCGTTCAAGTAAACGCCCATCCCTGAGGGGTGGCGTTTGGCGTCGGCCAATTCACGGGCGAGATTCGGAGGCCGGAGAGCGGTGGTCGCCGCCCTATCGCCTCTTTCCGGTAAGGAGCTATCGTTGGCGAAGATCGATACCGATAAGCTCGACCTGCAAGAGCGGGTCGTGCGGACGAATAAGTGCCAGAAGACCACCAAGGGCGGCCGCACCATGAGCTGGAGCGCGCTGGTGGTCGTGGGCGACGGCAAAGGCCACGTCGGCGCGGGCCTTGGTAAGGCACGAGCAATCCCGGACGCGATTCGCAAGGGCATGGAGGCGGCCAAGAAGAGCGTCATCTTCTTCCCCATCGTGTCCGGCACCATCCCGCACGAGGTGCTGCAGAACGAGGGCGCCGCGCAGATCCTGATCAAGCCTGCGTCCGCCGGTACCGGAATCGTCGCGGGAAGCAGCATGCGGACGATCTTGGAGCTCGCGGGCGTTCACGATGTGCTCGGCAAGTCGCTTGGCTCGGCGAACCCGGTCAACATCGCCTGGGCGACCATCAAGGCCCTGAAGCGGCTGAAGCGAGCCAGCGATGTGGCCCGGCTGCGCTCCACCACGGTCGAGGCGCTCACGCCCTGGGCCAAGAAGTCGGAGGACGCCACCCATGCCGAGTAAGATCAAGATCACGCTGCGCAGGAGCCCTATCGGCTACGAGCAGTCGCAGCGCGATACGGCCCGGTCCCTGGGCCTTCGCAAGATGCAGCAGTCCGTCGTGCAGAACGACGACGCAGTGATTCGCGGCATGGTACACAAGATCCGCCACATGGTCGAGGTCGAGCCGCTAACCGAAGAGAAGAGCGAGTAGCCATGGGAATCGGCGTACACAACCTGCATCCGGCCGAAGGATCTACGCATCGGCGCAAAATCGTCGGACGCGGCATCGGCTCGGGCCACGGCAAGACCTCGACGCGCGGCCACAAAGGCAACAAGGCCCGCGGCCAGGTCAACCCGAACTTTGAAGGCGGCCAGACGCCGCTGCACCGGCGGCTGCCGCAGCTTCGCGGCACGGCCAGCCGAAACCCGCGCGGCTTCAAAGCGTACCATAAGACAGAGTACGCGCTGATCAACGTCGACGAGCTGGAGGCGCAGTTCGACGCGGGCGCAGAGATCACGCCGGAGCTGCTCGTCAGCCGCGGTATCCTGCGCAACCTGCACGACGGTCTGAAGATCCTCGGCAACGGCAGCGTTACCAAGCAATTCACGGTACGGGCGCATAAGTTCAGCCAGAGCGCTCAGGAGAAGCTGCAGGCCGCGGGCGGCACCGTCGAGATCCTGGCGGCGGAGAGGCGTTAGCAATATGATCGAGGCGCTTCAGCGAGCGCTTTCCATTCCGGAGCTCCGGAAGCGGATTCTCTTCGTGCTGATGATGTTCCTGATCTACGCGATCGGCGCGCACATCCCTGTGCCCGGCATCGATCACGCGAAGCTGGATCAGATCTTCCGGAATGGCCGCGGCGGCGTGCTCGGGCTTGTGGACGTGTTCTCGGGCGGTGCTCTGCGACGCATGTCGCTGTTCGCGATGAGTATCGGGCCGTACATCAATGCATCGATCATTATGCAGATGATGTCGCTCGCCGTGCCGCAGCTCGAGGCGCTCTCCAAGGAGGGCGAGTCGGGCAGAAAGCAGATCGCCAAGTATACGCGCTATCTAACGATCGTGCTGGCATTCGTGCAGGCGTTCGGCTTCACCATGGTGTTCGAGCAGAGCCGCATCGGGATACACCCGCTGCAGCGACTCGTGATCTGCACCACGCTGACGGCCGGCTCAATGTTCCTCCTGTGGATCGGCGAGCAGGTAACGCAGAACGGGGTCGGCAACGGCGTCTCGCTGGTTATCTTCGCCGGCATCTTGCTGAGCCTGCCGTTCCAGTTCTCGCAGATCATCGCGCAGGTGACCGCCGGGACGGCCGGCTGGATCAACGTGGCGCTGCTGGTCGCCGCATTCATCGCGATGACGTATGCGGTCGTTTATATCACGCAGGGCACGCGGCGCATTCCGATCCAGCATACCAAACGCGTCATCGGCATGCGGCAGACGCAGGCGAGCGCATCGTTCCTGCCGATCAAGGTGAACATGGCGGGCGTGATCCCGATCATCTTCGCGATCTCGCTCGTCCTGATGCCGACGACCATCATCAATGCGATTCCGGCCAATACGGCGTTTGTCTCGTGGCTCAAAGAGAAGTCGATGTACCTGAACCCGGGCAACATCCCGAACGTTCTCATCCCGCTTCGCCCACACCCGATCGCCATACCGGTCCCGTTCGCGCTAGTGTTCTACTTTCTGCTGGTCATCGTGTTCACGTACTTTTACACTGCGATCGTGATGAACGTTCAGGAGATGGCGGACAACCTCCGGAAGTACGGCAACTACATTCCGGGAATCCGCCCGGGTAAGCCGACTCTAGACTATTTGGAGCGGGTCGTCTCTCGGATCACGCTCGCCGGCGCCGTGTTCCTCGGCCTGATCGCGGTATCGCAGTATATCCTGCCGAATCTCACGGGATTCTCGCAGAGCGCGTTCCCGATCATCGGCGGTACTTCGCTCCTGATCGTCGTCGGCGTAGCCATCGAGACCATGCAGGCCATCGAAGCGCAGCTCATTATGCGCAACTATGAGGGCTTCATAAAGAATCCGGAAAGGCGGGCGTAGCACTCGACAGCGCGAAGGACGAGTCATCGTCCGGGGGACTCAGCGATGATACTCGTGCTGCTTGGCCCGCCCGGCGTCGGCAAAGGAACGCAGGGAACGCGCATTGCCGTGCACTACGATATCCCGACGATCTCCACCGGCGCGATGTTTCGGGAGGCGGTTGCACGAGGGACGGAGCTGGGCCGCGTCATCCAGCGGTTTAAGATTGATCAGGGCGAATACGTGCCCGATGAGATCGTCGTCGGGGCGGTGCGCGCTCGTACCGAAGAGCCGGACTGCGCGAAGGGGTTCCTGCTGGACGGTTTTCCACGCACGGTGATGCAAGCCGACGCGCTGGACGCGCTTCTCGCGGCGCAGGGCCGCCGGGTGGACGGCGTTCTGAACTTCCAGGCGCCGATTGCGGAGATCGTGGGCCGATTCAGCGGCCGGCGCGTCTGCCCATTCGACGGCTCGACGTACCATCTGGTGGTCCAGCCGCCAATTCAGGCAGGCCTGTGCGACGAGTGCCACCGGCAGCTCGTACGGCGGCCGGACGATGCGCCGGACGTAGTCGAGCGGCGGCTCCAGGTGTACCACGAGAAGACGGCGCCGCTCGAGGAGTACTACCGCCGCCGCGGCATCCTGCTCAATATCGACGCCACGTCCGAACCAGAGACGGTTTTCGGCCAGGTCGTCAGCGCGATCGAGCGATTGCGCCAATAGTCGCCGGTGAGAGCCTGTGGGCACATTGCGGACGCTCATCTGAATGATAGATGTCAAGACCCCCGCCGAGATCGGCAAAATGCGCGAGACCGGGCGGATGGTGCATCGCATTATCCACGAAACGGCGCGGGCGATCGAGCCGGGTATAACAACCGGGCAACTGGAAGACATCGCGGTAACACTGCTCTCGGAGTACGGTGCGTCGTCGCCGTGCCTCGGCTATGCGCCGGCGAATCACCCGCCCTTTCCGGCGTGGACCTGCATCTCCGTGAACGAGGAGATCGTACACGCAGTGCCTGGCCGCCGGGTAATCAAAGAGGGCGATCTTGTAACCGTCGACATCTGCGCCGAGCTGCACGGCTGGATCGCGGACAGCGCCTGGACCTTTCCCGTCGGCAAGGTTTCGTCGCAGGCAGAGCGGCTGCTGCGCGTCACTCAGGAGGCGCTGCACCGCGGCATCCTGCAGTCACGTCCGGGCGCGCGCACGGGAGACATCGGCTTCGCCGTCCAGCGATACGCCGAATCGCACGGGTTTTCGGTCGTAAAGGAGCTGCAAGGCCACGGAGTGGGACGCTCGATGCACGAGGGAGAGCTGAGCATCCCGAACCACGGATCGCGAGGCAAGGGCACGAAGCTGGCGGTAGGAATGACCTTTGCCATCGAGCCGATGATCAACGCGGGCCGGCCCGATATTAAGACCCGTCCCGACGGCTGGACGATCGTCACCGCCGACAACAGTATCTCCGCGCATTTCGAGCACACGATCGCGATCTGCCCAGGAGGCGCCGAGATACTGACCTGCCCGTGATTTTGGATTTGCGATTTTGGATTGAGCTCGCGAGCGGCGCTTGGTCACTAACACGGCCCACGCGCCTTGCGCAAATCCAAGGTCCAAAATCGGAAATCCAAAATCGAAAATGACTGGAGATTGAATGCCACCACCTAGAAGACCAGGGGGACCGCCGCGGCCAGGCGGACCGCAACGGCGAGGAGGCGGAGGACGCCCCGGCGGCAACCGCCCCAGCGCTGCGCCGCGCGCCGCGCCCAAGCCAAGCGAACAGGAATCGAGCGGCAAAGAGGCCGGGATCGAGGTCGAAGGCGTCATAACGGAGGCCCTGCCGAACGCGTTTTTCCGCGTGGAAATACCGGTCGGCGAGACCAAAAAGAACGTCCTTGCCAGCGTTTCGGGTAAAATGCGTCAGAACTACATTCGTATCCTGCCAGGAGACAGGGTTCTGGTCGAGCTCTCTCCGTATGACCTGGAACGAGGACGCATACGCTACCGTTATAAATCATAACGGCTTCTAAGCATAACGAACCATAAAGCCCGGAAATAGCGCCTGCCCTGAACAGGCGGCGCCAATCCTCGGGAAGCGATGGAAGGAGGATCCTTCCGCCGCTCCCCGTGTTTTCGTGTCTCCCGCGCCGCATTGCTCATCGAGCGCGGCATCCTGGGCGACAAAAGTGAGGGACATAAAATGAAAGTCCGCGCGTCCGTCAAGAAGATCTGCGAGAAGTGCAAAGTCATTAAGCGCGAGGGAGTGGTACGCGTCATATGCGTCAATCCCAAGCACAAACAGCGGCAGGGCTGAGCTATTCTGGATTTTGGTGGCTCGCAAGTCGCGCGGGACCCGTTCATGGCGACGTCCTGGCAGCCGGGCCGATACAGAATCCAGAATCGTCGATCCAGAATCTGAAGGGGGGTTCGTTTGGCACGTGTAGCTGGCGTGGATCTTCCGCGCGACAAACGAGTTGAATACGCGCTTACCTATATCTTCGGCATCGGACTTTCGAGCGCGCGAAAGATTGTGGCGATCGCCGGCATCAATCCGGACACGCGTGTTCGCGAGATGACCGATAACGAGACGGCCCGCGTGCGCGAGGTGCTGGAGCGGGAGTACACCGTCGAGGGCGACCTGCGCCGCGAGGTCGGGCTGAGCATCCGGCGGCTGCAGGAGATCGGCTGTTACCGCGGACTGCGCCATCGGCGCGGCCTGCCCGTGCGCGGCCAGCGGACGAAGACAAACGCGCGCATCCGCAAGGGTCCAAAGCGGACGGTAGCGGGCAAGAAGAAGGCGAAGAAGTAGGAGCAACCGCATGGCAAACAAGCAGACCACGAAGAGCTCTGCCGGCAAACCGAAGTCGAAAGAGAAGAAGAACGTGGTCACGGGCATTGTGCACGTACAGTCCACATTCAACAACACCATCGTTACGATATCGGACACCCAGGGAGCGGTTCTCTCCTGGGCCAGCTCGGGCAGCGTCGGCATGTTCAAGGGCACCCGCAAGGGCACGCCGTTCGCGGCGCAGATCGCCTCGGAGCAGGCCGCCCGCCGCGCCATGGAGCACGGCCTGCGGCGCGTCGAGGTGTTCGTAAAAGGCCCGGGCGCAGGACGCGAGACGGCGATCCGGGCGCTGCAGGGGGTTGGGCTGGAGGTCACCCTGATCAAGGACGTGACGCCCATTCCACACAATGGCTGCCGGGCTCCGAAGCGCCGGCGCGTCTAGGCCCGCTTGGCGGGCGCGGAGGCCTGCCCTACCGTTTGCGGGTACGGAGGCCCGCCCTACCGCTGGCGCTACTTCGGCGGCCTGCAGCGAATGCGCCCGCTCGGCGGGTACGGAGGCCGGCGCTGCCGACAGCGAGCACAGTGAGCCCGCGCTACCGGGGATAATCGGCAGAGCGTGCGGGCATGAGGTTTGAACACGGCATCGGTGGAGGAAGCGCGGCGGTTGCCGCGTGTAAACACCCAGGCTGGACGGCAACACGATCTGCCGACCGTGCCTGTTACTTCGTGGCAACATTGGACTGACCACAAGGAGCATCGGTTTAGAATGGCTGACAATCACGATCCGCGCTGCCGGCAGTGCCGCCGCGAGGGAGTCAAGCTCTACCTCAAAGGCGAGAAGTGCTATAAGCGGTGCACGCTGGAAAAGACGAGCAGAGACGGCAAGACCAAGTGGCGGGACAAGCCGCCGGGCATGCATGCCGCCCCCACGTTCCAAAAGAAGATGACGGAATACGGCGTTCAGCTCCGCGAAAAGCAGAAGCTTCGCCGCATCTACCGCGTTCTCGAGACTCCGTTCCGGAACTATCTCCACGAGGCGCAGAACCGGCCCGGTGTCGCCGGCGAAAACCTGCTGCAACTCCTCGAGACGCGCCTCGATAACGTCGTCTACCGATTCGGACTTGCCGCATCGCGGGCGATGGCGCGCCAATTGGTGACTCATCGCCACTTCACCGTGAACGGCCACCGCGTCAATATCCCTTCCTACCTCGTAAAGCCCGGCGATGTCATCGGCGTACACGAGACGATGACGAAGAGCGGCGCCATCAAAGAGGCGCGCGAAAAGGCGCATACGCGCGGTCTTCCGATCTGGCTGGACTTCAACGTCAACACGCTCGAAGGCCGGATCGTGGCGCTGCCGAGCCGCGATATGATCGATACTCAGGTCCGCGAACAGCTTATTATCGAATTCTATTCGCGCTAGAGTGGCCGCGCTTTGCGGTGCGCCCATACGGGCCGCAGAGGCCCGCGCGGGCCTAGGAGAGTGTGAACATGGAACTGAATATCCAGACGCTCGAAAGCAATCAGAGCTACGGCAAATTCGTCATCGAGCCGCTGGAGCGTGGATATGGCGTAACGCTTGGTAATTCACTGCGGCGCGTGCTGCTTTCGTCCATTCCGGGCGCGGCGATCACCTCCGTTAAGATAGACAAGGTGCTCCACGAGTTCTCGACGATTCCGGGAGTCAAGGAAGACACGACCGAGCTGCTGCTCAACCTGAAGGACCTGCACGTCAAGATATACCGGAACGGGAGCGAGCCCAAGCCGGAGCCGAAGACCATCCGCGTGAACGTCAAGGGCGAAGGCCGAGTGACCGGCGCCGACGTGGACTGCCCGGACGACGTGGAGATCGTGAACCCGGAGGCGTACATCGCGACCATCTCGGACGAAGACGCGAGCCTTTCTATGGAGATGACGGTCGAGGTGAACAAGGGCTACGTCCTCCCCGACCGCCAGGAGCGCCGGGCGCAGATGACGATCGGCACGATCCCGATGGGCGCGGCATTCACGCCCGTGCGCAAGGTGAACTACACGGTCGAGGCGACGCGCGTGCAGTCCAACACGAATTTCGAGCGGCTCGTGCTCGAAGTCTGGACCAACGGGACGATCCTGCCCGCGACCGCGATCAGCGAGGCGGCGAAGATCCTCAAGGGGTACTTCGACCTGTTTTCCAGCTTTGAGCGCGAGCTGGTGCCCGCGCTCGCCAAGGGCGAGCCGGACCAGGAGCCGCAGGGCGATCCTGCGCCTTTCATCCGCATCGAGGAGCTGGACTTCTCCGTGCGAACCTACAACTGCCTGAAGAAGGCGAACATACTCACGATACCGGACCTCGTCCAGTACACGGAGAGCGACCTGATGCAGATCCGCAACTTCGGGCGCAAGTCGCTGACGGAGGTGCGCGAGAAGCTCGCGGCCCTGAACCAGTCGCTCAAGGGCGGAAGCACCGTGAACCTGGACGAAGAGGACGCCGAGGCGGAGACGGAAACAGAGGGAGATTAGGGAGGGGCCAGGGGCCGGGGGTCTGGGGTCAGAACCGGACCGCGGCCCCCGACCCCCCCTGTCCAGGAGGATACTACTATGCGTCACCGCATGGCGGAACGAAAATTTGGACTGCCGAGCGATCAGCGCAAGGCGCTTCTGAAGAGCCTGACGCGCAGCATGCTGATGTACGATCGAATCGTTACGACGGAGATTCGTGCCAAAGAGGTGCGGCCGATCGTCGAGAAGCTCGTGACCACGGCGCGCAAGGGCGGCGAGGGCGCTTCCGTCGAGATGCGGCTCCACACGCGCCGCATGGTGCGGCGGTACGTCGACAGCAACATCGACGAGTTCGTCCGGATCCAGGGCGACGGCAAGAGCAAGAAGATCGCGCGCAACCCCTACTACGCGGTGCCGCGCCTCTTCGAGGTGATTGCGCCCCGCTACGCGGATCGGCCGGGCGGCTACACGCGGATCGTGAAGATCGGGTTCCGGCGGGGCGACGGCGCGCCAATGGTCCTGCTGGAGTTCGTCGACGCCGACGTGACGGAGGAGACGGCGGCCGAGCCGCCTCCCGCCGAAGGGCGGCGCGGACTGTTCGGCCTGGGACGCGCGCGGAAGTAGACCAACCCGCGCTCTGGCCGCCTCTGCCGAGCAGAGGGGCGGCTGGCGCTCCCCTCTCCTGCCGAGCGGAGCGAGGGAATCCGAGGCGTCGGGCGTGAGGGGCCGAAATGACGCGCTGCTTTAAGGCGACGCTGGAGTACGACGGCACGGAGTTCCGCGGATTCCAGTGGCAGCACGGCGAACGGACGGTTCAGAGTGAGCTGGAGAAGGCGATCGCGCAGCGGACCGGGCAGACGGTGCGCGTGACGGGCGCCGGACGGACGGATGCCGGGGTGCATGCGCTCGGACAGGTGGCGAGCTTCGCCGCGGAGACGCGCATACCGATCGAGCGGATGGCGCCGGCACTGAACAGCGCTCTGCCCGCGGATATATCAATACGCTCCGTCGAAGAGGCGGCGCCGGACTTCAGCGCGCGGTTCAAGGCATCGTCCAGGGTCTACGCCTATCTGCTGGTGCATGGCAGGCAGCCCTCCGCGCTGTGGCGACGGTTCGCCGGGTATACGTCGAAGCGGCTGGATGCGGAAGCGATGCAGGCCGCGGCCGACCTGCTAATCGGCGAGCAGGACTTCGCGGCGTTCACGAACGTGCTGCAGCCCGACGAGCCGACGTATCGCGACGTGATGCGGTGCCGGGTCACGGGGTGGCGCGGCATGATTCTAGTAAGGATCGAGGCGAACGCGTTCCTGCGCGGAATGGTGCGGAACATCGTCGGAACGCTCGTGGAGGTCGGCGCCGGAAGCTATCCTCCGGAGCGCGTGAAGGCGATCCAGGCGACGCGGAACCGCCAGATGGCAGGACCTTCGGCCGCACCGCAGGGGCTGTGCCTGATCAAAGTTCGTTACGGCGAGCGCAAGACGTATGCTCGCAGGGAGATAACCGAGGGAACACTATGAAGACGACCATCTCGGCGCGTCCGGAAGATATGGAAGCGAGTCGCGTCTGGTACGTTATGGACGCCGCGAACAAGCCGCTCGGCCGCCTCGCAGTGGACGCGGCGATGATCCTGCGCGGCAAGCATAAGACCATTTTTACGCCGCACGTGGATACAGGAGATCACGTCATTATCATCAATGCCGACAAGGTGGTAATGACGGGCGGCACCAAGGGCAAGGAGCGCGTATACCGGCACAGCGGCTGGCCGGGCGCGCTCAAGAGCGTCCAGCGCGAAGACGAGCTTGCAAAGCGGCCGGACGAGGCGATCCGGCGCGTCGTGCGGGGCATGATCCCGCACAATAAGCTTGGCGACGCCATCATCAAGAAGCTGAAAGTCTATCGTGGCGGCGACCACCCGCATGCAGCGCAGCAGCCGGTCGTATTCACCGGCGGCGTTCAGATCAGAGGAGAGAAGGCAGATTGAGCGACCTCGCACGCAATCGCTACTACGGCACCGGCAAGCGGAAGAACGCCGTCGCCCGTGTCTGGATCGCACCTGGCACCGGCACGGTCCTGATCAATCAGCGGCCCGGCGAAAAGTACCTTGGCCGCGCCGTCCTGAACAAGATGGTCCAGCAGCCGTTCGACATCACGGACACCGTCGGCCGCTTCGACGTCATCGCCCTCTGTAAGGGCGGCGGCCTTACGGGACAGGCCGGCGCCATCCGCCACGGCATCTCCAAGGCGCTGCTCGAGGTCGATCCGGACCTGCGCCCTCGCCTTCGCCGCACCGGTCTGCTGACGCGCGATCCGCGGGTGAAGGAGCGCAAGAAGTACGGCCGCAAGAAGGCTCGCCGCGGCTTCCAGTTCAGCAAGCGGTAAGCGTTACGGCGGGCATGACCCGCCCTTGCGCAGATCAGATTCGTCTACCGAAGATTGGGTCCGCCCGTGGTCACGCGCTACGGGCGGGCATTATATCTTTGGGCTTGCGATGCACGTCAACAGAGCGCGCCGGTATCGCCACAATCTTCCTGTTCGCCCTGGTTGTTTTGCGGTGCATTGAAACTCCCGCTCCCTTGTCCCGAAATGGGTGGTAGGAGCGGCTACACTCGATGATCAAGGGTTAGCTGATGCGCCACCACGACCGGACGGCAGGCGTCCTCGTTGCGCGGCTTGCCGGCGCCGCTCCAGCAGGAGTCGTGCTCCAGTCCAGTTTTCGGGTAACCTCTACGTACGCAGAAACTTCGGGCCTGCAGGTTCGTCTAGTTTTCGCCGATAATCTTGAAGGCTGCCATTCCGGCGGTGTTCGCGCTCCCCGACGAGCCGTTCCCTATCCAACCGAAATCCCGATCTTCCTGCCGTTTGGTAATTCGCAAGTAAACGAGGAGGACTCCCGCTTGCCAACTTCGCCTGCTGCCGTCCCGCACGCGCCCGCTTCGACGGTGCGCCCGGTCCGCCCTATCGTCGCCCGCACCGCGTCCGTATGTATCGTCGCCGCCGTTTGCGCCCTGGCGCTTGCCGCCGCGCCCGTACGCGCGGATGGCACGCTCACGCTGGAGCTGCCGCCCTCCGCGGCCGCCGTGGCGCAGCGCGAAGCGGAACATGCGCGCACAGTCGCGAACCGCATTCCAGAGGCGCCCGCCCCAGCGCCGCGCGCGCCGAAGATGCGCTCCGTGGCCGCCCGCGGCGGCAGCCGTACCTTCTACTCATCTCGCGGCCAGACCGGCGACGGCGAGCGCGTTGTGGGCCGGCTGGGCCAGGTCGGCCGCGCCACGACCATCTACCGCACGCAATCGACGACTTCCGCCCATCTCAGCTCCGTCGCGGCCGGCACCTACCTGGCCATCCAGGCGGACGGCGGCAACTGGTACGGCATTCTCATGGCCGACGGCAGCCTGGGCTGGATTCGACGCCAGGCCGTGCAGGTGATGGACTACCAGGTGATATCCAACGGCGCGCCCGCGCAGCCGGCGCCGAGCGGCGATTATGGCGGCTGGTCGGACGGACTTCCTTCCAGCAAGGCGGCCTATTTTCGCGGCGATCCCAATCAACTGTTCCGCGAGGCCTATAAGTACCTTGGCGTCCCCTATCATTGGGGCGGAAACACGGCCGCCGGCATCGACTGCTCCGCGTTCGTGAAGAACGTTTTCGGCGCGTGCGGCTACTCGCTGCCGCGCCACAGCTCGGACCAGACGGCCTATGGTCTCGCCGTGCCGAAGGACCAGCTCCAGCCCGGCGACCGGCTCTACTTCGGCAACGCCTCCACGCGTAACATCACGCACACCGGGCTCTACCTGGGCAACGGCTACTTCATCCACGCCTCTTCGAACTCGCACGGAGTCGCCGTAAGCCATCTTGGCGAGGCGCTCTACATGCGGATGTACATCTGCGCACGCCGCTGACAAACGCCTACCTCTCCCCGTCGTGCCCGTCGATAGCGGTCGTTCTGCAGACGTCCCGGTAGTCGCAGCCGCGGCAGTGCGAGCCTGGCGTTGCCTCGACACGGCCGCTCGCGATGGACTGCGCAGCCTTGAGGACCGTGACTTCGGCGGTCGCGACAAGGTCGGCATACTGCTCTCTGCTCAGCGGCTTGACGTTTCCGGGATCGTCAAAGGGCAGCGCAGGCGCGAACGTTCGCACGTTCACGTGCTCCGTACGGTGAAATCGGCGGCGCCCGGCCTCCTGCATCGAGTCGTAGCATACGGCGCCGGCCGGCATGCCGAACAGCCGCTCCAAGGCAATCATTCCTATCGTAGCATGCAGGCTCTCGCCGCGCTGGATCGCGGCGAACTCCGGCGGCCTGGCTGTCTCATACTCCACCACGATCGCCGCGGCTCCATCCGCCGTCCAGTCGACGCGGTCGATGGTCCCCGCAATCGAAACGCTGCCCTGCTCCCCCGGCCCCTCGATTACAAGTGGGTCGGCGCACGAGCCGGGGTCGGGCGTTATTGCCCCGCGACTCTTGCCGAACGTCAGATGAAAATGCGCCGGCGAGGCTCCGAACTGCTCGGCGCAGCGCACCTCGCGCACCGAGAAGCCCATCAGGTCGTCCTCGAGCCGCCGGAGCAGCATCCGCACCCGGTGCGGGCCGCCGGCAAGGCGTGCTCCCTCCAGGCTGGCCTGGAGCAGGCCGTTCAGCTCTGCGAAGACCTCCGCCGGATCGGCTGTGCGCAGGGACGCGCTGCCTGATCTGCGCTTTCCTCGGAAGTAGCGCCGCAGCACGTGGTGCAGAAGCGCCGACTGGCGGCCCGGATCCAGCCCATCCTTTTCGGCGCTAAGCCTCCACACGAACTGGAGGAGATAGCGGAACGGGCAACGCCCGTACGTCTCCAGCTCGGCTACCGAAAACACCGGGCGCGCGTCCGCGAAGCGCGCCAGCAGGTCGGTAGCGCGGAGCGCCGGCAGTCTCGGCAGGCCGCGCGATACAAGGACGGAGCGCGCTCGCCCCGCGGCGCCCTCCGTATCGAGCAGGCGGCGCAGCAGCCGCGCGGCCGAGAGTGCGCGAGCCCGGCGATCGGCGCCCTGTCCGGGCGGCTCCAGCAGGTCCGCGCACGCTGAGAGCAGCCGGTCGCCCTCATTTACCGCCTCGTCCGGCCGTGGAGCGACGTCCGCCAGAGTCCGGACGATCGCCCGGATCGGAGCGGCGCCGCGGTCGTCCGAGTCGTCCACGCCTGGCTCCGTATCGCTCGCTCGCGCCCCGAATAGCGCGCGCACCTCATCCAGATAAAAGGACGGAAGCGTATCGCTCTCGCGCGCGGAGCGCGGAAACGACAGCAGGAGAACTTCCGACGGCGCCGTTGCCGCAAGGTAGAACAGGAACCGCTCGTCCTCCGCTCGAAGGCGCTGCTCCTCCAGCGCGAGCGAAGTCCAGTCGCGCAGCAGGCGCCGCTCGTCGTCTCGCAGAAACGGATCTTCCGTAATGCGGCGAGGAAATACGCGCTCCGTCAGGCCCATGATCGCAGCGAACCGCATCGGGCGCTCGCGCGACGCGAAAGGCTCCAGCACGCGCACGGCGTCGTCCGCCGCCTCCGGCCGCGCGATCGCATTCGTCCAGGCTTCGACGAGTCCATCGCGGAATTCGCGCAGTCCGATCGGGCCATCCGCGCGGATTCGCGCCAATCGCACGATGCCATCCAGCGCTTCCAACGCCTCCCGCAGCGCGGCGAGATCGCCGTCCCGGCGGTTGCGGGCGCCGGCGTCGATACGGGCCTCCATGCCGAACGCTGTCACGATCTCCCGCACCGCAGCCGCAAACTGCGCCGCCTCCATCCTCTCGTCGCGGAGGGCCGTATCGAAGCGCGCCATTGCGGCCAGGATGGCCGGCAAATCGGCGGCCGGCGCCGGCCGCGTCGCGGGCGACGCCGCATCCACGAGCGACAGCCACGCGTCGCGACCGTCGCGGACTCCCATCGCGAGCGCGCGCTTGCGAAGGCCATCCACCTCCAGAGGATCGGCCCACGTATACGAGGACTTCAGAAAGGCGAGGACATCATCGTGGCGCCATCCGAACAGCACGACGTCGATGAGGCGTAGGACCGTCCGAATCAGCGCGTTTTGAGCGCAGGTCTCCTGCTCGGCCGCAGCGACCGGAATGCCGCAGCGCTCGAATACAGCGGCAAGAATGGGCGCGTAGTCCGCCGTGGACCGCAGGATGATGGCGAAGTCGGACCATGGCGCCTTCGATGCGGCGCGCAGCCGGACGAACTCGCGCGCCACAAGCTCGGTCTCAACGTACGGATTGGGCGCGTCGATGATGCTCAGTGCGCCATCCGCAGCCAGTGGAGTCGCGTTGTCTATGGCGTCGGGCGCGGGGAATAGTCGCAGGTTTAGCCTATTGAGCGATAGCGGGACTGCACGCTCGGATGCGGCGCCGGCTGGAAGGCGAACCTCGCGGACGACGAACTCCGCCTGGAACTGCGCGCGTGTGCGGCCGGGAGCGGCGAAAAGCAGCCGGCGATCGGCATCCCAGGGCAGCGTTACGGTCAAAGTCGGCTCCCGGCCGCCGAAATCGCCGCCCCGCGCGGCAAGCGCCTGGAGAAGCCTGCGCTGCGCCAGCGTAAACCGGTAAAACCCGTGGACGACGATCCGCTCCGCATGGAACGGGATCGGCGCGCCCTCGGTGGACATCCAATTGACGGCGCGCCAGACGCCATCCTCATCGTCGCACAGGCCGTTTTCGCGCAACATGCGCTCATAGGAGGCATACAGCCGCTCGACATCGCCCAGCTTTCGCCCAAGCTGCGGCATCCCTGCATCCGCAGCGCGGCGCGCGGCATCCGCGAAGTGCTCCGGCGCTCCGCCCGCGAGCTTCCACTCGCGCAGCCGTTCCTGAAGCGACGAGACGAAGCCCGGCGCGGTGAGCATTGCCCCGAAGTAGTCGTCGCGCCGGATGGTCGCGGGTACGAGCGATGCGAGCAGGATGCGCTGAAACGAGCGGGAGACCGGCAGCGGCCGGTCCTGCCCGTCGCCTCGGAGCGCTTCGGCCACGAACGCCGACCAGGGCAGGATGCGGAGTCTGGCCTCTACCGCGGGGGCGCCTCCGGCCTCCTCGACACGAAGCGCCATCCAGTCCGCCTGGAGCGGCGTGGTCACGATCATGACCGCCGACTCGCGCTCGCAGAACCGAGCGACCGCATACTCCGTTTTGCCGGAGCCGGTCGGTCCGAGCGCCAGCTCGATAGGAGGACGGTTATCCGCGGCTATTTGCGCCAAATCCGGCCCTTTCGTGCGTATAGAGGGTAGAACGGTATTCGGGCCGGACTGCTTGACAGGCGGCCAAAGCCCGACTATAATGCCTTCGGGATAACGCTGCACTCCCGGTGAATTGTCCGTCCGCCCCGCGTCCGGGCCGTCCCGCCCCGTGTCGTTCCCGGAGATCCTCTGCCGGCCAGATGCCGAGGAGCAGTCGATGCTATGTAAATGGTGTGGCATGGAGAGCGCCACTACCGATAAGTGCAGTTGGTGTTATCGTCCGTTCGGGGCGCAGAACCGGTCCACCGACGGCGCCGCGCCGGCCCAGCGGCAGGGCGCGGTGCAACAACCGACCGCCCCGGCCCATTACGATCCGAACGCGCGGTCCGCTGGCGACGGCCTAGATGCCGACGAG
>Ga0070735_10001198_pt1 | contig 25693 bp, 16 predicted proteins | sample Coa_R1_FD_66443 | JGI IMG/M metagenome (GOLD analysis project Ga0070735, IMG submission 66443) | Surface soil microbial communities from Centralia Pennsylvania, which are recovering from an underground coalmine fire - Coalmine... | ecosystem: Environmental > Terrestrial > Soil > Unclassified ...
TTCGAGAGAAGCAGCATCACCAGGTCTCGCTGACCTCCGTTGGCCGCAAAGTAGAGCGCCGTACCGCCGTAGCCATGAACATTGGCGTGCGCGCCGCGGGTAAGCAGAAGCCGGACGAGTTCGTCGTTGCGCGTAATGACAGCGTCGATTAGCGCAGGTCCAGTCTGGGCGCTATGGTGATCGACGCTCGCGCCCGCCGCGATGAGTAGTCCTGCTGCCTCGTTCTTGCCACCCATCGCGGCGATTTCCAGGGCCGTCTCGCCTGCATTGTCCGCCAGATCGAGCTTCGCCCCGCGCTTGACCAGCATGGACACTATCCGCGATGCCCCGACCTCCGCCGCGTACATAAGGGGCGACCGCCGAAATTGGTCCTGAAAGTCAATCTGCGCCCCGGCGCTGATAAGCTGGATCGCCGCGGCGTCATGGCCGGACCGGCACGCCTGGCACGACGCATCGCCAAGCGCCTTGCGCCGCCGCCGATCGGCTGGTAACCGCGCCGCGAGCTGCCGAACGGCGCCCACCTCTCCGAGGTCGGCCGCGAGCCACAGCGCGCTGTGCCCAAATGGATCGGTTGCGAGCGGCGATGCCCCTTTGGCAAGTGCCCGGCTGAGTGCTGAAGAACTGCCGCCCTGGATCGCGACGAGAAGGTCGGCATCCACGCGCCGGAGCCCATCCGCCACAGAGCCGTTCGCATTGGAGCGGATGCGCTGCGCGACAGCCGCCGCCGCGAAGAGTCCGGCAAACAGGGAAGCCATCGCGGCAACCCGCAATATCGACAACATTGTGTTTACATCCCGTCGCTCGAGCTGGCGGCAACCGCTTTGTGCCATGGGATCGGTCCGATCCGTGCGGGCACATCTGGGAGATTGTTTCGCACGGCAAGCGAGAGTACCTACTTCCGGCGGGAGAATCGGACCACATACGAGAACGTCTGCGCGCTCTGATACGCCGCAGCCCGGGATGCCGAAGTCGTATGGAACGCTTGCCAGCACCGCGCACTTAACTACCGGCCGCCGGTCGGGGCCTACGCTGCCGGCGGGGCGCGTGATCAACTGAAAGCGCGTACGAGCCGGACGGTCGGGTTATGCGCTTGATGCGCACCCGAAAAACCAGGCCACCAGATACGTAACACTCCTCGTCAAGAACCGAGGGGTTTGACGAGGCTCGGACGGTTTTCCATGGAGCAGATCGTCGGCATCCTGCGGCAGGCCGAGCGCGGCGGGCATCATCCGCGAGGGCCTTGCCGAGATGCTCACGGTAAACCCCTTGGGCATCCCATCCTCCCTGCGCCGCAGCCTGGTCTCGGCCAACATCATCGAGAGCCCGAATACTGTGAGAAGGGCGCGCACCTTCTTCACATTACATTCCCGCCAAAACCCCCACATATCCATGTCAAAGTCAAATTGACCGCGACACGCCGTCCGGCCCAACGCTGATCATCACTTCCCCCTGGAACGGCCGCCCCCGCGCAGGAATCCGCCGTCCCGACCGGAAACCTAACCGCACACTGTTCGCCAAGTCCGACCGGAGCCTGCCATGCCTCGCCCGACATCGCTGTCGTACCTCATCGCCGCTCTCCTGGCCCTTGCGCTGTTGCCACCCGCCGGCGCACAGGAGGACATCCAGCGCGACTTCCGCAACCCGCCGCAGGACGCCAGGCCCATGACCTGGTGGCACTGGATGAACGGCAACGTCACCAAAGAGGGCATCACCGCCGATCTGGAGGCGATGAAGCGGATCGGGCTGGGCGGCGCGCAGATATTCAACGTGGCGCAGGGCGAGCCGGCCGGGCCCGTCAAGTTCATGAGCCCGGAGTGGCGCGCGATCACCCAGCACGCCATCTCGGAGGCGCATCGGCTCGGCCTCAAGCTCGCCATCCACAACTGCGCCGGCTGGTCCGAATCGGGCGGACCCTGGGTCACGCCGGACCAGTCGATGCAGAAAGTGGTCTGGACCGAGACCTACGTCCGCGGCGGACGCGTCCAGCAGAGCCTGCCGCAGCCGGAGACCGTCCGCGGAACGTACCACGACGTCGCGGTGCTCGCCTTCCCCACCCTGCCCGGCGACGGCGAGGCGGCCGGCCAGGCCGGCGCGACGGTCACCACCAGCGTCGCCGGCGTGGACGGCCAGTCCCTACTGCGCGGCGACGGGCCGGTCAGCCTGCCGGTCCCGGCCGGGCGGCCGCAGTTCGTACAGGTCGCCTTCCGCCAGCCGGTCACCTGCGGATCGCTGCGGATCGCCTGCCGCGGCCGGGACGTGCCCGCCGCGGGCCGCGTCGAAGTGAGCGACGACGGTCAGCGCTGGCGCACCGTGGCAAACCTGCCGCCCTTCCCGGCCCGCGGCGGCTCCGCGGCGATCGCCTCGTTCCCCGCCACCACCGCCCACATCTTCCGCGTAACGATGACCCGGGCGGACCGCGCCGCGCGCCGCCTCGCGCTCACCGGCATCGGCTTCGGCTCGATGCGCATGGACCAGATCGCCGCGCGCATCGGCATGGTCCCCAACGCCCGGCTGACGTTCACGAAAGGCGATTGGCCCGCCGACATGACGATCCGGCGCGACCGCATCGTCGACCTGACGGCCCGCATGCAGCCGGACGGGCGGCTGGACTGGACCGCGCCGGCCGGCGACTGGACCGTGATCCGGTTCGGCCACACCAGCACGGGCCAGCAGAACGCGCCCGCGCCAGACTCTGGCCGCGGCCTGGAGTGCGACAAAATGAATCGCGCCGCCGTCGAGGCCCACTTCGCCGGCATGATGGAGAAGGTGATCGCGGACGCCGGTCCGCTCGCCGGCCAGAGCCTGAAATTCGTCCTCGCCGATAGCTGGGAGGCCGGCACGCAGAACTGGACGCCCGCCTTCCGCGACGAGTTCAAGAAGCGGATGGGCTACGATCTCACGCCCTGGCTGCCCGCGTTCACCGGCCGCGTCGTCGGCAGCCTGGACGAGAGCGAGCGCGTACTCTGGGACTTCCGCCGCGTCATCGCCGACCTTATCGCCGAGAACCACTACGGCCTGCTCCGCGACCTCTGCGCCAGGCACGGCATGCAGCTCACCGCCGAGGCGCCCGGCATCGGCATGCCCACGATCGCCGACGAGATCCAGTGCAAGGGCCGCACCGACATGCCGATGGGCGAGTTCTGGCTCGACGGCCACAACGATAGCAAGGAGGCGGCCACCTCCGCGCACGTCTACGGCAAGCGCCGCGCCTCCGCCGAATCGTTCACCGCAGTCACGCGCGACGCCAAATGGACCAAGGCGCCCTACGACCACAAGGCGATCGGCGATCTCAACTTCTGCCGCGGCATTAACCTCTTCGTCTTCCACCGATATGCCATGCAGCCCTGGCTGGACAAGTTTCCCGGCATGACCATGGGCCCGTGGGGCACCAACTTTGAGCGCACCAACACCTGGTGGGACCAGTCGCGCGCCTGGATGCAGTACCTCAGCCGGTGTCAGGCGCTGCTCCAGGACGGCAAATTCGTCGCCGACGCCTGCTACTACTACGGCGAGGGCGCGCCCAACACCATCACGACGGAGCGCGCCGCCCTCACGCCCCCGCTGCCCGACAGCTACGACTTCGACTGCTGCGACACCGGCGTCCTGATGACCCGCATGAAGGTGGCGACCGCCCCGGTGGTGCTGGCCGGCGGCACGCTGGCGAAGCCGGGCGAGATCGTGCTGCCGGACGGCATGAGCTACCGCGTCCTGGTCCTGCCGAATACCGACCGGATGACGCTGCCGGTGCTACGCAAGGTCGCCGAGCTGGTCGAAGCCGGCGCGACGGTCGTCGGCCCGAAGCCGCAGCGCGCCCCAAGTCTGAGCGGCTACCCGCACGCCGATGACGAGATCCAGCAGCTTGCCGGCCGCGTCTGGGGCGCCGTGGACGGCACGACGGATTTCGAGCACGCCTACGGCAAGGGCAAAGTCATCTGGGGCCGCCCCATGGAGCAGATCCTGAAGGGCGCCGGAGCGCCGCCGGACGTGCAGACGCCCGATGACAGCCGGATCGTCTGGATACACCGCCAGATCGGCGATGCAGACGTCTACTTCGTGTCGAACCAGGAGCCGTTCAGCGTAGACGCGACCGTATCCTTTCGCCCGGCGGACCGGCTGCGCCAGCTCGGGAACCCGGCCCGCATCCCCGAGCTTTGGGAGCCGGACAGCGGCCGAATCGTCGCAGCCGCGCGCTTCGCCGTCCACGACGGTCGGACCAGCGTCCCCCTCCACTTCGACCCGGCCGGCTCCGCCTTCGTCGTCTTCCGCCGGCCCGCCGGCGCGGCGGACGCGGTCACGGCGCTCACTCGCGATGGCAGGGACGTTTCGGTCCAGCAGTCCACGCCGGGCGCCGAGCTTGTGATCGAAAAGGCAGTCTACGGCGCGAACCCGGAGCAGAACCAGCAGAGCGTCGATATCACGCGGCAGGTCGCGCGCGCCGTCCGCAACGGCCGCCTGCGCATCCAGATCGAGAACGGCATCGCCGGCGATCCCGCTCTCAACGTCGTCAAGCGCGGCTACGTCGTCTACCGGCTGAACGGCGTCCGCCACGAGACGAGGGTGGAGGAGAACGGCTACCTGGAGCTGCCCGCGCTCGCCGATCGCGCTCCCGGGGCGAAGCCCGAGCCGCCCGCGCCGGAGCTCGACCTCGCCGCCGACCGGAGCTATCGCCTGCGAGTCTCCCAGGGCGGCCGGTATCAGCTGACGACCGCCTCCGGCCGCAAGATCGACCTGAAAGTACCGGACCCGCCACCCGCCGTGGTAGTCACCGGCCCCTGGAGCCTCCGATTCCCGCCGAAGCGGGGCGCGCCGGAGCACGTCACGCTGCCCAGGCTGGAGTCCTGGACCGCCAATGCGGACGAGGGAGTACGCCACTTCTCCGGTACCGCGGCCTATACCAAAGAGATCGATGTTCCCGCGAAGATGCTGGCCGGCGGAACGTCCGTGCTGCTGGATCTCGGCACGGTACGCGAGGTCGCGGAAGTCTGGCTGAACGGCAAACCGCTCGGCATCCTCTGGAAGCCGCCCTTCCGCGTCGACGCGACCGCCGCCGCGCACGCCGGCCGGAACCGCCTGGAGGTGCGGATCACCAACCTCTGGCCGAACCGCCTGATCGGCGACTCCGCCCTGCCGGAGGATAAGCGCCTCACCTACACCACCTTCCAGCCCTATCGCCCGACGGACCCGCTGCTGGAATCCGGACTGATCGGCCCCGTCACCCTGATGGCGGAAAAGACGATTGTGGTGAAGTAAGAGCGGTCAAAGGAGCAACCCATTGGACCCGATACGTGCCTGGATGTACAACAACGCCCGGCTCGTCGGGCTCCTGTTCCTGATCGCAGGGACCGGCATGTCGATCTATCTGCTCGCGGCATATCGCAGTGGGAGCCAAATAATGTCCAGGACCATCTGGAGTGCCCCTGGTATGCTGTTGTACGGCCTTGGAATCGTAATCGAGCCCCGCCTTCTAACGGCCTGGAGCCCCGAAGGACGCTACAGAGTTCACGGGATTTTCCGCGTGCTCAGCATGATATTGGGAGCCATTATCGTGGGAATAGTGCTTTACCTTCAGCTCGTTGTCTTCGGTACATGGCGCGAGCAGACGGTCGGGCAGCCATAGCACATGCAACGGCGACTAGATTTCACCGCTGGTCTTTGGCTGCCGCCGGTGCTGGCGCTTCTCTTCCTTGGCGTGAGCCAACGCGTTGCTGGCGCGCAGCCGCCGCCCCACCCCTGGCTCACCATCCCCGGCGGCCGCGGCCCCGGCAACGGCAAGACGGTCGTACTGATCGCGGCGGACGAGGAGTATCGCTCGGAGGAGACGCTCCCGCAGCTTGCTCGAATACTGGCGAAGCGCCACGGCTTCAACTGCATCGTCCTGTTCGGCATCGACCCCAAGGACGGAACGATCGATCCGAACGTGACGGACAACATTCCCGGCCTCGAAAACCTCGATCGCGCCGACCTGCTGATCATGCTCATTCGCTGGCGAAATCTGCCTGACGACCAGCTCAAGCACATAGTCGATTACGCCGAGAGTGGCCGCCCGATGATCGGCCTCCGGACCGCGACGCACCCATTCAGCCTGAAAGGCGGCGCCTACCTAAAGTACTCCTGGGATAACAAGGACCCGGCCTTCGAGGGCGGATTCGGCCGGCAGGTCTTCGGCGAGACGTGGATCGCGCATCACGGCGACCATGGCAAGCAGGGAACGCGCGGGATAGTCGCGCCGGGCCAGGAGAACAGTCCCATCTTGAGGGGCGTCGCGCCCGGCTCAATCTTCGGCCCGACCGATGTGTACGAGGTGCGGCTGCCGCTGCCCGGCGACAGCGCTCCGCTGGTCCTCGGCGAGGTGACCGAGACGCTGGACCTCGCGTCGAAGGTCGTGGAGGGCGCCAAGAACCATCCGATGATGCCCATTGCCTGGACGCGCACCTACCGCGGCGCCTCCGGCAAGCCGGCCCGCGTGTTCACGACTACGATGGGAGCATCGCAGGACTTCGCATCCGAGGGCTTCCGTCGGATGCTCGTCAACGCCGTCTACTGGTCGCTCCGCATGGAGTCGCGCATCCCCAAAAGAACCGACGTGGACTTCGTCGGCGACTTCAAGCCATCGCCCTTCCGCTTCAAGCCGAACGAGGAGTGGAAGCCCGGCAAAGCCCCGGCGCAGCACTGACCATGGTACATTCCGTGGACCTCCTTGAACTCCCAATTGGGGCATCGCAAGGTACGGAGACGCCGACAGCTTCCGCTTTGCTACGATCGCTCCGTCGCGAATGACGCCGTGAACTCTTACACGCTCGGTAACCCATGGACTACTCTCCGGTTCGGGTCGTGAAGCAATCTGATTATGCCCTTGCACCGCCGCAACAGATCGCCCCTCGCCGGCACATCCGGCGAGGGGCGATCTGCATGGAGCCAGCGGATTTGTTACGCGCGCATGACGCCGCGGAAGTCGGCGGGCGTGCCGGCGTAGCCCGGGAAGATCTTCGCGAGTCCCTGTGCGCCCAGGTGGCGGACGGCCACCTCCCCGAAGACGGCGCGGAAGTCCGTGGACAGCGCCAGGTCGCGGTTCTCGTAGAGCTGCTCCGGCGCGAGGCCGGGCCATTTGCCCAGAACCTTGCCGCCGTTCACCGCCCCACCGAGCGCAAAGAAGCAGGTGGCGTGCCCGTGGTCGGTTCCGTTGTTCCCGTTCTGGCGCGCTGTGCGGCCGAATTCGCTCATCGTGAGGATCACCACGTCGCTCATGGCGTCGCCCAGGTCGTTATAGAGCGCCGCCACCCCCTGGCCGAACTCGCGGAGCTGCTGCGTCAGCCGGGCCGGCTGGTTGGTGTGCGTGTCCCAGCCGCCCATCTCGGCGAAGGCGACCTCGACGCCGACGTTAGCCTTGACGAGCTGCGCCACCTGCTTGAGCGACTCGCCGAACCGGCCGGCCGGATAGACGGCGCCGCTCGCGGGCGCGTAGCTTCCGGGCGTCAGCTTGTTGAGCACGGCAATCGCCTCGAAGCTCTCCTTCCCGGTGCCGTGCAGCACGTCCCCAACGGCATTCTCATATAGCGATTCGAATCCGCCCGTGACCGCGGCCGCGCCCGCGGACTGCATCTCCGGCTCGGCCAGCATCGCACCGCGACGGCGGTTGCCGTTACCGGCCCGCCGGCCTGCCTGCGCCATCTCAGGCACCCCTATGCCGAACGTGTGCAGGTCGGGAATCGCCAGCGCGCCGGCGTCACCCTGCAGGCTGCGCGGCAGTCCGTGGTCGCCGCCCAGCGCCACGGCGCGGAACGGACTCGCCGCCGCGGTCGCCAGCTTCGCGCGATCCTCAGGGCAGGCCAGCACCGTGCGGGAGAGCCAGCCATCCGCGATCCGTTTATTGCCCGGCGCGCCGGACTCCATGTAGTCCTGCGCGTCGAAGTGGGAGCGGGTCGTGTCGGGCGAGCCGCAGGCGTGTACCACGGCGAGGTGCCCGCTCCTGAAGATCGGGACAAACGGCGCCAGCGCAGGATGGAACCCGAAGAATCCGTCCAGGTCGATCGCCGCGTTCTGCGCATTGGCGCGGCCGGGCCGCTGGACCGCGAGCGTGCTCCGGTGCCGATAGAGATCCGGATCGCCGTGCGGCGCCACGATGCTCAGGCCGTCCGCCGCGCCGCGCTGGAAGATGCAAATCAGCGTCTTCTTGCGCTTCTGGGCGGTGGTCTCCGCGGCGAAGGCCGTCTGCCGCAGGAACATCGGTCCCGCAATCGGCTCCAGCCCGATAGAGGCCAGCGCGATGGCCCCGTTCTTCATAAATAAGCGGCGTGTGATATTCATAGTTATCGGTTCCTGGTCGGAAGGTAGCTGGTAGCTGGTAGCTGGTCGCTGAATCCGCCAGCTACCAGCTACCGACTACCGCCTTTGAAACTCGGGCGAGCCGAGCAGCAGGGCTTCGATGCGGCCGGCGGAATTGGCTTGCTGCCCGCTGTCGGTGGACACGAGCTGGACCTGCTTGAGCAGCGTGGCGCGCGTGGCGGGCGAGATCGGCGCATGCAGGACCTGCGCCGCAATCCGATCGATCTGATGGGCCGGGTCGCCTGTCGCGCCGCCCGCCCTGTCCAGCGCGACGTCGGCGATCTTGCCGGAAGTCAGCGCCAACGCAAAGTTGAGCCGCGAGATCAGCGCGCCGGACGATACCCATTTCTGCGAATCCTCCGGGTAGCCGGTGGGCGCCTGGTACTGGAACAGCGGCTCGCCCATTGTGCCGACCTGTCCGACGATCGTCGATATGTTCAGGTCCAGATAGCCTCCGCCCTTCGGCGGCTTGAGCAGCGCGATAGCCCGCTGCGGCTTCGCGACTGCGCGCTCGGCTGCCGCGGCCTGATAGGTCCCGCCAAGCGCCCGGACCGACGATACCGCGTACTCGAACGGCGATTTGATCTTGGACCGGCGCGCCGACGGGGCGTAGAACTCCGGCGATGTCACGATCGTGCGGACGATCTCGCGCAGGTCGCCGTCCGTGCGCTTCCAGGTCGCGACGCACTTATCGACCAGCGATGCGGGCGGCTGATCGGCGACCAGCCGCTGGCAAAGCTGTTCTGAGACGTGGCGCATCGTCGCGGGATGCGAGGCCAGGATGTCGAGTACCATCTCGCCGTCCTTCTCGCCGCCGCCCGCCGGGATCACGTGGCCCAGGACGGTCTTCTCGCCGTTATCGTGCATCGCGGGATAGAAGTGGAAGGCCCCGGCCTCCGCGTACTTGCCCATGCCGGGTCGCCGTCCGTCCGCCGAAACGCTCCAGCCGGTCAGGCAGCGCGCGACCTCCGTCACATCCTTCTGAGTGTAGCCGCCGTCCACGCCGAGCGTGTGCAGCTCCATGATCTCGCGGGCGTAGTTCTCGTTCAGGCCGGTCGGGCGCCTCTTCTTCGCCTTCGGGGGGACGGCTGCGGTCTGCGCGGCGGGATTCGCGGGGCCGAGCCGCTGTAGCCGTCGCGCTCGATTTGGCGGCATCGCGGGCGTCTGCGCCGTCGCATCGGTAATGCCGAGCCGCTGGAGGCGACGCGCCCGGTTCGCGCGATTGCGGCCCGCCGGACCAGCAGGCGCCGTCGCGCTCATCGACTGATAGTTGTCCAGATAGACCAGCATAGCGGGGCTCTTCGCCGACGCGCCGAGCAGGTCCCGGAACTTGCCGAAAATGTGCGGCCGAATCGTATCACGGTCGTCCAGGATTTTCAGGACGCCGCATGGCTGCTTGCGTATGTCGATATTGAAGTGGTTGCCCCAGAAATCGACCAGAACCTCCTGAAGCTGCCGCTCGGACTCGATTGCCCGCAGCGCCTTAGCCGCCATGAACTCGGCGTGGGCCTGCGCAATCGGTGTGGCCGTCTGTGACATCATTTGGCGCGCCTGCCGGGCCTCGCGCCGCGCGTCGGGGGTCATCCCCTGCGGACGTTTCGCCCTCTTCTTCGCGCCGCCAGCCGGCGCCTGAGCGTCACCGGCGCCGCCGGCCGGAGTCGTATCCGCGCCTGCGGCAGGTTGGGCCGCGTTGTTCGCGCCGCCCGCCTGCTGGGCCGCCCCGCCGTTCGCGCCGCCCGCCTGCTTCCTCATCTGCCGGCGCAGCGCCTGCTCCTCTTTGCTGCTCTGCACGAGCGCATGGTACTCCGTGGCGAGCTGCTCGGCGCTCATATTCAGCGTGGTAAAGGCTGCGAGCTTCGTGTCGAGGGCCGTGTCCGGAACGCGGTCGGGATTGAGCTGAAGGTCGATGTAGCGGCTGAGGCCCATGGCCTTCACGCGCTCCACGTCGCCGGGCCGCGGGCCGTATCCGAGCCGGTTCAGGACGTGGACGATCTTCTCGTCCTCGCTCAGCGTGGCGGCCGGTTTGGCGTGTGGCGCCGATGTGGGCGGCTTCTTGGCATCGCCCGGCGCGGCGAATGCGAGCGAAGCGAACAGACTTGCTGCCGCCGCCGTGAGCGCGAGCGCGCCAAGGAAAAGCGGAGCAGGCGTAGGTCGGCTGTGGGACATGGATCGGCCCTTTCAAGTCGTGCAGGTGTCGCAAGCGGCATTACACAGATGCAGACGCGGAATCGCCCGTGAGGTTCATTGCCGGGCCGATGCGCTATTCGGGGTGCTGCGCGGCCGCCGCGAGCACCAGGTGGGACCATACCGGCCCCTTGCTCCCAAAGCCGCCACCCATGAGCTGCGTGACGATGCGCACGTTTTCGGGCGGCACGCCGTGCAGCCCCGCGACCCGCTTTCGACACGTGAAGATGCCCTGCGTGGCGTCGTAGATCGAGCCCAACGGCCCACGGCCCGGCCCCTACGGCAGCGACTGTGTGCGGAACGCCCCGGTGATCTTCTCCAGGCCGCGGCCCAAGACCGCGACGGCGATCCCGTCCAGCTCCTCCGGCCGGCCCTGGAGATGGACCGTCGTGACGACGTGCGTCGCGCTCTCGCCGGGACGAAGCGCCAGCGCAGGCGAGGAAGTTTCCAGCTCGTAGAAGCGGCCCAGCTGCGGTGCGCCTGGCGAGGGCGGCCCGTCGTTGTAGGCGTTCACCACGTCGCCGCCGTAGGGCTGCCGCTGGATCTCCCACATCGAGTTGACGTACGAGGCGGTGTTGCCCGGCAGCGTAAACTGGACGATTGTGAGCGTCCGCGTCTCCGGGTCGTAGCTGCCGAGCGTGTTGGTCGCGCGCCGCGGCGGCACGCCTATCTTAGAGCGCAGGTTAGCGTCCGCGCGGAAGAACAGCACGCCGTCGTCGTCCTTGAGCCGGTTGGCAGGTACCTTGCCGAAGTAGGAGTCGTGCGCCACGTCTCCCAGCACGGCCGCGTCGCCCCGCTTGTAGGGCACCACGATCATCGCCTTCGGCGTCGCGTTATACATGCCGAGGATCCAGATCGAGAGCAGCCCCTTCGACCGTGTCCACGCCGACCGGCCGGTGTTCTGAATGGTATTGGTCGTCGAATAGGCGACCGCGTTGACGCCCGCTGGCAGCGTGGTCCCGAAACCGCGCACCACGGCGGCCGCGTCGCGCAGGTCGACCTCGCGCTTCACGTCCAGGTCGAACGTCGTGTTCGCGTAGTTGACGAGGCGCACCTTCTTCCGGCAGATGATCGAATCGTCGGTGGTCTTGACGACATCGTACGCCTCGGTGTCGATCGGCGCGGGCGTCTGCCAGTGCTCCAGGTCGAACGGCGCGCCCGGCTTGAAGAACAGGCCGTACTGCCCGCCCTCCGGTCCGAGCCAGAACCGGTCCTCGCCGCCGAATGGGTTGATGTGCGGCTGCAGCTTGCCCGAGGCGATCAGGTCGCGGTTCACCCAGCCGAAGCTCGTGCCGCCATCGCCCGCCGCAGTGCTGGTCATGACCCGGCACTGGTAGCCGGGCACGACCGCAACCGCCGCCTCCCCGCGCCGCAGCAGGACCACGCCCGCGTGCCCCTTGACAAACCCGACGTCGTCGCCGAACGTGGACTGCGCCGAGCCGCGCGCCCCGCACGCCGCCAGCCAGAGCGCCGCCACCGCCATGCCATACCGCTTCAAGTTCACGAATCCCCCCGCAAGTCAAATTCCGGACCGCCGCGCCCCGCGCTCGCGCAATCCGCCAACCGCTCAATACACCGCCTGCCGCGCTCAATCCTCCTCGCCGCCCGGACGCCCGTACCCTCACCCTCCGAGCGCCATGGAGCCGGCCGCTATAACCCCAGCTCCCGCCGCGCAATCCGATAATCCTCTGCATCCGCTCAATCCGAGTTCAGCAAAAAAACCGTGTCAAAACTGCACGCTGGTGACCGAAAACGATGCCGAATCGGCCGCATAAGGCCTGTTTGGACACACCGTTTTCTTGAGAATCGGGTCGCATCGCCCACCACCCGGCCGATCGCCGGCCTCCCGAAGCCCGCATCTTTCATACGGGAACAGCCCAAAACCCTGCTTCGCGGCATGAAATGAAAGAAAGACTCACGCTTCGGCCATGTTCCATGGCGCGTGCCGAATATCTTCCGACCGGCGAAGCGTGATCGCGGTCACCTCCGGCCGGCAGCAGAATCGCACGCCGTGCGTAGAGGCGATACCCCGGGAAATGTACACGCGATGCCGCCTGCCCGCCACCAGCCCGGCGCGGAACCGGTTGCCATAGCGGCTCGGCACGTGTGGCGCGAACCCGTTCGGCAGGCAGACCTGGCCGCCGTGCGTGTGGCCCGAAACCTGCAGGTCGACACGGATTCGCTCCGGCATCTGGTCCGCCAGGTCGGGATTGTGCGAAATCAAAAGGCGCGGCGTCGCGGCCGGCACGCCCGCAAAGGCGCGGTCCGGCCGCACTTCGCCGCGCCACAGGTCGCCGACGCCGCCGATTGCCATGCGGCCGCCGTCCCGCTCTATGCAGAGGCTCGTGTTCTCGATGAGCCGGATCGGCGTGCTGCGCGCGATCTCCTCGCGGACCTGTCTGTGGTCGAAACGATAGTCGTGGTTGCCAAGTACCCCGACGATTCCATCCCGCGCGACCGCCTCGTCGAAGACGCCTGCCAGCGACGGCACCTCCGAGCCCATGAACCAGCGGCGGTCCACGATGTCCCCGGGCACGGCAATGATGTCTGGCTCGACGGAGTTCGCGAGGGCGATGGCGCGGCGGATAAGTGATCGCGTCGCCCAGATCGGATAGTGCGGGTCGGACAGGACGGCGATCCGATAGCCGTCGAGCGCGGAGGGCAGCTCCCAGATCGGAACGTCGATCCGCTCGATGACCGGCGTATTCGGCTCGACCAGCAGCGCGTCGACCGCGGCCGCGGCGAGGCAGGCCGTTATGCCGACAACCGGCCAGATCAGGCCGGGCCGGCCCGCGCGCTCCGGCAGGCCCCGGCTCTCGATACGATGCAAGAAGTCTCTCCAGCTACAGTTGGCGGCCCTGTCCGAGATCGCAGCGCGCCGCCGCGCCCCCCGCCGCGACGAGGTCCGCGCTCCTATTGACCTCCGTGCCTTCGAGTGACGACCGAACAATCTGAACGCGAGCCCGCGGATTCGATGTTCCCGCGCAGGCGGGAACTGGGCCGAAGGCCACCGGGTACCCCCTGGGTGCGCGGGGTTCGGGTACCCGCTTGCGGGTGCGGCGGCAACAACAAGCCGGTCGTCGCCGTAACGGACGGAAGTCAATAAGTATCCCGATGCGCCGCCGGTTCACTACGGCTGGGCCTGCTGCTTCGTAAGCGAAACCGTCACCTGACCCATGTCGATCGTCATCGTCCTGCCGTCTGAGCCGAGCGTCGCCACGGCCGTGTCGGACTTGCTCGCCGACGGCTTGGCCCGGGCGCCACCGGCGACAGTCGAGGCGGTCGCGCCCGTGAGGACGATCTTGTTGCCATCCTGTCGCCACGTCACCGCCGCTTCCGGCGTCTTCGCCACCTTCAGGTAGCCGTTGCCGTTCGCATTGAGCGTCAGCGAGCAAGGCCCCACAAGCTGGTCGCCCGCAACGGCCATCGCCAGCCCGGCAAGTCCCTGCGTCTCCTCCGCCTTCGACTTGCCCGTCCACGTCCCGACCAGCGGGGAGAGCTGCTGCAGCCCGGCCGGCGTAACGGGGGTCGGGCCGCCTCCGCCGCCCGGCGAGCATCCGCCGAGCACCGCCGCCGCGCAGATGAGTATTATGCTCGAAATCGCCGATGTTTTCATGTCGGTCTCTTCTTTACAGTCTCGTTTGAAGCGCCGGCGCAATCCGTTCAGTGTTGCGGCCAGGTCGCGCGTTGCGCCGCATTGGGGCGAGCCGGCGCACTGCAGAGTGGACGTACGCGCCAAACGGCATGTTCCGCCACCGCGGAAACCCGGCGCCGGGCGGATGCGATGGCGACGGCGGCCCTGGCGCGCACGGAGGATCAGCGCGGCTGTGATAATGTCCACACCCGGTCCGGTATCCGCGGCGGGCCCACCGATATGTGTCATAATCGCCTCGGTACGCAGACGGGATTGTTTGTACGTGCAAAACCGTAAGTATCAGTGGAACAATAGACCTGTGGTGTGGCGCGAGCAGTGGCGCTCGCGTGAGTTCGCTATGGCCGCGCAACAGGTTGACCGTCCGCAACTATCGCGTTGGTTCGAGGAGGAATCAATGAGCATGTCTCCGCCGCTTCCCGGCCTGCAGCGCAGGAAACGCCCTTCGCTTCCTGCGGCGCCGGAGCGTCCTGACTTACCGAAAGAGAGCAGCAACCCGTACCACACCGCCCTGCAGCAGCTCGATCTCGCCGCCCGCCACCTGGAGCTCGATCCGGGCATGCACGAGATCCTCAAATATCCCCAGCGAGAGTTGACAGTCCACTTCCCCGTCAAGATGGACGACTCGACGACCCACGTTTTCACCGGCTACCGCGTCCATCACAACGTCGCGCGCGGGCCGGCCAAGGGCGGAATCCGCTACAGTCCGCTGACGGACCTCGACGAGGTTCGCGCGCTCGCGATGTGGATGACCTGGAAGTCCGCCATCGTCGATATCCCTTTCGGCGGCGCAAAGGGCGGCGTGATCTGCGATCCGAAGGCGCTCTCGCCGCTTGAGACCGAACGCCTGACGCGCCGCTATGCCAGCGAGATCGCGCCCATGATCGGACCCAACAACGACATCCCCGCGCCGGACATGGGCACCAATCCGCAGATCATGGCCTGGATCATGGATACCTACTCGATGACGCAAGGCCATACCGTGCCCGCGATCGTGACCGGCAAGCCGGTAGCCATCGGCGGCTCCGAAGGCCGCAACGACGCGACCGGCCGCGGTATCGTTGTGATCACGCGCCAGGCCGTCCGCGAGGTGGGCAAAGAGCTGAACGGCCTGCGCGTCGCCGTCCAGGGATTCGGCAACGTCGGAGGCGTCGCGGCGCGCATCTTCCACGAGATGGGCGCGCGCGTCGTGGCCGTAAGCGACGCGCTCGGCGGCCTCTACAACCCGCGCGGCCTCGATGTTCCCGGCCTGCGCGAGTGCGCCAATCGCGACGGCACGCTCACCACGCACGGTGGCGGCGACCGGATCGGAACGCGCGAGCTGCTGGAGCTGGACGTGGACGTCCTGGTCCCCGCCGCCACGGAAAACCAGATCACCGCGGAGAACGCGCCGCGCATCCAGGCCAGGATAATCGTCGAGGGCGCCAACGGGCCGACCACGCCTGCCGCCGACCAGATCCTGCACGAGCGCGGCGTCTACCTCGTCCCGGACGTGCTCGCGAATGCCGGCGGCGTCGTCGTCTCCTACTTTGAATGGGTGCAGGACCTGCAGTTCTTCTTCTGGCGCGAAGACGAGGTAAACGCCAAGATGGAGGGTATTATGGTCCGGGCGTACGACGCGGTGAAGGCGATGTCTAAGCTGCACAACGTCGACATGCGGCTGGCCGCGCACCTGATTGGCGTGAAGCGCGTCGCCGACGCGACGCAGATACGGGGAATCTATCCATAGCGGGTCGCGGTCAGGCGGTTTCGGTCGGCGGCCGTCGGCCCCTAGATCGGCTCCTGAACCCCGGCCCGCAGCGGATGCGGTGTTCGTGACCGTGTGTTGGAGCGCGGAGGATGCGGAACAGGAAAAGCCTCGCGATCCTGACAGTGGGCGCGATCGCGGCGATAGCGATGCTCCTGTTTCCGCCATTCTTCGACGTCGGAGGGCTGTTCGGCGGCGTTCGGCTCGGCTTCCTGCTCCGGCCCCCGGCGCCCAATCCAGCGCTGGACGTGCGGCCGGCTCTCGCGGTCGAGACTCTGCTGCTCCAGCTCGTCGCCGTCGCGGGTTTTTCGCTGGCGGGCGCGCTGGCCCACGAAACCGGCGCGCCGCGCTCCCGGCAATGGATACTCCGCGGCGCGGTCGCTATCGCGGTGGTATTCACCGCCCTGGTCGTCGAGTTCTCCGCCACGGCCGAGAACCGCGGCTTTACGAGCGCGCCGTTTCTGCTCTGCATGATTCCCGTTCAGTTCCCCGGCGGTTACTTTCTATTCTGGCTGCGCCTTGCCGCGCTCGCCATGATCGCGCTCGCGGGAACGTTATTCGCCGGTTATCGATCGGACAACCTCGTCCGCAACTCGATACTAACCGCCGTCCTGGCAGGCGGCTTCGGCGTCGTCGGCCTTGCAGCCGCGAGGGCCGCAATTCGATTCTGGAATTAGCGCGATGCGTCAAGAGATTGAGCGCGCGGCCGCCGCCCTCCGCGGCGCCGATGCGTTGCTGATAACCGCGGGCGCGGGCATCGGAGTGGACTCCGGCCTGCCCGACTTCCGCGGCAACTCCGGCTTCTGGAAGGCCTATCCACCGCTCGAACGACTGGGCGTCTCCTTCGAAGAGATGGCCACCCCGGACTGGTTCAAGCGGGACCCGCACCTTGCGTGGGGCTTCTACGGCCATCGGCTTCAGCTCTACCGGCAGACGGAGCCTCACGCCGGCTTCGCGCTCCTCCGGGACTGGGCGACAAGTAGGAGCCGCGGCTGGTTCATCTTTTCGTCGAACGTGGACGGGCAGTTTCAGAAGGCCGGCTTCGATCCCGATCGACTGGTTGAGTGCCACGGCTCGATCCACCACCTGCAGTGCCAGCTCCGCCGTGGCATTTGGAGCGCGGATGATCTCACGGTAGAGGTCGACATTGAGACGCTGCGCTCGGCGACGATCCCGCTCTGCAGCTGCTGCCAGCGCACCGCCAGGCCCAACATCCTCATGTTTGGCGACTACGGCTGGGACCCGACGCGGACGGAGACGCAGCTCTCGGACTACCGCGACTGGCTCCGCCATCTCTCCCGCAACGACCGGCTCGTCATCGTCGAGATCGGCGCCGGGACGAACATACCCACCGTCCGCGCCGAAGGAGAGAACATCGCCATCGCGCACAACGCCACGCTGATCCGCATCAATCCACGCGAGGCGACGGGCGACCGCCACACGATCGCGATCCAGATGGGGGCGCGCAAGGCGCTGGCCGCCATCCAGGAGGTGATGGACGCCGGAGTCTGTTAGTCCCTCGCGAAAGCGCTCACCCGACGATTTCCGTTCGGAAGACGACCGTCTTCTGCAGTCGGGCGCCTTCATCCGATCTCCTGGAGCCGGGTGTGGTCAACTCCCGATCGCCTGGCATCCGGCGAGGGCATCGACAAGCATGGCGGCCTCGGCAGCGGCGCCGGCGAGTCCCCGATAGCGGCGATGGCGGACGGAGGCGTGGCGCAGGCAGGGATGCGTGAGCGCGACCACGGTGGAGCGCAGCCCTGCAATGCCGTCGAACGGCACGGACCGCTGGACCGGCCCCGCGTCGTCCAGGCGGTTAAGTCCTCGCGGCGCAGTCCAACCCGCAAGCGACCGCGATAGCGGGGCCAGCACGTAGGGCGCGACCACCCCGAGCGTCAGGATCAGCCGCGGCCGCTGAACGGCGAGCTGGCGCGCGAGGAACCGCGCGCAGTGCGCCGTGAACTCCCTGTCCCGCGCGCCCGGAAACGGCCCCGTCGTCTTCGACCCGGCCCGAAGGCCCATATAGACGTTGGTAAAGAAGCAGCTTTCCGGCCGGATGCCTGCCTCATCCATCAGCGCCGTCAGATTGCGCCAGGTCGGCTGGTTCGGGCTCTCGAAGCCCCGCGCCAGCGACGCCGCGTAGCCCATCTCCGAGTGAAAGTCGTGGCCCAGCACCATCGTCCCGCCGAACGGAAAAGCCGGCAGCGGACGGCGGGCGGCCGGGTTCCACAAGCCGAACCCACCCGGGAAAAACGACGTGCCGACGATGGCCTCCGGCACGGCCAGCACGCCGGCCGGATAGCCGCCCGGCGGCGCATGCTCCCGCCACAGCAGCTCGGCCGCGTGGGTTGTGCCTGATTCGTAATCCATATCCGTCCCATTCGGCCCATCGGTCCACGGCGCCGCCGCCCGCCACAGCTGCGCCGCCAGCGCAGCCAAGGCAATCAGCGTTTCTGACGATGACGTTGCGTCCAACGGTCTGCGCCGAGCGCGCAACTCCACGTGGCGGCCGGTGCCGCTGCCGCCCGCGCCCTACAGCCGCACGCCCGCCGGCCAGGGTTATTTCGATGCAGAACTCCCAAATAACCCCTCGTGGACTCAGAAAAATAACTACGGCCCGGCAAGGATGCGCCCGCTAACTCCTATCTCCCACGAATCATTCCAACACGCCGTGCCGCCCCAAAGCAGGAATCGCCGATTGCGTGTACAATTACAGGAAGTACTTCGCCGCCGCAACCCGCGTGCAGATCCTGGACCTCCTATGAACCGCCTCGCGCCCAAGAGTAGTCGCAAACCTCAAGACCAAACCGCGTCGCGCCCGCTCCTTGCCACCTGCTGCGGCGCGCTGGCGCTCCTCGCCGCGACCGCTCTTGCGGCCGGCGCGAGCGACCCCGCCGCGGCGCCGCCGAAGAGCAAGAGCGCGCCGACTCCAGATGCGAAGCCGATCTCCTTCAACCGGGACATCCGCCCGATCCTCACCGAGAACTGCTTCACCTGCCACGGTCCCGACTCCGCCAGACGCGCCGCCAACCTGCGGCTCGATGACCGTGCGGACGCCGTTGCGAAGGGCGTCATCGTCGCCGGCGCGCCCGACCGGAGCAGGCTTATCGCCCGCATCCTCGGCCAGGGCGGCCAGCCGATCATGCCCCCGGTCGCATCCGGCAAGCGGCTCACGCAGGACCAGAAGGCCCTGCTCCGACGCTGGATCGCCTCCGGCGCGAAATACGACGTGCACTGGTCGCTCACGCCCCTCCCCGCACGGATGGAACTGCCCGCGGTAAAATCGCCCGACTGGTGCGGCGGCGCGATCGATCGCTTCGTGCTCGCACGATTAGAGCGGGAAGGCGTCCGCCCGTCGAAAGCCGCCGCGAAGGCGGAGCTGCTCCGGCGCGTCACATTCGACCTGACCGGCCTGCCTCCCACGCCCGCCGAGGCCGGTGCCTTCCTCGCCGACAACAGCCCGGCGGCGTACGACGCAGTGGTTGACCGGCTGCTGGCCTCGCCACGCTTCGGGGAGCGGATGGCAACGCCCTGGCTGGACATTGCCCGCTACGCCGACAGCTACGGCTACCAGAGCGACCAGCTCTGCCCCACGTGGCCCTATCGCGACTGGGTCGTCAAAGCCTTCAACGAGAACCTGCCGTACGACAAGTTTCTGACGCAGCAGATCGCCGGCGACCTGCTGTCGAACGCGACACGCGACCAACGGCTCGCGACGGCCTTCAACCGCCTGCACCGCATGACCAACGAGGGCGGCAGCGTGGCCGAGGAGTGGAGGCTGGAGGGCGTGGCGGACCGCGTGCGCACGTTCGGTACCGCCTTCCTCGGCCTTACGCTGGAGTGCGCCCGCTGCCACGACCACAAGTTCGACCCGATTACGCAGAAGGACTACTACTCCTTCAGCAGCTTCTTAAATAGTATCGACGAGTACGGACTGTACGATCGCGCGGACATCGTACCCTCTCCCACGATCCTGCTGCCCACCGCCGGGCAGGAACAGCAGCTTGCCGCGGCCCGAGATGGCGCAGCACGCGCGGAGGCGGCGCTGAATGCAATTCAGACCGGCCGCGATGCCGAGTTCCGTGCATGGCTCACCGACGCGGTCCGAGCTGCCGCGCGGGGCGGCCTGTTCAAGCCGGATGTGATCGGAGCAGGACCGCCCCTTCAGGACATGACAGGTCGGTTCGATTTTACCGCGTTCGAAGGGGCGACGCTCAAGAACCGCGTGGTCGGCGCAACACAGAATGGCGAGCGGTCGGACGAGGTCCCGATCGTGGACGCTCCGTTCGGCAAGGCGGTCAAGCTGGATGGCGAGAACAACATCCACTTCGCCGAGTTGGGCCGCTTCACGCGGCACACGCCGTTCACGATCGCGTTCCGCATGCGCGATCCGCGCGAGGTCGAGGGCGCGGCCGTCGTGTTCCAGGCGTGCGACGGCACCGACGTGGGACCTCACGGCTACGACTTAACGGTGGACCAGGGCGTCCTCACGGCGCGCATCTTCCGTCACTGGCCCGGCAATGCGATAGGCGTCCGCACCAAGCTGGCGCTGCCGAAAGACACCTGGACGCACGTCGCGGTCAGCTACGATGGGTCGAGCCGGGCCGAGGGCCTCAAGATCTTTGTCGACGGCAAGCCGGCAGAGCTCGATATCCTGCGCGATCACCTGGTCAAGGGCGTCGGGCAGCACACGCTGGTCTTCGGCCAGCGGTTCCGCGACCGCGGCTTCAAGGGCGGCGAGATCGGCGACCTTGCGATCTTCAGCCGGGACATTCAGCCGGCCGAGATCGCCGAGCTGGCGTATCCGAACACGCTGGAGCAGATGCTCGCGCATCCCGAAATGCACGAGGCCGCGCTGAAAGCCTGCTACTTGTCGGCGGTAGATCCCGCCTCCCGCGAAGCGGCGCGCAAGCTGGCCGATGCCCGCGCGAGCGTCTGGCGGGCCGAGGACGCGCAGACGGAAGTCGCGGTGATGGAGGAGATGCCCGAGCCGAGGCCCACCTTCGTCCTGGTCCGCGGCCGGTACGACGCTCCGACGGGTGATACAAACCGCGTCGGGCGCTCCACTCCGGCCTCCCTGCCGCCGTTCCCGGCCGGCGCGCCGCAGAACCGCCTCGGTCTGGCGCAATGGCTCACTCAGCCCGATCATCCGCTTACCGCCCGCGTCGAAGTGAACCGCATCTGGGCGCTGCTCTTCGGCAAGGGCCTCGTCGAGACCACGGAAGACTTCGGCATCCAGGGCCGGCCGCCGACGCATCCGGAGCTGCTCGACTGGCTCGCGCGCGACTTCGTCCAATCCGGCTGGGACGTGAAGGCGCTGATCCGCAAGATCGTGCGCTCCACGACCTACCGCCAGGCGTCCGCGCTGCGGCCCGACTTGCGCGACCGGGACCCTAACAATGCGCTGCTCGCGCGGGGGCCGAGCCACCGGCTGACGGCCGAGGAGATCCGCGACCTGGCGCTTGCCGCCTCCGGCCTCCTCGATGGCCGAATCGGCGGACCGCCCGTCAGCCCGTACCAGCCCGGCGACCTGTGGCGCGAGAGCAACAGCATGAGTCCGGCCTACCGGCAGAGCGTCGGCGGCGACCTCTATCGCCGCAGTCTGTACACCGTCTGGAAGCGCACCGCGCCGATGCCGAATATGACCGCCTTCGACGTGGGCAGCCGCGAAGTCTGCACGGCCCGGCGCCAGCCGACCAACACGCCCCTCCAGGCGCTCGTGCTGCTCAACGATCCGCAGTTCGTCGAGGCGGCCCGCGTCATCGGCGCGCGGGCGATCAAGGAGGGCGGCGCGACGCCGGAAGCCCGTGCCCGCTGGGTGTTCCGCCTGCTCGCCACGCGCGAGCCGACGGCGACCGAGATCGCGGCGCTCGCGACCCTCTACCGCGACCAACTCGACCAGTTCGGCAAGGACGCGGCCGGCGCGCAGAAGCTCATCCACGTCGGCGCGAGCAGGCCGGACGCGACGGCCCCGCCGGCGGAGCTTGCAGCCGCCACCATGCTCGCACAGACCGTGCTCAACCTTGACGCAACCATTTGGGAACGGTAGATGCGCGGGGTTCCCACTCGCGCAACGGATCGACATTACCACGAGACAACCACATGTATGACCCAATGTCCATAACCCGCCGCCACTTCCTATCCAGCTCGGCCCTGGGCTTCGGCGCAATGGGCCTGACGGAGCTCCTCGGCCTCAGCGCGGCGGCCCAATCACCCGCTCACCCCCTCGCTCCCTCACGCGCTCAAGCACTTCCCGGCCTGCCGCACTTTCCGCCGAAAGCGAAGCGGATCATCTACCTGTTCCAGAGCGGCGGTCCCGCGCAGCAGGACCTGTTCGACAACAAGCCGCTGCTCAACGAGAAGTGGGGCGAGCCGCTGCCGGACTCCGTGCGCGGCAGCCAGCGCCTAACCGGCATGAGCGCCAACCAGGCGGTCCTTCCGATGGCCGGATCGATATTCAAATTTGGCCGGCACGGCAAGGGCGGCATCGAGCTGAGCGAACTCCTGCCGCACACGGCGGGGATCGCCGACGAGATGTGCGTCGTCCGATCGATGTGGACCGAGGCGATCAATCACGATCCGGCGATCACCTTCTTTCAAACCGGCTCGCAAATCGCCGGCCGGCCCTCCATGGGCTCCTGGGTCAGCTACGGCCTGGGCTCGTCCAACGAGAACCTGCCGGCCTTCGTCGTCCTTGTCACCGCGGGCGGCGGCGACCAGCCGCTCTACTCGCGGCTCTGGGGCAACGGCTTCCTCGACTCGCGGTTCCAGGGCGTTCAATTCCGCTCCGGCAAAGAGCCGGTTCTCTACCTTAGCGATCCCGAGGGCCTATCGACGCACGGCCGCCGCTCCATGCTAGACACGCTGAAGAGGCTGAACGAAGAGCAGTACGTGCGGGAGATGGACCCGGAAATCGAGGCGCGCGTGGCGCAGTACGAGATGGCCTACCGGATGCAGACGAGCGTGCCCGACGTGATCGACGTGTCAAAAGAGCCGCAGAGCGTATTCGATCTCTACGGCGAGGAGGCGCGCAAGCCCGGCAGCTTCGCGGCGAACTGCCTGCTGGCGCGCCGGCTTGCCGAGCGTGGAGTCCGGTTCATCCAGCTCTACCACCAGGGCTGGGACCATCACGGCGGCCTGCCGGGCGGCATTCGGTACCAGTGCGCAAGGACGGACCAGGCCAGCGCAGCGCTCGTCACCGATCTGAAGCAGCGTGGCCTGCTGAAGGACACGCTGGTTGTTTGGGGCGGCGAATTCGGCCGGACCAGCTACTCGCAGGGCAAGCTGACCAGGGCGGACTATGGCCGCGATCATCACCCCCGCTGCTTCACCGTCTGGATGGCCGGCGCGGGCGTCCGCGGCGGCACGACCTACGGCCAGACGGATGCGTACGGCTACAACATCGCCGACGCGGCCGGCAATCCGATCGCGCCGACGAAGGACACGTTCACGCCGGGCGCGGTTCACGTGCACGACCTTCAGGCGACGATCCTCCGGCTTCTGGGCATCGACCATCTCCGGCTGACCTACCGGTACCAGGGCCGCGATTTCCGCCTGACGGACGTTCACGGCCACGTGGTTAACGACCTGCTCGCGTAGCCCTGGGTAGTGCGGCGCCCGGACATGGCTGTGCCAGGCTCCGGCGCGGCGCCGCTGTCTCCCGGTTACGCCCGGCAGCAAGTACAATGCCCGCTCGAACGTGTTCGAGCGGGCACAATAGCGTCACATCCTCGCACGCCGGGATGGGCTCGCCGCCGCGCTATGCGTCATAGGTCTTGAGCTTGCCGGTCGCAGGCTTGTTCGATTTGTCCTGCGGCTTCGCGTTCGGCTCCGCGCCGCGGTTGCCGTTCGGACCTCGCAGGCTGCGGTCCCGCATGTTCTGCTGCATCCGTTGCATCATGTCCCGCAACGGCCTCATGTCGAAGCCGCCCTGTCCGTCGGCGCCAAATCCGAACTGGAAATCGGGGAAGTTATCGAACTGCATCGAGCCGAACGCGTCCCGCATTCGCTTCTGCGCCTCTTCGAACTGCTTGCGCGCCTCCGGCGGCATATTGCCTGTGCCGTCCCCGTCGAACTCGAACACCTGCGGCGCGCCGTTCCCGTTTTGGAACTCGAACCGATGATGCGTGGCGCCGCCCTGTCCCACGCTGCGGTCCGGGCTCGCGCCCTCACCGAGCTTCCGCCTCGTCTCGTCGATCTTGCGCTCCAGGGTCGCCCGCTGCCGCAGCAGGTCGTTCAGCTCGGCGCGCAGCCGCTCCTGCGTCGCCGCGTCCGGCTTCGCGCCGTTGTCCGGTCGCGCCGCATCGGGCTTTGCCGCCTGCGGGACGGCCGCGCCGCCCTTCGCGTCCCCACTCTGCGCTCCGGCGACGATCGCGCCGCCGGCGAACACCAGACCGGCCGCGGCAACCGCCGCTGCCAGGAATGCCGTCCGTTTCATCAGCATAGACACCTCCGTAATACTGGCTGATGCGCGCTCGCGCAGCGGCATCCGGCGGCGCAAAGCCAAACCGGGCCGCTGTCGTCACGCCTTATCTATTAAGACGCAAAAACAGCGGCCTGGTTTACACCATCCTGTATTCCCGGCGTTCAACCGCCGCGAACGCGAACCTTCGCCGATGATGGCCGAGGGAATCGTGCCGTCATTCACGGTGCTCCGTGCCGCGACGACAGCGCAGCGCACGTCGCGCGACTCGAGCTGCGCGATTCCGATCAGATTCCGCTGGTCTTGCCGGCGTCGAACACGTTATTCGACCACGTGTTTGCGCCGTCGTTATCGTCTTCCGCATCGAGGCCCTGATTGGCCACCGACACGTTGTTGGAGAACGTGCAGCCGGTCGTACCGAAGAACGCCAGAATGCCCTCGCCGTTCATGGGAACCACGTTGCCGGTAACCCTGCAGGTGTCCGAGAACTGGACTGTGATTCCGACGCCGCCGACGTTGAGACCGTTCATAACGACAGTGTTCGATGCGGCGGTCACGTTCTCGCAGTTGTCGATAAAGATGCCGTCGCCGTTCGACCTGACCGTGTTGTGGTCGAGCGACGTGGGCGCCGGCAGGTTGACGCCGTCGCCGAAAACGCTCGTATAGAGCCCGATATTGCAGCCGCTGATGACGTTGTTGTAGATGCGCCCGCTCGCCTGGAGCGCGATGCCGACATCGTAGTTGCTGACACTAAGGCCGTGAACGGAGTTGCCGGGCGAGAAGATGTCGAAGGACGCCTGGGCAGGCGTCATGTTGCCGACCATAGACGCGCCGTTCTCGCCGTCTATCTCGATGTTGAACGTGTTAAGGATGAGAACCGACTCGTGATAGGTTCCGCCGTTGATCCGAACGATGTCGCCGGGCTGCGCGGCATCGACAGCCGCCTGGATGGTGCTGTACTGCTTCGGCACATTGCGGACCGTTGCGCACGCCGGGATCGATGCGGCGACGGCCACGATAAAGAAGAATGAGGCAGAGAGAAGGCGATGCATTGGAGTTCTCCTTACTTCGCACGATTGCATGTCCCGGCCGGACGGAGCTGCGCGGATGCGCCGCCGAACGGCAGGACCGGTTGACGCACAGGGGCTCGCTCTTAGATGCCGATCGCTCGGCCGGGCGCAAATTCGTTCTGCTTCCAGGTGTTGAAGCCGGGACTATCCTCTTCGATGTCGACGGTCTCGTTGTGCGCAGCCGTGTTGTGCATAAACGAACAGTCCGTGACGCCGAAGAACGACTGGATGCCCTCGCCATTTCCGTCCGCAACGTTATGGTCGATCACGCACGTGTCGGAAAACTGGATGTATAT
>Ga0070735_10001202_pt1 | contig 25647 bp, 24 predicted proteins | sample Coa_R1_FD_66443 | JGI IMG/M metagenome (GOLD analysis project Ga0070735, IMG submission 66443) | Surface soil microbial communities from Centralia Pennsylvania, which are recovering from an underground coalmine fire - Coalmine... | ecosystem: Environmental > Terrestrial > Soil > Unclassified ...
GTGTTACGTCCGAACTCTCGCTTCGCTCGAGCGTGCGGACTCGTGCGGGTGTTACGCCCGAACTCTCGCTTCGCTCGAGCGTGCGGACGTGCGTTCAGTTCCAGGTGCCGATCGGCGTGCCCGGGCAGTTGCAGTCCTCGGTCTGCAGGAAGTCCGAGCCGTTCGCGCCGTAGCTCCAGCACGTCGTGCACGTCGTGCCGCGTCCTCCTTGCCCGTTGCACACGTAGGGGCCGGCTTCGGGGAGCCCCGCCGACGAGCAATCGAGTCCGCTCGCGCACTGCGAGACGCTCCCGGTGTACGCCGCGCACGCCTCGAGCGCCTGGGAGACGAGCTGCGCGGTCGTCTCGCGCGCGTTCGCCAGCGCGTTGCAGTCGTAGTACGATAGGCTTGGGATGCCCGTGGCGTGGGTCGTCTGGCAGGTCGTGCCGCAGCACGCGGGCGTGTTGCACTCGCAGCCGGCGAGGTCGGGCGCCGTCGTGTTGCAGTTCGACCAGCCGGTCGCACACCCCGCGTAGGTACACGCAGTGCCCGCGGGGCACCCGGCGTCAACGCTGTGGGTCGTGTCGCAGGCCGCGTCGCAATCGCCGCAATGGGCCGCCGTCGTGATGGCCGTCTCGCACCCGTCGTTGTTGGGCGGAGCCGTGGTGCAATCGGCGAATCCACGCGCGCAGCCGGCGTACGAGCACGCCGAGCCGTCGCATGCGGTCCCGGTGCTATGGGCGGTGTCGCACCCCTGCGCGCAACCTCCGCAGTTCGCGATCGTCCCGAGCTGCGTCTCGCAGCCGTCGGTGTTCGGGGCCGCGTCGTGACAGTCGGCCCAGCCCCCGACGCAGCCCCCGTAGGCGCACGTCGTGCCGGTTGCGCAGGTCGGTCCGAGGCTATGCGTCGTGTCGCACGCCGTACCGCACGCGCCGCAGTTCTGGGGGACGTTGGTCGGGCCGCATCCGGCCTCCGTCGCGGCGTCCAGGCGCAGGACGACGTCGGGGGGGGCATCCAGCCCTGCGTCCGAGGGCCCCTCGGCGGCGACGTCGGCCGGGGCGTCGAGGACACCGCCGTCCATGCCCCCCTCGTTCGGCGCGACCGACGTGTCGGGAGAGGCCTCGACCTCGGTCGTGGTGTCGGCGGTCGCCGTCGCGTCCGCCTGGGTGGACGCATCCGCGGCGCCGGTCTCGCTCCCGGCGTCGGAGTCGTCGAAGAACGTGCGCTCGGGCTGGCCGAGACAGCCGGCGACCACCGCCAGCAGGACCGCGGTCTCCGCTCGCACGCGCATCAGAAGGTACCCATCACCCCTGCCGATCGCAGGTCGACCCATGGCGTCCAGGTGACTGGTCCGAACTCTCGCTCCGCTCGAGCCTGCGGACTCGGGACCGTCGCGCCAGTAGTCGCCGCGGCCGGCCTGCCGTGGCTCATCAAGAGGAGAACGACGCCCGTGGCCGCGGCGGCGCCGCCGACCGCGTACGAGACGAGCGAGAGGGTGGACGCCGAGTTGGCGCTGCTGTCGAGCGAGTCGATGTTCGCCCGCCGCGACTCGGGGCACACGTTGCCGGTGCACAGGTCGTTCGCGCTGCCCCGGTCGGAGCGGTTCTTCACGAGGAACACGGTCCCGAGGACGGCCCCGACTCCGCCGACCCCGATGGCGACCCACCCGCCGATGCGCATGGCGGGGCTGCTGGACGCCTCGTCCGGAGGGGGGCCTGCCGGCGCGCCGCCGGGCGCAGCGGCTGCCGGCTGATCACCGGGCGCGGCTTCGGCGCCCGCGACGGGACGCAGATAGAGCGTAACCCGCTCCTTGTCGCCCTCGCTGATCGAGACCGTGGTCGACTCGCTCGCGAGCCGTGCGCCCTTCGCCTCGATGATGTGCCGTCCCGGGTTGATCGGCCCCGCGAACCCGACGAGTGCCGGCGCCATGGGGGCGCCGTCGAGCGTCACCGTGACGTCCGCGGTCGTGCCCCCGTCGAGCTCGACCTTCAGCGTCGGTACGCGCGGCGCGAGGACCGCTTGCTCCTCGAGGGCCTTCTGGTGCGCCTCGGCGAACGCGGGCGGGGCGTCCGGTGCGAGCGGATCCCGCTGGATCTTGATGTAGGCTTCTTGTGCCTCGACGAGGAGACCGAGCTTCGTCTCGGCACGAGCGATGAGAAGGAGATGCGTTGGCGCGTGCATGATGGCCTCGGCCCGCTTGCAGTCCTCGAGCGCCTCCTGGTAGCGGCCGGCCTGCAGCGCCTTGAACCCCTCGGTGGCCGCGTTACGCGCGGCGGCGCGCTGTTCGTCGGAGGCACGTGCCTCCGAAGCCGGTGACGTCGCTTGCGCCCGGGCCTCGGTGGCGACGGAGCCGATCGGGCCCATCATGCCGAGCACCACGGCCGTCACGCGAGGTACGCAAGCTCCACTGCCCTCCCGTAACCGCACAGCCTTACATCATACACCCAAGGGCGGTGATGCATACAAGCCGGCGCGGCAAAGCGCCTTGAGCGTGCGCGCAAAGTGGATAGCCTAAAGAGTTGGACAAGAAGGCATGCTTCTCGAGGGCGGCCAGATAATCGACGGCAAGTATCGGATTGTCCGCCTCATTGGGACGGGCGGGATGGGAGCCGTCTATGAAGGGGAGAACATCCTCATTCGCCGGCGTGTCGCCATCAAGATCCTCAACGCCGCGTCGGCCGGGAACGAAGACGTCATCCGCCGATTCGAGCGCGAGGCGCAGGCGGCCGGAGAGATCGGCAACGACCACATTCTCGAGGTGCTCGACCTCGGGTCCCTCTCCACGGGCGATCGCTTCATGGTCATGGAGTACCTCGACGGGGAGACGCTGGCCGCGCGCATCGAGCGGCATGGGCGACTCACCCCGGCGCAGATCGCCCCCATCGCGCGACAGTTTCTCACGGCCCTCGCGTCCGCCCACGCGGCGGGGATCATCCACAGGGATCTGAAGCCCGAGAACATCTTCATCCTGCGGTCGAAGGCGGGGCGTACCGACTTCGTGAAGCTCATCGACTTCGGTATCTCCAAGTTCTCGCGGCCCTTCGAGCAAGGCGAGATCCGCCAGACGCGCGCGGACGCCATCTTCGGAACCCCCTGCTACATGTCGCCCGAACAGGCGCGGGGCGCCGCGGTCGCCGACGTGCGAAGCGACATCTATTCGTGCGGCGTCATTCTCTTCGAGTCGGTGACCGGCCGCCTGCCCTTCGAGGCGGACTCGTTCAACGATCTGATGTTCAAGATCGCGCTCTCGGACGCGCCGTCGCCGCTCACGCTCGTTCCCGCGCTTGACCCGGACTTCGCCTGGTTGATCACCAAGGCCGTCGCCCGCGATCCGGAGCAAAGGTTCGCGACCGTCCGCGACTTCGCCGAGAAGCTCGACGAGTGGATGCGCAAGAACGCATTGACCGAGACGATGGCGCAGCCGCCGCCCCCCGACGCTTTTCCGGCGCGCGCGCCTGCGCCAGCGCACGGTCCGGTGACCGGGCCGTCGGGCGAGCATGCCGCGCAGGCGACCGTCTCGCTCGCCGAGAAAGCCGTGACCGATCCTCGTCTCTTGAAGACGGGGCCGGACGGGTCGTGGGCCCAGTCCCAACCGACGGAGTTGCGCGGCCGGCGGCGGGGCACCCGGGTCATGGCGATCGCCCTCGCGCTGGCGCTCCTCGGGGTGGCAGGGTTGCTCGTCCTGCGGCCGGTGGCCATGCGCGGGTCGACCGCCGCGGCGGCCGCGCCGCTCGTGTCGTCCCCGTCGTCCTCGGCGCCGCCGCCCTCCGAGCCCGTGGCCTCGGCCGAGCATCCGGCCACCGCCTCCGCGTCCGCCGCGGAGCCGACGAAACTCAAGCACGAGGTCGTGTCGAAGCCGTCGCTCGCGCCCAAGCCCTCGCCCGCGGCGGCAAGGCCGAAGCCGGGCGCGCCTTCCTCTCCGAAGGGGTTCGACCTGGGGTACTGACGACATGGACGAAAAGCGGTCGCACGCCCGATACACGCTCTGGTTTCCCGTGACGGTCGACGCCGTGTCCCGGCAGGTATGGGCGGTCTGTCGTGACGCCAGCGCCGGCGGCATCCTCCTCACTTGCAGCCAGGGCCTTCGGGTGGGGCAAGAAGTCACGATTACTTTCCGTGTTTCGCCGGAGTCGCCCGTGCGGCGCATCTTGGGGAGGATCGTTCGCACCGAGGCACCCGACGACAACCCCTGGTCGGTGTGGCCCTACCGGATGGCGATCGAGTTCGTCGAACCCGACGAGACCCTTCAGTCGATGTTCGCGCGGCTGTCGTCGCGGCCGCCTCCGCCGCCGGCCCCCTTCGCCCCGCCCGGCTGAAAAGCCCGGGACGGGGTGAGTATCGGGTGGCGAAGGTCCGTCTTAGGTGCGAGAGGTTTTGCCATGCACCGTCCCCGGTCCTCCTGGTTGGCGTTCCGTTCGTCTGCGTTCCGGTCCTTGTCTGCTTTTTTGGGGCTCCTCGCGTCCTTCGTCGTCGGCGCGCTCGCGCTGACGGGCTGCGCGAGTCACGAGTACGTCCGTGGGTCCGACGAGCCCGGCATCGATCGGGCCGCGATGAGCACGAGTCTCGACAAGGACGACATCGAGCGCGCCCTGCAGAAGCTCCTCAACCAGCTGCGCGAGTCGCCGATCATGAACGAGTGGCGCGACGACGCGGCGAAGGGCCGCGCGGGCATGGATACTGTCTCCGTCGTGTCGTTCGTCAACGAGACGAGCGAGCACATCGATCCCCAGCTCGACGCGATGCTCTCGGAGACCGAGACGTGGCTCTCGGGTGCCAACGTCGTCCGGCTCGTGAGCCACGAGCGCCAGGCCGAGATGATCCGCGAGGTCGAGGGCGCGCAGCACCCGGTCTTCGATCCGCGTCACGCGCCCCAGTACGGCAAGCAGCTCGGGGTCAAGTACTTCATCACGGGAAAGGTCGGCGCGGCGGACGAGCGGACCGACGACTCGCGCCGCGTTCAATACTTCATCTTCATGCAGGTCATCGAGTCGGACACCAGCGAGATCCGCTGGCAGCAGCGCGACTACATAACCAAGGCCGTTCGGTGAGGGCAGCGCCCGGCCCGCTCGCGGTCGCGGCGGCCGCCTGCGGCATCGCCTTGCTCCAGGGCTGCGCGTCGCACTCGGAGCGGATGTTGCCCGTCCGAACGGCCCTCGACGAGGGACAGCCTCGCGAGGCCATTGCCCTTCTCGACAAGGAGATGGAAGTCTCGACCGACTCGGATCTGCCCGCGGACCTGCAGAGCGACAAATCGCTCTTCGTCCTCGACCGCGCCTCGATCCAGCAAAGCGTGTCCCAGTTCGCACGTTCGAAGAGTGACTTCGAGGCTGCGGACAAGGCCATCGACATGCTCGACCTCGCGCACGACGCCAAGGACACGATCGGCGAGTACGTCTTCTCCGGGTCGAGCGGACGCTATCGAGCGCCTCCGTACGAAAAGCTGTCGATAAACACGCTGAACATGATCAATTACCTCGAGCTCCACGACCTGGACGGCGCCCGGGTCGAGGCGCGGCGACTCGCGGTGATGCAGAAGTACGTGGTCGACGACCTTCACGAGGACAGCCCCGTGATCGGCCTCGGTGCGTTCCTCGCCGGGCTCACGTTCGAGGAGAGCGATCAACCCGACGAGGCGCTCCGCTGGTACGACCAGGCCCTCGAGTTCACGGGGTTCCGGTCGCTTCGCGATCCCGTGCGTCTTCTCCTCGCCGGCGCGCGCTACCGAACCCCACGCCTGCGGGATCTCGAGGCGTCGTCGACAGGCGCCGCGCCCGTCTCACCGGCCGCCTCGGGGCAGGGGGAGATCGTCCTCGTCGTCGGATATGGACGCGTCCCGCACAAGATCGCCCAGCGGGTGCCGATCGGCCTCGCGCTCACGCTCTTCGCGGACGCCCTTCAGCCCAACGACGTCGCCGCGGCGAACCGCCTGGCGGCGCAGGGCCTGGTCACGTGGGTCAACTACCCGACGCTGGGCCACGAGCGCGGCGGCTACGCGCTGCCGGTGGCGCAGCTCGACGGAGGGTACGTGCAGCTCGAGGAGGCCGTGAACGTGACGAAGGAGGTGCGCGCCGAGTGGAAGAAGATCGAGGGCAAGATCGTCGTCAGCGCGATCACCCGCATGATCGCTCGCTACGCGGCGGGGAGCCTCGCGCGCGCCGCCGCGGGGAGCAACGACCTCGTGGGCGTGCTTCTGTCGCTCGGGACGCAGGCGACGCTCACGGCCCTCGACACGCCGGACACGCGAAGCTGGGAGACCCTTCCCGCGCGCGTCGCGATCGCGCGCCTGCGCGTGCCGTCCGGTACCCATCACCTGCACGTCGACGTGCGGGGCGTCGCGCGCGACGTGACGGTGAACGTCGATCGGGGCGGCTGGTCCGTTGTCTCCCTCATGGCGCTTCGCTGAGTGGGACCGTTTTGATCGCGCGACCGTGGGAGCCACGCTGCCGCTGGGCCGCCAAGACGCCGATACGCGAGGATAGGCACGCTCGAGCTCGGACGGCACGCTCCATGCTGCTCCCGGGACATCATGGCCACGCTCCGTGCTCGCAACGTCGCGGTCGCCGCGCTCGTGGCGGCCCTCTCGTCGGTCACCTCCGCCTGTTACGTCGAGGAGGACGTCCCGCCCCCCGGCTATGCCGAGGGTTACACGCCCCCGCTCTACGACGGATACGTCGTCTATTACGACGACGTCGGAAGGCCCTTCTACTACCTCAACGGGGCGGTCGTGTGGGTCCCGCCGACGTCGCCTTTCTACATCGGCCTCGTCCACCACTGGCGGGTGCACGGTCCCGCGTATCACAGGTGGTATGCCCACTACGGCTACCGCTACCGCGGCTACCACGCCCGGCACCGCTGGTAATGGCTATTCCGCGTCGGCCCTGCCGACCTCGGGTCGTGCCTCGCCTCGCACGCACGCGCCCTGCTTCTGGTACGCCTCGCCCTTCAGCCGCTTGAAGGCCGTGACCGCGCGCCAGCTCAGGTACGCGCGGTTGAATCCCACGACCTCGCTCGGGGAAAAGTACGGGTTCTTCGTGCCGCCGAGCTTCACCAGCACGAGAACCTGTTCGGCCACGCTGACGGGGCATCCCTCGAGCCGCAGGAACGGCGCCTCCCGCGTCTTCGAGACCTTTTGCAGGATGTTGCCCATCTTGGCGTAGATGTCCGGGTGCACCGCCGCGTACGGGTCGCGCGTCGATCGATCGCGGTACAGGCTCTCCACGGACACGAGCGAGTCGCCGAGCTTGCCCTTCCACCGCGCGCAGTCGCCGATGAAGATCACCTTCTCCCCCGGCTTGGCGTCGATCGGCCCGTCGTATGCGCCGAAGACCACGTGCATGCGGGGCATCTTCGAGTCGCACTCGCGATCGTAGAGGCGCAGGATCTCGATGGCCTCCTCGATGGCCCCCGGGCAACCCCCCCAGCAGTAGTCGGTCCGCTCGCTGTCGGGGGGCGGCCCAGCGTACGCCGTGATGGCCGACCCCTCGAAGTACTTCTCGACCCGGACCAGCCCGACCTCGAACCCTTTGGCCCGCGCCCTCGCCTGGTCGAGCGTGACGTCTCCCGTGATCTCGATCTTCCCGAGGTCCATCGTGCCAAACCCTCGTTCCGAGGCCAGCCGGATGTGATCGACCGTCCGCGCTTCGATCCCGACGATCGCGCAGCACACGGAATCGAACGCCACTTGGTTGTTGCCCATCACGATGAGCTTCAGGTCGAACGGCTTGGGCGTGAGCATCCGCCCCTCGCCCGCGATGATCGCGTCGATGCAGATGAACGAAGGCTGGATGATGTACTGAAGGTCCGCGATCTTCTCGTTGAGCCGGTGGTCGTGGTCGATGAGCCGGTGGCGGTCGTCCTGGATGCCGATGTAGTTCTTCATCGAGAACGTCACGGTCGTCCACGGGTGCGCCTTGAACTTGGGGGCGTTGACGAAGAAGTCGGCCTTCGCGATCGGCTCGGGCGTGAACACGTAGTCGCGCAGCCGTCCCGCATGGGCGTAGCGGATCTCCACCTGCGGCACCTCTTCGAAGAGGTAGCGCTTGACGCCCTTGACGCGGCGGAGCACCTCGTCGAATCCGCTCGCCTCGAAGGCAGCGCGGGTCGGAACGGTGATGCCGCACCGCTCGCCCACCGCGAGCTCGGTCATCGCGTCGCCGCCCACGTCCTGGAGCGCTCGAAGGAGGCCTTCGGCGAACTCCGGGCGTGTGTGCGCGTGAGGGAACAGCTTGCCCGCGCTGACTAGGTTCGGCTTGACCAGCGTTCGACCCTTCGGGACAAGGCCGAGCTCGCGGAGCCCGTCGCGCACGATGTCGCGGATGCGCTCGGGGTCGTACGAGGGGCAATGCCGGATGATCACCTTCGGCGGCGATGCGTTCGGGTTCACGGGCTGTCTCCTCTCGGCAGGGTCCGCAGCTCGGACGTCCGCGCGCGGTCGAGCGTAAAACGCCTCCCACCCTCTTGACCAGCAGCGCGTCCATCGACGCCCTGCTAGCTTGCGCGCTCGCCGTGCTGGACCGTGCGATCGTCTCCGTGCTCGCCGCGTCCGTCCTCTCGTCCGCGTGCGGCGTCGAGTCGCCTCCCACCGGTCCGGAAGAGACGTGTGTGCGCGCATGCAGGACCACGGCCGCGCAATGCTCTCGCGACGACTGCGCGCGCGGCTGCGAGCTCGTCCTCGATCGACTCGTCCAGCACGAGGGCGATCACGTGCTCGCGTGCGTCGGCCAGGCTCAGTCCGCAGGCTCGAGCGAAGCGAGAGAGCGGACTGGAACGCTCGACGAGTCCGCAGGCTCGAGCGAAGCGAGAGAGCGGACTGGAACGCTCGACGAGTCCGCAGGCTCGAGCGAAGCGAGAGATCGGGCGACACACCCGACTGGATCCGGGTGCGACGCGCGCCGCTGGGCCCGCTGCGCAGCGCTCGTCGGTCCTTACGCCGATGGCGGCCCGCCGCCCCCCCCGCCTCGACGCGACGGTCAAGACGACCTGGACTAGAACGCTCGACGAGTCCGCAGGCTCGAGCGAAGCGAGAGAGCGGACGACACACCCGACGCCCGCAGGCTCGAGCGAAGCGAGAGAATCGGACTATGGACACTCTCTACGCGCGATGGCCGGCCCTCTTCGCGTCCACGACGACCGTCATCGGGTCCTCGACTTCGCGTCGCCGCCGCGCCGCGTCGTGTCGCTCGTGCCCAGCGACACCCTCAACGTGGCCGCGTTGGGCGCCGGCGCGGCGCTCGTCGGCCGCACGGACTACTGCGAGCTGCCCGAGGACGTGGCCGCCCGTGTCCCGAGCGTCGGCGGCACGAAAGATCCGCGGATCCCGGACGTGCTGGCCCTCGAGCCGGACCTTGTAATCGCCAACCAGGAAGAGAACTCGCGCGGCGACCTCGAGGCGATCGCCCAGCACGGGGTCCGCGTGTACGTCGCGTTTCCCAAGCGGGTCGCCGACGGTCTCGCGCACCTCGCGAAGCTCGCGCGCATCTTTCGCGTCGAGCGTGAACCGGCCGTGCGCGCGCTCCTCAAGCGCGGCTACGAGGCCCTGCGCGACGCCGCGCCCCGAGCGACCCCGCCGCTCCCCACGTTCTGTCCCATCTGGATGAATCCCCTCATGACGATTCACGCCGATACGTTCATCAGCGACATGATGCTCGTGTGCGGCGCCGAGAACGTGTTCGCCGATCGGGAGCGGCGCTATCCGCTGGCGGCCGACCTGGGTCGGGGCGCGCCCCTCGCACCGGACAAGACGCGCGACCGCGACGTACGCTATCCGCGCATCACCCTCGAAGAGGTGGTCGCCAGGGCTCCGCAGGCCGTGATCCTCCCCGACGAGCCGCACCCCTTCACCGACGAGGACGCGGCCGTGTTTCGCGGTCTCCCCATCCCCGCCGCGCGCCGGGGGGCGATCCTGCACGTGAGCGGGAAGGACCTCTGCTGGTACGGCGCCCGGAGCGTCGAGGGGATCGGCCGCGTGAGGGCGCTCCTCGAGCGCCTCGCCGAGCCGTAGGGGGTCTCGGAGACTTGTCCGAATGTGCTTCGTGGGCCAGAGTGAAGCAGATAATGAGCGCGACCGGCACAGAGCACGTGTTCCGCATCGCCCACGCCACCCACCTCCTCGAGGTCGTCCAGCGCTGGAACGTCCGCGCCGAAGACCTCTTGGCGGGGACGGGACTCACGCCGGCCGCGCTGGCGGACCCGTACGGCAAGCTCGACGTCCCCACGCTGGTGGCTCTGCTCGAGCGCGCGCGCCGACTGACGCAGGAGCCCGCGCTGGGCCTCTATATCGGACTTCAGACCCGCCCGACCCTCTATGGCAACGTGGGCTTCGCGCTCTGCAGCGCGTCGACGGTCCGCGAGGCGATCGAGATCACCATGCGCTACGGCGCGATCGTGACGTCGGCGCTCACCACGCGCTTTCGGGTGGACAAGACGCGCGCCTCGCTCATCTTGGACGAGCACGCGGACTTTGGCAGCGTCCGCGACATCGTCATCCTCACGTCGATCATTGCCCTTCGGCAGGTGAGCCGCAATCTCACGGGTCGCGAGCTCACGACGAGCGTGGCCGATTTCGCGCTTCCGGAGCCGAGCTACGTCGACAAGCTCGCCGCGGCGGGGATGCCGATGCGCTTCAACCAGCCCGTCCACCGCCTGTCGTTCGACGCACGAAGCCTCGATCTGCCGTACATGATGCCCGACAAGGCGGCCCTCTTGCTCGCCCGCGAGCAATGCCAACGTGAGCTCGACGCGCTCGGGCTGACGGGATCGCTCGTTGAGCGCGTGCGCGCGCTCATCTCGCGGCCCGAGGGCGGGTGTCGCACGCTGGAGGAGGTCGCGGCCGTGCTCCACCAGTCGCCGCGCACCGTGAAGAGGCAGCTGTCGGCGGCGGGGGTTTCGTTCTCGGTGCTGAGGGAGCAGGAGCGTCGCGAGCGCGCGCTCCTCTTGCTTCGCACGCCGCGGTTGTCGTTGTTCGAGGTGGCGACCCGCCTGGGGTACTCGAACGTCACCAACTTCGAGCGCGCCTTCCGCCGGTGGACGTCGGGCACCCCGGCCCAGTTTCGCCGGGCCGAAGAGCACCGTCCGAACTAGTGGTGTCCTCGTCCGAACTCTCGCTTCGCTCGAGCCTGCGGACTCAGGTCGGTGCGTCGTCCGAACTCTCGCTTCGCTCGAGCCTGCGGACTACGTCACGTCGCCAGGTCCGTGGCCAGCATGCCGAAGATGGCGTGGTCGAGCCAGCGTCCCTGACAGCGCTCCGCTTCGCGCGCGATGCCCTCGAACCGAAAGCCCAGGCGACGGATCACGCCGAGGGACGCGTAGTTGTCCGTCGCCGCGGCCACCCGTATCCGGTGGGCGTTGAGGCGCTTGAACGCCCACGTCACCGTCGCGCGCGCCGCCTCGGTCATGTACCCCTTGCGCGCCATGTCGACGCGCAGCCAGTAGCCGAGCTCCGCGCTCTGATGCAGGTGCGCCAGCGACTCGAGCCCCACGACGCCCAAGAAGCGGCGCGTGGCGCGTTCGCGGATCGACAAGCGCAGGGCGCGGGCATGGTCCCAGTCGGTCGCGCTGGCCTCGCAGTAACGCCAGCTCGCGTCCGGGTCCGTGTTGAACGGGACCCACGGCAACCACTTCTCCAGGTGCGCGCGCGAGGTTTCGACGGCGTTCCAGAGGTCGGGCGCGTCCGCGGGCTCCACGGCGCTCAGCACCAGTCGCGACGTGTCGATGGGGCGGTGCCGGAGCTCGGCACGGGGCGGGACGACAAGCATTCGCGAACGAAAATACGCCGAATGGCCCCCGCAAGCGACCGCCTAGCTCTTGGGCTTCGGGGCGTCCGCTGGGTATGCGGCGACGACCTCCCGCTTCGGCCGTTCGACCTTCTCGAGGGCGCTCGTCACCAGATCCCGCCCCTCGCTCGCGAAGTACAGCGACTCGCCGGGGCGGGGGTCGCCCGGGTTCGGCGCGAGCGACCCGTTGCCGAAGAAGCGGATCCCCCCCTCGACGCGCTGGTCGAGGGCGAGGTGACCGTGCAGGTAATCGCCCGTGCGCCGGTCGCGTACCGCAACGCAGCGGCCGTCTCGGAAATGGTACTCGGTGTTGCGCGTGACGTACACGCGGTGGCGGCGCCGCTCCGGCCCCCCGTAGTCGCGGGTCGGGTCGGATTGGAACGCGGCGGTCGATTTGTCCTTCATCGGGTGCGCCTCCCTCTACAGTCCGGTGACGGGCATGGTGAGGTGGGCCGCACGACCGGGCCAAGTTTCGAGGGCGCCCCGCGTCGTCCTCCTGCTCGGCATCGCCGGGATCGCCGCGGCGATTGCGTTCGGTGTCGCGGCGCGCAAGCCCAAGAGGCCAGCGTCTGCCGCCGGGCTCCTCTCGGCGGTCCCGCGCGACGCGTGGCTCGTCGTCCACGCCGACGTCGCCGCGCTTCGCGCCTCCCCCGTGGCGCAGCCAGTCCTCGCCGCCCTCGGCGCGGCCGCGCTGACGAATGATGCGGGGGAGGCGACGTCGGCGCGGGGGCTCGGGCCCCTGTCGTCGAGCGCGTGCGGGTTCGATGCGGCCGCGCGCGTTCGCGAGGTCGTCGTCGCGGCGGCCGAGGAGGGCGACGCGGGCGAGGGGAGGGGATTCGGCGTCGCCTTCTCGGCCGACGTGTCGAAGGACGAGCTCGTCGCTTGCGCCACGAAGACGATCTCGGCGCGGGGCAAGTCTCCGCGCACCAGCACGCGCGGCGAGTTCCTCCTCATCGACGACGGCGACGATCCGACGCGCGGTCGGCTGGCCTACCGCGACGGCGGCCCCTACCTCGTCGGCGCCGGCCCCTGGCTCGACGCGATGATCGACGCGTTCGTAGCCGGCGGCCTCCCCCCGGAGGAGCATCGCGCCGTCTCCGACGAGCTCCTACGCAAGGCGTCCGCCGAGGGTCCTGCGCCCGCGATCGTCGCGACCGCGCTCCTCTCTCGGGCGCTGCGCGATCGGCTCGCGCGGGAGGCCGAGCCGAACTTGCCGCCCGGCGCCTCGCCGAACGAGACCGACCCTCGGCGCGCCGCGGCCTTGGGCGTGCTCGGCGTCGACCGTGTCGGTCTCGCGCTGTCGCTTCCGGGTCCGGGCTCGACCGCCACTGCGCGGGTCGAGCTGCATTGCGACGCGCCGGGGCCTTGCGCGGCGGTCAAAGACCTCATCGAGAAGAAGCGGCTCGCCTGGTCCCGCGACTTCGCTGCCCGACTGCTCGGGCTGGGACCCCTGCTCGACGCTCTCTCGGTCGAGATCGACGGACCCGCACTGTGGGTCTCGACGCGGGCGCCGAGCGACGAACTCGGTCGCTCCGTCCGTCGCGTGCTGGATTTGCAAGGACTCTCGCGGCACTGAGACCTTCGCCGCACCGAGCCCTTCGAGTGAAGCAAGTTGGGGACCTTCGCTCGCGACGCCGTTCGACAGGCGAGCATCGGAGCCTTATATAGATACGGTTCTACCCGGAGAAGATCCCCATGGGCGGCGTAAATGTCCTCGATATCAACGACTTGAACTTCGAGACGGAGGTGATGAAGTCGGAGGTCCCGTTCCTTCTCGACTTTGGCGCCGTGTGGTGCGGCCCGTGCAAAGCGCTGGCCCCCGTGGTGGAGAAGCTCGCGGACGAGTATCAGGGCAAGGTCAAGGTGGGAAAGCTCGACATCGACGACTCCCCTGCGGTCGCCTCCAAGTTCGGCATCCGCGGCGTTCCGACGGTTGTCGTCTTCAAGGCCGGAAAAGAATCGGGTCGGCACGTCGGCGTGACGAACAAGGAGACCCTGGTCAAGCTCCTGGGCGTCTGAGGGGCGCCCGGATCTCGCCACGCGTCGGATGGCCTCCACGACCGACCACGTCGATCGGGCGTCCACGCACCCGCGGCGACGGGCCCGTGTGTCTCGCTTCTTGCGGATCCTCGTCGCCATCACGGCGGCGATGCACGTACCCGTGGCCCTTGGCGTGGGGGAGCTCGCCCGCCGCTGCGGATGGCCGGCGGCCCCGCTCGTGGGATGGGCCTGGGCCGCCACGGGGGTCGTCCTGTTCGTCGGTCGGGCTCGCGCCGGGATGCCCGACCGCCGGAGGCCGGCCGCCCTCGTGCGCGCCGTCGACGTACCGTATTTCATCCACTGGTGCGCCGCGCTCTGGGCGCTCATCCCCTCGGTGGTCGCGACGATCGTAGCCCCGGCGGTCGAGGCGGTCCTGGGCCAGCATGTGCGTTTGCCGGTCGCCGGCTACATGTACTTCTATCTCTCGGGCCTGGTCGTCGCGGGGTACGGGACGCTCGTGCGGCGCCGATGGGTTCGTGTCGTCGAGCGCGAGGTTCCGCTCGCCGGCCTCGACGCGCGCCTCGATGGGACTCGCATCGCGCACCTCTCCGACCTCCACGTCGGCACGCTGACCCCGCGAGCGTGGGGTCTTTCGTGGTCAGCGAAGGCCAACCTTTGCCGGCCGGACCTCGCCGTCGTCACCGGTGACATGCTCACGAGCGGCACCGACTTTCACGAAGACGTGGCGGACGTCGTCGGCGCCCTCCGCGCCAAGCACGGCGTCTTCGCGTCCATGGGCAATCACGACTATTTCGGCGAGGGCGAGCCGCTCATCTCGCTGCTTCGAGCGCGCGGCGTCCGCGTCCTGCGCAACGAGGGGACGACCATCGAGCGCGACGGCGCCAAGCTCTGGGTCGCGGCCATCGACGACACCTGGACCCGGCGCGACGACATCGCCCTGGCCCTGCGGGACCGTCCTGCGGATGCGACAGCTGTGCTCCTGGCGCACGATCCGCAGCGGTTCGACCAGGCGGCAGACGCGGGCGCAGACCTTGTCCTCAGCGGACACACTCACGGGGGCCAAGTCGCGATGCCCTTCGTGTACCGTGCAATCAACCTCGCTCGCTTCGGCTATCGGTACACGGTCGGGTTCTATCGGCGCGGTCGCTCCGTGCTCTACGTCCATCCGGGGCTCGGGACGACCGGCCCCCCCATTCGACTCGGGGTCGCGCCCGAGGTGACAATCCTGGTTCTGCGCTCCGCTTGAACGTCGCGGCCTGCGACTTGCACCGAGGCGGCGCCTCTCCGGCAAGAGCACGGAACCGCGGCCGCCAGGCCATGGAGGAGTCATGACTCGCCTGTCACACGTAGCGTGGACGCTGGCACTCTGTGGCATCGGGTTCGTGGCGTGCGGCGCCCGGACGGGCCTCTTGCCCGGTGAACTTGAGGTGGGGAGCACGGTCGACGCCGCGGCGGCCGCGGACGTCGGCGTCGGCAACGACGGGTCGTGCATGGGCGCCGAGATCGTGCTCAACCTGAACGCGCCGAACCTCTACTTCGTTCTCGACCACTCGACGAGCATGAACGAGATGGGCAAGTGGGCGAACATGCGGACGGTCGTGTCCGACCTCATGGCCCAGATCGGGCCGGGCGCACGCTTCGGCACGGCGATGTTTCCGCCCCCTCCCGGGAGCGACGAGTGCGGCCCGGGCGTCGAGGTGATGTCCGTCCGGCAGGGCGACACGCAAGGCAATACGGCGAACGCGTTCCTCGCCGCCACGGCGTCGATGCCGAACGGCGGGACTCCCACGGCGGCCACGTTGCGGGCGCTCCGCCCCAAGCTCGCCGCACTGGGGCCGGGGACGTTCGTCATTCTCGCCACCGACGGGGGGCCGAACTGCAACGATTCGCTGTCCTGTCAGGTCGGGTCGTGCACGCTCAACATCGACGGGGCGACGGGCTGCACGCAGGGGGGGCCGCGCAACTGTTGCGCCACGCCACCCAACCCGAATGGCCTCGGGTGCCTGGACGGCACCGCCACCGCCGAGGCTGCGGCCGAGCTCGACACAGCGGGGGTCCAGACCTTCGTGATGGGGATCCCGGGAAGCGCGCCGTACAGCACGGTCCTCGACGAGGTGGCCGTCGCCGGCGGTACGGCCCGGTCCACCGAGCCGCTGTACTTCCGCGTCGATACGCCGGATACGGGGGCCCTCTCCGTCGCCCTCGCGCAGATCGCGATGCAGACCGGCGCGGGCTGCACGTTCTCGCTCAAGTCGCCGGCCATGCACCCCGACGGCGCCCAGGTCAGCGTGGGGGGTGCGGGCGTCGCGCCCGGTGGCCAGGACGGGTGGTCCCTCGCGGGGTCGACGTTGACCCTCGGCGGGGCCAGCTGCAACGGCGCCCGAAATGCCGGCGCTGCCGCCGTCAAACTCATCGACGGCTGCGCGCGGTGAGCCTTCTTCGACGGAAAAGTGAAGCCGGCGCAGGTCCGTCGCGCAATACCGCAACCTAAGGCCTGGCATCTACGGCCAGGTGCGTCAAGATGGGCGCATGATGACGGCAAGCTTTGCAGCCTCATGCGCGATCGCTGGGCTCGCCCTCGCCTTCGCGCCGGGGTGCGGTGGGCAGGTCGACAGCTCTTCGAAGCTGTCCCAGTTCTCCTCGCAGGTGAACGCCCTCACGACCCTCGAGTTCACTCGAACCTCGACGGCTGGCGCAGCGCCCTTGCACGTGGAGATCACGACCCCGAGCGACGTTCAGACCATCTATCGGGCCACGCTCTCGCTGCCCGAGATGGCGGGGACGGCGACGTGCACCGACGGGGACATCCACTACCGCCTGACGTTCAAGAGCGGCAGCACGACGGTCGTGCAGGTGGACGAAGAGCCGGACGGCTGCGAACGCGTGTCCGTCCCGGGCGTGGCCGCGCCGCTCGTCGCCGGCGACGCGTACTGGGCCAAGCTCTCCGAAGGGCTCGGCGTACCCGAGTCGATCATGTATCCGGAGACGGCCGCGGCGCGGTAGCTGGCTCGGCCGCCCTCGCGCTCTCGCGGAGCGACGCTGCGGAAGCGCTCGCGAGGAGCGACGTCACCCGCCGGGCGAAGCCGCCGGGGTCCTCGAGGGGCGCCCCTTCGGCCACGAGCGCCTGTTCGTAGAGGAGCTCGATCCACTCCCCCACGATCGCGTCACCGTCGCCGCGAGCCACCAGGAGCTTGAGGTTCGTCACGATCGCGTGCTCCGGGTTGACCTCGAAGATCCTCGCGGACTTGGGCACGTCGCGCCCGGCCTCGCGCAGCAGTCGCTCGACGTAGCCGTGGGGACCGGCGCTCGACAAGACGAGGCAGCACGGCGAGTCGGTCAGCCGGTCGCTCGCGCGAACCTCGCTCACGCGATCGCCGAGCGTGGCCCGGATGCGGTCGAAGAGCGGCTTGAGGGCGTCGGACTCGGCGGCGCGGGTCTTCTTCTCCTCTTCGCTGGCCCCGAGCTTGAGGTCCGCGCGCATGGCCGACACGAAAGGCTTGTCCTCGAAGGTCCGCAGCGAATCGACGGTCCACTCGTCGACGGGGTCCGTCATGAGCAAGACCTCGTATCCGCGCTGGCGCAGCACCTCGAGGTGCGGCGCCCCCACGAGGCCCTTTCGGGACTCGCCGATCGCGTAGTAGATGGCCTGCTGGCCGTCCTTCATCCGCTTCACGTACTCGGCCAGCGACACGAGCCCCTCGCCGGCCGTGCTGTCGTAGCGGGCGAGCTTTGCGAGGCGCTCGCGGTGCTCGAACTCGACGGCGGCTCCGTGCTTGAGGAAGTTCCCGAAGGCTCGCCAGAACGTCGCGTATTCGTCCGGGCGTTCGCCGGCCAGCGCCTCGAGCGCGTCGAGCACGTGTTTGACGACCTGCCTTTTGATGGTGCGGACCGCCGAGGACTCCTGGAGCAGCTCGCGCGACACGTTGAGGGGCAAGTCGTCGGAGTCGACGACGCCGACGACGAAGCGCATCCACTCCGGCACGATCTCGTCGCAGTCCTCCATGACGAGGACCCGCTTGACGTAGAGCCGCACCCCGCGGTGCTTCATCCCCAAGCGTAGCTCGAACGGCCGCTCCCGCGGGACGTAGAGGAGGCCCGCGAACTCCTGCGTTCCCTCGATCTTGAAGTGCGTGCGCGCGACGGGGCTCTCGGTGCCGGCGTGGGACAGATGGCGATAGAACTCGCCGTACTGCTCCTCCGTGATCTCCGACTTCGGCCGCTGCCACAGCGCGCTGGCCCGGTTGATGGTCTCGTACCCCTCCTTGGAGTCCGCCCCCGTTCCGCGCGTCGTCCACAGCTCGATGCCGTGGCTGACGTAGTCCGAGTAGCGCGTGATGAGGTCTCGCAGCCGCCAGTCCTCGAGGAACTCCTTTTGATCCTCGCGCACATGGAGGGTGATCGCGGTCCCGCGCGTCTCCCGCTCGGCCGGGGAAATGGTGAACGTGTCCTTGCCGTCCGAGGACCAGCGCGCGGCTTTCTTGGACGTCGGGGTTCGCGAGACGACGTCGACGCGGTCCGCGACGAGATAGGCGCTGTAGAAACCCACGCCGAACTGCCCGATGAGGCGCGCGTCCTTCTGGCCCTGCTGCGCGAGCTGCTCGAGGAACGCCCGCGACCCGGAGCGTGCGATCGTGCCGAGGTCGCGCGCGAGTTCCTCCTCGGTCATGCCGATCCCGGTGTCCTCGATCGTGATCGTGCCCGCCGCCTTGTCCGCCCGGATGCGGATGGCGAGCGTCGTGTCCCCCTCGAGCAGGTCGGGCTCGGTGAGGGTGCGGAACCGGAGCTTGTCGAGGGCGTCGGACGCGTTCGAGATGAGCTCGCGGAGGAAAATGTCCTTGTGGCTATAGAGGGAGTGGATGACCAGGTGCAAAACCTGGCTGACCTCGGCCTGGAAGGCGTGGGTGGTCTCCGGCATGGCTGACGACCTTGGGTAACCGCCGCCTTTGCGCTGTCAACCCCGTCCGCGCGTTTGGGAGTTATGATGCCGCCCATGCGCCACCTTTCTTCCGCCCCCCGTTCGCTTCTGGGTCACGTCTGGGCCCCGCTTGTCGCCGCGGTCTTCGTCGCCGCCTGCTCGTCGTCGCCGGCGCTCCAGAAGCCGCTGGTGGATCGGCTGGCGAAGGCCGACGTCGTGCAGATCGACGACGCGACGCGGGCTTGCCTCACCCAGGAGGGGTGGAAGATCGACCCCATCGCGGAGCTCGTGAACGGGTCCCGAAAGCTGACGGGGTCGAAGGACAAGGTGCTGACGGAGGTCTACATCAATCCTCCCGACATGAAGCCGCGCGTGACGGGCGGCCCCGACTACTCCGACGAGTTCTGGAAGTGCCTGGGCCCGCAGCTGAAGAAGGGACCCTCGACGGAATCGGCGCCTGCCGCGTCGGATACGCCGTAAGGTCGCTGGCGTCACTGGCGGCGGGGGGTGGACGAGCGTACGCTCGCCTGCGTTCGCCGCCGTGGTCGAGAGGGGAAGGTCGTTGATGACGACGTGGATTCAGATCATGGCGCACGTACGGCGCCTCGACGAGCAGCGGCGCGAGAAGGGCCGCATCGACGACGGCGACGCGCAGGCGCTCGTGACGATGCTCCTCGAGTTCCACCGGCACGCGGTGCAGATTTCGCCGTCGGGCGAGATGCCCGCCGTCGTCGCCGAAAAGGGCAAGGGAGCCTAGTCCGCACGCTCGAGCGGTAGCGAGAGAGCGGACTAAAGCGCCAACGAGTCCGCACGCTCGAGCGGTAGCGAGAGAGCGGACGACATCGCTCGTCACACTTCGGGGAAGGCTCGCTCGATGAGCTCCCCCACCGGCGCAGCGGCCTCGAGCGTCCCGAACGTCGTGCCGTGGGCTCCCCCGAGGCGCGAGGCGCAGAACGCATCGGCGACCGGGCCCGCTGCGGCCCGGATCAACAAGGCCGCCTGCATCGCGACGGCCATTCGTTCGACCAGCACGCGCGACAGCCCCTCGGGGACGTCGGGTCGCGCGAGGTCCCCGCGCAGGCGTTCGGCCAGCGCGTCCAGCGCGGGGTTCTCCCCGCGAGCGTCGGCGAGCTCGGCGAAGAACGCGTCGCGCGTCTGCGGTTGTCGCGCGAGCGCACGAAGGACGTCGAGGCACTGCACGTTTCCGCTGCCCTCCCAGATCGAGTTGAGCGGCGCCTGCCGGTAGAGGCGCGGCAAGATCGACTCTTCGACGTAGCCGGCCCCGCCCAGGCACTCCTGGGCTTCGTTGACGAAGGACGGCGCGCGCTTGCACACCCAGTACTTTCCTATCGCCGTCGCGATCCGGAAGAGCGCGCCCTCCGTCGGTCGCGTCCCCGCCCCTTCGCCGGCGCGCGCGACGCGAGCCGTCAGGGCGACGTGCGCCTCGCACTCGAGCGCCAGGTCGGCCAGCACGTTGCGCATGAGCGGCTGGTCGATGAGTGCACGACCGAAGGCGCGACGGTGCCGCGCGTGGTGGATCGCCTGGACGAGCGCGTGCCGCATGATGCTCGTCGAGCCGATCATGCAGTCCTGCCGCGTCAGCGCCACCATCTCGAGGATCGTCGCCACGCCACGCCCCTCCTCGCCCACCCTCCACGCGAGCGCCCCCTCGACCTCCGCCTCCGAGCTCGCGTTGCTCCAGTCGCCGAGCTTGTCCTTGAGGCGGGTGATTCGCAGCGCGTTGCGCTCGCCGTCGGGCATGAAGCGGGGCAAGAGAAAGCAGGAGAGGCCGTCGTCGGCGTACGCGAGCACGAGGAACGCGTCGCTCATCGGCGCGGAGAGAAACCACTTGTGTCCGACGATCTCGTAGAGGGCGCCCGAGCCGGTGCTTCCCGCCGGATACGCGCGCGTCGTGTTGGCTCGGACGTCCGAGCCGCCTTGCTTCTCCGTCATCCCCATCCCCACCGTGACGCCGCTCTTGAGGGCCGCCGGCGCCGAGCGCGGGTCGTACGTCGTCGACAAGACGCGCGGCAGCCACTCGGCGGCGAGCTCCGGCTGATGCCGAAGCGTCGGCACGCAGGCATAGGTCATCGTGAGGGGACAGCCCGTGCCCTGGTCCGCCTGGTTGTGCAGATACGCAAGGGCCATGCGGGCGACTTGCGCTCCGGGCTGGCCCTCGTGCCGCCAGCCGAAGCTCGGGACCCCACGGGCGATCGCCTCGGCCATCAGGCGGTGATAGGCGGGATGGAACTCGACCTCGTCGATCCGGTGGCCGTAGCGGTCGAACGCCCTGAGCTTCGGCCGGTTCTCGTTCGCCGCGAAGCCTGCCTCGGCGAGGTCGCCGCCGACCCGACGTCCGTACTCGGCGAGGTCGGCCCCGGCCCACCCGCCTCCTTCTCGCGAGACGGCCTCCCGCAGCGGCAGGTCGGTCGCCCACGCGTCGAAGGGAACGAGCGGCGGAGGTTGGTTGTCGACCCGATGCGTGAGGAAGGAGTTGCGGCGAGGCTGCACCATAGTCCCGAGTGTGCCTCGTCAGACGAGCGGCGTCCTCTCTCCGGGGTTCGAGAGCACGACCTGGTGGCGGGCTCGCGTGACCGCCACGTAGAGCGCTCGGCGCGCCGCGGGAGTGTCGGGGTAGTCGGTAGCGGTGGCGTCGGGGACGACCACGAAGTCGAACTCGAGGCCCTTGGCCTCCTCGACCGTCGTCACTTGAACCGGCCCGCGCGCGAGGAAGCGTCCGTCGAACACGACGCGCGTCGGGACGGTGAGCCGAAGCCGGTCGGCGAGCCGGCGGGCCGTCCGCGGGGTGTGGCAAAGTACGACGATCGACGCGCGGGGGTCGCTACGCCGGAGAGCTTGGAGGGCGTGGCCGAGCTCTCGAGCGAGCTCGGTCTCGTTCGCGAAGGTCGCGATCGGCGGGCTCGTGGGGAGCCGTTTCCCCTCGCGCAGGATGCCTCGCGCCAGCGCGACGACCTCGGGCGGACACCGGTAGCTGATGTCGAGCCGCGCGGTCGTGTGCTCCGCGCAGCCGAGTTCGCCCATCACGACCTCCCAGCCCCGGAATCGCGTCGTCGCGCCTGTTTGCTGATCGGCGTCTCCTGCCACGACGAGCGTGCCGCCCGGGGCCAGGCTGCGACCGAGCAGATTGAGCTCGAGCGGCGCGAACTCCTGCGCCTCGTCCACGAGGAGCGTGTCGTATCGCTTGGGCGGGACCTCGCGCTTCGACAGCGCCGACGCGCGGATGCGGTCGATCTCGAACAGGACCGCGTAGTCCTCGACGTCGACCGTGGATGCGTCGGCGGACGACGTCCCCTCGTCGAGCTGGCGCCGATCCACCGCCTTCAGCCGCGCCTTGTCGGTGACGTGGGCCCACTCCTCCTCTGCGGTCAGCGCGAACTGCAGGCGGGTGTGTTCGAGGACTTCGCCTACGGCGCGGGCCGGGAGATCCTCGGACGCTCGGACGACCGCCTCGACCAGCCGCCGATCGCCGAAGAGGTGCTGCAGGTCCGCTCGCCGCGCCAGGGCCCGTGAACGTACGCGGGGTCCGTCGCGATCGTCGTCCACGCGCCCGGCGGGCCGCCTCGCGACCGCGGTCAACGCGCCGCGCAGCGCTGGGTCGCGCTTGAACCGCGCCACGAGGTGGGGCGCGAGCTCGCTCTCTCGCCGCGGCAGGTCGCGAAACGCGCGGCGTGCCTGAGCGGCCGCCCAGGCGTCGTAGGTGCGAGCTTCCACGTCCACGCCCAAGCGCCGCAGGACGGGTTGCATCAGCCGCGCGAGGCCCTCGGCAGGGACCACCACCGCGGTACGCATCCGCGCTCGCTCCGCGCCCCGTTCGCGCCACAAGTGCGCCAGACGATGGAGGGCCACGGTCGTCTTGCCGTGGCCCGCCTCGCCGAGCACGAGCAACGCGCGCCCTTCGGGCAGCGCCACCGCGGAGCGCTGCGCCGGGTCGAGCGTGACGTCGATGAGCGACTGCGGCCGCGCTCGAACCCCGCGCGGCCGCGGCCTGAACTCAATCAGAACGCTGCGCCGTCTTTCGCGAGCGCAGCAAAGGCGCCCGCGTCCTTGGCGCTCAGCCCCTCGGGCGCCGCGCCGCCGTCCTTGGCCAGCAGCATGGTTCCGCCGGCATCCTTCGCCGAGACCAACGCTCCGCCGGCGTCCTTCGCGCCTACCGCGAGAGCCTCGACCGACGAGCCGGCGTCCTTGGCGAACTCGGGGGCGGCACCCGCGTCCTTGGCGACCAGCACGCCGCCAGCATCCTTCGCCGTCAGCGCGACGAAGGCACCGCCGTCCTTGGCTGCCGTCACGTCCGACGACCCCAGCGACTCCGCGCTGGCGCTCGCAGTGCCGACTGCCGCCGCGATGACCAGAGATGCGAAGCCGACGATGACCGTACGCGAAACGCTCTTCATGACGAGACCTCCACGAGGGGGACAGGGGGCGACCAGCGCCGGGGAAGCCTTAAACACGCGATTGTCTCGGTCGTCAACCTCGCAGCGCGTGACATCCAATGAGCCAGGATGTCTTCGCTCGCGCTGGACTGTTCGGTCCCGTGCCGCTCGCTTCGACGACCCCCTCCCCCATCTCGGCCCATCTCGCCTCTATCCCCTTCGCTCGTGCGCGCGGAAGATCTCCCCGCTCCCGTCGATGAGCACTACGCTGCGGCGCATGGACTGGGTCAATACCGTCACGGGCCGCGTTCGCCCCGAGGATTTGGGGACGACGCTCGTCCACGAGCACCTCCTCATCGGCTATCCGGGCTGGCAGATGGACGCGCTGGCGCCGAGGTTCCGGCGCGCCGAAGCGCTCTCGCGCGGCGTCGACCGCATGCAGGAGCTTCGCGCGCTCGGCGTCGCGACGTTCGTCGACCCATGTCCGATGGACCTCGGGCGGGACGTCGACTTCATGGCCGAGGTCGCCCAGCGCTCGGGCGTCCACGTCATCTGCGCGACGGGGGCCTACAAGCAGAACGAAGGCGTGACGTACACGTTCAACGCGCTCCCCGTGGAGGAGATCGAGGCCATCTACCGAAAGGAGCTGACCGAGGGGATCGGTGAGTCGGGCATCAAGCCCGGCATCGTCAAGGTGGCCACGGGCGCACACGCCGTCACCGACTACGAGAAGAAGCTCCTGACCGCCGCCGGCCGCGCGGCTGCCGCCGTAGGGTGTCCCGTGCTGACGCACACCGACGAGGCGTCGTGCGGCCTCGAGCAGATCGCCATCTTGACCGAGCAGGGCGTGCCGGCGCATCGCATCCTGGTGGGCCACTCGGACGGCCGGGACGACCACGGGTACCACGTCTCGCTGGCCGGTAAGGGCGCGTACGTCGGCTTCGACCGCTTCGGGATCGAGTCGCTCATCCCGGACGACAAGCGCGTCGAGAGCGTGTGCAAGATGGTCTCCGCCGGACACGTGCGCTCGATATGCCTGTCGCACGACGCTGTCTGCGCGAGCTGGCTGGGTCGCCCGATCTTCGGCGGCCACATGATCGTGACGCCGGCTCAGATCGAAGCCGCGCTCCCCAACTGGAACGCGACGCACATTTTCAAACATATCGTTCCCCGGCTCAAGGAGCGCGGCGTTACGGACGCGGACATCCGCACGATCTTCGTCGAGAACCCGCGGCGCTATTTCCGCGGAGAGGAGTCCCCGCTGCTCAAACAGTGAGGGAAAACGCGATATCCCGTATACTTCCCTATTGGGGAGATGCCAGCGACGCCCGACGACGACAAGGCCGATGACGCGGCGCTCGCCGCGAAGGTCGTCGCCGAGCAGGTCAGGGGACTCTACACGAAGGCGGCGCTGCCTTTTCTCACCGTCATCGTCAACTCGTCGATCCTGGCCTACGTCCTGTGGGATCCGCGCGCCGCGGCGCCGACGAGCGTCTGGCTCGTCGGCATTTACGCGGTGACCGCCGCTCGGGTCGTGCTCCTGCGCGCGTTCGGAGAGCGTTCGCTCCAGGTCGACCAGGCGCGCCGCTGGGGGTGGCTCTTCACGGTGGGCTCGGGCCTGAACGGGATCGTCTGGGGGGCCTCGGCCCTGGTCCTCTACCCGGCGGGCGCGGTGGTCCTTCAGGCGGTCATCCTGCTCGTGCTGGGCGGCATGATCGCCGGGGCTGCGGCCTCCGCCGCCACGTTCTTCCCCGCGTTCCTCGCCTTCACGGCGCCGGCGATCGTCCCCATCACCGTGCGCCTGCTCGCCGAGGGGGACAAGGTCCACCTCGCCCTCGGCGCGATGGCCGCCCTCTTCGGCCTCGCCATGTCGCGCATCGCCTGGGAGGGCGGTCGCAGCCTCGTGACCTCGGCGCGACTGCGATTCCGGAACGCGGCGCTCGTGGACGACCTTCGCGATACGCGAACGCGGCTGGCTTCGAGCAACGCGGATCTCGAGCGCCGCGTGAGCGAACGGACGATCGAGCTCTTGGCGACGCTCGAGCAGGCGAGGCAGGCCGAGGAGGCCCTCCGTCGTCAGAAGGAGTTCCTCCAGAAGATCTTCGATCACAGCCCGATCATGCTCATTCTCTACGACGCTGACGGGAAGGTGGAGCTCATCAACCGCGAGGTCGAGCGCCTGCTCGGCTGGTCGCTCGAAGAGCATCGCTCGCTCGAGCTGGGCGAGCACCTCTTCCAGGATCCGGTGCAGCTCGACCTCGCGCGCAAGCACTTCGCGGCGGGGGCGTCGACGTGGGCGGACTTCACCATCACGACCAAGGGCGGCCGGCAGCTCTTCACGAGCTGGGCGAACGTGCGCATGTCCGACGGGATGGTCATCGGCATCGGCCAGGACGTCACCGAGCAGCGCAAGGCGCGGGACGCGCTCGTCCTGTCGGCGCGGATGGCGTCGGTCGGAACACTCGCGGCGGGCGTCGCCCACGAGATCAACAACCCGCTCGCCTTCGTGCTGAGCAACATCGAGTTCACGGCGACGGCCCTGCGTGCGGCGCTCGCCGAGGTGTCCTCCGGCGCGCCCGGCGCGGCCACC
>Ga0070735_10001205_pt1 | contig 25620 bp, 25 predicted proteins | sample Coa_R1_FD_66443 | JGI IMG/M metagenome (GOLD analysis project Ga0070735, IMG submission 66443) | Surface soil microbial communities from Centralia Pennsylvania, which are recovering from an underground coalmine fire - Coalmine... | ecosystem: Environmental > Terrestrial > Soil > Unclassified ...
CGAGATTCAAGGCTACGATCTTGCGGTTCACGGATTCCTACGCTCCCTTCTTTGGCGCGAGACTCTTGGGCACGATGCCCGCCACCGTAATGCGCACGCTCAACGTTTTCTGCTTGGGATCGGCGGCGACCACGCGCAGGTCGCGGGTGGCGATCAGTTCGGGCCGCGCGGCTAGAGCGGCCAGGAAATTCAACAGCTGCTCGATGCGGCATTCGACTTGAATGGAGACGTTCACCGCGCCGTAGTCATCGCCAAAAGGGGCGATGGCGCCCAGTTCGTAATTGCGGAGCTCAAGCGACTCCGACGCCGCCAATCCGCGCAGAATGGTGACCACCTGGGCCTGGGCCTGCTGCGCCGTTTCCGCGCGAATCAACCCACTCTCGCGAGTCGCCAGGTCGCCGGTGACTTTCTTGAGAATCTCCTGCTTTCCGGGCACCGTGGCGGCGATCTCGCGCACCCGCGCCAGGCGCTGTTCCATCTGTGGCACGGACTGTGGAGAAGCGCTCGCGACAGCGGCCGTGCCCGCTGGCCAAAACTCGTAGGCCAGTACCACGGCGGTGAGCGCGAGGGTTGCGCCCAAAGCGATAACGGCTTTCTTTTCGCGAGGCTCCATTTTTCTCATGCGGAGGCTCTCATGGCAAATTTCCCTGGCGGCTGGCCTCGCGCGTGGTTCGGATACGGAACATCTCGCCGGTGGCCGTGCGCTGGGGCGGCGATACGAATTCCGAAGATTCGAACTGCGGCGACGCGTCGATCGCCTTCAGTAAGACCGCGGCCTGATCCGTCTCACCCGACACAGCCACCTGTTGGCCATTGAGTTCGAGCGAGGTCAGCCAGGCGGGCGCGGCGAGCAGTCGCGTCATCTCCGCCAGCACGTCCATGTCGGCCTTGCTTCGGGCGCGGAAGGCATCCAGCAGGACCGTGCGCTTGCGGGTCAATTCGATGTCGCGATCGATGGCCGCGGCGCGCGCAGCCGCCGGCTGGACCTTGGCGATTTCGGAATTGAGCTCGCGCATATAACGCCGGTCTTCGAATCCCGGCATCGCCATCGTCGCCCCGGCTGCCAGTAGCACCAGCGCGGCCAGCGCGGTGGAGGGAACCCATACCATGGGCGAACTGGTTTGACGCTGTTCGGCCGGCAACAAGTTGAGTGGCAGGCACAGGCGGGGACAAGCGGAAGCCAGAGCCGCCGCATAAGGCAGCGCGGGATCGGCCCCCAGCATCTCGCCCAGCGGGCGCATGGGAGGCGTGGATTCCAAGCGAAGCTCCGCGGAGGCTTGCGCCGCCGCGCGTTCCAATTCTGAGTTTTCGAGCTCGCCGTCTTGCGCATGAATGTTGAACGCCGCCGAGAAAATCGGCTTAGCCGGACTCTCTCCGTAAATCTCGATGCCGCTATCGCCGGCTTTGTACGCCAGGACCTCACTGGGCGGAACGTGTCCAAATAGCCGCAGCGCCGAATAAATCACCGCGGCCGAGCAAGTGAATCCGGCGATCTTGATACCGGCTTCCGCAAACAGCGTGGCGTAGCGCTGGACCACGTCGCCGCGCACGATGGCCACCAGCACGGTGGAAGAATGTTCCAGCCGCGTCCAACTGAATACGACGTCGTCTTCGTTGTAGGGATGCAGTCCGTCCAACTGGAACCGCACCGCGCCCGCCAGGTCCTTACCCGAGACTCCGGGCACGGAAAGCTGGCGGATAATCACTTCGTGGCGCGGCAGCACCACGTTAGCCGCAACGTGACGCAGTCCCAGTTTGCCGAGGAACGCCGCATAGTCGGCTCCCCAGGCCGCCGCGGGCTGATGTTGAAAATCATCCACGGTGAAGCCGCCCAGGACGCGCGCGCCTTGAGGTCTCACGCGCACAGCGGAAATTCTTAATTGTTCGCTGCCGCGCGGACCGACGATCTCGAGGCCCGCTCCGCTTCCGATGGCCGCCCACTTTCTGATTCCGGCGGGGATCACGGTAATCTCACCCCACTGCCCGGCGCGGGCGTAGCGGCCGCGAATTCCGACCATGCATCTTCGTAAAATCGCAGCACCCGCAGCCGGACTGGAAGGATCTGGCGATTCCGTGGAGTCGGCGGAGGCGGCAGCACCAGCTTCGCAACCGCGGATGCGGAACGGACTACTTCAGACGGCGATCCGTCCGGCCGGCGAAGGCGCGCCGTGGCGCGGATATTCCAGATGAGGTGCTCGCCGCTAACCTCCAGGCGATCGGTGGGAATTCCGAGCGCGGCCACTTCCGCCAGATTGTGGAACGGCACTTGAGCGCGGCGCTGCATTAGTTGGGCGATTGCTCCGGGCGCGGCTCCCAGGGTTTCGAGCAGTGCCGGGCTGACCGCGTTCGCATCGAACGGGCCGACCGATCCCCACACGGACAAGCTATCGCGCAGCCCTCCGCGTGGAGACAGGCGATCTCCCTGCGCGGCGTAGTTTCCGTAAAACAGCTCCGGAGTCATCCCCTGCACCAGCAATAATTCCTCGATCTCTTCAAAAGACGCGCCTCGCGGCTGGAAAGTCGAACCGGATGCCGGATTAGCCGATACCGCGGCGGCGGATCCGCCTCGCCAGCCTAGAATCCCGGCAGTGACCTGCTGTGCACGCACAGGATCTCCGCTCACGGCCGTCACCAGCCGAAGCAAATCTTCTCCGGATGCTTGATTGATATCCAGCTTGGCCGCCTCCGGCATCATTTCCACCACCACGTCTCCGCTGGGGTAGGAAAAGTACAGGCGTGGTTTGCTAGGGTACTGGTGGCGATCGAAGAAACGGTCGGATCCAGTACCCCAATACAACCACTGCACCGCCCGATCGACGGAGCCGGTCGCCAGATACATGGCGCGAAGGCCGTCTGCAGCCGTAGCGGCCCGATCGGTTTCGGCGCGAATCGACGTGGATACCGAAAGGGCGATGGCGGCCAGCGCGGCCGAGACCCACAGGACGGTCAGCAGCGCGCCTCCTTTTTCCGATCTACCGCGCATAGTCCTCATACTTCGGGTCGTCGAAGAAACGATTCGTGAATATTGGCGCGGTGATCGCGACTATGGGCAGCCGATTGGGATCCGCCACAGCCGGAGCCATTTCGATGTGAACGGCCGAGGGCAGATTCGGGTCAGTCCACCCGCTCACCCAGCCGCCTCCGCGAAATTGCGTGTCCGGATTCATCTGGAAGTAGGAAAATCGGCAGAACGCCAGGTGCGTGGCGGCGATGAAGGGCTGCGGAGATCCCTGCAAAACGACGCCGTCACTGCAAAACCCGGCGGTGCTCGCCGGACCGGCGTAGAGGCGTTCATACACGATCAACTTAACGGTTCCACCTTCGTCGGGCGCCACTTGATATTCGACGATATGCGGCGCCCCCCGGGAGCCTTCGGCGATCGAATACGTACTTACCATCTGGAGCGCCGCGGTAGTTCCGCGAAGGGCGAATCCACTCAATGGACCGGCGCATCCGGTCCGCGCCGGCATGGCCCCGGCGAGCTGCATGGACAATATCCGCTGGACTCCCAGCGCCCGGCGATTCTCGTCCAGGCGGGTCTGGGTATGGTTGAGTGACAACAGACCGCCGCGCATCGCCATCAGCATGCCCACGGCGATGGCCGCGACCAGGGTGATGGAGATCATGAGCTCCATCAACGTAAAACCCAATCTAGAACCCCGCCGGCTCACCTAAATGCCCACTCCCTGGGGCAGAAGCGCCCGGCGATAGCCTTCGAGGGAAAAGCTGCGGCGCGTGGAGCCATCCATCCACCAGATTTCGAGCGTGACGCGGTCGACCACGAAGTTGAGATCCAACGCTTCAGGCGCGGATTCGATGGCCGTGACGCGCGCCCGCCAGCCGGCGGTCATCGCTCCGGATTCGGCCGCCGTAAAAGAGCCGCCCAGATCGGAATTGCGAATCAGGCCATCATTGGCCAGCAGCTCATCCATCTTGGTGCGCGCCAGAATCACGGCGCGATCGGCTTGTGTGAGCCGGGTTACATTGCGGGTCGACGCCGCCAGTGCGTCCAGGATTCCAGCCACGGCGACACCCATGATCATGGTGGCGACCAGGGCCTCAAGCAGTGTAAAGCCGCGCTGTCCTTCTTTGATCGGGCGTTTCATTGGACAACCTCCGAGCGCGGGGATCCGGTGACCGGATCGACGCTGACCAACCGCTTGCGCCCCTGAAGCGTCGAGATCTCGATCCCGATTCCGGGCACCGAGCCGCCGGGATAGAGCAGAAAGTGACGTGGCTCCTGGGGATCGAGCGAAATCGGCAAGGCCGGCTGGATGGAGGCGATATGGATCTGCGCGGGAATGTCCAGATTGCGCGTGAAGCCTAAATCCGCCGTGCGGCTGAGTAGTGTGTTCTCACGGGGAGAAATGATCACTTCGACGGCTTGCTGCCGGCGGTCGGCGTGATCGAGGGCGATATTCAGGAACGAAACGATGGAGTCGGACGCGGAGCGCAGCCGCAACGTGTCGAGTCCGGCGCTGATCGCAGGAAAGCTGACGGCCGCGACCATGGTGATGAGGGCGACGACGATGAGCGCCTCGATTAGAGTTACACCGCGTTCGTGTGGGGCAGACGTCCACGTCTGCGCAGGATCTCCAGATCCGGCTGTCAGCGCCGCGGGCAGGCCGGCGTGGACGCCGGCCGCAGGTCTGGAGACCTGCCCCACTTATTTATTGCTCCAGCTAACAATGTCGTCCCCGCCCGGCTGTCCGTCGGGGCCGAGCGATGTGATGTCGGGATCCTCACCGTGATCGCCGGGGTATTTGTACTCGTAGGGGCGCCCCCAGGGATCAAGCGGCACGTCTTTCGGAAGATAAGGACCCGCCCAGTTGGGCATGTCTCCCGGCTTCTCGCGCAGCGCCTGCAAGCCCTGCGCAGTGGACGGATACAGGCCGGTATCGAGTTTATAAATGCCCAGTGCATTCGTGAAGGAGCCGATCTGCGTCTTGGCGATTTGTTTCTTGGCGTTTTCGCCCTGGCGGATGACGTTCACCGCCACCAGCCCCGAAATCAAGCCGATGATGGTGATCACCACCAGCATTTCAATCAGCGTGACTCCGCGTTCAGACTTCCTGCGTGTATTTGTCATATGGCAATGTCGTTGATGCTCGTAATGGCCAGCATCAGGCTCATGATCAGGCTCCCTACCACCAGTCCCATCACCAGGATGATGAGCGGCTCAAACAGCGCCGTGAATCGCCGGATGGCGGTTCGCGTTTCGCCGTCATAAATATCGGCCATGCGGTTGAACATGGTGTCCAGATGTCCGGTCTCTTCACCCACGGTCAGCAGGTGTCCGGCCAGCGGCGGAAACTCTCCCGCGCGGGTCAGCGGCCCGGCAATTCCTTCTCCGCGTTTCACGCCTTGCGCGACTTGCTCCAGTGTTCCTGCCATACGGCGGTTATTCAAGATCCCGCGCGCGATCCCGATCGATTGCACCAGCGGCACGCTGGCGGCGACCAAGGTCGACATGGCGCGCGCGAAACGGGCCGTCTCAGCCTTACGGAGCGCATCGCCCAGCAGAGGCATCTTCAGTCGGATCGTATCCCACCACAGGCGGCCGGCCACAGTGCGAATGTACAACTGGAACAGCACCACCGCCGCGAGCAGCGTTATCGCCGTGGGCAGCCAGTACGCCTGCACCATGGCGCTGACTTCGAGCAGGATCGCCGTCGGCGTAGGGATCTTCATGCGCGGATCCGAAAAAATCAGGGCGAAGCGCGGCACCACGAAGTTCAACAGCACGAAAATCGATCCCAGGCCGACCAGGGTCAGCAGGATCGGATAAATAAGCGAGCTGACGATATAACCGCGCAGGTCGTCGCGAGTACGTTCGAACTCCGCCAGACGATCGAAAATCTGGGCTAGCGATCCGGACGCCTCGCCCGCGCGAACCATGTTGATGTAAAGCTCGGAAAAATGCGTCGGGCGGGTGGCCAGGCTCTCCGCCAGCGATTTGCCGCCCTTGAGGATGCGCATCACATCCATCACCACCACTCGAAAATCACCGTGGGAGGTTAGCTCGGCGACGATCGAAAGCGCGCGGTCGAGGGGCACGCCGGCGTTGAGCAACGTCGCCAGTTCCTGGGTGAAGAAGAGCACGTCCTTACGGTGGCTGCGGCCGAATGACGGGAGCTTGAGATCCAAGCCGCCGCTCTTTTTGTCCATCCCGATGTAAACCGGGATCAGTCCCTGGCGGCGCAGTTCGCTGGCCACCGCCTTGTCGTTCTCAGCGGTGAGCGAGCCGGTGCGAGGCTTGCCGTCGGAGGCTACCGCGCGGAAAAAGAAAGTGGTCGCCATGCGTTATATCCACATGCTTAGAACTCTTGCGTCACTCGAATGACCTCATCCGGCGTAGTCACGCCGCGAGCGACTTTGTCCCATCCGTCGTCGCGCAAATTGCGCATGCCGTTGCGGCGGGCGGCCGCTGTAATAATGCTGGCATCCTCATTCCGCATGATGATCTCGCGCAATTCTTCGTTCAGCTCCATCAACTCGAAGATGCCGACCCGGCCGCGGTAGCCGGTCCCGAAACATTGTTCGCATCCCGCGCCGCGGAAAGCGGGCAGGCGATCGCCGTTGGGCGCCGTGACTTCGCCCGCGGATTGACGGCACTGCGCGCAGATCACCCGGACCAGGCGTTGCGCCAGAACCGCTACCAACGACGATGTCAGCAGATAATTCTCGACCCCCATGTCGGTCAGGCGGGTGATGGCGCTGGGCGCGTCGTTGGTGTGCAGCGTCGAATATACGAAGTGGCCGGTGAGAGCGGCGCGGATGGCGATATCGGCGGTTTCCTGATCGCGGATTTCACCGATCATGATAACGTCCGGGTCCTGGCGCACGATGTGGCGCAATCCGCCGGCAAAGGTCAGCCCGATCTGCGGATTTACGTGGATCTGGTTGATCCCGTCCATCTGATATTCCACGGGGTCTTCGATGGTGATGATCTTCTTATCGGTCTGATTGATGCGCTTGAGCGCGGAGTACAGAGTGGTCGATTTGCCGCTTCCGGTGGGCCCGGTCACCAGGAAAATACCGTGTGGCAGCGACGTGTAGTAGGTCATGCGCCGCAGCATGTGCTCGTCGAAGCCGAGACGCTCCAGGTCGTAAAAATCGCCGGCGGAGCGGTCGAGCAAACGCATGACGACGCTTTCGCCGTAGAGGGTGGGCAGGGTAGAAACGCGCAGGTCGACTTCGCGGCCGAGAGTCTTGATCTTGATGCGGCCATCCTGCGGCAGCCTTCGTTCGGCGATATTCAGCTTGGCCATCAGCTTGACGCGCGAAATAATCGCGGCCTTCAATTCGCGGGGCGGCGGACTCTGACTCGCCAGAACGCCATCGATGCGGTAACGGATGCGAAACTCTTTTTCGAACGGTTCGATGTGAATGTCGCTGGCGCGCTGCTCGACCGCCTGTCCGATCATGGCATTCACCAGCCGGATCACGGGCGCTTCACTGGCCATGTCGCGGAGGTGTTCGAGATCCTCCGATTCGCCCACCGGCGACGCGAGCTCGGTTTCGTTCTTGGCAGTCTGGCCGTAGTAGCGGTCGATGGCGTCTAGGATTTCCTGTTCCAGTGCGATCCCTGCCAGCACCGTCAGCCCAGTAGACGACTCGACGGCATTGCGAGTCTCGAAATCCAGCGGATCGGCCATTGCCAGCGTGACCGTGTGATCGTGCAACGCGATGGGCAGGCAACGGAACTGGCGCAGAAATCGGGGAGCGAGGGTCTCAAGCTCGGGCGAGACAGCGGGCGGACCGTCCAGTGCGAGTACCGGAACCTGCAATTGCTCGGCCAGCGCCGACAGCACATCGCGCATGGCGATGAAGCCCAGATCCACCATGATTTTGCCCAGCTTTTCGCCCCCGCGCTCTTTTTGAATATCGAGCGCGCGGGCGAGATCGTCCGGAGTGATGAGCTTCCGCTCGATAAGGATCTCGCCCAGGCGCATGGTTGGCTATAGAAACGCTTACTTCAGTGACCGTTAATCTTCCGTGATCTTAATCAGGGCATCCAGAGCGGCGCCCTTGGATTCGAGCAGCTTTCTCTTCGAGGCTTGCATGGTGATCTGGACCGGTATCCCAGCGGCCTCTTCAAACGAAAATCGCGGGATAACCACCGCGATGACGATCTGTTCGTCGGGCGGAATTGTCTCGAGCGTGGTGGCCACGGAGACCAGAGCGTCCTTCAAGACCTTCTTCAACTGCGGAACGCGCGCGAGCTTCGACTTGCGCATTTGCACCAGCTCTTCCTTGGTCGGAAGCGGATGCATGAGCTGAACCGGCGGGTTGACCAGGATGAGCTCAGCCGAAATCACCACGCCCACGCCGTCTAAATAGACCCCGCGAGAGAGCCCGATCAAGGTGGAGGTATTGTCCGGAGTGAAACGCTGAAGCGTCGCATCCAGTCCCTTCTCCGCGATTTCCATCTGCACCCGGTTCACACGCGGGGTTTCACCCGCCGCGGCATACGCAGCGGACACAAGGACTAAAGGAAGCACCAACGATTTCATAGTTTTCATGACGGAATCCTTTTATTGACTCGGCTTATTGACTCAACATGACGTTGCGATACAGATTCGCCACCTGTTTATTCCGCATATCGAGCTCTTCGGACATCGCGCGAATCTCCTGCATGTGCTGCGCCTCCACTTGCGAGACTGCCTGGGTTACCGCGGCGTCCACTTGAGCTTGACCCGGCCGCATAAAGCCGTGAAGCAGAATCGCGGCGGCGACCAGCACGCCTGCGGCGAACGTGGGGCTACGCACTGTTTGATTAAGAGCCCGCTGCCACCAGCGCGGCTCGAACACTTTGTCCGAAACGAAGGCGATGCGCCGCGGCATTTCTTCCTCACGCAGCGTCGAGAGGGCATCGAGCGTCAGGCGCAACGTGGCCACCTCTTCGTGGCAGATCGAACAGGTGGCCAGATGCGCTTCCGCCTGACGGTGCGCGTCTTGACCGAGTTCGCGCAGCACGTAGGCTTTCCAGTCGGGTTTCGATTCGGGCTTTGAATCAAAAAATGAGCAATTCATGATTACCTCGCAGTTTCTTTGTGCATCGGGGCAAGACTTGTCTTGAGAAGATCGAGCGCCGTGTACAGCCGCGATTTCACGGTCGACACCGGGCATTCCAGGATTTCGGCCATTTCTTCGAACTTGAAGCCCTGATAAACCTTCAGCAGCACGGCTTCCCGCTGGTCGGGACTTAACCGGCCGAGAGCCGTTTCCACCGCCATCGACAGCTCCATGGGCAGCAGCCGAGGGTTTAGGTCGGCGGGACGGGGTTCGCCGGCCAGCTCGGTTTCGGGCCGCCGGCGGCGCAGCATCGAGAATGCCTCGTTGTGCGCGATCCGGAACAACCACCCCGAAAATCGGGTGGGATCGTCCAGCTTGGGCAGGCTTTGGTAGGCTTTCAAGAACACATCCTGGCTCACATCCAAGGCGTCTTCACGATTCGAGACCAGCCGGAGGAGATAGTTAAAGACACGCTTCTCCCATCGGGATACCAGGAGGTTATAGGCCTCCACATCCCCGCGCCGCGCTTTGGCGATCAGGTCTGGATCTTCGACTTCGCGAAAGATCAAGTCATCGCTCCAATTTCTTGGCTCCGTTGGTAAAGACGCCGCTGGGGCGGAAAAAGTCGGACCAGGGTCTACGATTCGACTATAGCCCGGCTTATCCCTTGGCAGGCGGAACCGCCATGTCCCACCCCGCACCCAATGCCATAATGCTCTTTGGCAACTAACATGGCGCACGCATTCTGCGTGTTGTCCGTATGACCCACCTCAAGCGTGAACTCGGACTGCGCGACCTGACCCTGTTCGCGATAGCCTGCATCGTCGGGCCGCGCTGGATCGCGGTCGCCGCCAGTGCAGGGCCAGGCTCGGTGATCCTATGGATCGGTGCGGCATTGCTGTTCGCGGCCCCACTGGGAGTCGCGGTGGCGGCCCTGATCCACAAATATCCCGACGCAGGAGGCCTATACGCCTGGACTCACCACGATTTCGGCCCCTGGCACGGCTTCCTGTGCTTCTGGCTGTACTGGTTCAGCATCGCCTTGACGCTGCCCAACTCCGCCATGTTCGCCATGAGCATGAGCGCATACGCGTTTGGCCCCAAGTATGCCTATCTGGCGGACAACCAGACCTACGTGGTGGTCGCGACCTTCGTCTCCATCTGGATCGCCCTGGGCACCAACATCGTGGGGATGCGAATCGGCAAGTGGACCGAGAACCTTGGCGGCATCACCGCCTGGATGCTCGGCTTCCTGCTGGTCGCCATCGGGGCGATAGTCTGGATGCGCCGCGGCACGGCTACACCCATGAACACACCGATCCATTTCGCTCCCCGGTGGAACTGGGAGACTCTCGGATTCTTCGGCACGATGGCCTTCGGCCTGAGCGGCATGGAAGCGATCGGCCTGATGGCCGCGGAAATTCGTCAGCCGCGCCGCACCGTGGTCCCCGCGACCTGGGTCGCGACCATCTTTAATACCGTCTTTTATGCGGCCAGCACCCTGGCGCTGCTGGTTTTGATACGACCCGGTTCCATCAGTGAATTGCACGGCCTGGCCGATGGCAGCGACATCGCCGCCGGTATGCTGGGACTGCGCTGGCTGACGCCGCTGATCGCCGTCATCGTGCTGGTGAACTCGATCGGAGGATGGGGCGGGCTGGGTTCGGCCGTTTCGCGGATGCCCTATGCGGCGGGGGTCGATCATTTACTGCCACCGGCGTTCGCACGCCTCCATCCCAAGTGGGCGACCCCATATCTTTCGATTCTGGTGTTCGGCGGAGTCGCCTCGGCGCTGCTGCTCGCGGTGCAGTTGGGTGACTCCCTGCGTGCAGCGTATCAAGCTCTGCTCTCGCTCATGGTATTGTCCGGATTCATCCCGTATCTTTACCTGTTCGCGAGCGCATGGAGGGCGGGCTGTCGCCTGTCTGCCGTCTCTGGAATCGCGGTGACCCTGACAACCATCGTTTCCAGCGCCGTGCCGACGGGCGAGGTCGGCAGTATCTGGCTGTTCGAAGGAAAGCTCCTGGCGGGAACGGCGCTGATGATCGGATCGGCCTGGCTGGTGTATAGCCGACGGAGGCATGTGACTGCGTGAACTACCCCGATTCCGTCCAATTCCTGTACGCTCTGGGGAACGAGATCAAGTCGGCCAAGCTGGGCCTGGAGCGGATTCGCGCGGTGCTCGAGGCCCTGGGCAATCCGGAGCGCGCGTTCCGAGTCGTGCACGTGGCTGGAACCAACGGCAAAGGATCGACCTGCGCCATGATCGAGGCGGGATTGCGTGCAGCGGGAGTTCGCACCGGCCTGTTCACCTCGCCGCACCTGATCGAGCCGACCGAGCGCATTCAGATCGACGGCATTCCCGTGAGCCCGGCGGATTTCGAGCGCGCCTTTAACGTCGTCCATGAAACCGCGGAAAAACTCGACTTGGACTGCCACCCGACCTATTTCGAGACGGTTACGGCGATGGCGTTTTGGCTGTTTCGTCAGAAGAAGGTCGATACCGCTGTCATAGAAGTGGGCCTGGGCGGACGCCTGGATTCGACCAACGTACTGGAACCGGTCCTCACCGTGATCACGCCCATCGATTTCGACCACGAGGCCTACTTGGGCCACACCATTGAGGCCATCGCGAGCGAAAAAGCCGGAATTCTGAAGCCTGGCGTCCCGGCAGTTTTTGCGCGGCAACGCCCGGAGGCGGCGCAGGTTTTGGCGGCGCAAGCAGCGAAACTGCGAGCGCCAATTACACGAGCGGAGGACTTCGAGATTCGCGACCTGCACATCGACGCCCGTGGCTCGCGATTCTCGGGAATCGTCTGTCCGCTCGCGGGCGAGCATCAGGTGGATAACGCTATCACCGCCGCCCTGGCACTACGGACATTGAACGCCTCAACCGACGGAATCGCCGAAACAGGCTGGCCAGGACGCATCGAGCACGTTTCCCCGAATCCCGACATCATCCTGGACGGCGCGCACAATCCTGCTGGAGCGCGCGCGTTGGCGCGCTACCTCGAACGATTTTATGGCGGCCGCCGGATCTGGATGGTTTATGGCGCGATGCGCGACAAGGCGATCGAGGAGGTCGCCAGTGTCTTATTCCCGCTCGCAAGCGAACTCATTTTGACAGCTCCAGATACGTCACGCGCTCTGCGCCCCGAAGCTCTCGCCGAATTCGCGGGGCGCGGACACACCGAGCCGAATGTAGGAGCCGCCATTAACTACGCGCGGACGCACGCGGCGGACGAAGACGTCATCGTGATCACCGGTTCTTTGTTCGTGGTGGGCGAAGCGCGCAAGTTTTTTCTCGCGCCTACCGGCGGACGTTGGCAATAATAACCGAGATGGCATATCTGTGGAGCCGCCTGGTCGTCGTGCCGCTGATCGCCCTTTCAACTGCCGTCTGCGCGTTGATCAGCAACGTCGTAGCGCTGTTCGATTCTTCGCCCCCGCCGCAGCTAAGAGTCGCGCAGGCCTGGGCGAAATCCCTGGTGTGGATCGCCGGCGTGAAAGTGGAAGTGGAAGGCCTGGAGCACATCGATCCTAAGGCCAGCTACGTTTTCACCTCCAATCACCTCAGCTACATGGATACGCCGGTAGTGCTGGCGAACATCCCGGCGCAGTTTCTTTTCCTGGCCAAGGAAGAACTGTTCCGGATTCCTTTCATGGGCTGGCATTTGAAGCGCGCCGGACATGTTCCTGTGCCGCTTGAGAATCCTCGCGCGGCGCTGCGGACTTTAGGGCACGCGGCTAAGCTGCTCCAAGCAGGTCGCTCGACATTCATCTTCCCGGAAGGCGGCCGCTCGGCCACCGGGCAACTGGACTCGTTCAACGACGGAGCGGCGTTCCTGGCGATCCGCGCACAGGTTCCCATGGTGCCGGTCACGCTGATCGGCACCCGCGAAGTCCTTCCCATGGGCTCTCTCACGTTTCATCGCGGACCGGTGAAAGTGCGCATCGGCCAGCCGATCCCGACCGAAGGGATGACCACGCGGCAGCGCGTCGAGCTGACCGCCACCTTGCGCCAGAAAATCGTCGAGATGCTGGGCTGATTGATGGGTTGATCGATGGCTGTTTTACGCCAGCTTCCAGAAACGGATCAGCACGTCGGCGGGATACCGCTCACCAGTGCCTACGAAGATCGAGCGCATCAACCAGGCCAGCTCCAGCGCCGAGGTTTCGAACTTCGGAACGGTGCGGAAGTACACCAGCGACGGATCCACCGGCTGGCCCGCCATGAGCTTTGCGGTGACTTCGGGCGACGCGTGACGGATTCCCACGTTCTGCACATAGATGAGCTTGCCGTCGTCGGTTTCTAGCGTGTAGCGCGTATCGAGCTCGCCCAAGCCGTCCGCCCGCACGATCTGCCAGTCGGCACCGCCGGGCAATACGCGCCCCTTCATTCCGGAACCTTCGAAGGTGCCGCCGAGAATCGACACGATGCGGCGGCGTCCTCCCGGGATTGGGCCGACATCCAGCGGCGGGCCGACTTGCACGCGGAGCTCGAACGCAAAAACCAATTCGGGAGTTTTGATGGGTTCGCTCACTGTTTATTTAGTCTTCGAGAACAATCCGAGGAGGCCGCTGAGCGAGCTCTTCTTTTCGCTTTCGCCGCCGCTGCGGACACCCAACCGTTCCACCACCTGGGTCAGACCCTTGCCGAAGGCAGTATTCGCGGGAACCGGTTTGCCTTCCATGAGCGCCTTCTGTACCGCCTCGTAATCGGCGGGGATGGCCTCAAAGACTTCGGTATGGAGCGCCGTGCCGATCACCTCACGGCTGAGACCGATCTCACGCTGGTAGCGGTTTACCAGGAGCCGGATCTTCCACCGTCCAACCCGATTGGCGTCCATATAAGAGAGCGCCCGCTGGGCAGCCTGCAGCGCGGGCAGCTCATTGGTCGTCACCAGCAGCACTTCCTGGGCGATGCGCGCCTGGTTCAGGTTCCAGTCGCCGTAGACGTTGCCGGCGTCGAGGATGATCACATCGTAGGCGTGCCGGGCGTATTCGAGAATCGGCGAGGGATCGTTCAGCTCCGGCGGATTCTCGGTAATCAGCTCGGGCGCCAGCAGAACGTCCACACCGTTCACGGTGGTGACCATGGCCCGCCATAGATCGTCGTCCAGCTCATGCGCGCGCTGCAGGGCGTCCAGGAAACTGAAGACCGACTTGATCTTCAGGAGAAAAGAGAGCGTGCCGGTGAGAGGATCCAGGTCCGCCAGCAAGACCCGATTGGCGCCCATGCGCTTCCAATAGAAGGCCAAATTGTAGGCGATGGTGGTGGCGCCACAGGCGCCCTTGGCGGGCATGACCGCGACGATCCTGGTGGTATCGGCCCCCGCCTTCTCGGTAGCGGGCTGCAGCCGGGCGACCTTGGCCAGCACCGTGTCGAGCTGATCCGCGGTAAAGGGCTCCAGCAGAAAGTCCGCCGCGCCCGCGCGCAGACAGCGCAGCATTAGATCCGGGTCGTTGCCGGAAAGCAGGGCCAGTACTTGCACGGGGCTGCCCAAGCGCACCATCTCGACCACCAGTTGGAGGGCGCGTTCCGGGTCGGAAGCCATGTCCAGAAAAACCAGTTGGGGCGATCCCCCGGCCAAGGCGCTGGTGATGTCACGTGGCGAAGGATAGCTGTTTACAAAGTTGATGGAACTACCCACCAGGTGCGATTCGAGGAGCGGGGCCAGGTCGCGCACCATGCGTGAATTGGGGCTGATGACAACACCCCGCCTCAGTACGTCCGCGCGGGTATCACGGTTTTGCATTTGGTCGCCTAGACCAGTTTGGAAAGCGTCCCAAAGAAGTAAATCGACTAGAAGTGATCATATCATGAGAGACTCCGCACCCTGCCGGAACTACTTACTGAAGAAAGAGGTACTCCCGGTCGAAGAGTACTCCGCAAACGGTTTAGTCCGGCCAGGTAGATTTAGTCCAGCCCGCTGATTTGAGACGGGGAAATGAGACATGACAACTATGAACGTTACCAGTAGCGGAAGTACCGCGACGGCCATCGTGACGGCCAGCGCGGCCCATTCTGCCAAATCCATCGCGATCTGCGATACCCAGCCCGTAACGGCGGAGGGCATTCGAAACCTGTTGCGAGGCGTGCCCGATCTGAAGTTCCTCACCGCCCCGGAAACTCTGGCGCAAGCCGCGGAAGTGGTGCGGAAACAGCGTCCCGACGTCTTGATCCTGGACAAAGGATTCGGTATCCAGGCGATCCTGGATTGGCTGACCGAAATCCAGTCAGGAGACGGGACCGCGTCGCAAACGGGCATGGTCGTCTGGGGTGTTTCCGTCACCGAAGCCGAGGCGCTCCGCTTCCTGCAAGCCGGGGCGCGCGGAATTCTCCGAAAATCGGCGGGAGTGCAGGCTATAGTTGCCTGTCTGCGAACGGTCGCCGGGGGGCGAAGCTGGATGGAGGACTGCGTATTCCGCGATTCCACGCGCTCAGATCGCTATCCACGCAGCGAGCTAACGGCGCGCGAACAGCAGGTTCTGGAGCTGGTGGAACAGGGCTTCAAGAATAAGGAAATCGCCACAGAGTTGGGTATCCGGCCCGGAACCGTGAAGATCCACCTGAAGCACATCTTCGAGAAGACCGGCGTTCGCGGCCGCTACGGCTTGGCCCTGAACGGCTTGCGGGATCGCGGCATGGTTTCCGTACCGGCATAGGGGTCACGCTCGAACGTTGGTGGCGATAGAATAGCCATCGCATGCGTTGTCCGGGAACACTCGTGCTGCTGCTTTTCTGCGCCGGCGGAGCTCTGTTCCCGTTGAGTGCCCAAAAAGTGGTCAGCGCCCGGGCCGGATTGCTGACGTACCTGCAGGGATCTGTTTGCATTGATGGTAAACCAGTGTTCCTCAAGACCGCGCGTTTCCCCCAAATGAAAGATGGAGAAACGCTCTCCACAGGCCCCGGCCGAGACCGAGTGGAAGTGCTGCTCGCACCCGGCATCGTCCTCAGACTTACCGAGGACTCTCAAGTTCGCATGGATGACACCAATCTGTCAGACACCCGCGTCACGCTCCAGCAGGGCGAGGCTCTGATCGAGGTCATCCAATTGGCGGAAGCCAACCGCGTTCAGCTAGCTGTCGGGGATACCACCACCGAACCTACCCGTCCTGGCCTGTATCGAATCGGGATATCCCAAAATGCACCGCTAAAAGCAACGCTGCGGGTCTACGGCGGTGAGGCGCTGGTGCGATCCGGGCTCAAGACGGCGGACGCGAAGCGCGGCATGGCCGTAAGTCTCGACGCCGATCTGGCGGTGTCCCGATTCGAGCGCAAGCAAACCGATTCGTTCCATGCCTGGGTGGCCAGGCGATCCTTCGATCTGTTCATGAGCGATCCGGACGCGCGCAATAAGCAGACCCACTGGCAGCCTGTCCCCGGCGGCTACATGGAGAACAAAAACTTCGGTGTCGAGTTTCGCGGTGTCGTACGACATGATGCGCCGCCAACGTTGGGACTGCCGCCGGTTCCGCGAGCCGACCAAAATCACTAAATCCGGCACGACGCTACCATCCACCACTTTCATCCCTGGTATGCTGAGAGCGTTGTGCGCTCACTACTAGCTCTATCCGCTCTCATTTCCGGCTGCGCGTTCGCGCAGACTCCCCTGGTCAAGATACTGTCCGACGAACTGGACCGCAACTTCACTGTTTTGAAGCAGAAAGGCGACCCGGCGCCGTACTTCATGTCGTATGAAGTCACCAGCACGGATTCCTATGCGCTGGTCGCCAGCCGCGGCTCGCTCGAAACCCAGCAGCACAATCAAACGCGCTATCTGGATGTGACCATACGCGACGGCAACGAAAAGTTTGATAACTATCACTTGGTCGCGAATGAAAATCGCCCGCGTTTCACAGTGGCGACGCCGATCGCGCTGGAGGATAACGCGGCCGCGATTCGTCAAGCCGTGTGGCTGGCAACCGACCGCGTGTATCGCGGCGGCGCGCAGCGCTTCATTCGTCTGAAAGGCGATGAAAAACTCCGCACGCAGGCCACTGACACCTCCGATGACTTCGACAAGGAAGATCCGCAGGTTTACTTCGCTTCGCCCGCGTCGCTGAAGTTCGACCCTGCTCCGTGGATCGCGCGCCTCCGTAAGCTGTCAGCCGAATTCTCCAAATACCCCGGCGCGATCGATACCAGTGTCCAATTTGAAACTCGAACGGTTACGCAAACACTCGTAAGCACCGACGGAACCCGTCTGGAATTCGGGCGCCCGTTTACGCGCATGATCATCGTCGCCAATGGCAAAGCCCAGGACGGAATGGATCTCACCACCATGGAGAGTTTCGAAACGGACGATCCCGCCAAGCTTCCCAAGGACGCCGAGATCCTCGCGGCGGTGAAGAAAGCCGGCGCCAATCTTACTGGCTTACTCGCCGCGCCTCTCGCGGAACCCTACGTGGGACCGGCGATACTTTCCGGCCGCGCCTCCGGCGTGCTGTTTCACGAAATCTTTGGGCACCGCATTGAAGGGCATCGGCAGAAAGACGAATCCGAAGGGCAGACCTTCACCAAATCCATCAACCTGCCAGTCCTGCCCGATTTCCTCAGCGTAAAGTTCGATCCCACGCAGAAACAGTTCGGCGATGTGGCGCTCAACGGTTACTACCTTTATGACGACGAAGGCGTGAAGGCGCGCCCGGTCACCGTGGTCGACAAAGGGATTCTCAAAACCTTCCTAATGTCGCGCTCGCCCATCCAGGGCTTTATGAACTCCAACGGCCACGGCCGGAAGTCTCCCGGCAATGAAATTGTGTCGCGGCAATCCAACCTGTTCGTCGAATCCACTAAACAGGTGAGCGACGCTGAGCTGCGTCGCATGCTGATCGAAGAGGTCAAGCGCCAGAACAAGCCCTACGGCCTGTTCTTCGACCAGGTGACCAGCGGATACACCACCACCGGACGCCGCGGGCTGCAAGCTTTCACCGTGGTTCCGCTGGTGGTCTACAAAGTGTATGCCGATGGCCGTCCGGATGAGCTGGTGCGCGGCGTAGATATCGTGGGTACTCCGCTGGCGAGCTTCGCGAAAATCACCGCGACGTCCAACCGCCTGGAAGTGTTCAACGGCATTTGCGGCGCCGAATCCGGCAATGTTCCGGTGGCCACCATCGCTCCCGCCCTGCTGGTTTCTGAAATCGAAGTGCAGCGCAAGGACAGCTCGCGTGACCGGCCGCCTTATTTGCCCGCCCCGCCTTCGTCCCTCCGCTCTTATATTAGGGAGCTGCTTCCGTGAAGGCCTACTCGTTGCTATGGCGAAGCGTGGCGCTGGCCGCGGGGCTGGCCGGCTCGGCCGTCTGGTTGATCTCTCAAACTTCGGAGCTTTCGATCCCGGCCGACGACGTGATTCTGCGGGCCATGCACGATGAGCTGCAACGTTCCAAACAGCTGGCGGTTGTCGCCGGCGCCGACGCACCTTATTTTTTCAGCTACAGTTTGACGGACGCCGAAACGCTTCGGATTTCCGCCTCCGATGGAGCCGTGGTGAATATTTCACGAAATCACTTCCGCTCGCCGGATGCCGAAGTTCGCGTGGGCAGTTACGATTTCGACAACACCGGCCACATTTACAGCGGAATCTATTCCGGCTCGCGGTACGACGGGAACGTCCCCCTGGACGACGATTACTCTAGTTTCCGCACCGAACTATGGCTCAGCACCGACCGCGCTTTTAAAACGGCGGTGGAATCCATGGCTCGCAAACGAGCTTCGCTGAACAACGCGGCGGCTTCCTCGGCGGAGCCGCTGCCTGATTTCTCCAAGGTCACGCCGGTGGTGAGTCTCGGCAAGGTTTCCAAACCGAAGTTGGATGACGCAGCTTGGACGACGCGCGCCGCACGCCTTGCCGCGGTGTTCAACAACTACAAGGAAGTGCTGTCCTCCGGCCTGGAGCTGCAGTTGATCCAAGGCCCCACCACGCTGATGAATTCCGAGGGCACGGCGGTCCGTTACAACGACGACATGTATTGGCTATACGTCAAGGCCGAAGGACAAGCGCCCGACGGCATGCTGATGCATGATGCAGTGTCCATCCAATCTCTCGATCTGGATAAGTTTCCGGCTGAAGCGGACATGCGCAAATCACTAGCTGAGGTCGGCGAGGACATTCGCGCGCTGGTGAAAGCCCCGGCTGGAGAAAGCTATAGCGGCCCGGTGTTGCTGGAGCCGCGTGCGGCCGCACAGCTCCTCGCGCAGGTGCTGGGCGATAACTTGCGCGTGCCGCGCCGCCCTCTGTCCGATCCCGGCCGTAACGTTCCTTTCGCTCCCAGCGAGCTCGAGAGCCGGATCGGCGGGCGGGTTCTGCCCGAGTCCTTCGATGTGATCGACGACGCAACGCAATCCACCTACAACGGGAAGGCTCTCGCCGGATTCTATCCGTTCGACATGGAGGGCGTGCCGCCCAAGCCTGTGAGCGTGGTGGAAAAAGGCGTCTTGAAGAATTTCCTGACCACCCGGCAGCCCATTCGCGGATTTCCTGTATCCAACGGTCACGCGCGTTTGCCCGGCTCCTACGGCAGTTACGCGGCAGGGATCGGGAACCTGTTCGTGAAGTCCAGTGAAACCACACCGCTGGCGGATCTGAAGAAGCGCCTGATCGATATGACCAAGATGCGCGGAAAACCATACGGAATGTTGGTGCGGAAGCTGGACTATCCCTTTTCAGCGGGCGCGGCCGAGTTGCAATCGCTGGCTCAGGCCAGCGCCCAATCCGGAGGTTCTGCGCGGCCGGTGAGCCCGCCGCTTCTGATTTACAAGGTGTATCCGGACGGGCGCGAAGAACTCGTTCGCGGGCTGCGCTTCCGCGGTCTAACCACCCGCACCCTGCGCGACATCCTGGCGGCATCGTCTGAAACCGAGATGTTCGACTTCGTCAACGTAGCAGCTCCGCTGGCAATCCTGGGCGCTGGAGGGTATCTGGCGCCGGCCAGCGTGATTTCGCCGGGCCTGCTGTTCGACGAGCTCGAACTTGAGCCCCCGCAGGATCAGTTGCCGAAACCTCCCACGGTCCCGCCGCCCAACGCGGGAAACTAATGCATCTGGCGCTCGCCTGACTTATGCGCCTGCTGAGCCGCACCCTCTTCCTCGAAATTCTCTCCAGCGCGGCGCTGGGCTGCACCCTGTTCACCCTGGTCCTGTTCCTGGACCTGACGCGGCCGCTGTTCGCATTCCTGGTCCGCGATTCCGGGTCGCCCAAGCTGGTGGCCGAACTGTTTGCCCTGGTCCTCCCGCAAGCGCTCCCCTATGCCATTCCGCTGGGAGTCTTGGTGGCCACGCTCATCACTCTGAGCCGCATGTCCAGCGACGGCGAGATCACGGCCATGCGAGCTGCCGGCGTCTCGGGCCGCCGCGTAGCTCCGCCGATCCTCGCCTTCGGTTTCCTCATGATGCTGGTGGCCGCGGCCGCATCGCTGTGGCTCAATCCCTGGTCCATCCGCGAACGCATCAGAATCCAGAATCAGCTCATCTCCGGCCAGTTGACCGCCGAGGTCCAGCCGCGCGTCTTCCAGGAGCAGTTCCCTAATTCGATTCTCTATATCAGCGACATGCCTTCGAACGCCAATACGCGCTGGCACCGTATTTTTCTGTTCGACATTACTCCTTCCAGCGACCGCGGTGACAGCCCGCGCCTGACCCTGGCCACCGAGGCCATTGCTGTTCCGGATGCGGCGCAGAACCGCATTCAGCTCTCGTTGAGCAACGCCAGCACCTACGATGTGAGTAAGGACCCGTCCGAGTACAAAGTGAGTTCCGCGCCCGCTCACGACATAATCCTGCAGGCGAAACCAAATGACCCCCTGCCGTCCAGGCCCGTAGCCGAAATGGACACGGGGCCGCTCTACAAGCTCGCTTACGTTAATCTGACCGATCGCGAGCGCATTCTGGAGGCGCGCATCGAATTTAACCAGCGCCTGGCGCTACCGTTCGCGTGCATGCTGCTCGCGCTAACCGGCATACCCCTGGGAGTCGGGTCACGCCGCGCTGGAAAGTCCTCCGCATACGTACTGACGGTGGCGCTAGCCTTGCTGTATTTCACAGGCCTGATTAACGCGATCAATCTGGGGCGCCAAGGAATCCTGCCGGCAGGCATGGCGGTGTGGACTCCGAACCTGGTGTTCGCGGTTCTGGGTTTTTCCTTGCTGTCGCGCTTGGAGGCGCCCGGAGATCGCGATTACATCGGCCGCCTAACCCGGCTGTTTCGCTCCGCGAGCCGCAGGCCGCAGGAGAGTATTCCGCGCCTGCTCGACCGGTTCCAGCCCAAGGTGTGGAATGGGCGCTTTCCCCTGCTGCCTCAGGTGGTGGACACTTACCTGCTCTCGAGCTTCCTGTTTTACTTCGTGCTGTGGCTGGTGAGTTTTGTGCTCATGTTCCACGTCTTCACGTTCTTCGAACTGTTGAGCGACGTCATTAAGAATCACATCCCCATGAGCCGCGTGTTCACGTACTTGTTCTTCCTGTCACCGCGCCTGATCTATCGCTTCACACCGGTGAGCGTACTGACCGCGGTCCTGGTGGTTTTCGGCGTGCTCGCCAAGAACAACGAAGTCACCGCGTTTAAGGCGTGCGGCGTCAGCATGTACCGGCTGACCGTGCCGATCCTGGCCGGAGGGCTTCTGCTGAGCGGCGCTTTGTTCGCCTTCGATCACTACTGGGTTCCAGACGCCGACCGAATCCAGGACGCGATCCGATCCGAGATCAAAGGCCGGCCCCCGCATACGTCGCTCGATCCAGGCCGCACTTGGTTCTACGGCCTGGAGGACCGCATCTACAATTACAAGTATTTCGATCAGAAAGAGAAAGTGATGCTAGGGATAAACGTTTTCGAGATCGATCCGGAAACGTTTCGCTTGAAGAGGCACATCGCGGCGGAGCGCGCCAGTTGGGTGCCCGCCGTGAATGCCTGGGTGTTCCAGAATGGCTGGAGCCGCGACCTAAAAGGTTACGAAGCAGCTTCGGTGTTCGACTTCGCGGGCGGAGTCAAGGTGTTTCCGGAGCTGAAAGAAACACCCGACTACTTCGTCAAAGACGCTCTGCAATCGAGCCAGATGAACTTTCTGGAACTGCGCTCTTATATCGGCGACCTGAAGCAAAGCGGCTTCGACACGATTCAGTTGCAGGTCCAGCTTTACAAGAAATTCTCGGTGCCATTGTTCGCGTTCATACTGGCGCTGGTGTCGGCCCCGTTCGCGTTCCTGGCGGGCAACCGCGGCGGAATGGCGGGCATCGGAATGAGTTTCGTGATCTTCGTCACCTACGTTTCGGTCGACCAGTTCTTCGAGCAGTTGGGAAACTTGAGCGAGCTACCACCGCAACTGGCCGCGTGGTCACCGGACGTGGTCTTTTCGCTCGTGGGACTATATTTTCTGGCCCGCATGCGAACCTAGGTCAGGGCTTGACGTGTTCTAAACGAACCGTGCCGTCCCGATAGTCGATCGTCAGTTTCATCTGTTGAAGGATCGACATGCCCAACGTTCCCCCCAAGACCCAAGCCCGTCGAATCGCCATTCTAGTCCTATGCAGAGCAGGCCAATTACTTTAAAGCGCATAAACACACTTGGGTTTCCGATAAATATCGGTTAAATGCAACGGGACGCGTGCTGGCTTTTCATCGCTCGGATTATAGCGCCGGGAACCTTTAGAATATGGGTTGGCGCCCATCTCCATCCGCGGCCTGTCAAAGCGGTACGGGAATGTTCTGGCCGTTAATAATCTGAGCCTCGACGCGATCCAGGGGGAGATCCTCGGATTTCTCGGGCTGAACGGCGCGGGCAAGACCACCACCATTCGCATCCTGCTCGATCTGCTGCGGCCCAACCGCGGGAACGCGTTCATTCTGGGGCACGATTGCCAGTCGGACGGAATCCGAGCGCGGCGGAACATCGGGTACCTTCCGGGCGAGATGGGAATTTACTCCGATCTGACCGGACGCGACGTGCTCGATCTGCTCGCGGGGCTGAGCGGCCACGCCGTCAACATGTCGCGTCGCGGTGAATTGCAAGAGCGTCTGGAATTCCCTGCGAGGGATCTGCACCGCCGCCTGCGGGAATACAGCACCGGCATGAAGCGCAAGCTCGGGCTGATCCAGGCATTTCAAACCGACCCCATGATTCTGATTCTGGATGAGCCGACCGAGGGGCTCGATCCTTTGATGCAGGAGTCTTTCTACAAGCTCCTGCTGGATGTGAAACGGAGCGGCCGAACCGTATTCATGTCGTCGCACGTGCTTTCCGAAGTCGACCGCGTGTGCGACCGGATCGCACTGGTGCGAAAGGGCGAGCTTGTGCTGCTCTCAAACGTGGAGGAACTCCGGAAGCTAGCCGCACGATCGGTGCGCGTGCTGTTTTCCGGAGACGTGCCGGCTCCAGCCGGTTTGCCGGCGGGCACCGAACTCATCGAAACGAGTCCGCAGTCATGGAACCTCGAGGTCCAAGGGCCGCTCGGCCCGCTGCTGCGGGTGATCGCCACGTTGCCCGTGCGTGACATTGAGATCGAAGAGCCGAAGCTTGAGGACGTGGTTCTTAAATACTATCGGGACGGTGCAAGGTGAGAAGCGCGGCACTCCTGTTCGTGTATTCGCTCAAACGCGTGCGAACTCTGGCGCTCACCGCGGGGCTTCTGCTGGCGGCATTTCAGCTGGTTCTGATTTTTGTCGCCGGCTCGATTCAAAGCTCCGGCGGATTCAACCAGCTCAGCGCACTGTTGCCCCCGTTCGCTCGCGAGTTATTGGGTCCGTCAGTGGCGGCGTTTATGTCGTTCTCGGGGATCGTGTGCCTGGGGTATTTCCAATTAGCCGTCATGGGAGCACTAATCGCGTTGGCGGTCACGCTCGCCACCACTCCGGCCTCCGAAGTGGAGATCGGATTCATGGATTTGATCCTGGCACGTCCTCTGGCGCGGCACTGGATCATCAGCCGCACCATTGCGCTGACCATCGTGGTAACGGCTTTTATGCTGGCGCTGATGGTGGCAGGCACCTGGACCGGGCTGCGGCTGTTCGCTCCGAAAGGCGTGCAGTGGCCTTCCGCGACGCTCGTCAATTCGCTAGCAGTCAACTTAGGGATGCTGGCGCTGTGCTGGGGCGGGGTGGCGATGGCCATCGGCGCTGCCTCGCGCCGTCGCAGCGTGGCAGGCGGAGCCGCGGGGCTTTTGGCACTGGCGACCTTTCTGCTGGACTATGTCGGGCGCTTGTGGCAACCGGCACAATCGGTCGCATGGCTATCGCCGTTCCGGTATTACAATCCGTTCGATCTGATCACGGGAAATGCGCTGCCGTTCAAGAATCTGGTGGTGCTGGGCGCGATCGCGCTAGCGGGATTCGCCACGGCGTACGCATTGTTCGCGCAGCGCGATATTTCGCATTAACGCCTTTAATCCGGCGGTTGATAATTGTGCAGCAGGTCCTGATACCCGTTCATCGCCAGGCGGCAGGCCATCTCGGTACCAGCGAATCGCGCGCGATGCCAGGTCTCCCGCGGCGTGTACACGATATCGCCCTGATCGGCGATGAAGATGGGCAGCGATCCGATCTTGTACTCCATCTTGCCTAACAGGATGAACCAGAACTCGGACGACTCCAGGTGAAAATGGCCCCAGTCGGTATCGGGAGCGGGTCGCTGCTTGGTGGGATCACCGATGATGATGTTGGCCACCGCCCGGTCGTCGGCAATGAAGCGCCGCTGCTTCTCGGTCCCGGCGACGACGCTATTGAAATCGATGTAAGGCTTGTTGTTCTGATCGTACTTGCCTTTTCCGCTGATCCGTACCTTAACGAAATTAAAACCCGGCATGGCCACCGGCTTCTCATCAATGGGATACATCGTCTTCGCGCCGGCGATGTTCACTTCCACCCGTAGCGAAGGCTTATCGCCCACCGTTTCCATGCTGAAGACGTTGCGATACGGCACCTGGACAAGATAGCCCTTCGAAGCCACAAACGGCTCCTGTCCTTCGATGCTGAAGCGAATTTGGCCGTCCTGCACGATCCACCAGGCGCGGGTATCGGGATGGAACTGGCGGGGCGTCTTAACGCCGGGCGCCATAGAGACGTAATCGGCGTGCAGCGTACTGTCGTCGACCACGGTCTGCGACCAAGTCGCTTGACCTTTGTGCTTCGCCAGGAGTTCGGACAGCCTCCAGATGGGCTGGTTAGGCGCGACCCAGGTGTTCGGCTGAACCGGCAGCGGAGCCCAGGCAAACGTTTCACGCTGCTGCGCGTGTAAAGCCGAAAACAGACCGAAAGCCACAGCCGCGACCAGGGCGATTTGCTTCAATAGGCGCATGTTCATTGTCCCCGCCCACGATAACATCGCCGAAAACCGGTGTAAACCGAGGGATCTATGTGCGCGAGACCAGGTCCAGTTCGTGCGTCGGCAGCTGACGGAAGAATTCCAGAAACTTGCGGCGATAGGTTTGTGGCTTCGGCGCAGCCAAATGTGGCGCCATCGAATGCGCCAGGTTCAAGATACTCTGGCCGAGATCGGTCTCATGAGATATCGGCGTGGCATTGAGAATCGCTCCCTGGACACTGGCGTAGTCGTTAGAGAACGAATAGGCGACCGGCAATCCGACTAGCTTCGCCACCTCCGCGTTGCTGA